>Ga0209201_1001335_pt1 | contig 29088 bp, 30 predicted proteins | sample AD_UKC055_MetaG_FD_184411 | JGI IMG/M metagenome (GOLD analysis project Ga0209201, IMG submission 184411) | Active sludge microbial communities of municipal wastewater-treating anaerobic digesters from USA - AD_UKC055_MetaG (SPAdes) (version 2) | ecosystem: Engineered > Bioreactor > Anaerobic >...
TCAAGCTTTGTAGACGGAATGACTGAGCCGATGTGCCGCATCTCGACCAGAAGCGAATCAAAATATTCGCGGGTTATCCGGTTTGAATCCCCCATCTTTATGCGCTCCGTATCGGGCGTGTTTTTATGAGCCATGGTGTACCTCCGTAATGTTCTGTTTAGTTTTTCCCTTCGCCGAGTAGTTTCTTCTCAGCAGAACGGCCCGCTTACCGGCTTAGCAGGGCGTTTTTTCCCGTAAAAATCGGTATCAAACACTATATCCTCCCCGTCCGGCCCCTCAAAGCGCTGCTCGGGTTCAAAGGCCATGCCGAGTGTATCTGAACTTATCATCTTCGCCTCCGGCAGATAATCGGTCAGGTTGGTGACAACTTTCCAGCCTTTCCCGTCTTTTTTTAACTCCACTTTGATCTCATGAGCGGTATCCACGGTTGAGTCTTCTTCAAGATCGCAATGTTTTGCACCGTTAAAATATGCATTGCCGCCGAACCATACCGGCAGGGGCATGTAATGTCTGTCGCGGCTCTGTGCAGCCCCTTCGCCGCAGTATCCTGTAAAGTAAGACAGCCATTCATCTTCTTTCATAAAGCCGTTGAAGGTTAAGGTGCCTGTGGTCAGGTTGCCGTCGTCCCATTCCCCGTTTTTATCACCCTTGCAGATATCTATCATGCCCTGCCGGATCTTCTGCTGTACAAACACGTTGTTGTAAAAGCGCACATCACCATGCAGGATGGACATGAAACCGGTAATCTCTGTGCGGTGCTGCTTGTGGATGGGCGTATAACGGGTGGAATCATACTTGACTGAGCCGTTTTTTACGCCTCTGCCCACAGCGGTGATTGAGCCTGCAAACAGGTTGTGCACAAACGCGACGCCCTGTGTCGGCAGTTTGACAGCGCGCTCGGACAGCATGATGTTGTTATCCACAAGTGCCGGGCCATGGGCGATCTCTATAAAGAGATCCTCCCCGAGGCCCAGCCCTTCCTTGCACTCCGGCCGCAGGAGGTAATCCCGCGAGAGGCAGTTATCGTGAAACAGGTTGCATGACACCCTGGTGCCCTGGGTCTGCCAGTCAAGCCAGATGCCTCGGGTGCAGTTGTGAAAATGATTGTTCCTGATGATCACATCGATAGCTGCGTGAAATTTGATTCCGCCGATTTCCGCGCCTGCAAGATTGCGCTTGTTGTTAATATGGTGAATATGATTGTTTTCGATTATAGAGAATACGCAGCCGAGGTTACCAACGATGCCCGTCTGTCCGCAATCATGTATATCGCAGTTTTTGACTATATGGGAGCCTATGGTTTCCTTACTCCATCCGTCAATCTGGGCGATGAGCGAGCAGTCCCGCTGGGTCTGCGCTCCGTCCTTAAACTTGAGCCTGGACCATTTATTGTCGTTGTGCTGCTGCAGGTATTTACCCAATGAGATGCCGGAACACTTGGAGTGGGATACTTCACAATTATCGATCACCCAGCCCTTGGACCAGTGCGGGCCGATCATGCCTTCCTGCAGAGCTGTGGGAGGCGCCCATTGCGTGGCTGCCATGGTGACCACGAATCCTGTCAGACTGATATAGTCCACATGTTCCATAGCCGGGTAGAAGCAGTGCGGACGAACATTGATCTCTATCTGTTCGCGGTTGGGGTCAGAGCCCTGGAAGTTGGCATATATGATCGTCTCATCACTTTCTACCCCCTGACAGGTATACCAGGTATGCAGGGTAAAATCCTTGTCCCAGGAGGTATCATCAATCACCGGGTTCATCACCTGCTCAAGCGATTCCCTTTCGTACAGTGATTTGCCGTTCAGGTAGACCTCGCCGGTATGGCACGGGAAGGTAGGGCTTAGCCAGTCTCCCCATACTAAGGTAGTATAGGGGTTACAGCTGCCGAAGTAAGTATTGGGGACGGCGAGCTTCCAGACATCGCCGGATACCTTCTCCCAGTTGTCAAAGCGCTCCGCTCCTGAGATTACTGCTCCGCGCTCAACTCTGGAACGGTACACTATCGGTTTTTCCTTTGTACCGGCATAAACCGGGCTTACCTCTTCATGGTAGATGCCCGGCTCCACCAGAATCTCATCCCCGGCCTGAGCCTTTTCTGCTGCCTGCTGTATCTTTTTAAACGGATGCTTCGCGCTTCCGTCCCCGTTAACTGCCGCTTTTTGATCTACATACCAAATCATAATGCTAACCTCCGTATACTTTCCGCTGATATATCAGTATTAGAAATCACACATCAATTTTCATGCTTTTTCTGTCTCTCCAGAAAAGTACAATTGCTGAATTAATTTCATCTTTGTGCTCCTGATACTTATTTTATTACTAATTCAATTACTTCAACTATTGCATGAATGAGTACCCCTGTCAAATTATATTTTCCGAATACTGATAAAATGGAACTTATAAGAAAAATATGTACCAATTGCTGGAATTACTTTATAATAGAAGTGATGATGAATAAAAATATAGATGACATCGTCTCTTCAATGTCATTGAAAGATAAAATATCACTTTGTTCAGGAAAAGATTTCTGGCAGACAAAAGAGTTTGAAAAATACGGTATTCCCTCAGTCTTTATGAGCGACGGTCCTCATGGTCTTAGAAAACAGGAAGTCCTCAAAGGCTCAGATATGCTGGGACTCAACGAATCCCTTCCTTCAACCTGTTTTCCCTCTGAAGTTACAACAGGCGCAAGCTGGGATGAAGACCTTCTCGAAAAAATCGGCAGTGCAATCGGTAAAGAAGCCCGATTCCGGGGAGTAGGACTCGTACTTGGACCGGGAGTAAACATTAAAAGAAATCCTTTATGCGGAAGGAATTTTGAATACTTTAGCGAGGATCCTTATGCTGCAGGAAAAATGGCAGCCGCATTTATTAAAGGTCTTGAGGGGCAGGGTGCCGGATCGAGTCTTAAACACTTTGCCTGTAATTCGCAAGAGCATAATCGTTTTATGTCTGACAGCATTATTGATGAACGCAACCTTCGTGAAATGTATTTAACTGCTTTTGAAATTGCAGTAAAGGACGGAAAGCCTTCTACTGTTATGTGCGCGTATCCGAAATTAAACGGAACTCACTGCAGCGATAATAAAGAACTTCTCACTGATATCTTGAGAAAAGACTGGGGCTTTGAGGGCTTTGTCATTACCGACTGGGGTGCAATGAATGACCGCGTCATGGGTTTTGAAGCAGGCTGCGATCTTTCTATGCCCGGCGGAAGTGACTACATGGAAAAAGAAGTTTTTGCTGCTGTCCGTTCTGGTTCATTGAGTGAAGAAAAAATAGATGCTTCGGTAAAAAGAATAGTAGAATTTATATTCAAAGCTGATAAAATCTTACACGAAAAGGCTGATAACTGTCTTGAAGAAAATCATAAGACCTCAGTAGAAGCAGCAGTTAAGGGTTCTGTACTTCTTAAAAATGAAGACAGCACACTTCCTGTAAATCTTGAAACAGAGAAGCTTGCTGTTGTCGGGTACTTTGCAAAGGAAATGAGGTATCAGGGTGCAGGCTCAAGTCATATCAATCCTGTAAAACTTTCACAGCCGATTGAGTATTTTAGGGATTGCGATTATGCGCAGGGATATTTAAAAGACGGAAGCACAACTGATGCATTGCTCGATGAGGTAATTAAAGTATCATCTAAGAATGATAAGGTAATTATTTTTGCAGGCTTACCGGCACCTTATGAATCGGAAGGTTTTGACCGCGGCACTATGAGTATGAGCGAAGGACACGTAAAGGTAATTGAAGCTGTCGTAAAGGTAAATAAAAATGTAATTGTTGTTTTGTTCTGCGGCTGTGTTGTGGAATGCCCATGGGCAGATTCTGTAAAAGCAATTCTTTATATGGGCTTACCGGGTGAGGGCGGGGGTGAAGCTGCGTATAATCTGCTTACAGGTATTGCAAATCCTTCCGGTAAGCTTACAGAAACATGGCCGGTAAAATATGAAGATGTTCCTTCATCAGAAATCTACGGCAAAGGAAAAGATGCTCTTTATGAAGAAGGGATTTACGCCGGCTATAGATATTATGATAAAGCATATATTCCTGTCCGCTGGCCTTTTGGTTTTGGTTTGAGCTACACAAAATTTGAATACTCAAATCTGAAAATTGACCGAAGAAAAGTTTCTGTTGATATTAAGAATACCGGAGAGCGTTTTGGGGAAGAAGCAGTTCTTCTATTCATAGGAAAACAGCAGGAAGGCATACACAGACCTGTGCGTGAACTTAAGCGTTTTTGTAAACTTGCATTGAATTCAGGTGAAACAAAAACAGCTTCTTTTGAACTTGATGACAGATGCTTTGCGCTCTGGAATAAAGGCTGGGTGATTGAGCAAGGCTATTATACAATTTCTACCGGTAACCTTTGTGCAGAACTTTTTGTTAAAGGCGAAACATTAAACCAGCTGCAGAATGACTGGTACAAATCGTGTGAAGGGAAACCGGATTATGAATCTTTTATAAAAGCACTGGGGCGCCCTTATGCAGAACCCGTTTTGAAAAAAGGGTTTTTCACCATGGATAACAGCGTTGAAGAAATGAAAGACTATTCTTTAATCATGAAGATTATGTATAAATCAATTGAAAAAACAATTGCAAAAGGCTGCGGCGGAAAGGCTGATTATTCAAATCCTGAGTTCAAGATGCTGATGAATTCCAGCGCCGGCGGACCGCTTCGCTGCTTGCAGATATCAGGCGGAATAAAAGGAAAACTTTTTGAAGGACTCCTCGATATGGCAAACGGTCATTTTTTTCGGGGCCTTTTAAAACTGGCAGGAATTAATTTATGAATGTAATGGTTAGCTTAATCAATAAAAAAAAGATCAAAAATGAAGCTGAATTAAAGAAAGTATATCATAAACTTATTTTACAAAAACACCCCGATGTTAATTCATCAAAAACCTCGCAAGAGGAATTTATTACGTTACAGAACTGGTACTTTGAAGCAAAACAGGTATTAAGTTTACAAAGTACTGAAAAAATTGATGAACCTAAAATTGAAACAATTCTTGATACATTTTATGAATTAGTATCTCTGAATTATCCTTTCGGCAGTATAAATCATCAAAACTTTACACAAAGAGTCGCGGTTATTAATGACTATTATTCCCGTAATTCTCAAAGTGATTATAATGAAGTGGAAAAGGAATTTTCAAAACTCATAAAAAGTGATGTTTTTTATGTATCGGCCCACAGCATTATAAGGAATTATTTATATCTTCTGCAGTCATACTACTATAATGAATTTAAGCATGTTAAGGGTACAATAGAAAAAGAAAGGAAGATAATTGATGCCTTACTGGACAAAAAGGAATTGAGCGCGGTTAAGAATTTCTTATTCTGGCTGTATACAAGTACAATGGAAATAAAAGGGCAATAATATGAAAAAATATACATCAATACTTTTTGATCTGGATGGAACATTAACTGCCTCAGGCCTTGGAATTACCAAGGGTTTTCAATAAATGTTTAATTGATACTGAGTCAATTGTATTAAAGGAGAAAATTAAATGAAAGAATCTGCGGCATATTGCGGAAATATTAACTCGCCGTATTATATTACCTGTAAAAAATGCCGGAATAATCCCGGAAATGATTTTATACAACGGAATATCTCTTTACTGAAGAGATGAGAAATATCGGGGCATTACATGAAAAATGATATAGAAGTAAAAGAATTTTCAAAACGGGATGAATATCGAAACTGGCTTAAAGAGCATCATTTGCAGGAAAATGGAATATGGATTTTATTTAATAAAGGAAGTAAAATATTTTCTGCAAATGATGCTCTGGAAGAATCAATATGCTTCGGCTGGATTGACGGGGTGATGAAATCAATCGATGATACGATGTATAGAAAATATTTCTCAAGAAGAAAAGATGTAAAAAAATGGTCAGAAAAGAATAAAGCTTTATACAAAAAGCTGATAGAAAAAAAATTAATGACTGAATCCGGTAGAGAAGTGTATCATCCTGATGAAAATACAAAACCGGCTGTTACCATGGATGAGATGATTCAAAACGTGAAAGCTGTTTTAATTGATGACAAGGATGTTCTAGCTCTATTTAATGCAAAGCCGCTTTCAAGGCAAAAGCAGTTTGCTGGTTTCTATTCCGATGCAAAAACAGAGGAAACAAAAAGCAAACGTAAAATTAAAATAGTAGAAGCATTGAAATTAAATTATTCAGGTATGTTATACTAGCGTTATTGGAAAACAGGAGAAGTTACCATGGAGATTACACAGATCAATGCATCATATGTTGATGATGCTCTAAAAATACTGAAAAAGAAACATGATAGTTTAGTCTCAACAAACTGGTTAATTCCTGAGTTTTCAGAATTTCCGAATTTATTTGATGATGTTAATGAGCTTTTTTCAATTGGTAATGGTATTGTTGCAGTAAGTAACGGGCGGTTAATGGGCTTTATTACAGGGTTTCCATGTCCAAGCTTTTTCGGCAGAAGTGACGGTGTGTATTGCCCTGTCTATGGAATAGGTCTAGATAGTACTGTAGAGCCCTCTCAAATAATTGATATTTACTCAGCAGCTGCTGAATTGTGGATTTCCAACAAACAGTTCACTCATGCTGTAACGATTTTTTCAAATGAAGAGGAAATTAAGAAGAGCTTTTCTTGGCAGGGATTCGGGCTGCGGTGTATTGACGCAGTGACATCTGTTAAAAATATACCAGTGAAGGATAATGATGATATTAAGATTATCAGTTCAAATTCTGCGGAATACGAAAAGGCCGCAGAAATACATAGACTTCATAATGAGTATTATAGAAGCTCTCCAATTTTTATGCCTAATGAAGACGAGGATTATGTAAAAGAACAAGAACAATGGATCAGTAAGGGAAATATGGAGTGGCTTGCATTACGGGGCAATGAGATTATAGGATATATCAGACTCGGTAAAGAGGGGGAAAACTATATTTCCTGTCACGAGAGTATTCTGAATATAAAGGGTATGTATGTTCTTGATTCTGAACGCGGCAGGGGAATAGCAAAACGTCTTCTCGATGAAACGATGAAGTATCTGTACGAAAAAAATTATACTCTTTGCGGTGTTGATTATGAATCAATCAATCCGAAAGGATCGCATTTCTGGTTGACGCATTTTGAGCCGTATACGTATTCTCTTGTCAGAAGAGTTGATGAGAGAATATTTGATTATCTGCATACTTAGGCTGATATGCTGAGTGAAGGAAAAATAAATGAATAACAATGTGTATTGGATTGGAGGATCATCGTGCTCCGGGAAATCTTCATGTGCAAAAAAATTATCTGAAAAATATAAAATCTATTTATACAATACTGATGAGTATGCTTTCGGCAAATATATGTTCGGCTTAGAAGATATAAGCAAATATCCTGCAATTGAGAAATACAAGAATCAAATTTGCGCCGGTGTTGAAAACTTCATACAGAGGGATACCGATATTTCGTATAAGGCTTTTATTGATTATTGTCATGAAGTATTTCCTTTCTTACTAAAAGATATTGAGGAATTATCAAAAAAGCAGTCTGTAATTGTAGAGGGCGCTCACATTTTACCGGAACTGATATCAGCTTTGAATCAAAAAAGTAATTGTATATTTTTAATTAGTACAGAGGAACAGCAGCGGGATATATGGCTCAAAGAAATGCATAGAGAAATAAGCGGCGGCAATGAACATGAAATAAATGACTATGAGCAGACAGAGCATAAGAAACTATTTGAGAAAGCAAGAATAGGTCTTCATCAAAAAATTGCTGAGCATATACAAAGAGAAGCAGAAAAAAATAATATGAAAACAATTATAGTGAATAAAGAAAACTCTTTTGAGAAAATTCTGGAGACTGTTGAAACACAAGTATTCATCAAAAAAGAAGTATAATTATATCTTCTTTTAAAAAAGAAGAGAAATGCTCTCCATAGAGGTAGACGGAGTTAAAATAACAGTTCCGTTCTTTATGTCTGCACTGATAGTGCTTCCCTTGTATTCCCGTTTAATTACTTTCAGTTTCCTGTATTCTTCCGGCAGTGTGATTTCAATTTTATCAGGTGGATTGTCAAATACATGTACGGTAAGGTACGATCCTTCTTTTCCTGTTCTAAACACGCCCTGGTACCCTTCCAGTTTTCTGGCCGATGGTCCGCGGTTTTCATACAGGTAGGAGTATCCGTCTTTAATGATCGGTGCAATTTCTTTATAAAATGAAATTCCTTCGTCGATTTTCTTCCACTGAAGAGTTGTCAGTTTTGTGACGTCGCCTGAAAAGCATAATCTACCAAGAAAGCATGCTGCTATAGAATAGGCTATTCTTTGCAGTGTATCTTGTTCTCTTATAACACACCAGATTTGATTCTGCTGCGGAAGAATTGTTCTGTGGAGTCCTGCGGCGATTACAGGAATGTTTTCGCATTCATGAGCATCGGAAAATGACGCCATGCTCGAAAGGGACATCATTAAGGGCTCGGTTTTGTGACCGCCCGAGGCGCAGTTTTCAATAATAAGTTCAGGAAGTTCGTCTCGAATTTTGCTGATGAAGTTAAGCGATGCTTCTCTGTCTTTGCGCAGTCCTTCTCCTAAAGATTCTGCTCCATCACAGCCTATGCCGTAGGTGTCGTTGTAGTCCATCTTTATATAATCAAAGTTATTTTCTTTAATCTGACGAATTACTTTTTCTGTTAAGTAGTTTTGAACTTCCGGCTTCCTCATATCTAAAAAACGTCGGTTTTGTGTTGTGAGAACTAAACCGTCGCGTTTTAAAAGAAATTCTTCCTTATTATATACAGATGCATTACTTCCAACATTATCAATTTCGAACCAGATACCGGCCTTCATGTTCCGCTCGTGTATCAGTTTTGAAACATTCGCAAGTCCGTTCGGGAACAAGGTTTTTGACTGAATATAATCGCCCATTGAGCTGCTCCAGTCTTTGCCGTCTTCTTTGAACCAGCCGCAGTCTACCACAAAGTATTCCATTCCGTGTCCTTCAATTGCTTCGAGTATACCAATGATGTTTTCTTCGGAAGGATTCCCCCATGTGGTGCAGTACTCATTGAAAATAATGGGCAGATGCTCTTCGCTCTTTGGATTATCAAGGAGGAATTTTTTATTGTACTGAGTAAGTCTTTGGCATGCGTTGTCTATATTCTCTGTTGTGACGGTGAGGATTGCGGTCGGGGTTGTGAAACTTTCACCGCTCTCAATATCTTTAAGCCAATGACCGAACTCTCTGTCTGCGAGCCCTCCTGAAAAAGCAAGACCGTAATCCCTCCTGTAAAACTCCATCTGCCATGAAGACTCTATTGCCAATGAGGCGGCCCATATAACGCCTGCATTTTCATCCTCTACAGCGCCGAAAGGTGCATAATGCTTTACCGGCAGGGAGCCAGCCTGTCCATAACGTATTGCGTTCGGCTGCCAGTTTACCCAGGACGGTTCAAGCTGAAGTTCTTCGGCGGTTTCTTTTACAAGCAATGCTTCGTCGCTCCACTTGCTGCGGATTCTATAAAATTTCAGGCAGTTTGGAGCCAGTCCTTTTTCGAAGGGAGTGATTTCGCTCAGTGAAAAACTGGAAAGTAATTCCAAGGAAGCTTTTCCCGGGGCATTATTTGTAAAGGTCGTCTTTGAGTCTACCGACAAATCTCCTTCGGTGTAGCCCAAGGTGTGAATATAGGAATGCTTTTGTGCGTCTTCAAAAGAAGTAATAATCTCAGTACGGGTTTTACTGTCCTTTGATGTTTGCGGACAGATGCATGTTTCCTGCTTAATAAATTTCAGATTCTCTACGGTGCCGCTGTTGCGCATGGTTAGCCCGCCTGCATAAGAACCTGCATATATGTCCCCTATCAGTTTCGCCTGAATAAGACTGTCTCCGCGGCTTTCTTTAAACTCGCATATATCAGCTGTTTTTGTGAGGGGAACAAGCTGTAAATTCATCCGGCCGCTTTCCTCTAAAATATACCTGACACTTATGTCGCCGAAGATAAACTCACTATAAAGACTCTTATTCATAAAACTTCTCCTCAGAAAATATCAATTTTAAAAAATATGTCAATCATTACAGAGGTTTTCATTGTATACCCACGAACAGGAAAAAAGCAATAAAAAAACATTAATCCGTCGTCATTCATATAGTAATGTAACTGAGAAATTGTAAATAACAGATTGACGGACTGGTAAATAATCTTATAATTTATTAAGACATACTTATTAATACCAGGAGATACGATGAACAAATATCTGGCAGAAATAATGGAAATTAAGGCTCAAGAGTATAGAAGAAAAGGATTAGCCTCACGTTTAGTGAATTATACTGCACATGAAGTTATTAAGAAAGGGAAAATTCCTGTGTATCCAACCTGGTATTCGAATATATCTTCAAGACTTACCGCAATAAAGGCCGGTTTTATTCCGGGGTTTGTCGAAATAGAAAACGAGTAAATATGGCCAAAATATCAGGCGTAGTCTCTATTATTAGTTAAGCCCGCTGAACTGTTCATACCCTTTGTCACCAGGGGGTTTTCTGTCGGGCAGTATTCGGCTGCGGTAAAGCCGTCTTTAATAACAACCGTCCTATAGGTGATATTAAAGTTCTTATACAGATAATACCAGGTAAATGTTTCTGCAAAATCTTCGTACCATGCTAGAGCTCCATAAAGAGATGAAAAAGGTGTCTGTGCAATTTTTTGATACAATTGTATGGAAATGTTTCTATCAATCTGTCCATTCAATCCCCAGCCTGAGTATTTTGTATTATGCAGAATGTTGTACTTCCCAGCCGGAGTCCGCTCGTTCACCCAAATGTCTTTTGTGAATGCTGTACTTGATTTGGCAGTATCAGTTATTAAATAACCGCTTAGATACGGAGTTACGTGATAATAATAATCATACACATGGGCGGCTTCGTGCAGAAGAACATGGAGAAGACCTGAGTATTCTGAACTGATATAGCTTTGTATTGATATTGCACTGTTTTCCAGGAAGGGTGCATTGTCCCGTTTTGTTATCCAGTCTGACAGCGTTGTGTGAAGAATCGCGGGATAAAAAAAAGTACGGTGTACATGTTTCCGTTTTTATCAAAAAGAAAATCTGTCATTCCGCCGCCGAGAAAGCTGTCTATAAAATACACAGCAATAACCTTTTCGTTTATAGCATCTTTAAACTGCTGCGGTAAATAATCAAAATATTCGCTGAAAAGTTTTTCTTCATCATGCGTTAATTCATACCCTGTATATGCATCGGTTCCGTCCATTCTGTTTAGATAATCTAAAATTGGCTTTGGAGGAATTTGAATTTTTTCAAGTACCGGTAGATCTAACGAACTATTGTATGTTTCAAGTTTTCGCTCAGGTTTTTTTTTTAATTCATCTAAACTGATATTTTTATGCGTACTGCAGGAGCCCAGGAGGAAAAAAGCAAGTGTAATACAGAAGATAAATTTCCCTTTTCCCCTTTGATAATCCATATTATTGACCTCCAAAAAAATTTGCTATTTCAGTTTATTAAAAGCAATGGGATAGTTTAGCCTTATTATAATTCATTCTTTTCACCGTACCTTATAATTTTTTCTAATGCAAATTTCAAATCGTCATCGGATGCTTCAGCATAAGACAGCTTAAGCTGCTGCTCAATTGTACCATATTCAAAAAGACCGTCTTCTACAAGAATTGGTGTTTGAAGATGCTGGCGGCGCCTCTCCATGTCTATTCCCAAATGATTATATCCTGTGTCTGCTGTCCATGTTAATGCTTTTTGGTCTTCATCTAAATTGTAGACTAGCTGAAAACCTGTGAGCGTTTTATCGGATTCAGAATTATACCACAGGTATAAATCGCAGCCGGGTGCGGTAAAGAGCCTCCTGAATCCATGGTTGTCCTGCCTTACCTTAATAAATTCTTTGAACACAGTAATGGTCTCCTCTCTTAAGCTAATACCTGACTTTTCCCCAAATGAAAAAGCAGAAGATATGCATAAACTCTTCTTCCGGTATTGCAAGTATTGTTCATTTTTCTAAAAACTCATAAATTCCATTCCAATTATGTAATAGGCCCTTGCTTGTAAGTTCCTGTAATTTAATACAGCGTTCTAAGTAAAAGTCAATTACAGGATCTGCTGAGCGGTTTACAATATATTTATGAGGTCCGTAATGTGAAATTAATGTCTTATATATTTCTATTGCAGAAACAAAGTCGCCATCTGTATAAAAATCATAAGCTTTATCTAGAGTAGTTTGATTCTCAATTTTTAATTGTTTATATATTTCGTTCTCATGTCCAAAGTATTCAAAAATTCTAAGAGGGGCTTTCTTGCCTTTGACAAGAACCTTGTCAATAAATCGAATGTCTTGATGATGTTTTAGATTAATTAAAAAGTCCTCAGAAATAATAATCGGCAGACCGTATATTTTTGTAAGTGTTTCTATCCGGCTTGCAGAATTTACCACATCACCAATTACTGTCCAGTCCATTTTATACTGCGACCCGATATTTCCAACTGTTACTTCTCCAAAATGAATACCAATTCCATTATTTAACCTAATTGGTAAATTATATTTTGCATTAATTTCAAATAACTTCTGACGCATAGAAGCTGCACAAGCAATGGAGGCTTCACTGCTTTCAAATATAGCCATTATACAGTCTCCAATGAGTTTATCAATTTCGCCATCATGGTTAATAACACAATCATTCATACTTTCAAAATAAACATTCAGAAATTCAACTGTCGCTAATGGACTTAAATGCTCGGAAATCTGAGTGAAATTTCGGATATCGGAAAAAAGAACATTTACTTTCTGATTTGTCGGGGGAAATGTTGTAGGGTCTCCGCCTGCTTGAATTATATTAACAAGCGACCGCCGTGTATAAACCTGTGTTATATCAAGTCTTCGCTCTGCTTCATTCTTTGCATCGGCTAGTTGTTTTGTACGGTCAATGACTTTTTCTTCAAGCTCTTCATTTTTTCTTTTAAGTTCAGTTATATCGCTAAGGACAAAAACAATACCTATTGCAATATCATTGTCATATAAATACGAGCCCCGCTGTTTAGCATTCATAATTCCGCCGTTCTTTCTTTTAATACAGACCTCTACATCATCAACTATTCCTTTTACCATTTGATCAAATATTGGAGAGGACGAGTTTTCGACTATTGATACTAAGCTGAGTTCTTCGTTCCTCGTGTAGCCTAAGCGAATGGAAAAAGCTTCATTGAAGTCTAATATGGAGTACTGAAGGTCAGTTACTACGATTATTTCACCAGCTATTGCAATAATTTCTTTACTGGCGAATTCCATGGTGGGAACAAGAAATCTATATTTTGTAATGGAAACACCAAGAGCAAGAATCCAGAATCCGAGAAAAATGTGTCCTATTGCCGGAAAGGATATTCCCAAGCCGGGTGAAATAATATTGAACCACAACCCTAATGCAATCATTGGAAACCCGACGCCTCCGATAAATTGAAATTGCTTCATCATTATTACATTTTTAATTACCCTGGCTTTCCTATAAATTGAGATGATTATATAGAGGAGTAGGCCTATCCAAATAGGGAGCAGTATTAAATATCCAATACCGAGTAATGACCAATGAGGTACATCAATCCATGTGACGCCTGAACGTATATAATCTGCTGATGCGCTATAACCAGTGAATACCGAAATACTTGAAATAATACAAAATAGGTAGCAAAATACCAAAAAAACAATCCATTTTAGACCAATAGTTTTTTGTTTTACAATCAGAAGTAAATGAATCGACAGCGGCCACCAGCTGAAAAACCCTATGGAACTTATTGCATGCGACATGAATGCATCGGGTTTAAATATAGACCAGCTGAAAAAGATCTCTCCTAAGTGAACAAACGCCATGCTTATACTCAGTGCTAAGAAAACTTTAGAACAATGAGTATCTTTGTTTTTTGCTAAAACCCAAATACCCATAGCAATACTCAGTACAAAAAAAATGAAATAAATAAGCACAAGCGGATTAATAGTACTAAAAAAGGAATAATTTTCGGGAATCAAGAGTCTCTCCTGTTACAAACGTATAATTAAAAAAATCAATTTTTTTACCTGAAATTCATTCTATACCTGTTTAATAGCAAAAGCAAGAAAAAATGTTTTCTGAAAATTGTCTTGTATATACTAATTTTTGCCAGTATATTTTCTATTCTATTTACTCCTGTCCCCCGATACAAACATCTAAAAAAAGAGTATACTTCGCCTATGATTTCGAATATTACCATAACCGTACTTCCCGGCGAGGAAGACAATACATCTTTTATTAAGGCAAAGGCAGCTCAAGCCCTTTCCATTAAACCATCTGATATTACCTCCCTTGTGTTTAAGAAAAAATCTATAGATGCACGCCGCGGTCAGGTGAAAATACATCTTGCATATACGGTGTATGTCGGGGAAGAACCTCCGGTCTCTGATGGGAAAGGTTCCTTTACTCCCAAATGGATAAAGACTGAGTCATCATCAGCATCAAAGGATGTTGTCATTATCGGCTCGGGGCCTGCAGGGCTTTTTGCCGCTCTCAGGCTTTTAGAGCATGGTCTTCGTCCCGTCATTATTGAGCGCGGGCAGTCAACTTCTGTACGAAAAACTGATATTGCTCAGATTACCATAAGCGGTGTTGTCGACAGCAACTCAAATTACTGTTTCGGCGAGGGGGGCGCGGGCACCTTTTCTGACGGCAAGCTTTACACGAGATCCAACAAGAGAGGCGATATATCCCGCATTCTGTCGTTATTTGCGTACCACGGAGCTGATGAGGCGATCCTCACCGACGCTCATCCCCACATCGGAACCGACCGTCTTCCGCTCATTATTAACCGGATGAGACAAACTATAGAAGAACACGGCGGTGAAATACGCTTCGGCTGTTCCTGCACCGGGTTTGAGATTTCTCAAGGTACCGTCACCGGTGTTCGTGTGCGGACAAGCGAAGGGGAATCGGTAATATCAGCTTCTGCGGTCATTCTTGCCTCAGGTCACTCTGCCCGCGACATGTACGAAATGCTTGCTCAAATAGAATTGGACGGAAAAACAAACGGAAAGCCTCTTCTCGAAGAAAAGGGTTTTGCCATTGGCGTGCGTGTTGAGCATCCCAGATCTATTATTGACCGCATTCAGTATCATGGTACAAAAAATACTGCAGATTTGGCCGCAGCTGAATACCGGCTTACTGCACAATCTGACGGGCGGGGTGTGTACTCGTTCTGCATGTGCCCGGGCGGTTTTATTGTTCCCTCGGCGACAGCAGATGATGAAATTGTTGTAAACGGCATGTCTGCAAGCGGCCGAAATACCCGCTGGTCAAATGCTGCAATAGTGGTGGAGACAAAACCGGAGGATATTCCCGATCAGTTTAGAAACGGAGAAAAATACCCGGCCCTCGCAGGGGTGCGCTACCAGAAATGGCTCGAACAGGAAGCAAAGAAAAACGGTAAGGGACAATCAGCCCCTGCCCAGCTTCTCATAGATTTTATTGACCGCAAATCGTCAAGAACCTTACCGGAGTGTTCCTACACGCCCGGCATTGTTCCTTCCCGCCTCGACAGCTGGATTCCCCCGTCAATATCTGACCGCCTCCGCGAAGGATTTCTTTCCTTTGACCGCTTTATGCACGGCTTTATCTGCCGGGAGGCTGTCCTTGTTGCAATAGAAACCCGCTCTTCTTCCCCTGTTAGAATACTGCGCGACAAGGCAACCATGGAAAGCACTGCTCTTTCGGGGCTTTTCCCTGCCGGTGAAGGCTCAGGATATTCAGGCGGTATCGTTTCGTCTGCGATGGACGGCGAAAATGCAGCAGATAAGATCGCTGAAAAACTTGGAAAATAACGCTGCTTTATACTGATATCTCCCTCTCGACTTTTTTTGCTATTTTCGGGGCAGGTAGCCTTTTTCAACCGCGCTGTCGAGCATTGCCAAAATAAAATCCCAAATTTCTTTTGATCCTTCTGCAATATGCTTGTTTACTTCGTAGACCATATCATAGGTGACGCCGTTTTTCTTCCACGTAAAGCCCTCTGTTATATAGTTTTGAAGAAGGGGCTCAAGACGGTCAAAAACCACGGCAAATTTAGCTTCATTTGTTTTTTTATCTTCAAATTCCTTCCACAAACTGATATATCGCTCTTTTTGATCCTGCTCCAGGATACCGAATATGCGATCGGCAGCTTTTTCTTCCTTTATATGCGCATCTTTCCGGTCTGCAGCATATAAAAAAGTATCGCCTGCATCAATTTCTACTATGTCGTGAATGAGCAGCATGAGTACGACTTTTTCTATATCAATTGAGAAATTAGCATATTCCCGTAAAAGTATAGCCATTATTGCGATAGTCCAGGAATGTTCGGCATCGTTTGCAAACCTGCTCTTGTCGAATAAGAGAGATTTTCTATAGATATTTTTTACTTTATCTATCTCAATAATAAAATTGAGCTGTGTCTGGAGTCTTGTGTTTTTTGTAAAATCTAATGTATTCATGCGAACCTCTTTATATATTCTATCACATTTTCCCCGGTGTTTTTATTCCTCCGGCTTTTCTTATTGACACTTTTAGGCTCTATTGTCATAATTATTTCACATAAAACTTCAGGAGAATACGGACCATGGTTTCATCAAATCAAACACAGCCATTTTTACAGAAGAGGGATTATATTCCGCTTATTAAACAAGCGCTCAAAGAAGACCTCGATAAAAACGGCGATATTACAAGCACTGCAATTTTCAGCCGTAAAACACAGGCCGTGTTTAAGCTTTTAGCAAAGGATGACGGCGTCTTATGCGGTATTGATGTTTTCCGCGCTGTCTTTTCCTGTCTTGACCGTAAGGTTACCGTTGAAACTTCTTTCAAAGACGGCGACCGTCTTACAAAAGGTGCAGTCGTTGCAAAAGTAACCGGTCCTCTTATATCAATTTTAACCGGAGAAAGAACTTCTCTTAATCTGATATCGCATCTTTCGGGTGTGGCAAGCAAAACAGCCCTCTTTGTTTCTGCGGTGAACGGTAAGCCGGTGATTTTAGATACACGAAAAACTGTTCCGGGAATGAGAAAGCTTCAAAAATATGCCGTTGCCTCTGGCGGCGGGCAAAATCACCGCATCGGTTTATACGACATGATTCTTATAAAAGACAACCACGTTGATGCTGCAGGCGGCATTACGGAGGCTGTTGAGAGAGCAAGAAAATGCTGGGGAAACCGCTTTAAGATTGAAGTGGAAACAAGAAATCTCGAAGAAGTTACCGAAGCATTATCCTGTAAGGTTGACCGCATAATGCTCGACAATATGAACAATGACTTAATGAAGCAGGCTGTTGAAATTATTGCAGGCAGGGCAGAAACAGAAGCTTCGGGCAATATGACGCTGGAAAGACTTCCCTCTCTGGCGGACTGCGGTGTCGATTTTGTTTCATTCGGTGAGCTTACGCATTCGGTGAGCATCTTCGATTTTTCTCTCAAACAGGAAGCGATACTTTAACAGATGGAAAATATCAATAAGAAGACTAATTCAGAGGTTCTTGATCAAATACTGCAGCTCAAAAAATCGTTTGCAGGCAGGATTCTCATTGCTGCTCATCATTACCAGCAGGAGTCTATTGTAAGCATTGCAGATGTTGTGGGCGACTCCTACCGGCTGGCCGTTATAGCTTCCCAATCTGACGCAGAGGTTATTCTTATGTGCGGTGTGCGTTTTATGGCCGAGAGTGCGGCAATCCTTGCCCGCCCTGATCAAAAGGTGCTGCTTCCCGATTTTTCTGCAGGCTGCCCCATGGCCGACATGACAACGAGAGCTTCAGCGGAAAAAGCGCTTGCCTCCATTAAAGCGCTTACCGGTGAAGACGCTGTTCCCTTAACCTACATGAACAGCTGGGCCGACTTAAAGGCGTTTACCGGTTCAAAAGGCGGAAGTATATGCACCTCAGGAAACGCAAAAAAAATAATGTCTCATTATCTTTCTGCGGGCAGAAAAATTCTATTTATGCCGGATAAAAATTTGGGCATCAACACGGCCCGCTCGCTTGGACTTACTGAAAATGATATGTGTCTTGTTTCTCAGGACGGGTTAGTACCTGCTGATTGTAAAAACGCGCGGGTCTTTTTGTGGGACGGGTACTGTCCCGTTCACCTTAAGTTCACTCCGGAGCAGGTTTTGGATTTGCGCGCAAAATACCCTGATATTACACTGATGGTTCACCCCGAATGCGTAGAAGAAGTTGTTGGATTGTCAAATTCAGCTGCTTCCACAGAAGGAATGGCAAACGAAATTGCACATTCTCCTTCCGGCTCCGTCCTTGGTGTTGGTACAGAATACCGTTTTATAGAAAGAATGATTCGCGGAAATCCTGATAAAACAATCGTTCCTTTGGAAAAATTCTACTGCAGCGATATGGACCGCATAAATCCTGAAAATATTCTTACTGTGCTTAAGGCATACAAAGAGGGATGCGCAGATTCATATTGTGTATCAGTTAAAGAGCAGGATCAAAACGATGCCCGAAAAGCTCTTTCTGCTATGATTTCTATAACGGAAGGCATATGATTAATGATGTTCTTATTATAGGAACCGGTATTGCCGGTCTTTCTTCTGCAATTTCATGCCGGGAAGCGGGTCTTTCTGTTCTTGTCATAACAAAAAACTCAAAGATAGAAGAGTCAAATACAAATTATGCACAAGGCGGCATTATTGCCTCTGCCCCTGATGATAAGCCGGAACTTCTTGCAAAAGATATTTTTGATGCCGGCTGTAATATAAACTGCAGAGAAACGGTAGAGCGCTTTTCGCGCGAAGCACCGCAGAAGGTAAAGGAGTTTTTATCTGATCATGCCGGCGTTTTTTTCAGCCGGAACAAAGACGGAGAGCTCGATTATACCGAAGAAGCAGCGCACTCAAAACGGAGAATTGTTCACTTTGAAGATCACACCGGGGATGCTATAGAAAACGGTCTTGTTTTGTATGCAAAAAAAATAGGCGTAAATATCAGTACAGACTGCACTGCTGTTGACTTAATAACCACTGATCATCATTCAACCGATGCACAGGAAAAGTACCGCGAGAGAGAAGTGCTGGGTGTGTATGCTCTCAACAACAAAACCGGTCAGGTTGAGCCTCTTTTTGCTCATGCGGTTGTTCTTGCATCGGGCGGAATCGGTAATATTTATCAGTTTACTACAAATCCATCCTGCGCAACGGGAGACGGTATTGCTATGGCCTCGCGCGCCGGAGCTGATATTATTAACGCTGAGTTTATGCAGTTTCATCCGACAGCGCTTTTCCACAAAGATATAAAAAGATTTCTTATTTCTGAATCACTGAGGGGAGAGGGTGCAAAACTTCTGGATCCGCAGGGCAAGCCCTTTATGGAACGCTACACGCCTCAGGCTGAGCTTGCGCCGCGCGATGTAGTGTCACGTGCTTTGTATGAGGAAATGAGCACCCTCGGCTGCGAGTATCTTCTTCTCGATATTGCCAATTACTACCGGGGAACTGAGCCTATTGAGAAAAGATTTTCGAGAATTTATGAAACCTGCAAAAAAGGCGGCATCGATATAACAAAAGACCCTATTCCCATAGTTCCTGCAGCTCACTATTTTTGCGGGGGCATCAGGGTAAATGCGCAGGGGCAGACATCGATTAAGAGGCTCTACGCTGTGGGCGAAACCGCCTGTACGGGGCTTCATGGCGCGAACCGACTGGCTTCTACCAGTCTGCTCGAAGGCTTATACGGCGGCCTCCAGACTGCATCGTATCTTATAAAAAACACAGTACAGGAAGAAGGATTTGCAAAGCGCTGTGAGTGTATTCCCGATTGGAAAATCCCGGCGGGTGCTGAAACTTTTGAACCTTCGCTCATTTATCAGGACTGGAAATACATAAAATTGACCATGTGGAATCATGCAGGAATAGTGAGAACGAGGAAAGGACTTGAGCGGGCTCAATCAGATTTGAATTATCACGCTCACCGCATTACGAGTTTTTACCGGGAAGCAGTGCCCACAAGGGACATAATTGAACTAAGAAATGCTGTCGAAACCGCCCGTATTGTTGTTTCTCATGCAATACACAATGAACAGTCGATCGGCTGTCATTACCGTAAAAACTGATATATAGTAATTTTAGAGGTTTTTTTCGAAATGTAAAAAAAAGCAGCGGTGCTGCAAAAAAAACTTGACAAAAAAGAGAGATACGCGGTACTATAAATAAAGCTTGTAAATAAGCTGATAAACTCTCTCCGACGTCCGGCTTGCCGGACGGGAAGTCCTCTTGGCAGCGTAGCTGTTAGGAGGGCTTTTTTTATTGAATCATAGGAAAAAAAATCTCATTGACGGAATGATAAAGCCGGCTATATAATTCTCTATCATGTTAATTCTCCTTGTGATAGAACTCTTTCCTGCATAACCCTGTGCACCGGGCAATACATAAGAGTTTGGTGAATATGCAAAATTCAATAATAGATCTGCATATTCTAACGGGTTGCGGACGGAACGCACGGCATACATGTCGCAGCGTTCCTCCTGAGCCTGTTCCAGCTGTCGCTCCAGAAATTTTCCAAGTGCGCATGGCCAGAACAAAGCATTCATTATGTCGAGGGCAAGACCTGTTAAGAGATCACACCCCTGTATGTGCTGCATCTAGTGCAGCAGTACAGCCTGTTTTTGCTCACTGTTCCATGACACAGATGCCTCGGGAACAATGATTGATGAACGGATGCAGCCGAATGAAAAGGGACTCCCGTTCCAGAAAGGTACAGAGTAAAGACGGGCTTTTCTGCAGTTATAGCCTTTTCTCTTTAATGCAGATAAAGCTTTTTTCCATTCTTTTTTCTTATTGATATATGCTTGCTTTAATAATACGTTTGTTCTAATACGGTTTACGAGAACTATGGCTAAGAGAATTATTGAAACTGATACCCAGATCGAAATAATTGCAGCTGCCGCAGTTTTTGAAACATCAAGTGTGAAAACAGGAATGACATTTCGCTCTGCAGGTGCATGATCTGTTACTGTGTCTGCGGAGTTATCAGCTGAGTACTTTTCTGCTGAGTCACTATGAGTGCCGGCGGAAGAAGAGTGCACCGACTTCAATGAAGAATCTTCTGCAATGCTGTTATAAGTTTTTATTTCGGATATGAAATTGTTGTCGTTTTGAATATTGGTGATATCAGTGTGAGAAAAGACGGATTTTCCTTCGGTGGAACTGTATGAAAAAAGTGTAAGGCAAGTAATGATGAGGGGGAATGCGAGAAGAACAAGGCGCAGTATGGGAATTTTAAAAGAGGCTGTAATGCGGTTTTTAAAAGGAAGCAGAATAAGAAAGGCGGCAAGTCTGCATATCTGCACGCGGAGAAAAATAGTTATGAGAAGAACACTTATAAAGATAATGTAATCATTCATTCTATTTCCCCTTGGCCTCGTCCCGTGCAGAATCAAGGAGTTTTTTTAACTCTCGGTATTCTTCTTCAGAAATGGAAGCCTCTGTTCCAAGGAGAGCTGCAATAGCCTTTGTTTTTGAGCCGCTGAAAAAAGTTTCTTGCGCCTGCTTCAGCACAGAAAGTCCCTCCTGTTCAGCCTGAGCAAGCGGGAAATATACAAACGATAAACCCGACTGGCGGTGGGAAACCTTGCCGCGCTGTTCAAGATTGTTTAAAAACGTGCGGACAGTAGAATAACTAAGGTCATCTGCAAATTCTTTTTGAATGTCGCGTGCAGAAGCCTCTCCTAATTTATACAGAAGTTCCAGAATTGCGCGTTCTCTTTTGGGCAGATCTTCAAGGGCCATGATTTCTCCTTTAGAGGTGTTAAAAAACTAGCACCTGCTAAAAATATAGCACCTTACTGTACTGCTGTCAAGCATGACTTAAGTTTTTTTGTGACGTATTTTCTTGACAGTATACCACCTTGGTAGTATGATTATATTATGAGAATAAAAACTTCTGTTTCATTATCTTCTGATCTCCTCGATCAGGTAAATTTACATACCTCTGACGGAGAGCGGTCTGAATTTATAGAAAAAGCCATTTGGAACTATTTGGAATTTCTTCGAAGACAGGAGAGAAATATCTCTGATATAGCAAAAATTAATGATTCTGCTGCTTTTCTTAATAAAGAAGCTCTGGATGCGTTAGAGTATCAGGTATTGCTTTGAAACGCGGAGATCTTTATCGTGTATACAAAGGCTATAGGTATGATCCCCGGGAATTCCGTGTTTTTGTAGTAGTAAGCCGGCAGGTTTTAATTGATTCAAGTTTTAGTACCGTTACGTGTGCTCCCGTTTATTCTCGATGGGATGAGATTTCAACACAAGTTCCAATCAGCATAGATGAAGGGCTGAAACATGACAGTGCAATACACTGTGATGAATTGATTAGTATTCCAAAATCCATGTTAACAGATTATATTGGAACACTAACAGGACATCAGTTATTTGAATTACATGAAGCATTAAAAATTGCTTTAGATATTGAAGACTGATAATCTGATAATGCAGCAGCCGGATCCAAAACAATTTCCAATACCATTATTCAACTTTTATTTCTTCTGTTGCTTCTTTTCCCTTCCAGATTCTGCCGTCTGCAATATAGATTAGTCTTTGTTTTGTGTTATCAGTTTTGGTATAATCGACAACATACACTTCCCCGGTTTTTACATTCATCGGAAAATTATCGAAGGGCAGTACATCGCCTGTTTTTATGTTGTCCTTAAGATCGTCATAGGCATTTTCAAGATGCCGGAATTCTCTGTACACATAACCTTTGAGCCAGCTCATATCCTGCTGACCATAGTAATAGGCGGTGTAGTCTTTGCCTTCGATGGTAATTATTTCTGTGCGCAGCGGCTCCATTTCCCGTAGAAGAGTGCGGAGATCTTCCGAGTAAATCATACCCGGGTAGAGAGCGTTAAGCTGATTAGCCATGCAGGGAATGGTACCGGTGTTGTCAAGATTATTCAGGCCGGTATGAGCAGAGCCGTAAATGCCCATGATGTTTTTGTTCCCGATTGTACCGAGAGCAAATATAAAGTTCTCTACCATGAGGCTTTCGCGTTCAATATAAAATCTTTTTTCGTCGTTTTTAACTGCATAACATTTTTTTCCTTGCTCAATAACTTTTAACGCACGATCATGCTGCTCTGTGTTGAGTAAGTTCTTACTGGTAAGATACTGTAAGTATCTTTCACCTGTGGTATCGAATTGATGTCCAATATCTGTTCCGTGAAATATAGTTTCGGGGCATTTCTTTTTGATATTTTTGAAAAAGTCGAAAGTAAATTGATTATATGAAGCAGTTCCCTTCCAATCCTCAAATACTGAGTTAAAAAATTTATCATCTGCTTCTTTCATCCAGATATTTAAAAACTCTGCAGTGTAATAGGGAAGCTCAACAAAAAGATGTCTCATACCGCCTTCATAGTAATTCTTCCACAGAGAGAATTCATGTTCAATTATTTCCTGAACACCATGAGATTCGCCGTATAAATAGATTTGTCCACTGTAATCATTTTTGTCGATTTCAGCTGTCTTATTTCCTGCAGCAGAGCTTTGACATCCTGCAATAACCAGTACCGTAAAAAATAAAACAAGTGCGGTTAGTTTTTTCATGTAAATCCTCAGTTCATTAAATTTTTTTCGTAACAGTAAAACTCTCCCTTTCGAAAACGTACTGTACCTCTCATCCTATAGTTATTTTTTTCATAGAGCTTTATGGCAGCGGTATTGCCGGAAAAGGCATCGAGCCGTATAGAAAAATAACCTTGTTCCCTTCCAAAGGTTTCAGCAAAGGCGAGCATTTTTTGTGCTAAGCCCCTACGGGAGAGAATATCAGTCAGTATTTCCAGATATGAAAGATTAAGTTTTTGTATGCTGATGTTCATACGGTATTCCTTACGGTATTTTTTATTTTCTTCTGCTCAGTTCTTTTTCAATATTTCTAACCATACCCTCAATCGTCTGCAAACCGAGCGCATCTTTTTCCGCTTCTTCCACGATCGCAGCACCTACGTGAGAATAGGGAGAGCCGTCGTTAATGACAACCATATTCTGCTGTATAAAAAAGGTGTGCATGTTTTGGAGGGTACCTTCCTGTCCTCCGTTTCTAAACCAGCCGCAGGCAATGCCGCCTCCGATTTTCCCTTCCATCTCGTAGGGTCTGGAATAATCGGGACGCAGTACAACGCACCGGTCCATCAGTACTTTTAACTGCCCGGACACCATTCCCATAAAAACAGGAGAACCCAGAACTAGTACATCGCACCAGCGGAGGAGATTGTACAGTTCCTGCATATCATCATTCATTGGACACTTACTCGATGCTGAACATGCGCCGCATGCCTTACACGGGAAGATGTGTTTATCAGCTAGAGATACGAATCTTGTCTCATGCTTTTCTTTTAAGAGGCCCAGTGCATAATTAACTGCAAATGCCGTATTTCCTTTTTCTTTCGGACTGCCGGATATTCCCAAAATATTTGCCATTATACTGTTCCTTTATGTAGAAAAAATTAACCAAGATCTTTAACTGCTTTTTCAAGAATCTTAAAACCGAGTCTCTGTGTGCTGACACCTTCTTTAAGTGTATAATCAAAAGATATTTGATCATGCACTATGTTACCCTCAAAGCACCAGAATAAGGCATTGTCCTTGTTATATTCTAATACAAATTCTGTCAGGTGTGTTGATATAACTGCAGTAACATTACTTTTTTTAATTTGCGCGGTAAAATATGAAAGGCAGTTGATCGAATCTTTAATATTTGTCCCTTTAAATAATTCGTCTGTCAGAATTAATACATTCCCCTTCTCTCCTGATAGTTTAACTGCTTCAACGCTTCTTTTAACTTCACATGCAAAATAACTTAGGCCTTCTTCGATCACGGTGTTTGATTCAAATGCACAAAAAATTGTGTCAAACCACGGAAGTTCGGCTTGTGTTGCTGGAATCCCAAAACCGCATCGAGCCAGATACAGTGCTTGTCCAAGACTCAGAAGGAGGGTTGTTTTTCCTGACATATTTGCGCCAGTTAGGAAAACCGTTCCTGTATCAGCTGGTATATGGACTGAATTTGGGGTTGAGGAATTGATTAAGATATTCTGTAAGCCGTCAATTTTCATGCTACGGGCTTTAGTAAATGTTGGAAAAGAAAAATGAAACTTTTGATGCATGTACGCAATTGAAACAAGTGCATCTATTTTATAGAGATCTTCAAGAATGTATTTAAATTCTTTTCCGTGTTTATTATAACAGTACCAGTTTTCATATTTTTGCGAATACTTCACGGTTAGAAAAATTTTAAATATCGATAATTTCTTGTTCAGTATACTGATAATTTGATTTTCCCCGATCTCCCCGCATATCTCAGTTAAAGTCTCAATAAACATGTGCACACTGCACTTTTGACCTGTACGGTGTGCTGTGTATTTAATAAAGGGAGGCATGTATAAAAGCTGATTATCCTGCTGTTTTTTTACTGTTAGAAAAACCTCGGATGATAATAGCGTATGAAATTTATTCCAGCTTTTAAAAGAAGTTAAAATTGACTGTAAAAGATTTTGGGAATTGTAAACCTCCTCCTCTGAATTACATAGATGCCGGAGGTATTTTAACAGCTGCTCTTTTCCTTCAATTGTCTTTGTATTACATAGAACATCAAAGAGCGTCTTTTGCTGAGAGGGATGGGGGAAAATCTTTAAGTCCCTTATGGTGAGTTCGTCGGCAAACATTTTTCTCTCCGCTTTTGATTAGGTATACTAATTCTATACCTGCGTGCGCTCAAAAGCAAGGAGAAACTTTTTATTTTACTTCCTTCTTTTCCGATACTACTTTAGAGAAAAGCTCGATTCTGCTTGAAGTGCCTGTCTTTTCAAAAATATGTGAAATGTGAGTTCTTACGGTTATATAGGATATAAAAAGCTTCTCCCCGATTTCTTTGTTGGTCATGCCTTCAAGCACCAGCATAAGTACTTCTGCTTCACGGCTGCTTAATTTGTACTCATCTATAAAAGACCCGCTGTTTTTTGCAGAACTTGGAATTGATCCTATGCGCGATAAATATTCAATAAGCACTTTTGCAGTGACAAAGCCGCAAATACCCATAAAAACAAAATCGAGAGAAATTGTATTCTGCAGTGAAAGAAAAAAAAGACTGATATAAAAAAATGCAGATATAGGACCGAATAGTAATAGACTAAAGCCGGTTTGTTTTACGATTTTCTGAACAGCAGGATTCCACTCCTGTTTTATACCTTTATAAAAGGCAAGGCCAATGAAAAATAAATAAGCCGAAACGAGGACAGTAAAGGCTATGCTCAAGTAATTTTCAGGGGTAAGAATATGTAGATAATAAAGCACTGTTCGAATAAGCTGGATTGAAATTATACATATTGATACTATTAAAGGCTTATTGTAACGGCTTTTCTTAAGCTCAACGAGTATACGGAATAAAAGAAGATACACTGAAACAGAGAGAAAAATACCGATAATGATGCCTGCTGCAGAGGAAAAAGGGGGAACTATGTTTTTGCTTTGCAGATATAACGAAAGTAAGACTCTTCCAGTACTGAAAAGAAGGATACCTACAAGAAGTGATAAATATTTTGTGAGCTTTGTTTTAAGACAGGTATGAAGGAATAACATACTTGCTGTTCCTATACACCCGAGTGAAAAAAAGAAAATGTTTATAAATAATATAACTGAGTCCACTATTCCTGCCTGTGTATTTATCAACTATACACCATAACTGCACAGGACACAAGATTAGGGAATAAATACACCAAAATCATACACCTGTACGATACCGGAAACCTCCAAAACGGCGTATACATAGAACAATAGGAGGTTGCCTGACATGACAGCTTATAAAAGATTGCTAGAGGTCTGGTTCGCAGGTATTAATGCATACGGCATGACTGCAATATATCAGGGTGAGAAAGAAGGGAATGACTAATATGAAAAAACTTGTATGTATGGTTCCTGCAGTATTATTGATTTTTTCGTGCACGTTTTTTCCGCAGAAAGGCAATCCTCTTGAGATGTATGATGAATCAGTATTACAAGAAGATTTTTATCAGTTTAGAAGAATACTTGAGAAAAAAGCAGTCTGTCTTTATACCGATAAAGTGAAATTGAATACAATGCTCGATGAAGCCGAAGCATCATTAACTGATGCAATGACAGAAGAAGAATTCTACCGGCTGCTCGCTCCCTTAGTCGCTGAACTTAAATGCGGACACAGTTTTTTAAGCGTTTCGGAAGCGGCAGAAGAGTATATGAAAGATTCGGGTTTATTTTTTCCGCTTGAAGTGCGGATACTCAATAATAATCTTTATGTTATAAAGGATCCGTATAATACCGGAATAAAACCCGGAGTAAAAATTCTTTCAATAAATGGAGAAAAGGCAGAAACGGTTATTCAAAAAATTCTGAGTAATATGCCGACCGATGGAAACGACACTGGAAGAAAACGCTATGATTCTGAGAAGTGGTTTGCTTCAATGTACTATTCATTCATTGATACTCCCGCATTGTTTATTCTGGAAGTCCTCGATGTGGCAGGATTAAAAACGTCTGTTACCGTTCCCGGCGTACACGATAGATCTCTTGTTAAAACTAGCATGGGTATTGTTCACGATACAGTGAATGCACCGTACAGGTTGGAGATTAAAGATACCTATGCGTCGGCAGCAATACCGTCTTTTGCATACCGCGATTTGCAAAGCTATAAAGATGATTTGCACTTGTTCTTTTCTGATATTAAGGCAAGGAAAATTGATAATCTCATACTCGATGTGCGGGGTAATTACGGCGGATCTCCGGAACCTACAATTGCATTGTTTGCCTATCTCATAGAAAGGCCGACAGTTTTTTTTGCAGATGATAATCCGTTTTATCTTTCGAAATGGAAAAAACCGGTAAAGCCCTCAGAGATGAAGTTTTCCGGCAATCTCTATGTTTTGATGGATGAAGCAGGATTCTCGATGAACAGCTTTCTATTGAGCCTGTTGAAGTACCATAAGATTGGCATTCTTGTTGGTGCAAAGAGCGCAGGCGGTTATATGTGCAGTGATGCTTCTATGAATGCAGTATTAAGGAATACCGGCATCAGGCTCCTCTACTCAACTGATGTCTTTAAAACAGCAGTCGAAGGCTTTCCAACAGGAGAGGGAGTCGAACCTGATATCAGTATTGAATGGACCATTGAAGATTATGTGAGCGGCAGTGATCCTGTTATGAAAGCGGTGCGAGAAATGCTTTAAGTTCTTTTATAAAAATACTCAGCGCGTCAAAGCGTATAAGGTGGCCTGCATCGGGAACGTACACAATGGTAAGATCCGGTTTGAGCTCCTTCGCTTTGGCGGCAGCTTCCTTACTGACGACGGCGCCTTTTTTGTTGTCGGCAGTAAAAAGGAGAGCCTTTTGCTTAACATCCTGAAGCGTTGTTTTCCAGTTCCATTCTTGTGAAAAAAGCTTTAATGTAAGTTTTTCGAAAATTGAAACGTCGAGCTGTTTTTTTGCTTCGGCCATGTGCTGCACCAGCTCATCACTCCATGCGGGATGGTCTCTTTTATAATCGCGCAGCAGTTCTTCGAGGGTTTGGGACGGGAGTTTTTTTACCCAGTCGCCCATAGGATTGTTTTTTGCCATTTCGGGAGTCATTACAGGTGCTTCCATCATCCATGCCGGGTCTTCAAGGAAGAATGCCTTTACAAGGTGAGGAAATCGCGCAGCCAGTTCATAGGTAACTACGGCTCCCATAGAGTGGCCGCCTACAATAGGCTTTCCTAACTGAAGAGCCTGTATCAGTTGTGCAACATTTGCAGCCATATCAATTTCCTGGTCTTCTGCTATACGGGATGATTTTCCGTGGCTGGGCATGTCGGGCATTATGATGTCATAAACGGATTCCAGTTCGCGGGCAACCGGTGTCCAGCATAGGCCGTTATCTGAAAAGCCGTGAATTAAAACGAGGGGAGGCTTGTTTCCTCCGGTTCTTGTGTAGTGGAGAGTTACATCGCCGACTACTATATTTGACTGCTTCCAATTACTCATTAAGGGCTCCTTTTTTTAACCTGACAATTCTTTTACACT
>Ga0209201_1001342_pt1 | contig 29015 bp, 26 predicted proteins | sample AD_UKC055_MetaG_FD_184411 | JGI IMG/M metagenome (GOLD analysis project Ga0209201, IMG submission 184411) | Active sludge microbial communities of municipal wastewater-treating anaerobic digesters from USA - AD_UKC055_MetaG (SPAdes) (version 2) | ecosystem: Engineered > Bioreactor > Anaerobic >...
TACGCTTAGCCGATGACGGGCAATCTTTTCCAAGGGATCTTTTGTTGTCGTTTTGTCACTTTTTGTTGTTCCCATTTTTGCTAACAAATTTAATACTTTTTGTTAGACATGATAACTAGTCGTACAACTTACGTTCAATCATCATTCAATTTTTAGTACTCCCCATCTTTCAACCACCGGGGTAGCTCTTTACGTTCTTTATTTTCTGGCTATTTGACATTTAATTGCACAGGTTCTCCCTTAAGGGATCACAACACCCATAAAGAAAGGGGAGCCTCGGCGTACAAACAAGTTCCCCGTTCTTCATGGGTATTGTGACCAGCACCGGGGGTGAGATTAATTTCTCGTCATAGAGACGCTATCTCATCTTAGAGACGCATTCTTGTCTATAAGAGAAGCAGTCCCTTCTTGTTGATTTCTTCCCTTCGCACCACATTGACGTAGCTGTAAATGCAAAAAACGAAGGAGTATTCATAGATACAAGAACAGGTGGAACCTCAGCGCGCCATTTTTCACGATCAAATTGCAAATAACTGATACACAGAAAATTAAAAATTAAGGTGCGATTTTGGCGCGCTGAGGTTCCACCTCTTCCACCTTGCCCTTTTGCTGAATGTTTTGTATTTTCGTATTCTATGTCACCAAATAAGAACAAAAACCATTCAATTATCCAATTTCAAAGACAATCCCAGGACGAATACATTCCTCCGGATATTACCGTCCACGACTTGAAGCTAGAAGCGAGTCTTCTGTTTGCCGGTTCCATGAAAACCGGTGATTGGGATGAAACGGATTGGTAATTGGCAATAATTCAAGAGGTATGAAAAATTTCAGAAAGACGGTTCTCACCGTTCTGGTGTCCCTTTTTATGGTTGCCTGCAACGTGCAGGACAACCCGCAAGACAGGCAGGCAACAGCGCAAAGCATCCAATTCACGGGATGGACAAAGGATCCCGCCACCAGGACCACCCTGGTCAACGGTATTGAAACAGCCTGGGAATCCGGGATCGACAGGATCGGGATTTTCTCGCTCCAGGCGCGGGTTAGCGAAGAGGGGGAACCTCCGGCACACAATGTGCCCTTCCTGGCCCTGGAATCGGCAAAAACATCGGGTTTTAGCGGCACCCTGCTCTGGGGAGCACCTGCGGCTGAGCACGTCTTTCATGCTTATTACCCCTACCAGGTTCTGGATGAGCCGACCCCGGATGCGGTTCCGGTTTCCCTGACGGCCGAACAAGTCCAGGCCGGAGCCAACGACAGCAGGCATATCTCGGCCCTTGATTTCATGGTATCCACGCCTGTGGCGTTGTACTCCCCGGAATCCCCGGGAGAAGCCTCTGCGAACGTGGGCCTGACCTTCAATCACGTGTTTACCCTCATGGAATACCGCATCACCGGCAGTGGCCAGGGATTGACAGATATCAGCCTGGTTGGGGCCGGGGCGCTTTCTTTTTCCTCCGGGACGATTGACCTTGACCAGGAACCCGGGGCAGATCCTTACTCCATAACCAAAAACGGAACTATCCCCTATGTGCTGGTACACTTGTCTGCTCCGGTCATCCTGTCGGCCACACCTGTAAGTGTTTACAAGATGGTGCTGCCGGGAGCGCAAACTGCAGACATGAGCATCAAGGTCAAAACCGGCGGAACCTGGAAAACTATGACCAAAACACCTCCCACAGGGGGCTTTCTAAGGGGAAAAAAATATGTGACGCAACTAAACGCAGATGATGCCGCTTTCATCTCCGACACGCATGTTTACATCCCCGATGAGAATTTGCGGGCTTATTGCCTGACCAACTTTGATTCAAATAGCGATGGAAAAATAACTTTTGCCGAGGCAGAAAACGGCGCCCTGACGACCATCAATGTGTCTGGAAAAAGCATCATGTCTTTGGAAGGGATTCAGTATTTCACCCACGTAAACACGTTGCTGTCTGTGGGAAATTCGCTGACCTACCTGGATGTGGGCAACAACCTGGAACTACAGCTGATAAACTGTAACTACAACAAATTGACAACTTTGAAAGCCGGAGGGTACACCAACCTGAAAACGCTCTATTGCAGCAACAACCAATTATCCGACCTGGATGTTACCGAAAACGGCTTGCTGGAAACCCTGTTATGCAAAAACAATCTTTTGACGTGTCTTGATGTAAGCAACAATGCAAGACTGGACTACCTTGACTGCCGCGACAACCCGTACCTGGACACAATCTATGTTGCTAAAGACCAAACTATTGCAGACTTGTATAAAGATGAGCACACAACAATTGTAACAAGGTAAAGAGGGTGGAACCTTGGTTCGCAACGGCAAGTTCCTATTTTCTTTTTATTTTTGTGGTATGGACGGGAAGTTACTTTTGGAACTTATTGCCAAATACAAGGATTTGGGTATTGACAAGCAGATAGATTACGACAAATTCTATCTATATTCGATTATTACCCATTCTACTGCTATTGAGGGCTCTACGGTAACGGAGATAGAGAATCAGCTGCTCTTTGACCAGGGAATAAGTGCTTCAGGAAGGAGCATGAATGAACAGTTGATGAACCTTGATTTGAAAGCAGCCTATGAAAAGGCGATTGTGTACGCCAAAGAACATAGGAGCATCTCTGTGGACTTACTGAAAGAACTGGCAGGAATCCTAATGCGCAATACCGGGACGGTTGCCAGGGGAGATATCAGGCTGCTGAATGTTACGGCAGGGTTTGAAGGCAGGTCATATTTGAATTTTTCAAAAATACCTGGTGCGCTGGATGATTTTTGCCTGTGGCTGAACGATGCCCGCAAATCAAATACCGACACAATTTCACGATATCAAGTGAGTTTTGATGCTCATTACAAACTGGTCACCATTCATCCCTGGGCTGACGGCAATGGCCGGATGGCGCGCCTTCTGATGAATATGCTTCAGTTCGAGGCTGGTCTGATACCTTCAATCATTAAAAAAGATAGCAAAGCCAAATATATTGAATCCCTTATTAATACAAGGGAATCCGGCAATCTTGAGATAGTCCGTGATTTTATGTTTGAGGAGCATGTCTGCAATCTTAAGGGAAGGATAATGCAGTATGAATCATCAAAAATCGAAAATGTCCCTGTAATTGTCCCTGTAAATGTCACTGTAAAAATATCACCAAGACAGGCGAAAATCTTAGATTTCATCCGGAATGATCCATTCCTCACTGCAGACAACCTTGCCCGAATTTTTAAAGTCACTTCCAGGACAGTAAAACGTGATATAGCTTACCTCAGAGATAAAGGCATTCTTTCACGTGAAGGATCCGACAAAAGTGGGAGTTGGGTTATCAGATCTGTTTAATAATACCCCTTCCCTGGTATTGTGTGGCGGATACCACCTCTGGGATTTTCCACATCACCCTTATAGCGCGGTATCAGGTGGATGTGCACGTGGTGAATGGTCTGACCTGCTACCGTGCCCACGTTAATGCCTACATTGAATCCATCGGGATGGTATTTTTCAGTCAGGATTGCTTTACAGCGGTTCACCAGATTCCAAAGTTCCTGCTGCTCCGACTCGGCAAGTTCAAAATAATCGGAAACGTGCTTTCTTGGGATGATCAGCGTATGCCCCGGGCTGACGGGGTAGTGGTCGGGGATGGCCAGGGCTCCTGTTGATTCGCAAATCACTTCTCTTTCCTCTGCAATGGTGCAGAACGGACATTTATTATCTGTTTTCATGCCGGTCATACTGTGTTTTCCAATATTTAAATCCCATGTTTTCAGCGATCTGCACTAGCGGGGAAAAAGTTTTTTTGTACACGCTGTAAAAATCATCCGGGGAAAGTTCAACTAGCTCATAAACAGAGTCGTAAAGAACCAGGTAATCTTCCAGCAATTTGTTGTTGGGGTTGTTGTAATAGGCAGTTTTGAGGACCTTGTTGTGCACTTGCGCAAAGGGCCTTAGAAAGATATCGAGCCGAGGCAAATCATTGCTTTTGGCTGAATTGACGCCCGGGTCAACCGGTAGCAGGTTCCACAACAGGTTGTGGGAAACAAAACTCCATGGAATGAAGTGGTCTATGGCATAGAAGTTTTTTCCCAACGGCCTGCCTGTGTAGATACATCTGATGGGGCCGTTTACCTCAATGAAATTGTCCCAGTACCTGCGCTGTTTTAGCAGTGAATCGCGTTGTATGGGTTTCACCAGTTTTGAGGACAGGTCCGGTACATTGGGATTGCGCTTTTGCAAGAAAAGGGTCAGATTCCAGAAGGTGAACTCTTTCAGGATAACATAATTGTCTCTCAGGTAGGGGAGCCAGAGGGGATTGACATGTATGTGTTCACCCTGTATGGCATACATACAGTTGTTGTAAAAGGTCTGGGACTGTGCTTCCACCTGGTTATTGGTAATGTGATTGATCCAGGGAGATAGGAACCTGTAGGGCACATTGATGGTAAAAACGTTAAGCAAGTTCTTTATTTCCGGACTGTTCATATTTTGGGCAAGATCCCTTTTGAGCAGTTCTTTATCGGAGTCAATGGGTAGGTTGAGTGCCTGCTGCAGTTGAATGATCTGTCCGCTGAGTGAGTCGGATTTGCCAAAAGATATGCGGAAATAATGAACGGGGTACCAGGCCTCGGCAATCATCCCAATGATAATCTCCCAAAAGGACATGCTGGTTTTGCCTTCTTTTACCAATATGTCCAGGATGGAGGCAAACCAATAAAATTTGTATGTGGCCGTTGTGTTCTTGTAGATCTGAGCCAGCACTTTTGCATCAATATTCTGATCGTATGGCAGATACATGCATCTAATATACTGAAAAATAACATAAAAGTTGTGTTTCTGGGCGCAAACAGGTGGAACCTCAGTGCGCAAACAGGTTTTACCTCCGACACCCACCACGGGCACTTTTGCGGTGTTTTTGCCCCTGGTTAGGTCAAAAACATACCCACCACGGGCACTTTTACGGGTTTTTTGCCCCTGGTGGACTTGGCTAATCAAGGGGATGTTTTGTAAAGTGCTTTATATTAGATGTTTAACAAAATATACGTTCTTTGGAAATTATGACCACGGGCACTTTTGCGGTGTTTTTGCCCCTGGTTAGGTCAAAAACATACCCACCACGGGCACTTTTACGGGTTTTTTGCCCCTGGTGTGTATTCCGGAGAACACCATACAACCGGTATTGAAATCACCAAGGTTTAGCAGGTGTGTTCAGAACATTACTGTTGCTGAAGCAAATGAACCAGAAGCCTCGGCGTACCAAAAAAGCTCCCGGTTCTTAGTGGTGGCAGCACCAATTCCAATAGCGGGGCCCACCTATTGCCTGTCTGGAATATATATCTACATTTGGAGGCGATTCAGTTTTTATGACAGAGCTTGCCAAAGACAATAAATATATTGACATTGAAAAAACCATCCGTGAAAGTAATTCAGAATTACTGGCTCGTATCCCGCCATTTACAATAAAATGGATCCAGTCAATTGTCAAACAAAATGAAATCAATCATATCCTCAATAAATATTCAGGTTGTTCAGGAAAAGATTTTCTGGATAAAATCCTGGAAGAATTCAACGTCACGATTGAGGTTGAAGGGAAAGAAAATCTTCCTGAAAACGGCAAGTGCTTTTTTGTGGCGAACCACCCGTACGGTATATTGGACGGATTGGTACTGACCCATATTGTGTCGGGAAAATACGGCCGTCTGAAAGCCATTGCCAACGATGCTTTCATGTTGGTCCCGCAATTGCACCCGTTCATAGCGGCAGTCAACGTATATGACAGGTCTTCAAAAGCCTATGTCAAAGCCCTGGATGATACTTTTGCTATGGATATTCCCATAACACATTTCCCGGCAGGAGAAGTGTCAAGAGTGTACAACAAAAAAATCCAGGATACTGTCTGGCGAAAGAGCTTTATCAGGAAAGCCATTTCAAATGACAGGGCCATTGTACCCATCTATATTTACGGAAGGAACTCGGTGTTATTCTATACGATCTTTTTGTTTAGGAGATTGTTCCACATAGAGGTGAACCTGGAGCTTATGCTGTTGCCCAGAGAGATATTCAGGAAAAGGAATAAAACAGTAAAAGTTGTCATAGGAAAACCAATCCCGCATAAAGTGTTTGTCAATTCAACGACTCACGAGGACTGGGCACAAGAGGTGCGTTCCAGGGTGTACAACTTAAGGAACATAAACTAAAACCTGCTTTTATGACTTTTAAAACCAGTCTTCGTGAAAACTGTTTTCGTATCTGGTATTGGTACGTAAATAAAGCAGACAAGAACGGCGAGATACTCTTCTTGAGAATCTGCTCCCGAATTATAAAGTGCTGAATATCAACGCTCCCCGAAAGCAGAAACAACCAAAAGAAACAAACTGGAAACAAAAATTTCAAAAACCCCAAAATGAAAACATCTGCTTAACATCTGTTAACACGGAAAACAAGCGAAATTTTCATTTTCTTTCTTCCTGTGAACTGTAAGATTCGTTTTTGAACAAGTAAAAGAATCAGTGTATTTTGTGACAATGATAGTCCTAAAATGCAACTTCAATAGCTGTTTTGGGGGGATAAATCAATAAAATAGTATAAAAAACTACAGGATAATCGTTAAAACCTTGCAATACTCAAAGATTTTGTGTATTTTTGCACAAATAATTGTGTAAAAATATGAAGCTAAATAGAATCAAAGAGGTTTTAGACGAAAAAGGCATCACTCAGACATGGCTTGCAAAGCAACTTGATAAAAGTTTCAACTCTGTTAATGCTTATGTGTGCAATCGTTCTCAACCTAACCTTGAAACACTTGCCCAGATAGCGAAGTGCTTAAACGTAAAGGTGGCAGACCTCATAAAAGAGCCAGGCGAATAATTATGACTTACAACATAGATTCAAAAATATTATCTGTGAAGGATGTAGAAACATTCTTCCACCACATTGTGTTTGAGCGCAAGGTGAATTTCCATCCAGATGACATGTTTGAGGATTATGTATCTTGTGAGAGTGGCATCAACACATTCACATTAGAAGAGTGCGCTATCTACAATCGGTTGATGGATGAGAGTTTCAAGGCTTGCGAAAATGAAGGAGTTGATATTTATGAAATTGGGATTGAACATCTGCAAAATTATTTAGGCAAATGATGTAATTGTTCGATAATTAGCTGACACCAAATGTTTCATATCTCTTAAAACAAGTAGAATCATGTACGATAATTGGTCTGAAATCATAGAAATAATGAAACCTGTCCTTGGTTTTAACAGAAGCCGTACGGAGATTAAAATGGCTTTAGGTAGTTGTCTTAGAACCCTTGGATGGAGAACATCAACAGGGTCTATGAAAAGCGACTACAAGGAAGGCTCTGGTGAAACCATAGACATAGTCTTGGGCAACAAGAAAGAGGACGGTGGTTTTCATGCTGCACTCCCTATTTTGATCTGTTCTGAAGAATCTGTAAATGATATAATTGACAAAACAACAAAAGTAATGAATGGAATAAATGCAAACATTGCTATTGTTGTAGGAAAATCATTTGACTTGTTCTTCTCTAATACAGATGCCAATAAGGCTGTTCAAGTCGGACAGATTTGCTTCGATTTAGACAATGAAGAAGGAATAAAGTTCTTTTCATTATTGTTAGCGCGTGATTTTAATGAAACTAACTTGGTCGCTTATTTTGACTCTTTGTTCAAGTCCAAATTGCCTTCCATGAAATTAGATGCAATAATCAATGAACTTATTGCTGATAAGACAAAAACAGAAGAGGTTTTGAGACTGTATTTAGGATTTGAAGGTTTTGAAGGTGAAATCGTTGACAAAGCTTTACAGAATGTTGGCATTGACATTTATTATAAGAGCAGCAAAGTTTCAGAGCCAGAGCCTGAACAATCAGAAAATCCAAGTAATCAAATAGTTAAGGTTGGTCACGACAATACACGTTTTTCTCTTAATGGTGGGGCATTCTTGCCAAAAAGAAATTTCGTACATAGTGTAGTTGCACAATACATCAAGGATAATCCAAGGGTAACTTTGGATGAGTTGGAGACACGTTTCCCTTCAGAATTAGCAAGTAAAGTAAGAGGTGTTGTTAGAACTTTTGCCCAGGTAAAGGAATGGGCAAAACAAAATGGTCCTGACATATTAACTCGATACTGCACAAAAGAAAATGAGATACTCTCATTGTATGATGGTACAGAAATCGTTGTAAACAGCCAATGGGGTTCGAAGAATTTCCCGCGCTTTTTGGCATTAGCAAAGAAGATATATAATGTCACAAGTGACGCTCCTTATGAGGGAATTGAATGTTCTGTAAATGAGAACAAAGCAAATACAAATGGAAGTACCCGTGCAAAGAATTTCAAATTCAGCATGGCAGGAATCAAAATCGGTGAAACAATAGTGTTTGATCCCACTCAAACAAGAGTAAAAGTCGTGTCAGATGATTCTATTGAATATAATGGCAAGACTTATAGATTGTCAACTTTTGTGCGTACATATTTGCCAGACAATATGCGAACCCCATCCGACACCTACAGAGGTCCAGATTTCTTCTCTTATAATGGAGAAACGTTGACGAATTTGAGAAATAACCAAGCAAAGGAAGAATCGTCGCCATCAGAAGAGAGCGAAAATGATGGCATAAATAAAGGCATTCAGATTTCCTTGCAGTCGTTTAATTCTTTTAAGACAAAGAAATGAGCAAAAAGAAGTTGACATTTATTGATTTGTTTGCTGGCATTGGAGGTTTCCATACAGCAATGCATAGTGTCGGGGGTAATTGCGTATTTGCCAGTGAATGGGATAAATACGCAAGAATCTCATATGAAGAGAATTATAAAAGTATTGAACCACAGTTGTTTAAGAAGGATAAAGAAGGAAATTATCTGTATTTCAATTGTGATATTACAGAGGCTGATCCCAAGGACATACCAGATTTTGATGTGTGTTGCGGTGGCTTTCCTTGCCAGCCATTTTCAGTTGCAGGATTAAAGCGTGGCTTCGAAGATACAAGAGGAACACTGTTTTTCAATATTGCAAACATCGTTAGATATAAAAAAGAACATGGCTATCCACCAAAAGTACTTTTCCTTGAAAATGTAAGAGGATTGAAAAGTCATGATAAGGGTAACACCTTAAAAGTGATTTTGGCAACGCTTGAAGAACTTGGTTATGGCGTGTCATACACTGTCCTGAATGCAAAATACTTTGGTGTTCCACAAAACAGAGAACGATTGTTTATAATTGCTTGGTACAAGGAACTTATCAAAGTTGACGAATTCAAGTTCCCATATGGCATTGATCCTAACGGAAATACAATCTATGAGAAAGAAGCTTTGAAGGAGGGAACTATGCCTACAAGAGTTTCTGATATATTCGAACCTGATGACGTTGTTGAACCATTTACAATTTCTGATAAGATGTGGGCAGGTCATCAAGCGAGAAAGGAACGCAACAAAGCCAATGGAAAAGGATTCGGTTACAGCAAATTCTTTGGTGATAGCGTTTATTGTAGTACCATTTCTGCAAGATATTGGAAAGATGGCAGCGAAATCCTGATAGATCAAACTGACAAAAATAAAAACCCAAGAACACTAACCCCTGTAGAAGCAGGACGACTTCAGGGTTATCGCATATTGGGAAATGGTTGGTTGCATCCTGAATGCGCTGACAACCAAAATTACAATGAGTCAAATCCGGAATTTAGAATAGTAGTTCCAAAGAAAGAGGCTTATCACCAGTTTGGAAATAGTGTTGCAGTTCCTGTTATCAAAAGACTTGCACAAGAGATTGTTATCCAATTGCTCAATAATAAAAGTTGACTTTTATGACAAATATACCTATACTGAAGAACCTTCAAGCCGTTCTGAATTATGCGACTGAGAGGTATAATCACGAATTTCTTTTCCAGGAAATTCAATTGAATGACTCATTTAAGTCTGCCTTCCGCCATTATGTTGTCAGAAAAGGTGGAGATGTTGAATATTTCAATTCTACATCAATCGTAACAACAAGCAAAGCACAACATATCTTTGTTGCAAATCAATGGTTTGCTGTAGCATCCTATTTTGTAGATTTCTGCACGGAACTCCTAACATATCAAGAGTATTTTGAGAAAATATGTTCTTATCAAAGAATAGAGGGAAAGCAAAAGAATGCGTATGCAGTAAAACTTAAAACTTGCCCAACAGACTCAGACAAACAGCATTTTCTTAATGCTTGTTTAGATATTTTGAATGAAGAGTTCCCTGGTCACGCAGACATCAACAAAGTTGCGGGTTTCCTTTGGAAATTTGCAAGTGACTATTCTTGGTGGTCAGGCAGCAAGACTATTGATCGACATGACTTTTATATCTCCCCAGTGTTGAGCCGTCTCAATGTCGTTAATGCAAATGCAGAATATCTTGCAGAAATAGTTCATTACTATGCAAGTGATCTGAGATTACGCAGATTTGCAGAGAGTCTTGAAAACTTCACAGTCAACGTTAAATTAAAAGAGTATAATCCGACCCAAAAGGAAGAAGAATCATATCAAGAGGCAGAACAAGAACGCATTCCAATTATTGAAAGTAAATCACACGGCATTTCAATTAGTGCAGCAAGTCTTGAAAGATTTCAATCTCAACATTAGTCATGAATGCAGTTTGGCACATAGTAGATAATCATCTGGCATTAAAGTGTGGAAATCAGTCGCTACACCCTAATGCGGAAGAAGTGTATGCTTTCCTGAATAAACAAGATATGGAAAGTATTCAGGGGATATGTTGTAAATCTCCTGTTGAAGACATTGCGTCTTTAAGATTTTCAAGGGTCGGTGTTCCTGTGTCAATGATTCTTGAAAACTCTGGGACAAACTCTGTGTCACTCAAAATCATAGCCACAAGACGAAACTCAACTATCCAGGTTGATATAGTTGAAGGTGTAATCATTGACCATTGTGTAAGTGATAATGTATGGTTCTATCTGTCAGATGGTATTACAGAACTACAGGAATTGCTTGATAAAACTGGCATAAAAAGTAGTGGAGTAATATCAATTCGTCAATATCTGAAAATAGTAGAGCATTCGACACTCAGTCACACTCGTTTCATTATGAACGATGTAGATTCTTCTATTTTCAAAAGACCCGTTGATGAAACTGAAAATGTTCCTTCTACATTAAAAGCCAATCTCTTTCCATATCAAAAGACTGGCTATTTGTGGATAAAGTATATGCTACAAGAGAGCCAAGGTTGTATTCTTGGTGACGAAATGGGACTGGGAAAGACTATGCAGGTAATAGCATCCATGCTATATCTCAAACAAATTGGCAATACACCTATGTTGGTCGTAGCTCCCATTTCGTTGCTTGCCAATTGGAAGAGGGAATGCGAAAAGTTCGCTCCTTCTCTCAATGTCTGGGTACATCATGGAGGGGCTCGCACAGGAAATTATCGAGACCTACTTCAGTATGACGTTGTTGTAACTTCATACACTACAGTGGTCAGTGATATTCATCTGCTAAATATGATCAATTGGGAATTGGTTGCCTTGGATGAAGCCCAAAACATAAAGAATCCATATAGTGCAAGAACAAAAAACTGCAAGGCTCTTAGACGTAATCGTAGTCTTGCCGTTTCTGGAACTCCTTTTGAAAATCATGTTACTGATATATGGTCTTTGGTCGATTTTGCTCTCCCAAATATTCTTGGCTCAATAGAAAAATATAAAGAGGAAATTTCCGATGATGTTGTGGGAGGCGAAAAAATAGAGCCTATATTATCGCCCCTCATGATAAGAAGGCTGGTTAATGACGTGGCAAAAGATTTGCCTGAAAAAATTGTGTCAACACAGCCTATTCAAATGTCTGAGGAAGAATGCAATCAATATACTCAATATTTGGAGCAAATTAAAGGTGAAACTGATGCTGAAAACATTAACCTTGGTATGCTCCAAAAACTACGTATATACTGCACACACCCTTTGGCTGCGGAAGAGTCTTCCATTTGGATAGATCCATGTGAATGTTCTGTAAAGTATCAACGCTTCTGCGAAATACTTACAGAAATTGTCGAACGTAATGAGAAAGTGATTGTCTTTACATCATACAAGAAGATGTTTGATATATTCAAAAAAGACATTACTTCACGTTTCGGAATAAGAGTCTGGTCTATAAACGGAGAAACTCCTGTAGATGAGAGACAATCAATAGTTGACACATTCAACAAGCTGGATTCTTCAGCAGCCCTAATTCTTAATCCACGTGCTGCAGGTACTGGATTGAATATTACTGGAGCCAATCACGTCATTCATTATAACCTTGAATGGAATCCTTCTCTTGAAGATCAATCATCAGCAAGGTCATATAGAAGAGGACAGCAAAAGACTGTTTTTATTTACAGGCTATACTATGAAGGAACCGTTGAAGAAGTTGTAAATGAAAGAATTGAAAGAAAACGAGATATAGCATCATCTGCTGTTGTTGGTAATATCGGTGTAAATCAAGACAGGGATGACATTATTAAAGTATTGGAACTTGTACCATCAATTAAAAAATAAGAATATGATTATCACAAAGCAAGCAAATGTCGCAGAAGACTTTGAGCTTCTTCCTGATCCTGAACGAATAGTGAATGGATTGCGCGATACAGGTTATAATTTCAATACTGCAATAGCAGATATTGTAGATAACTCCATTGCAGCGAATGCCAATATAGTGAGAATAAATGTGATTCTCGATCCTGACATGAAAGTAAAGGTCTATATCTCCGATAATGGTATAGGCATGAATGAAGTCGGGTTGAAGAATGCTATGCGTTATGGTTCAAAAGCCAGAGAGGAAAAAAATAGTTTGGGTAAATTCGGTCTCGGACTAAAAACAGCCTCCACAGCTTTCTGCCGTAAATTGTCCGTCATTTCCAGAAGTGAGGAAGATAGCACTATTCGCAAGGTTCAGTGGGATTTAGACTATATCGGCTCCAAAGGTGCATGGTTACTCCAATTTCCACCTTTAGACATTGACGAAGAAGATGAATTTGAAGATGTAACAAAAGGTGGTCATGGAACCTTAGTTGTTTGGGATAACATTGATCGCCTTATGAAAGACTATAAGTCATTCAAGGCTGCTCAAAAGGGTTTAGAAAGCATATTGGATAAACTCCGTTTCCATTTGTCTATGGTATTTCAGAGATTCCTTGACACCAAGGATTCACGCGCAAACAATGTTGACATTTTTGTAAACACTGTAAAAATTGCCCCTTGGGATCCATTCTGCACATCTGAACCTAAGACCATTTTATTGCAAGATGAAACAGTCCCAGTCCAAATGCCAGACAATACTACTGCATCTTTCCATATAGCAGCTTATATCATCCCTAAGAAGGGAGAATTTTCAACTGCTAATGCCGAGAAAGAAGCACGTGTAAGTAATGATTTGCAAGGAATTTATGTTTATAGAGAGAATCGTTTGATTCATACCGGTGATTGGTTTGGATTCCAAAAGAAAGAGCCTCACTATTCATTACTCAGAGTCGAATTCTCATTTGGCTATGATATGGATGAACTCTTGAACGTGGATATTAAGAAGTCAAGAATATTGCTGATAGGTGAATTGGCAGAATTTATCATCAAATTCTTGGGTGCTCCATTCAGAGAGGCGAATAAGATATATCGTGATAACGAAACTAAATCTATTCACTTAACTGGTACAGAAGCTCATCATTCTTCAAACCAGAACATTGATTCGAAAGCCCCAGAGGTAGAAGAAGCCAAAGTAACCCAAAATGGTACTAACACAGCCAAAGTAGAAAACAAGAACGGTTCATTTACTAAGACAATAACAATACAGCATAGTACAGTACCAGAGCAAAATCGCGTCATCCCTGTACCTTCCATTGACGGTAATTCCTTATGGGAGCCTGCATTAGTTGATGGTAAACATGCTGTCAATATCAATGAGAGCCATCCTTTCTACAAGAAAGTTTACGGGCCTTATCTTGCTCAAAAGATAGTTGTTCAAGGTCTCGATGACTTACTTTGGGCACTTGCTGAAGCAGAGAACTCCACGTGTAACCCAAGCAGTATTGAGAATTACGAAGATATGAGATTCACTGTATCTCGCATTCTTAAGAAACTGGTTGCAGACTTACCTGATCCTGACCTTCAAACTGAATAAACTATATGAATATCAACTGTAATAGTCTGAAAGAGTATATCGAAATGACTTTCTCCATGCCCTTTGTTGTCAAACAGGCAATGAAGGATGGAGAAAGCCGTTATACATGCCATCCTGACAATGAGGGAGAAATTTTCTTCGACTCTACAGTATATATTCATAATAATGTGAGGGTCGTTGTTGAGATTATCCCCCAAAGACATGGTGGTGAGTTACTGTATGAAATATCTAAAGCGACATTAGATCAAAAAGAGAGATTCTTCGATTATCTGAGGATTCTTGAAAATAAAAATGCCAAAATCCAGTTCTTGGTGAACGGCATCAATCTAAAAAACATCCAACAATGGCCTTCAGTTTGGAAAAGCCTTTCTTGTCGAATTACAAAAGTTCCTCTAACTGATGATAATGACGAGTTTGACGAGTTTCAAGTTATCTCAGAATGGATGAAACATTCTATTTGTCTAATCTTTTCAACTTTGACGATAACTGATGTAGAAAACTATCCGACAATGGTTTGCGAAAGTGGGTACGAAGAGGGGTCTCTATATAGGTCTATGACAAATCGATACGAACGTAATCCTATAAATAGAGAGTTGTGCCTTGCAAAGAAAGGATATAAGTGTCAGATTTGTAATTTTGACTTCAAGGAGGTTTATGGTTCGATTGGCAAGCAATTTATTGAAGTACATCATATTACTCCTGTATCTACTTTAGGACCAGGATATAAAATTGATGTAGAAAAAGATTTAATTCCTGTTTGTGCTAATTGCCATGCAATGCTTCACAAAAAGAATCCTCCGTATTTGCCGAAGGAGCTTAAAACAATCATAACCACAACAAAGACAAAGCGCAAACAACCTATTTGTGAGTCAGAAAAAAACGTTCTCATGGCAATAACATATCCAGTGCATATTGAGAATACTATCGCTTTAGGGAAAATTGCCATAGGAATTAAGGATGACCAACTTGAAAGAATTGATTATAAAAGCATTAAATATATTTTATTGCACAATTGGCAAAACGAAAATTCATATCTGTTTAGAATTGAGAAAGAACCTCATCTTGTAGATAAGGAAAATATCCCCTCTGGCTATTTCTTGAAATACAAAGAGGCATCTTCATTTCTCTTGTTAGACATTGATCAAAACAACAATTTGTTCAATGACAAATATGATGTTCTTCATCTTCAACCATCAAATCGAAAAATGCGATACGATTTATTGGTTGCATCTATAGATGAATTGATGGAACCTGATGTTTGAGACTTGTTCATCTTATTAAGATTGACAACTGAATAAGCAGACCCACTGATTTTCAGCAGAAATGCCGATTGTCAGTGGGTTTGTTGTTCCCAAAATGAATCCCACAAGGCATGTTGGGAACATTAGATTACTTCGTCCAGTGGTAGTGACTGTCGAGCATCAGGAAGATAGCCAAGCCGAAAATTACGAGTCCAAGGACAAAGAAGAACCAGAAGAAATACTGCACATAGTGTCCGAGGTAGGTTCCGTCGTACTCCTTGTACCTTTCCTGAACCTTTCTGCGTTCTTCATAAAACATTTGATTGACCTCACGGATATGCTTCTGCATCTGAGTGGTCATCCATTCATGTTGTTTGTCGAACATGTCCTGAATCTTCTTCCAGTCAACATCATCGACTCTGACTGAAACCTTCAACTTGGTTGGGGCATCCTTCAGAACATTGTCGATGTGGGTGTTGATAGTGTCAACCTTACCACTGATAGTGTCAACGGCATTGCCAAGTGCAGTCTGAGCCGAATTGTACTTACGGATGGCAGACTCCAGTTGAAGAGTGGCATTGATCCAAGTGTTGGTCGCTTTATCAATGTTCTCACTGAGTTGTCTGAGTTCAGGCGCACGGCTGACAACAGCATCCTCGGCATCATGCTCTTCAATCTCCTCTTGGACTTCGTTCATCATGTCATCGAAGTCGGTCTTCTGCTCGTCCTCTTCGGTGAGCTCTTCTACATGTTTTGTTCTTCTCATTGATATGTGGGATTTGTTTAACGGTGGAATGAACGTCTCTTCTGCGGTGGCTTGCACATTGCATGAGCCATCTGGAGGCATCTGCGAGCCCTCTCACGCTCGTCTTCGTCATCATCCTTGCCCCAACCAGAGGAAGGAGCAGAACCACCACCGCCACAAGATTCGGACACGGTTGTTGCTGCATCAATCATATCAAGGAAGAGAAGCATACCTACATGAGAAATGTCCTCCCTTGATGCACTCATATCAGAGTCAGGAACCTGAACCTCATTGAGGAAGATGTCCTTGACCGTGTTCGGAATCCAGATTCTCTTCATATCACCGCCAACATCGAAACTGAAAGCAGTCTTGGTAGCAACTGGCAATGGCTTAGAATTGGACTGGGTAGGTTTCGCTGTCTGAACAACTGGGCGAGCAGGGCGAGCTGGAGTAACGGAAGGAGAAGCGGGTCGCATCTTGACCTGAGTAGGTTTAGGATGCATCTTCTTCCAAGTGGCTTCAAGCTGTGATACCATGAACCTACGACCGATGGCAGAAGCCTTGAATACCGAAGCATTCTTGCCGATGGTATAGCCCACAAGTTTGCCGTTCTTATCATCGTACCTTGGATTGACATCATAACCCTTCATGCGAAGCAGATTGAAGTATCGGTCAATGTCGAAACTATCCATCTTCTGAAGGGTATATTCGCAAAACTCCGCTATATCTTGTTGGCGCATTTCACGAACCTCCTGAGGTTGCTCCCAACCATGCCTTGCGTTGATAATTTCCGCAGCCCTCATTGCTCTGATGTGAACATCGTGAACATCATTGGTCTTGCCGTCATTATCCACACGGCAACAGTCAAGATGCAGGTGCAGGGTTCCTGACTTGGAATCCCGATGCAAGGCAGCTACATTCATAGAATTGCGGAAATTGGTCTTGACCTTCTCCTTGAAGCCCTTGGGTAAAAGTCCGACTGAATCCAAAGCTTCCAATCCTTCATCAGCGAGGTTTGCCCAGTCATCCATGGTGAAGTTCTCTGACTCCTCCTTGGATGGGGAGATTACAAACGTGGTCATGAAGCGTTCCAACTTTCGCCCAACAGTCCTGTCCTGTTGATGCAACTGGCAGTGATGCTTCATCCGATACCAGATTTCGGTGGCATCGAGATAGTCAGGCATGTGGTTTACCTTGACCACGGTTGCATCCTCCTTCTCCATCGCGTACCTTGTGGCATTGCCGCCATAGGCTACTGGTCTTGCGAGTATGATCATTTGTCTTCTTGAACTTTGGGCTGTACAGGTGATGTAAGGTTCTCTTCAATGCTATACCAGTGTTTGATGAGTCGTTCAACGGCTTCAATCCACCACTTCATGAACTTTGGTGACCTGAACATCTTCTGCTTTTCCTCGGGTGAAGCATCGTGCAACTTGCTGCGGACTTTTATCAAGTCGGTACGTGCCTCAGTCAGAGAGTTAAGGGCTTTGCTTTCCTCTGGAGTGAGTCGCTGACGTGGGTGATGCTTCTTGCCAGTCTCAACGAGATACTTGCCTATGCTCATACCACATTCTTTGGCGAGTCTCTTCAACTCCTTCCAGTCCTTATCGGTACAGCGGAAGGAATGCACCCTTGTGGGTGTCTTCTTGATAATCTTCTTTTTCTTAGCCATATCTATGAATATGATTAAAGGGATGATAATAAATCAGTTAAAAAGAAGGGCATAGGTCTGCGAGCCTGCGAGTAGCCCGAGAAACTTTTAGGACTGCATAAATTTGGTCACAAATAATGTAGTACAAAAGGATTTCTCGAAAAGTACCTCTTAAAAATCGGTCCTTTTACCTGCTAAGTTCCCGTCAGGGCTTAGAAGGTCGTTTCGGCTTGCCGTATCGTCCTGTATCGGTAAACGTCCTTTGGGATGGTTTGGCGGTGCAGGTCGCATTCCTGAGTCCTCAGACGGCTATTTGTTGCCGTTCTGGTTGTAGTAGCCGTTAGGCTTCTGATAGCCGTTGAAAGGCGGTCTCTGATTGCCGTTAGGCTGTTGTGGCTGCTGTCCTCCTTGGTTTGGTGGAGTCTGCTCGTTCACCTTCCCTTCATTCTGCTTGCCATCGGCTTCACCTTGGGGCGAAGGGCTGTCAGCAGACTGAGGGGAATTGTTTTCAGGAGGTGATGGTGACTTGTTGCCATCTGCTCCAGACTTACCCACATTGCCACTATCATTAGATTGTGGTGATTGGTGCGACACATTGCCAGTTGTCTGAGGATTGTTGCCCTCGGCAGAGTCCTTGGATTTGTCATCGGCAGAAGCAGAACCTTCCTTGTCCTTCTTCTTGTCATCAGGATCCTCAGTGATGATGACCTTGGAGGCAGGAACTTCCGCATGGATGATTGCCGTACTGTCGTTGTTGCGCTTCAAGGCAAAGGCATTCGACACGAACTTGGCATCCACATACCAACCTGAGAGACAATGAAGGGTGTAGATGCGGTTATCTTCCACTTCCTGAGAAGAGAAAATGCCCACAGCCTCCATAGCATCCAACAGCTTTGGAACCGTCTTGCGGTCTTTATCCCAGAGTTTGGCAAGTTGGGTATTGTCAACCATAACCTGACCTGCCAAGATTTCTACCTGCTTGGTCTTGCTGATTTGCACAAGTTTTGGAACTGGCTCGGCAAGATCCACAAGCGACATGAAGCATTCCATACGGTCAATCTTGTACTTCTTGCTTCGAAGATGCTTCAACTGCTCTTCTGAGAAAGTGAAGCAACGATGTAACTTTTTATCGTCCATAGTCTATGATATTTGAAAAATGTAACCGAATAAAGGGAAAAGGAATTTGCCATCAAAAAGAAGAGAATCACTGGATAAGTTCAACCAGGGATTTCTTCATGTCATCATCAATGACTCGGTATCGGGCAAAAGCAACGCTGCCTTTGGCATGACCTGACATAGAAGCAACCAAATCAGGGTCTTTGACCATGCGGTAAAGATTACCGATAAAAGTCCTTCGTGCAAGATGAGATGTAGCCACATCTGAGATTGGCTTCTTCTCTTCAAGCCGTGTCTTAGGGTTAATCACAGTGACAACACGATTTACCTTGGCACGCTTCAAGATTCTACGGATAGCATCGTTGAACTTGAAGTTATAATGCTTGGGGAAGATTGGTTCATCATCACCATGGTCATGGCCATCAACGATAGCCATAGCCTTGGGGATAAGAGGAACCCTTACAACGTCACCTGACTTGCCCTTGGTCTTGATGGGGATATATTCCAGAACACCGTCAATAATGTTCTTGGGGGTGAAGGTCACAAGATCACTATGACGGCAACCGACCATACACTGAAACACGAACATATCACGATACTCAGCAAGTTCTGCATCATCCGTGAGGTCTGCATCCAGAACTTGGTCACGCTCCTGAATGGTCAGGAAATATGGAGTGCCATAGAGAGCCTTGGGCATGTCATAGCCAAAGAAGGGGTCATTGTTAGTGACTCCCTGCTTGCGAACCCAGTTGCAGACGGTTCGTAACATGGTCATGTTAGTGACGATGGTATTCATTGATATGCCATAGTCAGAAGACAGGAAATCCGCAAACGCACGAAGATCATCGGCTGTCATGCTGTCAATGTTCATCGGGTGTTTGTGTTCATCCTCAAACCGAGTAACCTTGTCAATCAGGCATCGGGTGTTACACTCCTGATGCTTGCTGAAATGCTTGTTCTGAAGGTATCTCTCTGCCCAGATGACAAAGGATTTGCTTACCGCCATGCCACTGCCCATGCAATAGGCATTGGGGTGGTGATAGGCAAATATCAGTCGTCTGAGCCAGTCGGAGTTTGCTCCGATATAGTATTCCCTGGTTATGATACCTGTAATCTCCTTGACCTGTGAGTCAAAGAGGTTTCTGGTATCGTCATCCACAAGATTGACACGGCTCTTGTAGCCCTGTCGTTCTTGGCTCCAGTGATTGGGATTGATCTGAAGTTCGCTTGCGCACTTGACATCAAGCCCTTTGTCACGGACACGGAAGTACACCGAAGCACGGCTGTCGAGGTCGTTCTTCGATGTTTCTTTCTGACGTATGTAAGCGGTAACTCTCATTGATATGTCTATGATATGACAAAAGGGAAAGAAAAAAACTATCTGCGGAAACGCATGTGTCGATGCTCGGGATAGTCCGAGGCAATCTCCTTCAGCTGCTGTTCAAGTCGCTCGTTCTGGTATGGAGTGAGCGCATGGATAGCCTTGATGCAGACACTCTGCACAAGCAGGGTTCGTCTGCCGATGGTCGCTTCAAGGTTGATGCCCTTGTTGGCATGTGAAATCTCGCACAGTTCATTGAAGGCATCCTTCATACTGTGATAGCCTGTGCCATCCTTGGCATAGGTAACGGCAAGATTGGCTACCTGAGCCAGTTTGTCGTTGTACTGCTGTTGGTCGAAATCCTGATTCATATACTCATTGATTAGTGGTTGGCAAGTTCGTTCAACTTCTGGGCTGCTGCCTCCTTGGTCTCAGCCTCAGACATGCTGCGGTTCTGACGCATCCACTTCAGAAGTTCTGCCTTCTCAAAGTAGATGAGTTTGCCGTTAGGACGGAAGAAAGGAAGCTCATGGCGATGGGTCATCTTGTAAAGACTGCTCTTTGATATGCCCATGAAAAAGGCTGCTTCTTCGAGTGTCAATACCTCCTTGGCTACGTTGAGAGTGTTCTCCAGAACCTCGATGCGATGCTCAAATGACTCTACCTTCAAAAGAAGAGTCTCGTTGTCAATAGTCTTATTCATAATCTTGATATTTAGTTGTTTACGTTATCCTGAATGCTTGGTTTTGAGATAGCAAGCCCCTAAAGGTAGCGGAAACCACTACCTTAAATCAGGGCATTGCTTTTGATGAAATGAAACTGGTTGTTATCCTGAATCGGCTCGTTAGCCGTTATTCGTTATCCTGTATATCTATGACCTTGCGAGGGTGCGTGTTGGTCGCTGCCGTTCGCTTGGTTCGTGAAATCTTCTTGTTCTCGGTGTGTGGCTTGCGACTCCTGAATACCGTCTTGGTATTGGAGATAGCCTTGACCTTTTCCTCAGTCAGCACGTCTGCATAGACTGCGGTTGATTTGAGCGACTTGTGACCCATGAGTTTCTTGGTGGTCTCGATGTCACCAGTAGCCGCTTGGATCAATGTGCCAAAGGTATGTCGGGAGGTATGGAAGGAGATTGTCTTCGTAATACCTACCTTCTTGGCTATTCTTTTGAGAGCTGCATCCACATTGGCATGGGCAGGAAGGTGGAAAACCTTGTCATCCTTCTTGGGTGGCATCCATGCTTCTGCGGTTGAGCAGATTGGGACGGCATTGAGTTCCTTGGTCTTCTTCTGGACGATTACAAGTGTGTTCGTTGCCTCGTTCCTCATGATGTTTGACCATCGCAAAGCCCTTATGTCGCTGATGCGAAGTCCTGTAAGGCAAGCAAAACCAAATGCCAACTGGGTTTCCCTGACTCCGTTAGTTTCTTCTGATGCCATGAAGAGTTTGAGTTCATCGGGTGTAAGGTACAGCTTGTGACCTGCCTTTGGCTTGGAGATAGTGTCTTCCTTCTCCAACTGATAGAAGGGGTTTGCCTTCAACTTGCCAGTCTTGACAGCCTTGTTGAATACTGCGACGATGCGTTGTTGGACGTTTCGCAAAGTGGCATTACTCAATGGCTTTGCCTTGACTCTCACATACTTCTGAGGTACATAGTCATTCTTCAGCCAAAGAAAGAATGCCTTGAACCATGTCTTATCAAACTTCATCAGAGTGATGTGCGGTCTGCGTTTGACTTTCAGAAACTCCTTCATGCGTTCCTGAAGGTATTGGGTCTGCTCGACAGTCCTTTTTGAGTATTCAGGATTGCCGTCCATCCACTCCATGTAAGTCTGGATCCAGTCAATGACTTCGGGTGAGTCATCGTTGGGAATGTCGGGTACGACCATCAAGTGACCTTTCTCGGGAATGGTCTCGGGATGAAGGATGCGCTCGGCACGAATCTCCTGCGCACGTTTCAAGGTAGCCTCGTTGCGTTCCTTTGTCTCTTGGTTAATCTCAGGGATTAGGTAGAGGGAAAGGAACTCAAACTTGCGCTTGCCATTCTCATAGATGTCAAGATACAGGCTCTTGTTGTCGTTTTCAAGGTTTTTTTGTCTGAGTGTGATGGTCATATCTATGATTGTTATAATTGGTTATACCACTGGGGTAAAATACCACCCTGGTTTTATCAAAGGGGGTGATTTCAAGTCACCTCCCTTAACTCCTTGAAGGGGGTACTTTCAAAGTACATCCTTTACTTGAACATTCCATCAATGAGGTTGATGGCTTCCTCCTTCTTCTTATCTACGATTTTCGCATAGATTTCAGTGGTCTGAATGTTGGTGTGACCCATCAACTTGCTTGTGGTGAACAGGTCTGCGCCAAGTGTCAGCATCATTGTTCCGAAGGTGTGACGTGAACAGTGGAAACTGATGTGCTTCTCGACACCAGCTGCCTCTGCCCATTTACGGAGTGCCCTGCCTATAACGGTCTGAGTCGTTGGTATGTCAAAGAAGGGGATTTCTTTTCCCTTCGGTTTGGGTAGCCAGCGTTTCGCCTCTTCTGAGAGTGGAACGATGACGGGCTTCTCCGTCTTCTGCATTTCCATGTCAATGTACTCGCCCTTGCCGTCAGGAGTCTTGAAGATGTGAATCGGTGCAAGTTTGTACATATCACTGAGTCGCAATCCAGTGAAACAAGCAAAGATGAAGGCTTGCTTGACCTCTGGGCGGTAACTGTCGGTTGCCATGAGGGATTTAAGTTCCTCAATGGTAAGGTATTCCTTCTTGCCATCCTTTGGCTGAATGCGCTCTTTGGCATCCAGTTCCTTCATAGGATTGTTACGGATGATACCTTGACGGACAGCATTGTTGAGAGTTGTCGAGAACATGCCGAGGTAACGGCTTGCCGTGTTCTGACTGATAGGTCTTGGCTCAATGTACTTGCAGTGTGAGTTTGGGAAGGTGCGAAGGAACTTCACATACCCACGGCAGAAATCAGCATTGACCTCTTCAAGGGTGATGAAGGTCTGATTGGACTCTTCAAGATATTTCTCCACGGTGTGAAGCATTTCAACACGACAATGGAGGGTTGACTTCTTGGTGCTGACTCCACCTTCACAATACTTCTTGATCCATCCTGTCAAGAGTTGTGAACCCTGCTTGACGGTTTCCCAGTCTTGCACTCCGTGACCATGGAGAGCCTTGATGCGCTCTGCCTTGATACGTTCTGCGACTGCCATCGTTTCCTTGTTCTGCTCCTTGCAGAGTGGATTGACCTCAGGAATGATATAGAGTTTCAGATACTCATACTTCCTGACTCCCTTCCAGTAGATGTCAAGATAGATACTCTTGTTGCCATCTGCGAGAGGTTTGAGACGAATCTTTATCGGCTCCTTCAGTTTGACTTGTTTCTTTGGTCTTGCCATGCTTGTATATTTTTTATTGGTAATTTACTCCCGAAAGAAGGGAAAATGAATTTTGCAGAGGGTCTGCGAGGGTTGGGCTTTTCGGATGCTGATATATCGTTTCTGCATCGTGATTATGCCTTTGAAAGCATGTGCAAAGATATGAAAATCAAGCCATATATGAGAAACAAATCAGAAACAAAAATCATTTTATTATATCTTTTTAAGAGTCGGTTGAGCAAGAATCGGAAAATTCAAAAAATCGCTTATTCGCTTGATACTAAGCACTTTATTTGTCACTTCCTTTCTTATCCTTTCCATCCAATTTTGGAGGACTAAGATATTCATGAACTTTGGGTATCATGACCAGGACCAGCTCATGACAACAGATGAAAAAAGTGAACCTGACAAGTATTCCCTCCAGCTTTATCTCCATCTGATAAATGCCGTCGAAACCGGGAATAAGGATATCGTGGAAATAGGCTGTGGCAGGGGTGGCGGCCTTTCCCATATTGCCCGCAACTTCCCCGTTGCATCTGCCCTGGGGATAGACCTGAATAAAAGGGCAGTCCGTTTTTGCAACCGTAATTATAAAGTAAACGGTTTGACCTTTGTACGGGGAGATGCCCAAAAGTTAGGACTGGAGAACGATTCCTGTGACATAGTCATTAACGTGGAATCATCACACCGTTATCAGGATATGATCCTGTTTCTGAAAGAAGTCTTCCGTATTTTACGTCCGGGGGGATACTTCCTGTTAACAGATTTCAGGTATGATCACGAGATGGAAGGACTAAAAAAAGACCTGGAGGAGAGCGGATTATCTGTAGTCCTTGAAAGAAACATAAATCGGGAAGTTCTGGCTGCCCTTGCATTGGACGACGGACGCAGGCGCGATCTTATCAAAAGACTGGCGCCCAAATTCCTTCACAACCTAGCGCTGAATTTTGCCGGGACCGTAAGGTCGGATACGTATAACAAATTTGCATCCAACAGATTTGTTTATTTCAGTTACGTATTAAAGAAATAAAAAAAAGAGACGAAAGAATATCCTTCGTCTCTTGTGCGGGTAAAGGGACTCGAACCCCCACGCATTGCTGCATTAGATCCTAAGTCTAACGTGTCTACCAGTTCCACCATACCCGCAATATCCTGTAAAACAAATGGCTGGTAACTGCTTTTGCTTCTGCAAATGATTTGCGGATGGCAAAGGTAAATTATTTTTTGGAAACAGCCGTAAAAGTCCTTCACTAAGGTTCCACCTCTTGCCTAGGTGACAGTCGCTACTGCAGGCACTACTCCCGGTAGGCAGTCGCATACACCATATGGAACGGAGAGCCTCGGCAAAAAGGAAAAAGCTCTCCGTTCCATATGGTGTATGCGACTGCAACAGAAAGCAAAAGCGAGGAGCACCCCGGCAAAAAAGGGGAGCCTCTGTTTAAGCTCCCCTTAATTGCAGCGCCAACGACTAAAAGCGTCAGCAGTTCTATCAGCTCCTATTCCGTATACCCGGGATTCTGCTGCAGTTCGGGATAGGACTTCCTTTCTGTGTGAGAGATCGGAAGCACTATCTTGAAATAGCTCCAGTCAATGGTTCCGGGGCATCCGGCAGACTCGGCAAAGTTATGCCCGTCGGAATCAAGCCGGATGATGGATTTGCCCAGACGCATCTGGTCAAAGAAGCGGTGTCCTTCACCCACAAGCTCCTTGCGGCGCTCTGTCTGGATTAGGTCGTCGGTGGCCACCACATCGGCCACATTGGGATTGGCTCTTTTGCGGATGGTGTTCAGGTATCCGCTGGCCACAGCGGCACCGGCACTTCCTTTCAGGGCACCTTCGGCTGCAATGAGGTAAGCCTCGGAAAGCCTTAACACCTTGGGGTTGTTGTAACGGAAGTTGACTCCGCCGTTACCCGGGAATTTGTTGAACCATGCCTTTGAGGGGTCGTACTGCGAATCGGTCCTTACAAACTGGGCCCGGATGTCATTGGGATCGCTCTGAATAAGGTTTATCCAGCTTACTGTGGGTATGAGCGAGGCGCCCGACGAGGGAGCTCCGTGCCACAGGTTGTGCCAGTACGAGACGTAGCCTCCGTCATCATCAATGCCGGACTGGGGCGAGACAAAGAACTCCAGGATTGTTTCCAGTGTGCCTTCCTCTTTCCAGTAATTGATATACTGATCCCGGGTGGCCAGCACATACGGCGAATCTTTGATGACCTCTGTGGCAGCGGCATAGGCATTGTTCCATTCGCCTTTATACAGGTACACCCTGGCCTGCAGCAGTTTTGCTGCCCAGTAGTTGAAGTGGCCGGTGTTTTTTGCCTTGGAAAGCAGAGGCAATGCGGTATTCAGATCTTCAAGAACACGGTCATAAGTCTGGGCAACGGTGCTTCTGGGTTGCCTGGATTCGGAAGGGGAGGTGACTTCTGTAATGAGTACAGCTCCCAGTGAGGCCCCGTTGTCTTTCAGGTAAGGATAGCCATAGAGGCGGGCCAGGTCAAAGTAAACCAGGGCCCTGACGGCATAAGCCTGGCCCAGGTAGTCGTTCTTTTTGGCAATATCGGAAGTAGTGGTTACTTCCAGGTTGTCTAAATTGGCAATCAGGGTGTTGCACCTCATGATAGTCTGGTAACACCTTTCCCAGGTAGAAAAGTAGGTACTGCTTTCAGACTCATAGCCGAGTGTATAGATTTGCACCCAGCCGGTACTCATGACCCTTGGCTGGATGTTATCACCCCGCTCATCGCCCAGGAGTTGTATTGTGCCCCCGTAGTAATCCTGGTATTTCATATCTATATAGAGGCCGTTTACCGCCACATTGGCATCGTAGAGTGTCTGCATGGCAGTCTCTGCAACTACCTCGTCGGTAGGCTTGGTGTCCAGGAAGCCCTCACAAGAGCTGAACAGGAATATCAATCCCGTAAGCAACAGAATACTTAAATTATATCTTTTCATATCTTTAATTATTTACAGGTTAAAGTGACAATTCCAGGCCTATGGTCAGGGTACGCACTGCCGGGAATGTAAAATTGTAGTATCCGTTAGCCTGCACCTCGGGATCAAAATTGAGCCCGGTGAACGTGAGCAGGTTGTTTCCTGCCACGTAGATCCTCGCATTGGATATTCTCACCTTGCTAAGCAGATTCTGTGGCAGGGTCCAGGAGACGGTGAGGTTTTTGAGCCTCAGGTAATCTCCTTTCTTGAGTGCGCGGCTCGAGTCGTAGTAACCGCCCTGGCTGTTGCCGGCAACCCTTCGAGGCACATCGGTTATGTCTCCGGGTTTCTGCCACCTTCGAAGTTGCTCTTTGGACGTGTTTTTATATGAGTTGTATCCGTCATCTTCCAGGTCATCCACGGCATTATCCCATACGTAATGGCCATACTTGTAGGACCAGGCCATAGAGGCAGAGAGCGATTTGTAGCTAAAGGAGAAATTGAATCCCCCAAAGCCCTTGGGTATGGCGGTCATTCCCTCCAGGATGGTAGAAGATGCCTTTGACCTGGAAACCAAGGTACGGTCACGGGTGCCGTCAGGCAAAATGGCGTTGGAGTAGTAGAGCGGGTTTCCTGTTTCGGGGTCCACGCCGTAGTATTCACGTGTGTAATACTGCACATAAGAGTAACCGGCTTTCCAAATATGGGGTCTGCTAACGATCTGTTCGCCTTCTTCGGAAAGGGCCAGTACTTCATTTTTTAGGGTTGCCCAGTTAATACCTGCTTTCAGGGACATGTCCCGGGTCTTGATAATGTCAACGTTCAGAGACAGTTCCACCCCCTTGTTGACCATGGAGCCAATATTGGTAAGGGCACTGGTGAACCCGGTGGTAGAGGGTACGGTTGCGTTGAGCAGCAGGTCTTCTGTAGTCCTGTTGTAATATTCGGCAACAAAATCAAACCGGTCAAAGACACGTACATCCAGCCCTATGTTCCAGTTGCGGTTCTTTTCCCAGGTCAGGTCACTGTTGGCCAGGTTGGACGGGTATCCGGCTGCCTGGGTGCCATACAGCCCGTATGAAAAGACCGCCATGTAGCCAAAGTAACTGGAGGGCAGGGTACCGCTTGTTCCATATGAACCCCTGATTCTTAGATCATTGATCCATTCAATGTCCTTGATGAATTCCTCGTTGCTCAGCCTCCAGGAACCGGCAACAGACCAGAAATCACCCCAGCGGGTTTTGGGGCCGAGCCTGGACGATCCATCCCGGCGGTAAGAGCCCGATATGTAGTACTTGCTATTGTAGTCATAACTTGCACTGCTCACAAAAGAGAGCAGGTTGGAGTTGCTTCTGTAGGTGTAGCCCGATTCAAAATTCGAGGCAAGAGCCGATTCGGTCGCTCCAAAATTGGAGAAGTCAATCTTGGCCAGGCGGGTGTAGAGGAATTCTTCCTTTTCCGCTTCCCAGCCGGCCATAAGAGCGATGTTGTGCTTTCCCAGTGATTTGTTGTAGTTGGCAATGGTACTGCTCACAATGCGGTCAATAAAGCGGTGTCGGTCCGAGGCATATCCCTGCCCGTAGGCCGTGAAGTTGATGTGGCCGTAGAGCCAGGCAAACCGGTCGTGCATCTTGAGGTAGTCTTTGCTCAGAAGGCTCTTGATCTTGAGGTTTTCGGTTATGTTGAGCTCTGCCCATCCTTTGAGCATGACCCTCATCTGGGTAGCGTCGTTGATCTGCAGGTCAAACTGCGGCACGGGATTTACCCGGGTACCGCCATCGTAGAATTCCATCCAGTAGGAACCGTCTTCGTATTTAAAAGGCCAGCGCGGGGTGAGGTGCACCTTCCACAGGTAAAATACGTTGTCTTTTGCCTCTCCGTCCTGGTGGCCGCTCTGCTTTTGGTCCGAGAACTGGATAGAACCGCCCACTCTAAGGAATTTTGACATCTTATGTTCTGCATTCACATTGGCGGTGAAACGTTTCATGTATTGGATGCGGTTGATACCGTTTTCATCTGTGTAGGCAACAGAAGCAAAGACCTTGGAGTTCTCATTCCCCCCGGATATGGACACTTCGTAGTTCTGCAATACAGCCGTGCGGAAAAGCTGGTCTTCCCAGTTTTCGTAGATCAGGTTGCTTTTACGAGAGGGATAATACTTTTCAGTCATGACATCCACATAGTTGTCCAGGGAACCGTATTTCTGCCATTGTGCAGGATTGTCTGTCCCGTAGTTGCGCCAGGCTTCCCTGGTGAGGACTTCTCCTTCTTCTTCAGACACCAGGGGATAATTATCAACGGCAAAATACGATATTCCCACATTGCCCTTGAATGTTGTGACCGGTCTGCCGGCTTTTCCCTTTTTGGTAGTGATGATGACAACACCGTTGGATGCCCTGGACCCGTATAGGGAAGATGCGGCGGCATCCTTGAGTACGGTGACAGATTCAATGTCCCCGGGATTCAAAAAGTTCATGGAACTCGTGTAGATGT
>Ga0209201_1001344_pt1 | contig 28991 bp, 16 predicted proteins | sample AD_UKC055_MetaG_FD_184411 | JGI IMG/M metagenome (GOLD analysis project Ga0209201, IMG submission 184411) | Active sludge microbial communities of municipal wastewater-treating anaerobic digesters from USA - AD_UKC055_MetaG (SPAdes) (version 2) | ecosystem: Engineered > Bioreactor > Anaerobic >...
TCTATTTGTTTACACAAATTTCCACCTTGATGGTAGATCCGGATTCTGTTTTCAGAGCTTCAGCAAACTCACTGGCCATTTGTCACATGAAACTGAATTCCGGGGGCAGGCAATTAGTTCTCGTCGGTCTCATAAAAATAAAAAACCCGGAGGTTGACTCCGGGTCACTGATTTTTTGAAGTTATCAGTTAACTTTATTGGTTACATTCTCGGAGGTGAAAGAGGGTACCTGAAGTCCATCCGGTGTCTGAAGAGGTTTAGTTGCAGGTTTTGTGTAGGCAACAGTTACGGCATTTCCCTTTAATACAGCAGCTGATAGAGTCAGCCTGACTGTGTTGCCGGAGACGGCGACCGAACTGACTATCCTTGCTACTGTTGCAACCGTTGCGTTAAAAGCTGAAAGATCCGGAACAATTCCGGCCAGGGGAAGGCTAAATGTCATTACAATTACAGAGGGCGCGTCATTTTCGATTTCTGAACTAACATAGACCGGTAGAGCTGTCAGGACGAAATCCCTTACTGTTTTATTCCCCGGAACCACAACAACACCTTCAATACCGGTATCAACATAGTTTTCCCTTGTTACAGTCATTGAATAAGTTCCTTCAGGGACTCCGATAAAAGCATAATAACCTGATGCATCAGTAAGAGTAACAACTGGTTCTCCTTCATCTGACTGCAAAGTTACTTTAGCATTTTCAATACCGGTTCTTTCCGCAGAGTTATCTCTTACAAAACCTTCAATCCTGCCTGCGGTAGAGATGTTTGTCGCTCTTATGCTTGGTTTGAAAATAAATCCGTTCTGAGCATTATGTCCCCTCATGACAAAGGATTTTGAAAGGTCTAAATCGAGGAGCAGTTCAGCTGAAATACCACCCTCAACATGGATCACAGGACTTATAAATACTTTTATCCCGGTTTGTTCACCCCCTGGGACTTTCAGGTTAAATGGATCATTTATGTCTTTGAGTTTAAGGCTTGCCTCATCCACATAAAGCCTCACAAGGTCGTAGTCACCTTCCGGAACCTCGAGATCAACCAGCTCCTGAGTGATCCCGTTTCTGAGTTCAAAAATATCAATGGTGACCGGGTTCATCAATAATTCAATAAATTTTTCTCCTTCACCAGCACTTTTCCGGCGGATCTCAATTTTCGAAATAGTAACTGTCGCTGATTCGACAGAACTGATATCGAACGGATCATCTGTGATCTTAACCGACAACCTTCCAGGACCTCCGGTTTCTGTTTTATCACATCCTGATATCAGTACAGCTGCGGCAAAGATTGCAAATAATAGCTTTTTCATAATTCTTTGTTTTAGTTTGATTCATTCTTATTAGCATGAATGTCGATCAAATATAGAATTGCTTAAATGAATAATTGATGAATTTTCATTCTGAAATGAAAAAGAAGCCAGCATCCTTAGCTGTAATAATGATCTACTGAATTTGTAGTTGAAAGTCAAAAAACAGGATGCCGGCTTTGCACGAGGTACGTCCTCTGATACGAGAATGAGCTGATATTGTTTCGAACTTCAGGCTGTAGTTTTCGGACAATTGATCTTATCAGGGGCAAATTACATTTACCAGGTTCCCGTTCCAGCAATGCCAGTTGGGATCACCGAAATTTGCCAGGCTCCTGACCCTCCCGTTATGTGTGGTTGAATTCCACTCGACATCCATTTCAGAAAAGGCCAGACCGTTGAAATAAAAGATTGAATAATATGAATCGAGAGATCCTGTTTGTTTCCCGTATTCAATATTGCTTGTCTTAAAAGGATCGGGGTCCCTGTTATTATCCAGGTCTCTGATATAAGTATATTTAACAATTACTGCAGTATTTCCGCTGATTGTCCAGTCAATCTGAAGAACAGGTTCTTTAAACTGAGGACTGTGATTCAGTATCCATTGTCCTCCTGTACCGTCTGATTCAGATGTTCCTTCAAACCACAGGAATTCGGGAAATCCTCCGCTTCCTTCACCCGTAATATACATTTTCCACTGGACATCCGATGTCCTGACCTGACCTGTAAGCCTGGCTTTATATGTTATACCAGCCAGACTGGCTGAGTAATTCCATTCCCAGGTTTTATTTTCGATAAACACTGGCGCTGAGCCGGAAGCAAGTTTGAATGAATATACGGGCACGGCAAGGGTTCCGGCGATCACTGATCTGAAATATCCGGCAACGAGTGCTGCAAATTCCCAGTTGCTGTTTTCAATCCCTTTTGAAGAATAAGCAACAGCTGATTTTTTTCCAGGCTCGAAATTACTGAAATCAATTGTCATAGATTCTTCGGGAGGAAGGGCAGGGGGATTATCTTTATCCTTCTTACAACTTGTCAGAAAGCTGCAAAGTGAGATTATTAGCAGGACTTGCGAAATGATCTTCTTCATTTTATCAACAGATGGATTACTGTTTATTTCACTATTACCTTATATGTACCTGATATCTTATCAACGGTTATCCGGAGGAAATATTCTCCCGGGGTAAATCCGTTAACAAAAATTTCAATACCGGCTGACTGAATTCCCTTATACTCCTCTCTGTAGACCGGAATGCCGTTCAGATCGAATAGCTCTATCCTGATATTCCTGGCAACTTCCAGATCCACTTTTACGTGAAGTATATCCTGCACCGGATTCGGGTAAATTTTTACTTCTCCGGGAAAGGCCTGCAATTCTTCAACATGAAAGGGAGAGTACACATAAACAGAATCTGCAGCGGAGCAGCCATTTTCATCGGTAACCCGTACCCAGTACAGATTCCACTGGGTCACATTCAATGTACTTCTAACGGAATTATCCTGCCACTGATAGGACGCAAATCCTGTTCCAGCATCGAGAGTGATTGGCAAAGTATAAGTTTTAATAGTATCCTTCCCGCCACCAATTTCTATTTCTGGTAATTCCCAGATGGTTACTGAACTGCTTAATGAATTATTCAGTGTATTATTATCCGGAGTGTGGCTCAGTGTTAAGCTGATCTGATAATTACCCGGTTCAGAAAAGTCATAAGGGGTTATGAATGACATTATCCTCGACTGACCAGGGTATAAAGTACTGCCCGGGTTAAATGCCTCCGTTACCGGGCTCCCGTTGTTTATAGTGCAGGTAACATTGATCGTTTCATTTCCGGGGATCCTGTAAAATCCGTTATTTACAACCTCAAAGGATACTGAACTGTACTGGTCAGGTTTACAGGAGTTAACTGGTGAAACTATCCGGCTGATACCGATATCCGGTGCGTCGTATGCCACAAAAACGCTGTCGCGTGTGGAACAGCCATTTATGCCTGTTACTAAAACCGAATACATTGCGGCACCGGGGGAATTGATCCCGAAGGTAGTGCCGGTACTACCATCCTGCCATTTATAGGAAGCGTATCCGGGGGTTGCCGAAAGTACAACAGGATTATATGTAAGAACAGTATCGCGACCACCACCGATATCGACAACCGGACTTCCGAGTACGCTGAAATTCACGTTCAATGAATTATTGGACGGAATAAGGTCCGAAGCATAAATTGTTGCTGCATTGATTACATAATTACCCAAAGCACTCAGATCTTCAGTACGGGCGAATGTATGATAGATAACAGTCCCATTTTCAAAATTTGCATCCAGCACTATATTCTCTGTCACCGGAGGCCGGCCATTCAGAGAATATGAAACTGCTATGGATTCGGATTTGTCGATATCCCAGTTGCTTAGATTCTGAACCGCGATTTTTACCTTTTCAGCAGTTCCGAGGATGCATGAAGTTTTGGGATTGAGGATTTCAACAACCCCGATATCCGGAACTGCAAGCATGACACTTATCTCATCGTAACCCGGACACCCGTTAAGATCAGTCACTGTAACACTGCATTTATTTATTCCGGGAGTCTTTATAGTGTAAGTCTGACCTGTGCTTCCGTCGTGCCACAAATATGAAACAAAGCCCGGACCGGCGTCCAGAATATATTGGAGGGCTGTAACCACCTTGTAATCTTCTCCAAGATCTACTACAGGGGTTTTGAAAACTCCCACCGGCATTGTAATCGTATCGTTCTTAAGTTTCATGTCAGCAGCAAAACTGACAAATACTGTAAAATCATACCAGTTGCCGGTCACAACACTGGTTTGTTGTGAGAATGTAAAATCGATTGAATCGCCTGGAAGAAAATCCTTTGTGAGTATTAAAGGTTCACCATAAGGTGAGCCCTGATCAACAAAGTAACCAAGGTTAATAGTCTGGCCGGATGTTATGAGCTGGTTACCTGAATTTTTTATCCTGACGGAAACTGTTATTGATTCCGACAGACCACACGATGTTTCAGGAGAAAGGATCCGGTCAAGTTCAACATCCGTCATGTTAAGGGTTACTCTTACTGAATCTGAAGCGGTACATTGATGATCATCGCTTACAGTAACATAGTAAAATCCCGGGCCTGCCTGTTCAACAGTAAATGAACCAAGTGTAGATCCATCCTGCCACCGGTAGCTTTGGTAGCCTGCCGGTGCGGTCAGGACATACTCGGGAGCCATAAGGGTAACATCATCTCCGAGTTCCACAGCCGGATAACCATAAACCTCGAGAGTATAAATTAATGTGTCGTTATCCTTCCTGTAATCATCCCTGTATCTGGTATATAATTTCATTTCATATATTCCCGGCGCTGAGAAGTTATAGTTCCTGGAATACAGATAATCAATAGTACTGTCGGGAGCAATTGGTTTGCTGACAATAAGCGTATCTGCCAATAATCCGGAGTTAATTTTCCTGTAAATAAAAATACTGTCATTTACTTCAACTGTATCTGTTCCGAAATTCTTTAAAGTGATCCATACAGGAACATTATTTCCCAGTTCACATGCTGAAGCAGGAGTTATGAGCTGACTGACACCCACGTCCGCGATCAGCTCGGTTACATGAACGGTGTCTGAAGCAATACAGCCGATATCATTTGATACCCTCACATAATAAGTTCCCTGTGTGCTTACATGATATACAGAATCTTTTGAATTATCCTGCCAGCGGTAATCATATCCGGCAACTCCGGAGAAAGCTCTTAATATAACTGTATCAGGCCTGACTGTTGAGATATCCGGTCCCAGGTCAACTACCGGCTTGTTCACACGTATAAGCTGATAAAGTGTGTCATTTGATACCGGGTAATAATAAAACGGATCATCCTCAAGAGTGAATACCCTGGTATTATATTCGCCGCCAATGCTGAAGTCAAATTCTTTTGTCAGGTTAAAATCACGGGTTGTGCCGGCTGTGAAAGCCTGGGTAAGGTAAATGGTCTCTTCATCTTCCTGTATCAGACCTGATCTTTCAATATGATATCCTATTCTGATGGAATCTCCGGCTGACAGATTCCGGATACCATAATTTTTCAATCTGAGCGTGAATTTCTGATTTGCCGACAGTTCACAGGCCGTAACTGGGGATAATATTGCCAAAACACCCAGATCATGAGGGGCTTCAGTTATTTTTATATCATCTATTGCTATTCCGTCAAATTCATTATTCACTTTATCAGCCATAAATTTGTACCTGAACTGAACGTTTTTCTTATTAATCAGTTCAAATGGCAGGAGATGACGGGTTGTTAGCCAACCGTTGCTATGACCGCTCCATCCGTTGAGACCCAGTGCCGAAACAGGCTTCCCCGTATACCAGTTCCAGTATGTGTCAAACGCGGAAGTGTTTGTAACCGGTGTCCAGTTAATGCCGTCGTCAAGTGAGTATAATAAAGTCGCGCCATCTGCACTTTGTTCGGTCTCAATCCATAGCTTCGATTCAAAAACAGGATTTGTCAGTCCTGAAAGATCATAGCTTGGTGAAGTCAGTGAGCCTTCGTTCACATTTACAAGGTCGCCGGTTAGCAGGAAATCATCAATACTCCATCCCTGTGCTACAGAACCGGATGCAGAAGTATAGAACAGTGAAAATCTTAACCTGAACTTTTCAGAATTGCCTGATGATTCAGGAATTGAAAATTGTCTGTACATGAAATCCACATCGGAGATTGCACCCTGGGAATTCTTCCAGATTGTATGCCAGGTTACTCCGTCATCTTTGCTGACTTCAAATTTCAGTGAATCGCCCTGTTGAACTGTTACCCAGGCATAAAAGCTGGCCGTAAGGTTACTGTAATTTCTGACATCTAATGCCGGAGAAGTAGCTGTATATCGGGAAGCTGGCGAAATACCATTCTCATAATTGAAGGAGTAAGTTCCTTTTCCGGAGAGGTCCGTTCCTATACAATAATATCCTGACCACGCAAAATACGGAAGAAAAGCATATTCCGGAATATTCCTCTCAAATTCTCCTGAATATGACCATCCAAGGTCATATTCAAAATTGTCTTCAAAGATTATCCTGTTCCTTCGTATAATTAATTCACCGTACGTACGGTTAAGTCCGGTCACCCAGCTTTTCATACCTGATGAGGCTGAATCAATCTCACCTCCTGCAGGTGTACCATATTCCCAGATCTCATTACCCACCTGTCTCCAGAAACCATCATTTGTTTCAAAGTTCTCAGAATAGGGTGGTTTATAAGTCGGTATAATATAAATCTGAGTAGATAACTGATCATTACCCGTATACTGGTCATTGGGTAACAGAGTTTTAGCCAGGACTGAAGGTTTCAGTCCCGGGACGGAAAGGTCAGCTTTTGTCGGGAAGGTAAAAACTACAGAACCTCCCACCGGTATATTCCGGGTCATATTATTTACAACCCAGGTCAGTCCTCCGTCGAAAGAATATGCAACAGGGACAGGCTCTGTTATTTCGGCCCCGCCAAAATTACTGATTCGGACAGTTACTGAATCGGCTGATGAATGGCCGCTGCCGCTTAAAGGATAAATCCATTCCGAAACACCGACATCGCGGATTATGAATTCTCCTGTGAGATATACATCATCAATATTCCAGCCCGAGTAATTATCTTCCCCGTCTGTGGGGCCCAGCTGGAAGCGTATCTGCAGCTGATGGGTCCTGGCATATTCATCCGGGATCTCAATACGCTGTTGTGCCCACTGAAAATCACTGATCCACGAATTATGATTGTTCCAGATGTTATTCCATGTATTTCCGTTATCAATGCTTACCTGGATATATGCACTATCCCATACTTCAATGTTAAGATATCTCTGAAAGAACAGATTGAGGTTTTTATAATAGAAAAGATCAAGAGTGGGAGAGGTGGCTCGGTAAGATAAAGCATCACTCAGGTCAGGTTCATAGTTATTGGGATGTGCCCCAAGGCCTGTAAGGTCTGTTCCCAATATCTTTATACCGCGAAATGCTGAGGACGGATCAGGATTACCGGGTAATCCTCCGGAACCGTTTGGTGAATTTACTTCAAATTCTCCGGTGAGACTCCAGTTATGTGTTGCTTCAAAACCTTCAAAATACTGTGAACTATATATTACTCTGGAACCAGCGGGTGATTTTTCAGATGACGGATAAAGAGTACTGTTTGCAAGGATGCTGTTTGGTGCAATTTTTACATCAAGAGTATTCCCGTAAGCAACGTCGTTTTTTATATCAACAGCAAGCCACAGGTAAGAGTGACCCGGAGGTAAGGAATGGTTCAGATTGGTAAAAGAAGCAATCCCGGATACAAAACTGCCAGGTGATCCGACAGGTGTTTCCTTGCTGAATGTCTGCGTAATGGTACTGTATAGTTTCACACCTCCGGGTTGTATATCATTGTCGGAGGTATTCAATGAGGTAAAGATTATATTTTGAAGAATTGCCGAGCCACTGTTCCCGTAAACTGTAAAATCAATTCTCATCAAAGGTACATCAGGTGATCCTGAAGGGACCTGACTGGTAAAAGGTTGCTGAAAGTCGATGTCTTTTATCCACAATGGCTCCAGACCGATGGATTCGATTGATATCTTATCGATGCAGGTACCGTAACCCCAGCGTGTATGTCCTTCAAAAGCAACATAATACGTTGAAGAAGGATTTGGCAGAGTAAGGATTTGCGGAGCCCATTCATAAACAGGATCAAGATATTCGTGAAGCAGCACCCATGGTGCACTTTCGGATACCTTATAATATACACGTAATACATCCCAGTCGGTTGATCCTTCAAAGGTCCATGGTATCTGACATAGATAAAAACTCAGCTGTATACTGGCGCCACCAAGAAGGTTCATTGGCGGAGTGATGAGTTTTGTTCTTTCGTTATTATCTCCCTGTTTAAAGAAAATAGCATTGTAAGTACCCTCGTAAGCAGAAGGCGGATTCCTTGTAATATCCTCCTGTTCCGGTGGTACCAGCCAGTTATTATCATTAGGGCTGTGCCCGCCGTTCCTGTACCTCCATGGTTCTTTACCATAAGTGTATTCCTCGGTCCAGCCCTCTGGCCTCGCACCGAGCTCGAATCCTTCACTCAGATAAACCTGCGCTTCTACCGGAAGAGCAGGAGAAATAAGTATACTTATTAAAAGGATTTTTAACAGCCTTTGAAAGTAATGTTCATTAAACATATACTTTGTTTATAACTATCAGATAGTACAAAACAATTTAATTTCCTTTTACGTATAATTGCCATGAAAGTTTATGCCAGCTTATGATTTTGTCTGTCAGGGTAAAGGGGATTTTTAAAAAATGCCTGTTTTACACAGGTATTTTGTTTATTTTATACGGGCATTCCTTAATTTCTTATTCTCAGGTAGATACCGAGTTCTGGTTTGTAGTTCCGGAACTATCGCACAGGGGAAATACAGGAGGGACTCCCGGCACCTTAAGGATTGCCACCCTTGAATTACCTGCGACTGTTACTATCAGTATGCCGGCAAATCCATATCATCCGACTTCAAATCCGAACGGGTTTCAGGATATAGTGGTTGATATCCCTGCAAATTCCACTTCGGCAGTAAACCTTACTTCTTTTATTGATGTGGCAGCAAATCCGGCCAATAATAAACTTGAGAACAAGCCTCTTACTACAAGTGGCATCAATAATTTTGGCCTTCACATCACGGCCACCAACATGATCACTGCTTACTGGGAAGTTAATTACGCATATGGTTCTGACCTCTGGACATTAAAAGGGAGGAATGCTATCGGGACACTTTTCTATACACCGTTTCAGACCACATATGATAACAGGAATTTCATGCCCCGGACCTATTCGGCGATTGATATAGGTGCAACTACTGACAACACTCAGATTACTATAACACTACCGGTAGGAAAGTCGGCTAGTTATGGCCAGCCTTTTACAACAATTCCGGCAGGAGGGACATACACGCTTATTCTTAACAAAGGACAGACTTTTTCGTTATTTCCTGCAAGTTATAGTATTCTTGCATCGGACAGGCTTGCCGGGACCAGGATCGAGGCTAATGAACCTATTTGTGTCACTGTAAAGGATGACGCACTGGATGTAGGCTCACAGGGTATGGATGTAATAGGAGATCAGATAGTGCCAGTGAATATTGTGGGAAGTCATTACATAGTGCCTGAAATATGGAATCCGAATAATGTTTATGTACTGGCAACTGAAGATAACACAAATATTTACGTATATGATGGTGCAGGTATTCCTATTGGTTCCTCTCCATATGCAACACTCAACCGCGGACAACAGGCGCACGTTATTATCCCTGGTGGATCAAAATTTGGCAGGATAACCTCAAGCCTTAATCTCAGCGATCCCGGGAAGCCATTTTATACATTCCAGCTGGGAGGAGTAAACCAGGCACGTGCTGGGGCTCTTGTACCGGCTATCGGATGTACAGGTAACACTCAGCTTGCATTTACTCGTGCAAGGGATGAAAATAGGTTCAATTTTTTTATCATCGTTAAAAAAGGAAATGAGGATAAGTTTCTCCTGGATGGAATCCGGCAGGATGGTATTATTGATCCGGGTGCATTTACGGAAATTCCGGGAAGCGGAGGCTATATGGCATGGTTCTCAAATTCCATTAATGCCAATATACTTACAATAGGACAACATCTCGTTGAAAATACAGGAGATATATTCCACCTGGGAATTTTCAACGGCTTCACGGGGGCCGGACAGGGAGGATTGTATTATGGGTATTATTCCGACTTTGGGGGATTAAATGTTGGCGCCAATGTGGCAGGAACAAACTCAGTGGTTGTCAGAGCCTGCTATGGAGATCCAGTACAGCTTTATGCCTATGGCGGGACAAATTATCAATGGACCCCGGATACATATCTCGATGATGCCACAAGCAACCTGCCTACGGCAATAAATCTTCCACCCGGTCCGCATAACTATTCAGTCGAAGTATCCGGAGCCTGTGCCACCGGGATCATTGATCTGACTGTACTTGTCTCAACCCCTGTTGTTGCATTTTTCGAAACAAATGTTACCTCAGGATGTTCGCCTCTGAAGATTCAGTTTGATGATAAGTCTTCCGGTGGATTTTCATGGCAGTATGAAATCGGAGGGACACTTATAAAATATGACCTCGATCCGGACACTCCGTACCCTCCTCCGCCCAATTATCCTGAGCCTTTCTCCCTTACCCATACATACATCAACACTACAAACAGTCCGATAACTGATACGGTTACCCTGCTTGTCAAAAATGCAAGCGGATGTTCCGATATTTTTACCAAGACAATTGTTGTTTTTCCGGAAGTCTATTCGGCTTTTTCAATTCCTGGATTGAGCAGGGGATGTGATCCGCTGGCTGTTCAATTCCAGAATAATTCAACAGGAAATACAGATACCTGGTACTGGGATTTCGGTGACGGAGGGTCCTCAGTTGACCAGAATCCGCAACATACATTCAGGAATTTATTCGGTCCCGACAGTATTGTTTATGAAACAAAACTGATTGCAATATCACCGTATTACTGCCGCGATACATCATTTCACACAGTTACCGTAATGCCTTATATTGAGGCAAATTTTGTCTTCGATACAGTTTTTGCCTGCACTCCCCATGAAATAGTTATCACCGATCAATCTTTCGGAGCCGACTTTTATTTCTGGGATTTTGGTGACGGTGAAACATCAATATCGCCCGGGCCCCGGATATCGAAGAAATATATTAATGACACGGATGATCCGGTGACTTATACGATAAAACTCAGAGTTGTAAATGAAGAAGGTTGCGAGGATGAGATAGTCCGTGAAGTGATTGTATTCCCTGAAATAAATGCCTCTTTTACAACTGATCCTGATGTAGGTTGTTCTCCGTTTGAAGTCGAATTCATTAATAACTCAACAGGAGCAAGCTCATATTACTGGAATTTTGGTGATGGAGGTACATCATCGGAAGAAGAACCGCGCCACCTCTTTGAAAGAAATCTTATGGATCATGATACCACCTACGCTGTGACACTGATCGCTACTTCATCTGAGTTCTGCCGCGATACAATGTCAATGGATATTGTGGTTCATCCATATATTGAAGCATCTTTTGCTGTAAACGACATTGTTGGTTGCCACCCGTTCCAGGTAACAATTACTAACAGATCAGTCGGGGTTGACAGGTATCTGTGGGATTTCGGTGACGGAAGCCCTGTATTAACCACTGATGAACCCACTTTTGAACACCTCTACTTTAATGAAGGAACCTCTGCTGTTGTTTATACTCTTCAACTTTTAGTTTTTAACGAAGAGGGCTGCAGCGATACGCTGACAAGATATATTACCGTTCATCCGGATATAACCCCGAACTTTTCCACAAGCGCACTTAATGGTTGTCACCCTCTTACAGTAAAGTTCACTGATCTTTCAATAAAGGCTGTTAATTACTTCTGGGATTTCGGAGATGGATCTTCTTCCGTTACACCGTCTCCTGAACATACTTTCACGAATTTCGGAAGTTCTGATATTACCTATACTGTTACCCTGACGGTATCGACTGCAGACGGGGAATGCGTAAAATCGGTATCCTGGCCGATCCTTGTTCATCCACAGGTCATTGCAGGATTTACTTTGCCAAAAGTAATTGACTGCAATCCCTCTGTCATAACCTTTGAAAACATCTCAGTCGGCGGAGATACTTATACATGGAACTTCGGGGACGGTCCAGATACTATTACCACTGATCTGAGTCCTGTTACACATACATTTGTAAATTCAGGTTTTGTTAATATCCGTGAATTTGAAGTCGTACTCACGGCAAGAAATAATGAAGGTTGTTCCGATGTAATGCGAAAGACTGTCAGGGTCTATCCGGATATACAGGCAGTTTTTACTGCTTCCCCCATAGATGGATGTCATCCTCTGAATGTTCAGTTCAGTAATCTTACGCAGGGGAACAATGCTTTCATCTGGGATTTCGGGGATGGAACAAGCTCATCAATGAGGAATCCTTCTCACACTTTCAGGAATACCGGAACAATTGATTCCACCTACAGGGTAATTCTGAAAGCACTCTCGCCCAACCTGGAGTGCTCCGATACTGTTTCTATCCAGATTACGGTCCATCCGGATATAAATGCTCAGTTTACCTTCGATCAGAATATTGATTGCACTCCTTTTGAAGTTGAATTCCATAATGCATCTACCGCGGGTAATACCTATTACTGGGATTTTGGAGACAAATCAGACACTATCACAACAGATCTGAATTCAGTATCTCATATTTTCCGGAATGACGATTTTGTTAATACGGCTAATTTTAATGTAACCCTAACTGCTGAAAATACTGCAGGATGTCCAGACATTATAACCAAAACTGTTATGGTCTATCCGGCCATTCAGGCCGCTTTCTCAATGGATATCAATGAAGGCTGCCATCCCCTGAAGGTAAATTTTACAAATTCGAGCGAAGGTGGCTTCACCTATTTATGGGATTTCGGCGACGGCACTTCAAGCAGCTCGACCAGTCCGGGTCATGTCTTCAACAACTTTACAGATGTTCCTGTTACACGGCAGATAAGGTTAATCGCAACTTCCAGATTTAATTGTACAAGTGAATTTACTGCTGAAGTCACAATTCATCCCAGACCTAAAGCCAGATTTGAAACTGACCGGATTGAAAATTGTCCTCCGTTCGATGTCATGATTACAAATACAAGCCTGAATTCAACCCATTTCCTCTGGAAGTTCGGAGATGGTGAAATTCTTAATACAGATTCGGGGGATCCGGTAAATCATGTTTATTACAACCAGACATCAAACATTTTGCCTTATACTATCAGGCTAATTGCCTCCACAAGCTATGGGTGTGTTGACTCAACACAGCAGAATATAATTGTTTATCCGTCAACTGTCGCAGATTTCAGTGTGAATGATGAAGGATGTACTCCTCTGACCAGTTATTTCATCAATGAATCCGTTCTTGGTGAATCATACCTCTGGAGTTTCGGGGACGGATCAGAGATGACTCTGAAAGATCCTTCACATACTTATTTCAACTTTACTCCTGATGTGGCAAGTTACTATGTAACACTGACCTCAACATCGAGCTATGGTTGCATTGATTCAAAAACTGATACTATTAATGTTTACCCGCAGCCGGTGGCAGAATTTATTGCCCAGCCCAGTCACCAGGTATTTCCTGCATCTACAGTAAGTATAACAAATACAACCAGTCCTGGTAACTGGACTTACCTGTGGGAAATGGGCGATGGTTCTTCTTCAAATCTGGCAGCACCTCTTCCTCATACATATTCATCATGGGGTGAATATGAAATAAAGCTCTATGTATCATCAGAACAGTGCCGAGACTCCGTATCACACAAGATCCGTATCTTCCCGGGACCGCCGGTTGCAGACTTTGATACTGTTTACCCGGCATGTGAACCATACACTGTTAAGTTCAGTAATAATTCGCTTTACGGAGATTCATACCTCTGGGAGTTTGACGATGGTACAAGCTCGACCGAGTTTGAACCGACACATACTTTTACCGGGGATGGAATCTACAATGTAAAACTGACGGTAAACGGTGAAGGTGGTCGTGATTATGCATACAGGCAGGTCGAAGTTTATCCAAAACCTCTTGTAAATTTCAGACTCTCACCTGAACTGGTGATGCTGCCTGATCAGAAAATGCAATTATTCAACTTATCGGAAAACGGGACAACCTACTTGTGGAATTTTGGCGATGGAAATACATCAACAGAAATGAATCCGGAGTATTTATATTCGGACCCGGGAGTCTATGATGTTTCACTTGATGTCTGGACGGATCACGGCTGTACTGACCGGCTTGTAAAACCCAAAGCTGTAACTGTTCTGGGCAAAGGCTTTATTAAGTTCCCGAATGCCTTTGAACCCAACCTGAATGGTCCGAATAACGGTTATTATAACCTTAATGAACCGGAACTGAATACAGTTTTTCATCCTTACTGGGAAGGAGTGGAAGAATACCGGCTGGAGATCTATAACAGATGGGGAGTGCTTTTATATGTCAGCCTTGATGTCATGAAAGGCTGGGATGGATACTACCAGGATAAAGTATCGCCACAGGGAGTATATGTTTACAAATGTACAGGTACTTTTTCCAACGGAATGATGTTTAATCTTGTCGGGGATGTAACACTCTTACATCATATCAGATAATTTAAAATGGAATAATAAGCTGCAGACGATGAAGAACAGCAGGCAAACGGTATATCTGATCTTATCATTCCTGTTCCTTTTGCAGATGTGCGAAATTAATGATCTAAAGGTTGAAACAGGCGAGGTTTCGGATATTTTGCCCACAACAGCAAGGATAACCGGATATATAGTCAGTGCAGGAGACGGGATAAAAAAATACGGGCATTGTTATTCAAAGAACCCTGATCCCGGGGTGTCGGGTACAAGAACCGAATACAAAATGGCTATAGGGTCAGGACGATATACCAGTTTTTTGCAGAATCTGGAACCCGGAACAAAATATTATGTAAGATCATATATAAGCCGGGACAGTATTACTGAATACGGATCGGAAATTAATTTCACAACTTTATCAGCTGATAAACCGGTTCTGACAACAACTGCGGTATCCGATATATCCCAAAGCGGCGCAGTCAGCGGAGGCACCATTACAAGTGACGGCGGCATACCGGTCAAAGAAAGAGGGATCTGCTGGAATACTTCCTCAGATCCTGTAATTTCAGACAGCAGGACAATTGACGGATCAGGGCCGGGAACATTCACCGGCATACTTACCGGGCTGACTCCAAACACGACTTACCATGTAAGGGCATATGCAACTAATGGTGCCGGGACAGCATATGGTAATGAACTGATATTTATTACTGCTCAATAGTTGGAGAGAGAAAATTCCTTAACTACTATTCATGCCTGATAGCTTCGACAGGCTTCATGTCGGCTGCCCTTTTTGCAGGAAGGTAACCAAAAGTGATACCGACGATAACCGAGAAACTGAAAGCTATAAATATCGAATAAAGCGTTATGAAGGTTTTGACTTCAGTCAGAAAGCCTATTCCCAGGGACAGTAAAATTCCAAGAACAACACCTGTCAGGCCTCCTGTAATACTTAAAGCCATTGCTTCGGTTACAAACTGACCCATAATATCAGATCTCCGGCCTCCGACTGCCCTTCTGATACCGATCTCCTGAGTCCGTTCCATAACAGATGCAAGCATTATATTCATAATGCCTATTCCCCCGACAATAAGAGATATTGCTGCAATAGATGCCAGCAGAAGATTGTAGATACGGCTTTCGCGCTTCTCCTGTTCCATCAGTTCGTAAGGTATAATAATACTGAAATCATCATTATTGAAATGACGTCTTGAAAGAATACTCCTGATTATGTCTGCAGACTCCAGTAAGCTCCCGGAGCTTTCAAGCCTGACTGCAACCTGTTTCAGCTCACTTGAAAGTATATTTGATTTTGGTATCCTCTTCCCGAAAGTGGAAAGTGGAATATACACATCATTATTAAGATCGCGGGCTGCAAGCTCACCGATTGTTTCGGTAAAGAGCGCCCTGGTACTGAGAACGCCCGTAACCTCAAACCACTGGTCTCCCAGTTTGATATACCTGCCAACCGGATCTTCATAGTTGAATAGCTCCCATGCAATATTAGCACCCAGCACACAAACCTTCAGCTGCCTTTCATAATGATCCGAATCAATAAAGGTTCCCTTATCTGTCCTGAAATTCAGTATACCTGTTATTTCAGGGGTAATGCCTATTACATTAGCCTTCGACGACTTGTCCTCATACATGGCATCTAGCTTTGCTTCTGCCTGGGGAGCAATCCCTTTAACTCCTGGCAGAATTTCACTTATTGCTTTTGTATCTCCCAGTGATAATCCCCGGGAAAATTTTGTTCTGACCTGTTCAAGTTCTGTATCCGTAAAGTCCTTATCACGAATAATTATATTGCTGACCCCCAGATCCTGGTATTTTGCCATAGCCTGTTTTTTTGCACCTTCACCAATCGATATCATGGCTATTACAGAAGCGGTTCCGAAAATAATTCCCAGCATCGTCAGAAATGATCTGAACTTATGATCACGCAATCCATAGAACGCGATCCTTATACTTTCTTCGATCTGCATATTAATACTTATTACCTTTTTAAAATATTTTCAGGCAGAACAAGATCCTGTCCCGGTCTCAGATCACCCGATACAATCGTATACATGTTGTTTGAAGGACCTGTTTTAATTTCAGTTTTTCTTATTTTCCCTCTTTTCGCGATAAACAGATAGAAATGTTTGTTTTCCTCAAGGATGCATCGGGCGGGGACATACATTTCATCCTCTCCTTCATAGGTTATGTATTCACAGCGTACAGTCATTCCGGGTTTAAGCCTAAGATCAGAGCCGGAAATGATCACTTCAGTCAGAAATACTTTCTTCGAATCCTGTTCAACGCACACTCTGCTTAACTTGTCAATAACCCCCTGAAAGGGAACAGAGGGCAGTGCATCCAGCCTGACAATGACCTTTAATCCCGGCCTGATCCTGCTAATATCATTTTCGGGAATGAAACCTTTTACTTTCATGGTCCTTATATCCGGTATTCTTGCAACTATGTTCGACAGATATACTTCATCGCCAACCTTTATTATCTGACCGGTTCTGTTGTTATTTGCCACGACAAAAACTCCATCGAGCGGACTAAGTACAATCAGTTGATTCAGGGTTCTCTCTGCAGCCAGCAGTTCATTTTCTTTCTGGATCACCTTTATTTTTTGAATCCGGTAATCGAGACTGTCGAGTTTAGGCCTCAGCAAAAGGTTTCTCTGTATTTTGGCAAGCTTTATTTCTGCCTGCCGGAATTCAAGCTCAATAACTTTTCTTACTGCTTCCGATTCGAAAGCAGACTTATCGAGCTGCAACTTTTTTATTTCATATGAAGCCTGCTCATTCCTCAACTGTGCCCTTAGATCCTGGATATTATTTAAGATCTGTGCTTTAAGTTTATTAGCAGAAGCAATTTCGTTTTCAAGGCTTTCTCTTTTTTCAATTATATATTTTTGGACAGATGAAGGATCAACCCTGAATACCGGATCACCTTTGCGAACCTGTTTGCCATGTTCTGCGAGTTCGATTATCTTAAAATTATAACCATAAATTGAATTGATCCTCGGCATAGTTAAAGTAGAAGCATTTACAGCCTGGAGCTCTCCGGTTTCAACTATAGATTGTGTGAACGGTCCTCTCCGGACTACATAGACATTCTTATTCTCTGTGCTGCAGGAAACAGTCACAGTGAGCAGTGCCAATAAAATAAGATTGCGTATCATATTATAATATTGGTCAGTCTGTAAATTGATTTTTCCCATTTCCTCTTTTCCCCTGTTTTTTAACCTGGTCCTGCTGTACTTCCCGATTCATCTGACTTCTTTTCCCGGATCTCCTCCTTATTAAGGAAAGGATCAGAAAGCGCTATGACATCATTTTCTTCAAGTCCTTCCCTGACAATGACATAATCAGCATTGACTGAACCTGTCTTAATATTATGACGTTTAAAGCCTGATCCGGATCGTATATAAACATAATCTGTTCCCTGCTCATTGAAAAGTGCCTCAAGAGGGATGAAGAGTACTTCGGGAATTTCGCTGACAATGATTTTACAGCTTACAGTCAGCCCCGGAAGCAGAGTTTTGCTCTGTCCTTCTATCCGGATCTGTACAGGAAAGATCTTTATCTTTGATTTGTAATCAAGATTCTGGGCAAGATTTGCAACTTGTTCAACTTTACCGGTGTAGGAGGAGTCAGAGTAAGCGTCAGGCCGGATCTCCACTCTCTGGTCCGGCAGTACTTTTGAAATATCAACTTCGTTTATTTTAACTTCTGCTCTCATCTGATCAAGATCAGGTAATTCAATCAATTTAGAACCGGAATAAGGCTGATCACCGACACCCCATTTTTGCTGTGTGCTCCAGTTTTGTTCCTTAATTGCTATGCCATTTGCGGGACTGACGACATACAGGCTTTTCATTGAGTTGTTTGCATCAGCCAGAGTGGTCGTAAGCTGGTTAATCGTCAGGGATTTCTGGAGGAGATCTTCCTTGTGAATGATTTTCTTGTTCTCTATCTGTTCCTTTGCCCTGTCAAGAGCAATCGTGGCAGATTCCAGGCGAAGTTTAATCTCCTTCCTTGTTGCTTCAGGCTCATAGGTAGCTGTTTCGAAGTTGATTCTGGCTATTTCCTGAGAGATCACAGTCAGTTCAAGATCGGCTTCAAGATCCTCTATTTCTGACTGTTGGGAGGATTTTAGCTTTTCATACTCTGCTTTCGCGATATCCAGCTGTTGTTCAGCCTGAATGATTGCTCTTTTAATTTCGGAGGGATCAAAAATCATGAGAGTATCACCTTTTCTGACCTCTTCACCGTCATCAACGATCCTTGCAATCTTAAGGGACCCGTAACGGTAGGAGATAACAGGTGCCGTGATTGAGATTGAATTTACAGCCTGAACACTTCCCTGCTCTGTAAGCTCTTCAAGAAAAGTTCCCCGCTTAACGGTAGTTACTTCTGTATCGGCTATATTTTTACCCTTGCAGGCTGCCAGTAGAATTAATAAAAGAATCATTACTCTTCTTGTCATCAGAATCCATGTTTATTTATTTTTAAATCTGTTGGTTGTATCTTTAACTGATATCATTTTACCGGGAGGTTCTCTCAGAGCAATGTCCTCATCACCCGACAGACCTGCTGTTATTATTGTAAAAGAACTTCCGGAAGTACCGGTCTCAATCCGGACAGGAACAAATCCCTTTTTCTGTTTTACATAGACCAGCTTTGAGCTGTCTTTTTCGAAAATGGCCAGAGTAGGGACAAAAAGCGTGTCTTTTATTTCATTTAATATGATCTCGCAACTGGCGCTGAGTCCCGGTTTCATTTTTGAGTGACAGCTGTCGACATCAATAATTACCTCAAACGATTTCACTTTTGATCCTGAATACCTTTGAGCCATGCTGCCTGAAAGGCTCTTCCGGTTTATTTTACCCGTTGTCATAAGCTTCTCAACCGTATTCACTGTTATATAAACCTTCTGGCCTTTCTCAATATTTCTGAAATCGGCTTCAGCCACATCGGCTGATATCTGCATTCTGCTGAGGTCCGGGAACTGAAGTATCGGTGTACTGCTTAAGAAAATAACACTTCCTTCCCTGACCGGACCTCCGAATGATCCGGTTCCGGTCGGACTGCTGATCATAAATCTGGGTGACTGAGTCCTCGTTACAATCCCGTCTCTCTGTGCAATCAGAGTCATTGAAGCTATCTGATCAGCATAGTTCTGTGCTTTCATCTTCTCCTGGATGATCCTTGCTTTCTTTTGTCTGATGTCATTTTCACCAATCAACCGTGTAGCTGCCAGCTTTCTCTCTGTCTTCTGCTTTTCAATATGAGACTTTTTTATCTCCAGTTCCAAAAGTTCAGATTGTACTCCTGATGCAAACTTCATCTGCAGGGAATCGAGAGAGGAGATCATCATCTGGGCTTTACTGGTTTCAAGCTGGGCTTCAAGAAGAGCAATGTTCATATTATTGTCAGCTTCTGACTTTTTCAGTTCCGCTTCAAGAGTTTCTATTGATATAAGAATTTCTTTGTACCTGGACGATAATTCAGGAACAGTAAGAACACACAGGGTGTCTCCTTTTTTCACCAGGGAGCCATCCGGGGCAAGTTTTACAATTGTCATCTGGCCGAAAGTGCTTGCAGGTGACATGACAGGTGTGCTTACCACTGCCTGAACAGTTCCTGTTACATTTATTTTATCGGAATAATCAGATCTTTTAAGCCGGTAGGTGAGTATATTATTATCAATTTTACCGTTGCAGGCAACGAGGCAAACCAGGAACAGCGTGGAAATATACATGAAAACTCTCATTCCGGGGGTATCTGAAAATCATTATCAGCTTTAATAAACCTTAATAAACTATTATATTATAAGGATTTAAGCAAGCTAAATCTGGGTCTGAATTCTGAAATACATTATAAAGTTAAACAAATTTAACTAAAAAGGTAGTTTAAGAAATAAATTCTTTTATTATTTCAGTATGGTATCTGTATGAAGTTAATTAAATTTTGAGTATCTTTGTGGGCTTTTAATAAAACGATGGAAAGGACAAAAAACCTTAAGTCCGCCGTCAAAATGAAATACGTGCGGATAGATCATAAAACAGTAATTGAGATTCCTGCTGATGTGCCGGACAATGTTGCCCGTGAACATTATCTGAAGAACAGGGGATTGAATAATCCGAATACCAAGAAATCTCTGGTCATAAACTGATCGGAGTTCATCCGGAAACTTTTTATCCGGCCGTAAATCAAAGCTTTGCGGCAATTCTCATATGACAGTGGCCTCAGACCACTGTTGATACCGTATTGCATGGATCTGAGATCCGTGCAAACGGATAGCCGTATTCTGTACCTTATTGAATACCTGCAATGAAATCCTTACTGTCTTCCGCCTTCGGAAGCTTCAGGAGGAATTTCTGTCGGGCTACTTCATCAGGTACATCGGACCTTTTTTCAATCCAGGTGTAGTTATTAATCTGAATGAGTTTTTTGACCCTGGATGATTCTACGGGTTTTTCTTTCTTCATAAACAAAAATTTATGAGACAATTTAACTTCACATCTGACTATAGAATTGTACTGCAGTACGACCAAAAATAATAAAGATTACTAAATAAATGCCGGAACATTTATTAACATACTGAGCGCCTTTTTAAACAAAATGAACCCGGGAAAGGATCAGTTTATCCTCCTGTGGGTGATTGGATCTTTTATTATCAGATAGTATTTTGACCTGGGATCCGGGCGATGCTTTATCACAAATGATTTTTCATAAGGTGAAGGCATCATACGGTGCTTAGAGTAAAATCTGTCAGCCCCCGGGTAGAACTCTCTCTCTTCTGCTATTGTGAAATCGCGGAATGACCTGATCTCCGGAGGGCAATTAAAGATGCTGTCTTTTCCTGATTCGCAGGCTGGTGGATATATCGAATCATTTAAAGCTTCGGGATTGATGATGTTATTGTCCATATCAATTGACGGGATCCCCCCGGGAACTATTTCTATCTTTTTCGATTCTTTGTATCCGGGGCAATTTTGTCCGTTTTGTCCGGTTAAGGGGAAGGAAAATATAAAAAGAACAACCGGAATGAGATGATACATTTTCATGGCAGGAAAGTTATAACCTCTTTTGTTCTGTCTATTTTACCACAAAAATCATTCCGGATCAATAAATTACAGCATTAATTATGTTAATTAACATTTCTTATTATGGTTTTTACAACGACACGGAAGGGCATAGCCGTCAACTTAACGGAGTTTTGTGGGCAAAAGTTTCCCCTCCTTTTTTTAAGGAGGGGTGGCCAGACTACAAGACCATCTAATAGGCAGAAATATAGATGTTCTGGCCGGGGTGGTTAATTTTAATTCTGAGAAAGAAGTCCACTTTTGGTAAGTCCACATTAACCACCCCGGCCGGGAAAAGGACAATTGTGAACATTTCAATAATAGTAATCCCGGCCACCCCTCCTTTAAAAGGAGGGGAAACTTATTTAGTTAAATACCTGATAATTACAACAATTTTTATGATTAGTATTTTCCTTAAGTTTACGGCTATGCCCTTAAGGGAGAAAGCTGAAAGACAGTCCTGTCGTTAAAATCTGTATAAAATTTTTCAGTAAACATTAAAATAAATTTGACTTCGGCATTTTTATGAAGTAAATTTATAAAGGAATTAATTTGCAATTTATTAAGTTTAGACCAGCCAGCCCACCCATTTCGATACGAATTCTAAATCAGGTTAGGAGTAGTTACATAGAGTTACAGGGCTGGCTCTCTTTTTTCACTCAATTTCAAATGCGATAACCTGGTTCTCATTCCTCCTTATACCATAAATTATCTTTTTATCCTTTTCGGAATGATCAAAAGCTATACCCTGTCCCGGAACCGGCGTTTCGATTGTTGTAATATGCTTCAGGGTAAAACCTGTACCGGGTATTTCCATAACATAAATTTCAGGTCTGTCGTGCCCTGTACAATATAATCTCCCGTCCCTTCCAAATGCAGCTCCCGAATTGCTTCTGGGGATGAACAATTTAATAATTTCCTCAGGAAATATCCACGATCCGACCCTCTGCCATTTTTTGTCGAATTTCACAACTGATGTCCAGCGCGTGTCTTTTCCTTCACTTGATCCGGCGCCTGTATAATGTGCAAAACCTGCAAACCAGTATCCTTCACGCCAGTCTATCCATGTAAGGGATCCGGTATAAATACCAAAACTATGATTTCCGATATGTTCAAGGGTGGATGTATCAAATATCTCCACAGATCCTGCCATGGGAGAATCAGGATAATTTGAAGAAGCACAATAAAGTCGCCCTTTAATAACAATGCCGCTGTTTAGATGAGATATACCTTCACCGGTACCATCCCACTTTACCAGAAGTTTTCCATCCTTCTTATCGTGCTTCGTTATTGTGCTGTTATTTATAGCGTAGAAATAATTCCTGTCAACTGCTATAGCCTGTTTCACTTCCGGGACATCATATATTTTAACTACAGCGGCTTTTTGACCCGATGACGAAGAAAATATAACAAGAACAGTAATTAAGGTAAAGAGCATTCTAATCATAGTGGATGGGATTTGAACAATTTGACAAAATACAAATATAGTTTTATTAATGGCTGATTAAATTTGACGATACCATCATTTTAATTGACAAAAATCTGATTAGTAATAAGTTGAAATTTACAGGAATGCCTATTTTTATAGTTTGCTTTTTAATAAAGGAGGTATTGACCATCCTTTCTGTGATAGCTTAAGCAGTAACTAATTGATCTTATAACAATTAGGTACAAATATCATCTGGTTTCTGCAAAATGACAACACTAAAAAATAATATACCAAAACAGAAACTCCTCCGGGGTCTGATTATATTATTTATTTTTATTTCCGGTACTCTTTTACACGCGCAAAGTCAGAGTTTTAATCTTACTGTTCAGAATATTATTCAGACCGGGGGCAGGACTCTCGAGTTTGATGTATTTCTTCAAAATACCGATCCTTCCCAGAGTTTCGAGTTAGCCAGCTGCCAGCTTGGATTCCTTATGAATTCACTTATTTACACCGGAGGAAACCTTTCAGCTAAAATTGATAATTCAGGATCCGGACTGAATGAAAACCAGCAGTTTACGGTGAAGCCTGTTGTTGAAAACAGCCTTTCAGGATATCCCGACCGTACACTTGTCAGGCTGGGTACAACTCCCAAGGTACCAAACCAGGGAACAATTATATCTTCGGTCGCACCGGGGACATTGCTGACCCGTTTTATTCTTACCAGCTCTGTTGATTTTAAAGTTAATTCCACACCGGATATTACCTTTACTTCGAGTACTGCTTCATCACCGCTCTCTCCGACCAAAGTGGAGGTATTTATAATTATCTGGGGTGGAAAATACAAAAAACAATTAACTGTAACTCCCGGGGTTAATGCCCTGGTAAATGAAAACCCGGTTCTTAATCCGATGAGTCTCCCTGAGGTATTTGAAGTTACCGGCACCGGCGCATATTGCAGCGGAACGGAAGGCCTTCCAGTCGGTTTGAACGGATCACAATCAGGTGTAAAATATACATTGTTTAAAAATAATGTCCCCCTGGAACCGTCGATTGAAGGTACGGGCAGGGAGATCACTTTCGGCAATCAGCTTAGTGGTACATATACTGTTACTGGTGCCAATGAAGCAGGACTGACTGAAATGAAAGGGAGCGCCGTCATAAGTGAAAATCCTTCACCATCAGCTCCTGTACCGGGTATTATAACCGATCCTCTATGTGATATGGCCACAGGCAGCGTGATCATCAATGGTTTACCTGAGGATGGGCCATGGACATTACTGCGTGATCCCGGAAATGTCAGTATTCCGGGAAATGGCAGCAGTACGATTGTATCTGAACTTTCTCCCGGAACATACACTTTTAAAGTCATTAATTCACTCGGATGCATTTCAGTCCGGTCGGTAGATGTTACAATAAAAGATCCTCCGCCATTACCCGCAATTCCCGAAGTTTCTGTCAACTGCTCGGCAGGATACGGGAAGGCTGTGGTGACTGTAAACTCTCCGGTTGGAGATGGTTTTGAGTACAGGCTTGATAACGGAGTTTTTCAGGCTACCCCGGTTTTTAACCTTGTTGCCAATGGAAACCATACAGTTACCGTCAGGAATTCTTTCGGATGTACTACGACAGGGCCATCATTTGAAATAGCATGCGGATGTGCAAATCCGCCGGTCATCATACCCGGAAGCCTCACGGGAATTACCTGCGGGACAGCAATGATAACTGTTACAAACAACAGGTTCGGGGGAAGTGCAACAAGTGTTACAATTACAGAAAATGGCGGCGGGACAGTTATTCCGGTTTCCACAAATACTACTCCTTTCGATTTCGTATATGTCCCGGTGGAATCAGATATCGGTAAAACGATACTTATTACAATAACAACAAATAATCCTGATGGCTTTCCCTGCGAGCCTGCAACAGATGTTTATACTTTAACAGTCAGTCCTGTTCCAACACCTCCTGTCCCCAGTACTATAACTCAGCCAACATGTGCAATTCCGACAGGAAGTGTAATTCTCTCGGGACTTCCTGCTTCCGGCACCTGGGAATTGACAAGGAACCCGGGTAATGTGATAATAACCGGTACGGGAACCAGTACAACAATAGCAGGACTCACTTCCGGAACTTACACATTTATAGTTAAGAATTCAACGGGATGCTCATCAGAGTCTTCATCTGATGTTATCATTCAGTCTCAGCCTCAGACTCCTGCTGCTCCTGTTGTGGCAACAATAACCCAGCCGACATGCACCGATCCTTCAGGAAGCGTTATGCTTAGCGGATTACCTCAGCCCGGTTCATGGACAGTTACTGTTTCCCCGGGAGGAATTACAAAAAGGGGAGAGGGGCCCACTACAACGATAACAGGCCTTACTGCAAATAGTTATACATTCATTGTAGCAAATGCCAACGGATGTGTTTCCCAGCCCTCAGCAAATGTCGTCATACAGGCACAACCGGAAACTCCAACCCCACCTGTCCCGGGAACAATGACTCCACCAACATGTTCGGTGGCAACAGGGAGTATTTTACTTACCGGATTACCTGCACAGGGCAGCTGGACTATCACACGTTATCCGGGTGCTGTAAAAATAAATGGTTCGGGAATAAGCCGGACTGTTTCAGGACTTCAGCCGGGGACGTATTATTTCACGGTAACATCAGCATCCGGCTGTACATCAGCCCAGTCTGGATATGTTATAATTCCCGTTCAGCCAATAACACCTCAGGCTCCTGTTATCGGACAGATAATTCAGCCCACGCATTCTGTTGCCACGGGAGGCGTAGTTCTTACAGGTCTGCCGGCATCATATGAATGGAAGCTTACAAGATACCCGGGGGGAATAATCACACCCGGCACCGGTACTTCGGTAACTGTAAGCGGTCTGCAACCGGGTACATATACTTTTACGGTTACAAGTCCGGAAAATTGTACTTCACCGCCATCAGCCGCCGTCGTAATAAATGAACAACCCGGACCAGTCAGTTTTGTGATCAATGACCCTCCGACAATATGTTCAACAATCACGGTCGATCTGACTAATCCGGCAATTACTGCCGGCTCGGATGAGAGACTAACATTTTCTTACTGGATCGACAAGGATGCCACAAAAGCTTTGCATAACCCTACAGAAGTATCCGAAGGCACATTCTATATTAAAGGAACCCTGACCATTGGTGATAATACCGATTATTTCGAAGTAAAACCTGTAAATGTGACCGCTGACCAGATGCCAGTTGCCGATGCGGGTCCTGACCAGGTCCTGATAAATACATTTGAAGCAACTATGGACGCACTGCAGCCGGAATATGGTACCGGGATATGGTCGGTACTATCCGGAAGCGGGAATTTTTCGGATAACAGCGATCCGAAAACCGGAGTGACAAATCTTATATACGGCAGGAATGATTTTCTGTGGACGGTTTCAAATGGTGTTTGTCCCAAAGCTACTGATGAACTAATAATTATCGTGGAAGACCTTCTGATACCATCCCTGATCACCCCTGATATGGACGGTAAGAATGATTATTTAGTATTACGGGGGCTCACATCTCTTGGCAAAACAGAGATTGTTATATTCGACAGGAGGGGGGCGAAGGTTTATTGGAACAGTAACTATGATAATACCTGGAACGGTATTGATCATAAAGGCAATCCATTACCTGACGATACATATTTCTATGTTATCAGGACAGAGAGCGGTAAATCCATGAGCGGATTTATAGTGGTCAGAAGATAAAAAAACGTATTAAAAAACGTATTAAAAAACGTATTAAAAAACGTATTTTAATACGTTGAAGCGAGTTTAGTACCCGGAGCCGGTACATAACAGGTAAATCATAAGGAAACATTAAATCAGTAGCAACAAATATATCAGTATTATATGATGAAATAAAGATAAATAATTTTCTGATATATTGCTTATTGTTTATTAATATTTGTATCCTGTTTGTATCCCATTAATAAAATAATTGTACATTTGGAAAAGAAAAGATACAATTAACCGGATATGAGAAAAAAGAATAATCAAAAAACTAAGATCATTAACTATTCACCCGGGAGAGGGTTAAATGTAAGGTTAAGAGGTAAAAGGCTGGCCAATAATATCATTTCTTTATATCTCGATTATTACCAGGGATATATTAAAGACAATGACAAGATTAAAACAAAAAGAAAGGTTGAATATCTTAAGGTATATTTAACTGATAATCCCGGAACACCTGAGGAAAGACTAAAAAATGGTGAGGCCCTTAGATTAGCTCAAATGATAAGAAATAACCGGGAAAGTGATTTGCAGCACAATTCAGAGGGATTAATTGCACCATTCCGGAAAAAAACAAACTTCATTGACTATTGTGAAGCATATCAGAATAGCTATCAAAAGAAAGATATAAGAATGATTAAGGCAGCTATTTCTGAATTTAAATCTTTTACAAATCAGAATTATCTTACCCCTGCCTTAATTGATGAGGCAAAAGTAAAAGGATACAGGGACTATCTTATAAACAAATTTCATGGAGAAACACCAAATTCAGTTTTTGCCAGGTTTAAAAAAATTCTGAATGCAGCGACAGAAGAGGGACTATTTATTAAAAATCCAGCTCAAAAAATAACTTGCAAGATACCTGAGGGGATACCAAAAGAGATATTAACACCTGATGAAATAATAAAGCTATCAAAAACGGAATGTGGAAATACTCAAATTAAAAGAGCGTTCCTGTTAAGTCTTAATACCGGACTGAGGTTTGTAGATATTACTGATTTGAAATATAAGCATATTACAAACGGACTAATTAAGAAGCCTCAGCAAAAAACCGGGAGAGAGGTATCTATTGACCTCAACAATACAGCAATTAACTTAATAGGTAAAATGGGTCAGCCTGATGAGTTTATTTTTAATCTACCCTCATTTAACGGATGCATAAAGACATTAAGAAACTGGGCTAAAAAAGCCGGGATTAATAAAAAAATTACCTGGCATTCTGCCCGGCACAGTTTTGCAACAATTCTATTAATGAATAAAACAGACATTAAAACGGTCGGTAGCTTATTAGGACATTCAAAAATAGAGCATACTCAAAAATATACTCATATAGTAAATGAATTAAAAGCCCAGGCAGTTAAATCATTACCGGACATTACAATTTAACTGTATTTAGTAAATAAAATTGAAAAAGTTATAAATGAATAGAAAAGACTTTAAACATTGGCTTATTGGGTATCCTGATTATAAAGAGGTTGCTTGGGAATACAATACAGGCAGAAATTACCAGCATAAACAGGATTTAGCTGCAATATTTTGGAACGGGTATATTTATATTGAACAAAAATTTGAAAGTTATTATAAAGAGTTTTCATTAATTCCGTTTGATGTTTTTAATGACCTAATATTCAGATTTAGGCAGTCATTTCCAAAAACAGGCAGAATTGAGGGAATAAACTATTTTGATGATCTTATTGAGTTATTAATGCAAAGATATTCACCCCAAAAGGATGAGGCTGCAAAAGGCATTAAAACAGGTTTTCAGAGTAGTTTAACCGATGAACAGATACAAATCCTATTTGAAAAACTAAAGGGGAAATACATTGATAAAAATACTGATGAGAGCCATTTTAAAGCCATATTCAAACCGGATCCCCTGCCCTATGATTTTATACCGATTATAAAGACTAAACAATTTACAGATACTCTTTTAGCTTATTTCATTAGTGAATTATTCCAGAAAGAAAATCAATCTGATTATTGGTCTATTTCTTTAAATTGTTTTGATAAGGCAGAGAATTTGAAACAATCTTTATATAATGCCTTTACCTATAATCCTGAGGGAAAACCAAAGGGATACAAACAAATTGATGCAATCCTGAAAAGCATTTACACCCCTTTACAGTAAACGGCTGTCTATTCTAATACTTTTTTTTATTTCTGAATCTTTGTTTGTCTTTGAAAATCAGAGATGACTTTGGCCAAAGTCCATTTATTAATT
>Ga0209201_1001346_pt1 | contig 28975 bp, 26 predicted proteins | sample AD_UKC055_MetaG_FD_184411 | JGI IMG/M metagenome (GOLD analysis project Ga0209201, IMG submission 184411) | Active sludge microbial communities of municipal wastewater-treating anaerobic digesters from USA - AD_UKC055_MetaG (SPAdes) (version 2) | ecosystem: Engineered > Bioreactor > Anaerobic >...
AAAGGGCAGATCCTGCTCTTCCACCTCCCGCACCAGGGCCATCTTGAAGGCTTCGCTATACCGAATTCCAGAGTTCTGTCCTAATCGCTTTGCCATACAAGGTGACAATCTATTTCAGGACCGGACCGTTGAGACTAATTCCCCCCCTCACCATACCCCCTCCTTCGGCACCGAGAAATTAAAGCAGGTTGTTACCGCAGTAACACGTTTTGTGGACCTATACAGGGTGAAATGAAGACGACATTCTTATTCGCATCGGTGTTTGCCAGGCCGCGATGGGTTTGGCACAGTCGGGTCATGCGCACTCTGTTTGGCGCCGATAGAACGTCCTGAGTCATTGCCTCGCTATGAAATCTATTCTCACCACTGCTTTGCTCGCCCTGGTCCTGGCCGTCCCGGCCGGCGCGGCCCAGAAGAAGTTCAACGTGCTGTTCATTTCCGTGGACGACATGAACAACGACCTGGGGTGTTATGGCCATCCGCTGGTCAAGTCGCCCAACATTGACCGGCTGGCGGCGCGCGGGGTGCGGTTCGACCGCGCTTATTGCCAGTTTCCGCTCTGCAGCCCCAGCCGCTCCTCGGTGCTCACCGGGCTGCGGCCTGATGCCACGCGCGTGTTTGACCTGAAGTATCACTTCCGGCAAGGCCTGCCGGACGTGGTGACCCTGCCGCAGATGTTCATGAAGAACGGCTACTACGTCGCGCGGGTCGGCAAGATGTATCACTACGGCAACCCGGGCGACATTGGCACCGCCGGCCTCGATGACCGAGTTTCGTGGAAGGAGCGCCTCAACCCGGCGGGCCGCGACAAGACCGCGCTCGAGCCCGACATCATGAATCACACGCCCAAGCGCGGGCTGGGCTCGTCCATGTCGTTCCTGGCCGACCCGACCGGCACCGACCTGGAGCACACGGACGGGAAGGTGGCCGCCCAGGCAATCGCGTTGATGGAGAAGCATAAGAACGAGCCGTTCTTCATCGGCGCGGGCTTCTACAAGCCCCATTGCCCTTACGTGACGCCGAAGAAATACTTCGACCTTTACCGGATGGAGGACATCACCCTGCCGCCCATCACGACCAACACGCCCAAGGATTACCCCACGCTGGCGCTTTCCGGCTACAAGCCCTGGCCTTACGTCGGCGCGACGCCGGACCAGGCGCGCGAATGCAAGCGGGCCTATTACGCGGCCATTTCCTTTGTGGATGCGCAGATTGGGCGTCTGCTCGATGCGGTGGACCGGCTCGGGCTGCGTGACAACACGGTCATCGTGTTCTGGAGCGACCACGGCTATCACCTGGGCGAGCACGGGCTGTGGTTCAAGCAGAGCTGCTTCGAGGAGGCGGCTCGCGTCCCGCTCATCATCAGCGTGCCGGGGTTCAAGAGCGCCGGCCAGGCCAGCCCGCGCATGGCCGAGCTGGTGGGACTGTATCCCACGCTCGCGGAGGTCACGGGCCTGACGCCGCCCGCCGGTTTGCAGGGTTTCAGCTTGCGCCCGCTGCTGCTCAACCCGACCGCCAAGTGGGAGCATCCGGCTTACACGCAGGTCCGGCGCCCCGAGGGTCCCGGCCACAGCGTGCGGACCGAGCGCTGGCGTTACACCCAGTGGGTCCGTGGCGCGCACGGCGACGAACTCTACGACCAGGAGAAGGACCCGCAGGAATTGCGCAACCTGGCGGCCCTGCCCGAACACGCCTCGACCGTGGCACAGATGAAAGCCTTGCTCCAAAAGATCCACCCGGTCCCCGTCAAGGGCGGCATAGCCGAGCCGGGAACCAAGGCGAAGTATTCCAATTAACCCCTGGGCTCCGCGCTCCAGGGCCACACGGAAGGCGAGGGCGGATCAAAAGAGCAGGCGGAGAGAGACAGTGTGCGTGTGTAAGGGCCGCAGGGTTGCGGATACCACGACCGGGCCGCGGGCGCACTGTGAGTATCGGCTTGTTGCTGCGAGGCGCGGGCCGGGCGGCGGGAGGCTTTACCGCAACAGGAACTGCCGGTGCTGCTTGAACGCGCCGCGCAGCGCCGTGGACAGCGCGTCCTGGATGCCTTGCAGCTCGCGGTAAACGGCCGCGCGCCTCGGGTCCGGTTGGGCGGTCTCGCGCGGGTTCAGCGCGACAAACCGGTCGGTGAGGTCGCTGATGGACACCTTGTCGCCCTGCTGCAAGCGCCAGCACCAGAGCGCCTGGAGGGCCGCGCCGTAGGCCGCGCCTTCGCCGACTTTCAGGGTGACCACTTCCGCGTTGAACACGTCGGCCATGATCTGGCGCCAGACCCGGGAGCGGGCGCCGCCGCCCGTGACGCGGATTTGGGCCGGCTTGACGCCCAGTCCGGCCAGCCGGCGCAGGCCGTAGTTCATGCCCAGCGTGACGCCTTCCATTGCCGCGCGGGCGATGTGGCCGGCGGCCAAGGTTCGCTGGTTGAGGCCGAACCAGACGCCCGTGCCGTCGGGAACGTTGGGGGTGCGCTCGCCTTCGAAGTAGGGCAGCAGCAGCAGCCCCTGCGAACCGGCCGGCACGCGCGCCGCCTCGGCGCCGAACTTCTCGTGCGACCAGCCGAAATGCTCGCGGACCATCTCCGTGGCGACGGTGACGTTCATGGTGCAGAGCAGCGGCAGCCAGCGGTTGGTCGAGTCGCAAAACGCGGCGATTTCTCCCCGGGGATCAATCACCGGCGTTTCCGAGCAGGCGTAGATGGTGCCGCTGGTGCCGAAGCTGGCGGTGATGACGCCCGCGCGCGTGTTGCCCGTGCCGATGGCGCCCATCATGTTGTCGCCGCCCCCGGCGCTCACCAGCACGCCGGGATTCAGGCCGAGCTGGCGGGCGGTGCGGGCTTGCAGCGCGCCGGCGGGCTGGTCGCTCGGCATCGGCGGCGGCAGTTTGGCGGCGAGGTCCGGGTCAATCGCGTCCAGGACGGCGCCGGACCATTTCCGCCGGCGCACATCGAGCAGCGCCGTGCCGCTGGCGTCGCCGTACTCCATCGTCTTGCGCCCGGTAAGCCAGAAGTTGAGGTAGTCGTGGGGCAGCAGCACGGTGGCCAGGCGCCGGTAGTTCTTCGGCTCATGCCGCTTGAGCCAGAGAATCTTGGGCGCGGTGAAGCCGGGCAGGACCGCGTTGCCCAGCGCGCGAATGGCTTTCGGCAGGCCGCCGAGCTTGCCGGTGATCTCGTCGCACTCGGCGGCAGTGGAGGTGTCGCACCACAGTTTGGCCGGGCGGATGACCTCGCCGGACTGGTCGAGCGGCACGAAGCCATGCTGCTGGCCGCTGACTCCGATGGCCCTGACCTCCGCGGCGGACGCTTTGGCCTGGCGCATCGCGCGGCCCAGGGCGGCGGCGGTGGCGTCGCGCCAGGTGTGCGGGTGCTGTTCCTTGGCGCCGGGCGGCAGGTTGGGAAGCAAATCATACGACTGCGCCGCCGCCGCGAGCACTGTCCCGTCGCGGGCATCTACCACGAGGACTTTGGTGGATTGCGTGCCGCTATCTATGCCGAGCAGGAGGGTTCTCATAGCCGGTTCAATTCAAAGACCGGCGCGGGGATAGCAGGGGCGGCCCGCGGTGGAAAGCTTTTAAGTTGCCGCGCGCGAAGCGGTGCCGGGCCGCCCCGGCGCGACTGGCGCGGGGCGCCGCTTACTGGCGCAAGTAGGCCCCGTGCGCCCGGAGTTCTTCCCGGAGCCGGGAGACGTTGAGGCCGGAGGGAGAGACACGCTCCGCGACGGCCATCCCAGCGGCGCGGCCCGCGGCTTCGCCCGTTGCCATGCAGGTGGACATGACCCGGATGGCGGCCATGGCTTCGTGGGTGGTCGAAATGCAGCGGCCCGCCACCAGCAGGTTCTCCACCCGCTGGGGCACCAGGCAGCGATAGGGGATGTCGTAACAGTCGCCGCACCACTCCATGGTGCAGTCGTCGTCGTTGGGGTGATGCAGGTCAACCGGGTAGCTGGCCACGGCGACGGCGTCGTCGAACCGGCGGCATCCCAGGATGTCCTCCCGGTTGAGCACATATCGGCCCACGATGCGGCGCGTCTCCCGGAGGCCCAGGAAGGGGGCGACTTTGTCCAGGCTCGCCCGCTCGAAGCCGGGCACGTATTGGACCAGGTATCGCTGGATGCCGGCAATCTGGCGGCGGGCTTCGACTTCGCCGGCGGAGAGGCTCTGCGGGTCGGTGCCGTCCACGCCCTTGACCCGGGTCATGTTCACCCATACTTCCCCGGCGCGCAGGCCGGTGATCAGGATCGTCCGCTCGGTGGGAAGCGACAAGCCGTCCGCCTGGGCCTGCTGGATGCGTTGCCGCAGTCCCACCACGATGAACTGGTGGTTCCGGCCGAAGTACTCGGCGGGGATGAAATCCGCGCGGTAGGTTTGCGGGTCCTCGGCGAGGCTGCGGCGCAGCTTCTCGGTGTCCGCACCGGCGAGACAGAACATGAGCGTGGGCGGCTGCATGCCGCCGCGCGCGTCGCCTTTCTCGCACGGCACGCCGACGCGGAAGGCCACGTCGCCGTCGCCGGTGCAGTCAATAATGACCTTGGCCAGGAGCGCTTCCCGGCCGGCTTTGCTCTCGGTGATGATGCCGCGCAGCCGGTCGCCGTCCATCACGACGCCGGCGAACAGGCGGTAGAGCATGAGGTTCACGCCGCGCTCCAGCAGCATCTCCAGCGCGACGGATTTCACCGCCTCGGGCTCGATCAGGGTCAGGCTGACATGGAGCGGGCAGGGCCGGTGTTCGCTGGCGGCGCCCTGGGCGCGCAGCCGGTCAATGAGCTTTTGCGGCAGGCCGGTGATGATGGGTTTGCCTTTCTGGCTGAGGAAACCAAGGATCGGCAGGCCCAGAACCAGGTTGCCGCCGACGTAGCTGCGGCCCTCGACCAGCGCCACTTGCAGGCCGCTCTCGGCGGCGGCCATCGCGGCCATGATGCCGGCGGGGCCGCCGCCCACCACCAGGACGTCCACCTCGGCGCGCACGGGCACCGTTCGGGCGGGTTCCTGAATCGAATGAACTGTGTTGCTGCTCATAAAGCTGTTTCTGGGGCGCGGCTACCAGGCCACGACTGCCGACAGAAAATAATGGTCGCTCGGGTAGCGGCCGTTGCGGCTGTCCCGAATCACCTCGGCCGCCAGCGTTTTCACCGGCCCCCGGCACCAGATGTAGTCTATCTTGCCGACGCGCTCTTTCGCGGGCGTTTTCCCGCCGAACTTCGGTCCCAGGAATCCGTGATAGGTGAAGCCGGGGTCCTCCGGCCCATGCGCGGCGGAGTAGGTATCGGTCCACCCGGCCGCGCGAATCAGTTTCGCCGGGGAACTGGTGGCGGGGCAATTGAAATCCCCCGTGAGCAATTGGGGCAGCGTGGGCGGAAAGACTGCGGCCGCCTGCACGATCAACTCCGCCTGCTTCTGGCGGGCGACCTGGCCGAGGTGGTCCAGGTGGGTGTTCCAGACCCGCAGTTCCTTTCCCGAGCTGCGTTCCCGCAGGTGGACCCAGTTCACCAGCCGTGAGTAAGCGGCGTCCCAGGACTTCGAGCCGGCCACGTGCGGCTGTTCCGAAAGCCAGAAGCCGCCGGCCGAAAGCAGTTCGTAGCGGGCGCGCGCGAAGAAGATTGTGTTCATCGGATGCGCCGTCGGCCCGGGATTGGACAGGGCGAAAGTGTCAAACTCGGGCAGCCGGAGTTTCAAATGCTTCAAGTTGTTCTGCTGGCATTCCTGCAGGCAGATCAGGTCGGCCTGCTGGGCGCGCATCACGTCGGAGCAAAGCTCCTTCCGCTCCGTCCAGCTATCCCCCGTCCGCGCGTCGGCCGCCAGGTCCCCGCGGACGTTGCAGGTCAGAATCTTGTGGGAGACGGGCGTGGCCGGTGCCGCGGAGGATTCGGCGGCCGCCAGAGCGCCGCGCCCCAGCCAGGGCAGCGAGGCGGCCAATCCGAGGTGCTTGAGGAATTGTCTGCGTTGCATTTCAGGTCAGGGGTTGAAGGTGACTTTGGCCGCAAGGAAGTAATGGTCGCTCGGGTAGCGGCCGTCGCGGCCATCGCGGATGATCTTCCATTCGAGGGTCGAGACGGGGCCGCGCGTGAGGATGAAGTCTATCGGGCCCTTCCTGCGGCCGGCTTCGGTTTTGGGCGTGTATTTCGGGCCGAGGAAGCCATGCGTGGTGTTGCCGTCGTCGCGCGGCCCGGGCGCCGCGGTGTGGCTGTCGGTCCAACCCGCTTCGAGCGCGAGCTTGAGGACGGTGTTGGCGGCGCTCGCGTTAAAATCGCCGGCCAGGAGTTGCGGAAAGTCCGGCGCGTAGTGGGCGGCCTCGGCCAGGATCATTTTGATCTGCTCCTCGCGGGCGGGCTGGCTCCTGTGGTCGAGGTGCGTGCTCAGCACGCGGAACTGGCGGCGGGACGCGCGCTCGCGTAGCCGTACCCAGTTGACGTGCCGGGCGCGGGCGGACTCCCAGGAAAGTGAGCCCGGCAGGTGCGGCGTCTCCGAGAGCCAGAAGCCGCCCGCCGAGACCAGCTCGTAACGCTCCCGCGCATAGAAGATGGGATTCTTGGCGATGCCCTGGTATCCTTCCTTCCGGGCATCCATCTCCGACCCCTCGAAACCGAAGCTGGCGAACTCGGGTAGGCCGCGCGTCAAATCGTCCATCTGCTCGCGCAGCACTTCCTGGCAACAGATCAGATCGGGTTTCTGCGCGCGAATGACCTCCAGGCACAGCTTGCGTCGTGCTTTCCAGCCGTTGCCGGCGGCATCGTCCTCCGGCAAGGCCACGCGGATGTTGCAGGAGAGGATAGTGTGGACGCCGGCTTTGGCACTCACGGGGGCATCCGGCACGGCCAGCGCGACAGGTCCCAGCCAGGGGAGCGAGGCCCCAAACCCGAGGGCTCTGATAAAGGTTCTTCGCTTCATTGGATGTAATCAGATCTGCACGGGCGTCGCGCTCTTCGGCTGCTCGCGCCGTACCATCGTCCATAATACCACCGCGGCAACGGGATGAAGTAAAGCCATAATGACGAACATGTTTGACGCGCCGAGCGTTCCCATGACCTGGCCCACGAAGTAGTTGAACAGCATCGCCCCGGCGGCGCCGAATCCGGCGGCGATGCCGAGCACGCTGCCGATGTTGCCGGTGGGGAAGGTTTCCGCAATCACCACGCTCAGCGAGAACAGCCAGCTCAAACACACGGCGCCCGCGATGCTGAAGATGGCGAGCGTGGCGGCCGGGTGTGCCAGGTGCGGCGTGAGCGCGCACACCGGCGCCAGCGCCGCCATGGCGGTGAGCATGAGCTTGCGGGCGCGCACCGGCGCGCAGCCGCGCTTCACCATCCAGTCCGACCAGGCGGCGCTGCCCACGCCGCCGAGGTCGGCCGCCAGGAAGGGAATCCAGCCGACCATGCCGATTTGCGCCAAGGTCAGTCCTGATTGCTCCTGCAGGTAGCCCGGCAGCCAGAACAGGCAGAAATACCAGACCGGGTCGCTGACAAAGCGAATGAGCAAGATGCCCCACAGGCTGCGCGTGCGCCACAGTTGCGGCCAGGTGAACTTCGGGGCCTGCGCGGGCGCCGCCGAACCGGTGGCGGCTTGCGCCACCTCGGCGGGCGGGTCGCGATAGATCAGCCACCAGAGCGCCGCCACCACCAGCCCCGCCACCCCCGGCACAATAAAGGCGGCGTGCCAATTCCACCTCAGCGCCAGCCAGGCAATGAGCGGCGGAGCGACAACCGCCCCGAAGGAGCCACCGGCCACGCACAGGCTGTTGGCCGTGGCCCGCAAGCTGCCGGGGAACCAGACAGTCACCGCGCGCAATTGGGCGGGGAACGCTATCGGCTCCGCCAACCCGAGCGCCCCGCGGCAGAAGGCGAACTGCCCGAAGGTCTTCGTGAACACCGCCCCGATACAGGCGCTGGACCAGGCGACGGCCCCGGTGAACATCATGCGCCGGGCGCCCCAGCGGTCCACCAGCCAGCCGGCCACCGGATACATGCAGGCGTAACAGACAGTGAAGATGTTGGCCAGCAGCGCATACCCCGCGTCATTCAGGCTGAACTCGGCCTTGAGCGTGGGTTTGAGGATCGAGACGATCTGGCGGTCAATGTAATTGAGCACAATCGCGGAGAAAATAAGCGCGAGAATGATCCAGCGCCGCCGGCTCGGGGGCAGCAATTGCCGCCTGGGGCCGGCGGCGACAGAATCAACAGGACGAAGCTCTACCTTCTGTTCAATCATGCGGAAATGTCAGGTGTGCCCGGATTGCCCGTTCGCCGATGCCGCAGACCGCCGTATCGCCCTCAACCGGGAATCGCACTTTGCCTGCCTGCCGCGCGTGAAGGATCGAGCCGCTTCCGGGTTGGCGGGAACTTGAGGGGTGGAACCCCATTGCGCGCAGGTAACCGCTTGCAGCAAGAGGATTACGTCGGCGCACATCAGGGCGAGATTGTATCCGGAAGCAGGACGGCGGCGCAATCTCGCGCACGGGTTCCAGAAAGGACATTCCTCCGCAGGCGGCAAAGGGCGCGCCGAGACGGCAGGAATCAGCCAGACCGGTGCGCGCCAACCCTGCCCGAGAACGCGCCAACCTCCGACCCTCCCCGTGAGGACCCGAGGCTCACGTCCTGTTCAGGAAGGCGCCGCTGGTTAGACTTCGACCGTCTTGCCCGGAATGGGCGCCGGGTAGCGGCCCTGGGCGTCGGCCTGGACCGGCGCGGGGCTCTTCTCCGTCAACGCGTCCACGTTCGAGCAGAATTGGAAGTTGGAGGCCATCATTTCCTCCCAGGTCACGATCCTGCCCATGTGAACCGCGGCGCGGCCCATGATGGAACCGAGGTTCGAGAGGGCGGCGCGCTTGGTCTCGTTGTGCGGCTTGTTCTGCCGGATCGCGCTTAGCAGCACGTCCCACTCGGCCTGCCACGGATTGACAGTCTCCTTCGGTGCCCGCCAGGCGAGGTTGGATCGTTCAGTGCGCTGGTCTTTGTAGATGTGCGTGGTAGGGGCATGGATGTTGCCGGAGAACTGGGCGGCGCATTTGGTGCCGTGGATGTAAGTGGCGAAGTCGGTGTAGCAGTTGGAGATGCAGCGGTTGACGATCTGGGCCTTGGTGCCGTCGGGGAAGGTGAATTCGACGGCGTAGTGGTCGAGGTTCTGGCCGCAGTCAGTGCTGCCGGGGATGCGGCCGCCGACGCCGTGGGCGGAGACGGGCCAGGCGTCCTTGATCCAGAAGCACTCATCCATCTGGTGAATCATCAACTCGATGAACAGGCCGCCGCCGGACCACATGAACTGGTAAGGACGGCCGGGGCTGAGCTGCCAGAGCAGCTCGTTCTCGCCGCGCGGGAACGGCGGCATGGCATAGCTGGAATCCATGCGATACGCCCGGATGAACTGGATGTCACCCATGGCGCCGTCGCGAATCTTCTGGATCAGCGCCTGCCGGGCCGAGGAGTGACGGCACATCAGCCCGGCGGCGATCTTGAGGTTCTTCTTCTCGGCGGCTTCGCCGGCCTTGAGGATGCGCTTGATGCCGCCGGGATCGGACGCAAAATCCTTTTCCATGAACACGTTGATGCCTTTCTCCACCGCGTATTCCAGGTGCGGCGCGCGGAAGGCGGCGTGCGTGGCCAGAATTGCCACGTCGCCGGGGCGCAGGCAGTCAATCGCCTTGCGGTAGCCATCGAAACCAAGGAAGCGCCGCTCCGGCGGCACCTCGACCAGTTCCTTCAACTCCCCGCTCAGAGACTGGTAGGATTGGTCAAGTTTGTCCTGGCGCAGATCGGCCATGGCGACCAGTTTGACTGGCCCCCCCGCGCCGGACAGGGCGGCCCGCTTGGTCCCGCCGTCGTCGCCCAGAACCAGTCCGCCGGCGGACATGGCGTTGGCCACGGCGCCGCTGCCCCGCCCGCCGCAGCCGATCAAAGCCACTCGGATGGTGTTATCCTCGGCGGCGTGGACGTGTGGCAAGGCCACTCCCGCGAGTGCTGAGACCGCGGCAAACCGGCTTGTGTCTCTCAGGAACTCGCGGCGCGTGGTGGGCTGATTCAGATATTGGCTCATAAATGCTCTGGCTGTGGACCGAATTGTGACTTGGTTTCCTGCCCCGGCGCGGAGATGCGGGAAACTGGCCCGCCGGCCCCGACCAAAGGGCAACATTTCGGCGGATGCTACCGCGCCCCCTGGCCCGCGCCAACTCCAAATATGGGCCAGGCGGCGCTCAACGGCCTACAGTGTTTACCTTGGCAAAAATACAGTATTCACCTGATACCCAAGAGTGCCCTCCTGCCCCATCCTTAAAGCTGATGTTAACCAGCAATTCGTCGCGACCTGGCGCGAGCTCACGAGCGGACCGCCAGATCGGTGTGGTCCTGGTGGACGATTCCGCCCCGGCCAGGACCATGCTGGCCCGGCTGCTGGCTCCGTATCTGCGTATCCGCATCGCCGGGCAGGCGAGTGATGCCGCAGAGGGTTTTGCCCTGGCCGCCAGGCTCCGGCCCGACCTCGTTATTGCTGATCTCCAAATGCCGGGGATGAATGGTTTCCAATTGGTCGCGCGCCTTCGTCAACAGTATCCGGCGATGCGTTCGCTCGTCACCTCTGTCTATGAGAGCGCGACCTGTCACAGAGCCAGCCTCCGGCACGGGGCGGACGCCTTCATCGGCAAACAGCGCCTGCCCGAGGAGTTTCCTCCCTTGCTCGCGCGCCTGTTCCCCGATGCCGCCGAGCCCGCGAGTCTTGCCTGCCAGGAATAAGAATGAAACCACTCGCTAACCCCATCCGCAAAGCCCTCATCCCGATCTGGGAGAAGGACCGCGCCATGGAGGTTCCGATTCTCCATCTGCCGCGAAGGCGTCCTGCAGGGACATTCAGGACAAGGCCGCTGAGCCGGCTGTGGCTTCGCGGCTCTCTCAACTCCGTCAACCAGACCAACCAGCCGGGAGCCCCCCGCGCCTACAAGCCCTTCCATGCCAAACACTGCACTCCTGCATCGTAAGCCCTCTTCGCCCAAAGCCGCCACAGAAGTCGGAGCCGGCGCTCCCGAACCCGCCAAGTGTCGGGTTGGGGCGCTGGTTGCTGGCTTCCAGGGCGGTTGGTGCCTGGTGCGGCCCATCCCCTACTGTCCGCTCGGCTTTGCCTACGGCGACGGCTACCTCTGCCGCCACCCGGAGATCGAGCGCATCATTGCCCGAACGCGGGCGAAGCACTCAGCCCACGGCACTGCGAAAGAGAAGCCCCAGCCGCACAAACGCTGAGATACCTTCCCAATGCCAGCCCGTAAGCCATCCAACCCGCAACCCATTCCCCCGGACTCCGGCGCCGAAGTAGGCAGCGGCGCTCCCGATCCGACGAAGTGTCAGGCCGGACGAAATCCGCACGGCCTGGACATGGCTCGGTGCTTCGTCAGACCGACTCCAAATTGTCAGTTCGGCCTGCGTTTCGCCGGCGGATACTTCTGCCGCCATCCGGAAGTCGAGCGCATCATCGCGCGGACCCAGGCACAGCAATGAGACCGTATACCGTCACCCTCAAATTCGAGGACTACCGCAGCCTGCGGAATCTCACCCAGGTCCTCAGAGAGAACTACTTTGTAGCCTCGCGAGTGATCCGGGCATCGAATCGTCGAAGCGCCGTGCGCAAGGCCCTCGATTGGTTCGCAACGCGGTTCAAGTGTGCCGCCGGGCCACCCTGGAGGGTTCTGACCGTGGACGATCCGTTCCAGGAGGTCATCTACGATGCCAACTTTAACTGCGGCGACCTGCGGAACAAGTTCCTCCCCAAGGAGGTTGTTGAACGGTTGATCGCCGAATCAAACGGCGAACTGGCGCAGCACTCGCTGTGCGGCAAACCCGGGGAGCCCTTCGGCGGGGTGCGCAGAACGAAACGGAGAGTGAAGTTCAAGGCCAGGACGATTGCCCCCTGCATCTGTCAAAATGAATGCGGAACCCTCTTCTACCGCATTACCGAGAGGCCGCAATCCTCCCAATCGGGCCGGCTATTGCGCAAACGCAAGACCCGGCTTATCCGGTTGGAGGCCGGAACCCTGCCCGAGGCGGTAGCAGAAATCGAGGCGCGCAACCTCGTTGAACTTCACCAGGCACGCCGGGCCACCAAGCACCGGTCGCTTGCGCTGCTCCAGGAACTCGCCGGGGTATCCGAGCCTCAAATAGAGGCCCACCCGGTTCGCGGCAATGGCGCCGCCGGTCCCAAACCGCTGCTTCCTCGCTTGGATCGCAACGATCGCTCGCGGAGCAAACGGCGCCCGCGCGGAGATTCCAGCCGCGGGACCGCCACGGCAAGCGATTCGCGGCGCACATCGGCAGTCATCGTTCCGTTCGCCCAGGAGCTGGATCGCGATCTTCAACTCGCCTGCGACGAGCCCGACGCGGTTCAGGCTTGAGTTGGCGGCATCCGTTGCTGGTCCCCCGAGGGGGCACTGCATTTTAGGAGTGTCTTTTTGCCCTCGCCTGTGGCAGGATCATTGCGATGGAAGTCATCATACAGCCAAATCAGGAAGCCGCCGCCGCCCTGGTCGCCCGCATCGTCGCCCGCGAACTGCGCGCCAACCCCCATCTTGTCCTGGGTCTGGCAACCGGCCAGACAATGGAGTGTCTCTACCGCCACCTCGTGCGCCTGCATCAGACCGAGAACCTCGATTTCTCACTCTGCCGCACCTTCAACCTGGATGAGTATGTCAGCCTGTTCCCCGCCGATCCGAACTCCTACCGCTACTACATGAATCACCACCTGTTCCGCCATGTGAATGTGGATATCCGGAACACCCATCTGCCCAATGGCCTCGCCACCGACCTCAACGAAGAATGCCTCCGCTACGAGGCCACCATCAAGCGGTCCGGAGGCATTGACCTGCAGATTCTCGGCATCGGCAAAGCCGGGCATATCGGATTCAACGAACCCCTTTCCGCCCTCCATTCCCGCACCCGCGTCAAGGCCCTCACCCCCACGACCCTCAAACAGAACTCCGGGGCCTTTGGCGGCGAGGACAAGATGCCCCGCCGCGCCATCACCATGGGCGTCGGGACCATCCTCGAATGCCGCCGCTGCGTCCTCCTTGCCACCGGCGACAGCAAGGCCAAAGTCATCGCCCAGGCCGTCGAAGGCCCCATTACCAGCATGGTCTCCGCCACCGCCCTCCAACTCCACCCCCGCGCCACCGTTATTGTGGATGAAGAAGCCGCCAGCGAGCTCCGCGAAAAGGACTACTACCGCTGGATCTACGACAACGAACCCGAGTGGGAACAACTGCGCTGACCAATTCCGCACCCCGCGGGCGCCTCACACCGCCGCAGGCGGGTTGTGGCGCACCAGCAGAGGAATGCTTGCCTGGGGCCGTCCGTCCAGCAGCACGTCAATCGAGTAGAGCCCCGGCGTGTCAAACTTCAACTGCTGAATGTTGACGATGAAGTTGCGCGTGCCGAAATGCATGTCATCGGGCAGCGCCACCTCCACCGGGATGGGCGGGAACTTCGCAATCGGCCGGCCATCCGCATCCACGAAGTTGACCTGCAACTGGTGTTTGCCTTCGTCCGCGCTCGAAAAGGTCACCCGCAGCGCGATCGAGCACTGCGGATGAATCGCCGGGAGTTGCTGCGTGTAGATCGTGTCGAATGCCCCCAGCAGGTTGAGCTTGCCGTTGTCATCCGTCGCCGCGTCGCACAGAACCGCCACTTGAATATTCATCCGGCCATGATTAAGACACGCGCCCCCCGTATTAGCACGAACTAAATTCGCCCGCCCGGGCGCGCCCCCAGGAATGCCTTTAATTCCGCCGCGGCTTTCCCGCCGAAACCCGGCACCTCCGCGAGTTGCTCGACGCTCGCCAGCCGCATCCGCTGAACTGAGCCGAACCTCTTTAACAAGGCCGCTTTGCGCCGCTGGCCGATGTTGGGGAACTCATCCAGGATGCTCTCCGAAATCTTCCGCAGCCGCAGTTGGGCGTTGTAAGTGTTGGCAAAACGGTGCGACTCATCCCGCACCCGCTGCAAGAGCTTCAACGCGCCGCTGTCCCGCGGCAGCCGGAGCGGCTCCTTCTCGTCCGGCCGGTGGATCTCCTCGAATTCCTTGGCCAGCCCGATCATCGGGACATGGCCCACCCCCAGCTTCTCCAGCTCCGCCCGCGCTGCCCCAAGCTGTCCCTTGCCGCCATCAATTAGAATCAGGTCGGGCAGCGGGGAGGCTGATGCCGCGGCGCGTGTTTCGTGCTCCGGGCTGGGGCTTTCTGCCTTCTGCCTTCTGCCTTCTGCATTCTCCTTCAGCACCCGCGCGTATCGCCTTCGCACCACCTCGGCCACCGACGCAAAATCGTCCTGCCCCTCGACCGTCTTGATCCTGAATCGCCGGTAATTCGCCCGGTCCGGGCGGCCATTCCGGAAGCTGACCAGCGACGCCACCTTGAACGTACCGCTGATGTTCGAGATGTCGAACCCTTCTATCCGCTGCGGCGGCGCGGCGAGGCCGAGCACCCCGGCCAGCTCCGCCAGGTCCTTTTCCGGGTCAATGGCCGGCGGCAGGCTGTAGGGCACGCGCTCAAACCGGCTCACCTTCCGGGTTGTGCTCTTCAAGTCCGACAACAGGTCCCGCAACTGGGCCGCCCGCTCGTATTCCTGCGCCGCCGCCGCCCCTTTCATTTCCGCCTCCAGTTGCCCCTGGAGCTCGGCGCACTGGCCTTCGAGGAAATCACACGCCGCCTTCACCTGCCCCAGGTACTCCTCGGGCGACACATTGCCGATGCACGGCGCGGTGCAGTATTTCAGATGCGCATAGAGGCAATGCCGGTAATCCCGCTCGGTGGGCGTCAGGGGACGGCAGCCGCGCAAGTGATACTGCCGCCGCACCAGCGCCAGCGTGCTGCGCAGCGCGCCCGAGTTCGGGAACGGCCCGAAATACCGCGCGCCGTCGTCCTGCTTGAGGCGCGTTAGCGTGAAGCGCGGGATCGGGTCCTTCAGGTTGACCTTGAGCATCAGGAATCGCTTGTCGTCGCGAAAGCTGATGTTGTAGCGCGGGTGGAACTCCTTGATCAGCTTGCCCTCCAGCAACAGCGCCTCCGGCTCGCTGCGCACGACGTGAAAGTCAAACGCATGAATCGCCTCGATCAGCGCCTTGAACTTCGGGTCCCACCCCAGGCGCCGCGACGGCTGGAAATACTGGCTCACCCGTTTGCGCAAATCCCGCGCCTTGCCCACATAAATCACCGTCCCGAAGCGATCCCGCATCAGGTAAATGCCCGGCTTATGGGGCAGCGTCCCGAGCTTCTTGCGGATGTGGTCGGCCACTGTCATGCCGACTTCAACTTACAACACGTTCCGCTTCCGATTAAAGCCGAACTTGGACGCCTTTTCCCGCAGGAAGCCCGGCATCGCCATGCTCCGCGCTGCCTGCACGCCCCGGCAAGGCCCCGCGCCGCCCACCGGACTCCCCCGGCAACCAAGACCGCATGGCAGCCGGCGTGGGAAAACTCCGCCGCATTTTCGATTTCCCATCCCCGGGTCACCTGCCTATTCTTGCCGGCATGACGCTGCTCCAAAGTGCTATCAAAGATTCCCTCGCTGTGACTCGCGCCCTGAGCGCGCTGGAAAAACCCCTCGCCAAAGCGGTGAACCTGGTCGTAGACTGCTTGACCACCGGTCACAAACTGCTGCTTTGCGGCAATGGCGGCAGCGCCACCGACGCCTCCCACGTGGCCACCGAATTCCTCTGCCGCTTCCGCGAGGACCGCCGGCCCTATCCCGCCATCTCGCTCACCGTCAACGGCGAATTCATGACCGCCGTCTGCAATGACTACCACGCCGACGAAATCTTCGCCCGCCAGGTCTGGGGGCTCGGGCAGAAAGGCGACCTTCTCATGGCCTTCACCAGCAGCGGCAAGTCCCGCAACATCCTGCGGGCGCTGGAAGAGGCCAACCGGAAGAAGATGCAGAGCATCTGCTTCCTGGGCCGCGACGGCGGCTACACCAAAGGAGTCGCCACGCTCGATCTGATGGCGCCCGGCGCCAACACCGCGCGAATCCAGGAGGCCCACACCCTCCTCTTTCACGTCCTCTGCGAAGCCGCCGACCAGAAGCTGCCCAAGTGAAGGCAGAAGCTGGAGCTTCTTTCAGATGAGCAAATCGTGGCCACCCGCCGGCTGGCTCCTCTAATTCAAGAGGCAAATGAGCTAGTCTCGATCCTTGTCACCATTTCCAAGCGAGCCAGGGGAGGGTGACCCCGGCAGCTTTCCTTTTTCTGCATTCTTCATTCTGCCTTCTGCCTTCTCTGCAAACGCATAACACGCCATGTGGCAGATGCCCATCTGCGCATCCTCCACCCGCCCGTAGTGCGTGTCATTGATCACCATCACCTGCTCGGCGATCTCCGCCATGCGCCCGCGTTTGGCGCCCACCAGGGCAACCGTGCGGAGCCCGTGCTTCTTTGCCCATTCGAGCGCCTTCACGCAATTAGGCGAGCTGCCGCTGACGCTTAGACCGAGCACCAGGTCGCCCGGCTTGCCGTAGTTCTGCAGTTGGCCGACAAAGACATCCTCGTAGGCATAATCATTGGCCAGCGCCGTCAGCCAGCCCACGTTGTCATTGAGCGAGAGCACGCGGAAGCGCTTGCCCACCTTGTCGGACGCGAGCTTGCCCAGGTCGGTCGCGAAATGGGACGCGTTGGCCGCGCTGCCGCCGTTGCCGAATACGAAAATCTGCCGGTCTTCCTCCAGCGCCGCGCGCAGCATCTCGATGAGCTTCACCACCCCCTCGATGGGGATCGAATCGTGCGCCGCCTTTTGGGCTCGAATGTAATCGGCTGTCCACTGCTTCATACCCCCGACTATCCGCCCCCCGGCACTGTTTGTCAGGCCAATTCTAGCGCTCCAATCGGCACGGCATCCTCCCCGAGCGTCGCCAGCGCAACTGCCGGCCCGGGCGCGAACGCCTCCATCACGAAACCGCGCAAAGCCCGCTCGACTGACGCGCGCAGCGGCTCGCCGACCCCCGACAGCCCCCCGCCGAGGATTATGATCTCCGGGTGAAACAAGTGGACCACGTGCGAGAGGCTAAACGCCAGGTCTTCCGTCGTCTCCTGCAACAACCGTCTTGCGGCAGAATCTCCCTGCTGCCACGCCGTGGCCAGGTGCCTCGCTTCCCCGCCCGCCGTTTGGCCGGCCAACCGCCCCAGCAGACTCTCCGGCTCCTTGGCTTTCAGCTCGCGGATTCGGGCGTCCACCGCCCACCCCGAGCAGCGCGCCTCGACAATCGTCCCTGCCCGGTCCAACCGCACGTGGCCAAGCTCCGATTCTCCCGGCTTCGCGCCGTGGTAAATCCGCCCGTCCACCACCATCCCGCCGCCCACGCCGCTGCCCAAGGTCACATAGAAAACCGGGTTAAAGCCTACGCCCGCCCCGCGGAGCGCCTCGCCCAGCGCCGCCACGTTCGCATCGTTATCCACCGCTACCGAGGCTCCGGTCAGTCCCCGCAGCCAGCCCCCCAGATCAAAATCGGACCAGCCCTCAATCTGGTGCGACCGGCAAATCTTCCCGGTCTTCCAATCCACCGGCCCGCCAAAGCCGACCCCGGCTCTCGCCACCCGGCGGCCACCCAGCAACTCCGGCAGCGCCTGCTCGATCTGGCCCCGTATGCCAGCCGCACCCTTGGCCGGATCAACCGTCAGCCTCCGCCGGTCGGCGATAACGCCTCCGTCATCCCCCAGCACAAGCTGCAACTTGGTTCCGCCTATTTCAATTCCGAGGTTCATTGACACACCGGGCAAAGAACTTGTGCTGCCGGAGGCCGGTTGTCGAACGGAAAGAGACCTCAAGCCGCGTCCCGCTTGCCTGCGAGAGCAGACATAAGGCTCAGCCCCGACCGGGTCGCCGGCCAGGAACCCAACTACCCCCTGTCCTGGCAGGGTGCCATCCCAGCCGGCGACCCCCGTTCCCCCATGCCCATTAGCCGTGTACAAGGGGTGTACACCGGGTGCTCACCGGATACACACCGGGTTTTCCCTTGTTCACCCGGTGAGCACCCGGTGTACACCCCTTGTACACGGCTAATAGGTGGCTATGGTGGGGCTTGGAATGGGGTGAGTTGAGGGGTGGGAGGCGGGTGCTGGCAAGAGGAAGTCTGGGTTTGTGTCCAATAATTGGACAGTTTGGGGAAACGAGTGGTTCGGGAGTGGTTGGCGGAGGGAACGATGGTGGTTCGGGGGCGGTGCGAGCGACATGGGTCCATTCGGGGCGCCAAGGGGCGGGGTTCCGTGCTCGACAGGGGGTGGCGGCCTGCCTAGGCTTTGCTCCTTATTTCCCTCCGGGGAACCGCATGACGAAGACTGAAAGATTGCTGCGCGAGCTGATCGCTCTGCCGAGCGTGAATCCGGCGTTCCTGCCGGGACCGGATTGGCGCGCTGGCGAGCGGCGTGTGGCCGATTTTCTGGCGGCCACTGCGGCGCGGGCTGGACTGGACGTTGAGTTCCAGGCCGTTTCTCGCGGGCGTTCCAATGTGCTCGCGCGTCTCTCGCCCCGGGGCAAGGCGCGACAGCGCATCCTGCTGGCTCCGCACCTGGACACGGTGATCGGCGCTGACGAGCAATTCACGCCCTGCAAACGGAACGGCTGTCTCTTTGGCCGCGGCGCGTGCGATACCAAGGGCTCGATTGCCGCCATGCTTATGGCGATGTGCGAACTGGCGCAAAGCCGGCAGCGGCCCGCGGAGACGGAAGTGGTTTTTGCCGGGTTGGTTGACGAGGAGCACCGTCAGACCGGCTCGCGGGCGTTGGTGGCCGGCGGTTTGCGGGCGGACCTGGCGATTGTCGGCGAGCCCACGCGCCTGCGGGCGGTGACGGCGCACAAAGGCACCTTGTGGATGAAGCTGGAGACGCGGGGCAAGTCGGCGCATGGCTCGTGGCCCGAGCTGGGGCGCAACGCGGTGCACGCGATGGCCCGCGTGGTTGAGGTGCTGCAAACGACCTATGCCGCGCAGTTGCGTCGCCGCCGCCATCCGCTGGTGGGCCGGGCGACCGTGAACGTCGGCGCCATTCATGGCGGCACGCAACCCAACATCGTGCCGGACCATTGCAGCATCCTCGTGGATCGGCGGACGTTGCCGGGCGAAACGGAGGCTGGCGTCCGGCGCGAGATCATGCGGGCGCTGCGCCGGAAGAACCTGGCGGCAGCCTTCGCGCATGACCGTCCGCCGCCCTGTCTGCCGCTGGAAACGGACCCGGCTCTTCCCCTGGTGGCCCGGTTCCTGGGCAGTCTTGGCCAGCGCAAGCCGGCGGGCGAGCCTTATTTCTGCGACGCCTCGGTGCTGGCGCACGGCGGCATTCCCAGCGTGGTGTTTGGCCCGGGCGACATCGCGCAGGCGCACACGGCGAATGAATGGATTTCGCTGGCAGCGCTCGAACAGGCCAGGGGGTTGCTGGTTGGTTTCCTGCGGTCGTTGTCCTAAACCGTATTCCGCTTTGCTCCTTCCCAAGTCCCATGCTGTCCACCAAAGTTGAGACCCCGCCCGTAAGCGCCGCGGCGCACCGCGCCTCCTTCTTCCGCCAGAGCGGCTGGCTGATGTTTGCGACGATTGCCGGCGGCTTGTTTATGACGGCGATGCATTTCCTCTCGAAGGCCAAGGCATTGCCGGAGGCGGAGTATGCGCAGTTCGGGGTATTCCTGGCGGTGGCGATGTTCATTCCGTCCATGCCGCTGCAGATGGTGTTGGCGCAGCAGACCGCGCGGTCGCTGGCGCTGCACCGCGAGCGCGAGTTGTCGGGCCTGATTCGGGCGGCGTGGCTTTGGACGTTCCTGCTGTGGCTGGCGGCTGCGGTGGTGGTATTGCTGTTCCAGGGGACCATTCTTGCGCAGTGGAAGATCACCGACCCCGCGGCGCTGTGGCTGACACTGCCGGTGCTGCTTTTCACCACCTGGCTGCCGATGTTCTATGGGGTGCTGCAGGGGCAGCAGAACTTCCTTTGGATGGGCTGGAGCATGATTGCGCACGGCTTTGGCCGGCTGGCGATAGCCGCCTTTGCGGTGCTGGCGCTGCAATACCGCGCTCCCGGGATGATGGCCGGCATGTTGGGGGGCATGCTGATCGCGCTGGTGATTGCCATCTGGCCGACCCGCTCCCTCTGGCTGGCGCCGCCGCAGCCTTTTGAATGGCACAGCCTGCTGCGCCAGGTGATTCCCCTGATGCTCGGATTCGGGGCGTATCAATTCCTGCTGACGGCGGACACGATGTTTGTCAAAGCCTGGTTCAGCGAGGAGACCTCGGCGTTTTACGTGAGCGCGGGGACGCTGGCGCGCGCCTCGATGTGGCTGGTGGGGCCGCTGGCGGCGGTGATGTTCCCCAAACTTGTCCACGCCAGCGCCAGGGCCGAGAAGACGAACCTGCTCGGGGTGGTGCTGGTTGGGACGGCGGTCCTGGCGGGGGGCGGGGCGATGGGTTTGTGGTTGCTGGGGCCGTGGGTGGTGAGATTCATGTTCAAGCCCAGCTATGTGGAGGCTGCGTCAACGCTGCTGCCCTGGTATGCGTGGGCGGTGGTGCCGCTGGCGATGGCCAACGTGCTGCTGAACAACCTGCTCGCGCACTCGCTCTTCAAGGTGGTTCCGGCGCTTTGCGCGCTGGTGGTCGCATACGCCGTTGCGCTTACTCAGTTCAACGACTCGCCCGTAACCGTCATCAAGACGCTGACCGTGTGCAACACGCTGTTGCTGGTGATCTGCGCCTGGTTTACCTGGGGTGTGAAGGCCAAAGGCCCGGGCGATAATGGGCGCGCGGCGGCTTGAAGCTTGCCGGCGCTGTGGCGCTTGCGGCCGGCGGAGAAGGGCGGTGGTTGGTTTGATGCGCCGCCCGGAGCAGGCACCGTGGAGTTCCGGGGCATGTTGGCCCGCGGCACCGGCCTGCCGGATAATGGGCGGCGGCTGCCTCGCGGGTGCCTCAAAAGTTTACAGCGGCGCCCCGCGGGCATCAGACCCGGCTGCCCGCCATCCGGCGCTTCTGCGGGTGCGACAGATCGCGCAGGAACTTCTCAAAGGGAGTCTCCGCCACCGGCTCGGAGTCGTCGAAGGAAACAACGACTTCCAGGGTGGAAACGTGCAGTTTACGCGCGATTCTCAAGGCCCCGGAGAGCAGGCCGAAGTCATGCGCCTCGTCGCGGTCGGCGGTCCAGCGCTTCTCGGAACTGAAGTATTGGCGGGTCGCCATGTCTCGTAAGAATGTTTTCATAGCACAGGTTTGGTTTTCTGTATCGTCCTCCCGTCCGCACAAGTTGTGCCAGTTGCTCGCGCTGCAATGGGGAAGACCGCGTTCGCGCCTTCGGAGAGAGGCCGGGGGGCGCGAGGATGATCGCGCCGTTGCGCGGCAAAGGGGGCGCAGCCGGAGAGCGGGCGCGCTGCTCGGGAAGCACTGATTACTTCCTCACCAGCAACCTTGGCTGGATGACGGCGTCGTTGGCCGACACCACCAACGAGCCGCGCACAGCAGGCGGGAGATCGTCGCCCGGCGCCTTGAGCCTGGCTTCGACCTTGTATTTTCCGGGGGGCAGTTGCCGTTTGAATTCCTGCTCCTGGCCGAAGAGGAGGATCGCCGCGTCCTCACGCTCGATCCGCCAATGCCGGACCTGGGGCGGGGCGGCGTTGTTGGCGGTCCAGCGGACCTTGAGTTGCACTTCGACCATGTTGCTGGCGGCGCCCCGGGGGGTCCGGGCGGCTTCGATAGCCAGCGGGCCGTTCCATGCGACCGGCGCGGGCGCGGGCGCTTCCGCCGGAGTTGCGGCCGGGGCTTGCCTGGGCGCGGTGGTTTCGATGGAAGGCACGACTTCGGCTGTCGCGGGATTGGGCAATTCGATCTGGACCACATTGGTAGCCGGTTGAACGATCCAGTTTGTGCGGAACAGGACGACCGTTTCCCAGTTGGTCAGGTTCAGCACGCTCCAATTGGTCTGGAATTGGTCCAGGAGATTAGTCTGGAGGAGGTTGACCGCCACGTAGTTGGTCTGGGTCCGCATGATCAGGTTGGTCTGGTAGCCAACCACGAAATTGGTCACGACCGCGTCCACGACGACGGAGTTGGTCAGGGTCCGCGTCACGTGGTTGGTGACATAGACGTTGACGATGTTGGTGTGGAACCGGGTGACCCGGTTGGTGTGGAATTCGTTGACGAAGCGGTTGACGGGCATCCGCACCTCGATGACGTTGGTGATCGAGCGGTCCACCCAGTTTGTCTTGGTGATGGTTACCTCTGCGGGCGGCAGCGCAAGCGCGGGCATCCATAGCGCCAGGGCAAGAGCGGGGATCCCGGCCATCCGAACCAAAGCGGCGTTGCGAATCATAACTTGCCTTTCTGGCAAGCAGGCCCGATGCCAAGCCGCCGCCCGGATTAGCGGCGGCAGCCTCAGCCAATGGGGTGCCACCGGCTGAACTTCAAGGCGCGGGCTGAACGCCCCGGCTGGCTGGTTCGCGGGCTAGCGTTTCGACGACGCCGGCTTCTGCCGCCGGGCCTGGGGCTTGGGCGCGCGTGCGGCTTTGCGGCGAGGGTTCTTCGCGGGCGCCGGCTTCGGGGCGGTCTTTTCGTGAATCGCCTGGCGCATCCGGTCAAGGTTCTTATCCACTCCGGCTTTGGCCCGGCTGATGCCTTTCTGGCTGAGATTGATGACGTCGGCCAGGAATGAGCAGCCCTTTTGGATGGCCGCTGGATAGCTGCCTTCCGTCATCTCGACTCCCTTGGCTTTCAGGAATTGGGCCAGGTGCTGGTAGAGCTCGTCCTTTCGTATCTGTTTCATACTTGGTGCCGTTGTTTGTCCCGAGCATCACACTGGCTGGCGGGCGGGGCAATTACATTAGCCGGGCTGGTTTGTAACGTGGGGCTCAGCCGTAGAAGCCGCACTCATAGGCCGTGTCGAAGAGCGCGACGACGTTCTCCGGCGGGACTTCGCCCTGGATGTTGTGGACATTGTTGAAGACGCAGCCGCCGCCGGGCATGAGGGCTTTGAGGTTGTGGCGGACGTTGGCGGCCACTTCCTGGGGCGTGCCCCTGGGCAGGATGTGCTGAGCGTCCACGCCTCCGCCCCAAAAGGCGACTTGGTTCCCGAAGCGGCGTTTGAGTTCCGCCGGGGCCATGTTGCGCGCGCTGACCTGCACCGGGTTGAGAACGTGCACGCCGTTGTCTATGAGGTCGGGGATGAAATCCATGCAGGCGCCGCAGGTGTGATACCAGATTTTAGCCGGGGAGCGGGAGCGGATGTATTGCACCAGGCGCTTGTGGCGGGGTTTGACGAGGCGGCGGTAGATCGCGGGATTGAACAGCGGCCCGTTCTGCCCGGCCAGGTCGTCGCCGATCATGATCACGTCCACCACGTCGCCGACCTCGTCGAGGAAAAGGCGGAACCAGTCCAGCCAGAATTTGAGGGTCTGGTCGAGCATGGCTTCGCAGAACCCGGGGTCGCCCATCAGGTCGCAGAACCATTGTTCCAGCCCGCGCAGGTACCAGCAAATCTCATACACGACGCCGGAGATGCCGCTGACGACGGCATAAGGCGTCTCCGTTTTGAGTGCCAGCGCCCGCTCGCGCAGGCCGGCAAACCGGCTGGGATCGTCTCCTTTGGGCCAGGGGTAATCCCGGACGTCGGCCAGGGTCGCATTGGCCATCGGATGCAGGGTGATGTCCATGTAGTTGGGCGCATCCTCCGGCATGGACCAGCGGACGCCGAACTCGTCGGTCAGGTCATCCCAGTTGCGCCCGTCGCGCTGGGTCTTGACGATGCCGCCCTTCCAACTGGACGGCGCCCCGGCCGCGACGTAGCGCGTGTCCACATGAAACCGTTGGAGGACCTGCTCGCAAGGCGCGGCAAGCTGCTGGACGGCGTCCATGATGCGGATTTCGTCGGAGATGGCGAGGTGCTTGATCAGCGACCGGTAGGCATTCTTATGGATGCCGGTCTGGTTGCCGCCGAGGTCAATCGGCACGCGGTCCGGGACTTGATGGTTGAGGGCTTTGTTGACCCGCTCGCGCGGGGTCATGGTTTCTTTCTTCGGCATAGGCAGTCGTTCGGATTCGAGCGTTGAAACCGCACGGCCGCCATTTAAGCCGGAGTTGGCCGGCTAATCAACCTTGCTTCGGGGCGTCGGCGCGCAATGCCTGGAGAAGGCCACCCCCTCGATCTCGACCAGCAGCTCGGGGCGGCAGATGTCTGCCACGGCGTATACGGCGGGCACCGGCCCGAACCGCCGCTCACAGATGGCCTTGCATGTCTCCAGATACTCAGGCCGCTTGAGGTAAACGCGAATCTTGGCGAGGTCGCGCAGGCCGGCGCCGGCTCCCTCCAGGCCGTGCCGGGTGAAGTTCCCGGCGGCGATCAACTGTTCGATGTTGTCTATCGTTTGCTCGGTTTGTTTCTCGGCGCCTTCCGGGTGGATGGTCTCCGAATTGACGATGCTGGCGGTGCCCGAGACCCACGTGGTCACGCAGTCGCCGAGCCGCAGCGCGACCGCGCGGGAGAACTTAGGGCTTTGGGGTGAGTATTTTGCGTCGTAGGCGTAAGCCGGGATTTGCCGGGGGTTCTCGAGGGGCAGCAGGAGGACGTCGGCTCGCTGGGTGTCCAGCGCCACGCAACTCATGGTCAGCCCGCGGCCCGCCATGCCGATGCCCGTGCTGGCCGGGTAAACGCCCGGGGCGGCGCCGGCGTCCCGCGAGGAACAGCGGAAGCGAATGTCGCGGTAGAAATCCGTGCGGGCGCGGTTCAACTCCTGATAGCGCCGGGCATCTGCTTCCGGCGCGGTAATGCCGCCCAGGTAAAACCATGTTCGCACCACGTGCTCGAAGCCGCTGCCGGCCCGGGCCAGGGCGGCGCGCGACTGTTCCAGCACGTCCAACGTTTGACGATAGACCCCTTCCACCGTCGGCGCAGGCTGGACGCCGGCGCAATAGGTCCAGCGGACGCCATCATAGGCAACCGAGAGGGCGTGGGGGCCGAAGTGTTCGATGCGCACGGACTTGCCGCCGATGGCCCAGGTCTCGATGACCAAAGCCGCGCCGCAGCAGGGCGGCTGGGAAACATAGTTGGTTGTGGGCAGCTCGGGGCCAAAGAACCCGGCGAACAGGCGCTCACACTCCGGCTGATCCCGGATGTCCTTCAGGAAAACGGTCTGGACCGTAACGGTCATCGGCTCGGGCTGCTGATCAAGGACGGTCCGCAGGGCAGACAACGCTTCCTGCGCCTGCTGGCAAAACGCGCCCCGGCCCGTTGGGGCAATGATGAGGGCGAGGCGCGCGGAATCGCCCAGGTCCACGCACGAAAGCTGTGCGCCTGCCGCAGGGCCTGATCCGGCCTGGGCCCGGACCATGCGCGGCCGCGCGGGCGAAGCACCGCCTTGCGACGGGTTCGCGGCTTGCTCGCGCTTGCGCGCGGCCGATGAAATGGCACACATAACTGGTTGATGGTAGCAGGACTGCTGCCCATCTCAAGCAACTGGCTGCCTTTTCAGACGCATTTGACGCGCCGGAAGTTTCACAATTATCGCATTTCCCCGGCCATTTCCGGCGTTTCGGGTGCTTGCCCCCGGGAGCGTGCGCGGCCCGGCGGCGCGGGAGGCCTCCTACTCTTTACAAAACCGTGACAATCGTTGTGCTTGCGACCGGGCAGACTAGGGCCAGAATTGATGCGCCGCTCGATGAGCACTCTGCGTCCAACGCGAAGGCCGGGTTTTGCCTGGCAAGCGGGGCTGATCCTGCTGCCGGTGCTGATCATGGCGGCGGTGGCCCTGACCACGACCATCGAGAACCGGACGGCGGTCGAGCGCGAGGCCCGGCGCCGGGCCGAGGAGGTGGCTCGCCAATACGGCAAGGAGCTGGAGCGGCCGTGGGGAAGCTTCCTGATCGAGCAGGACATCTATTCACGGCGCTGGAGCGATTATCTGGTTGAGGTGGTGGGCGCGTGGCCCGGCAGCCAGTCGCGCCGGCAGCGGGAGGTCGAAGCGGTTCAGTTCCCTGCGACCGATCCACGGGCGCAGTTGGCGGAATGGCGCGCGCTCTTTCCCGGGTGGGAGCCCGAAGCGGTGTTTCCCGACACGTTCAGGCTGACGGCGGAAGGGCGGTTCGGACAAGGGCTGGAGTTTGACCCTGCGCCGCAACCTCCGGCGTGGTTCACGGGGCTTTCCTCCGCGCAACGGGCGGCCTGGGATGCGCTCAAAGCCGCCGCCGCCGGGGCGGGCGTGGAGGAAATCGAGCAGCGCATCGCACAGTTCCAGGAAACCGGCCCGGAGTCGGAAGCGGGCCTGAACGCGGCGTTCCTCGGCTTGCGCAGCCGGTTGACGCGGCTGCCCCCGGCGGAGGCGGTGGCCGAGGCGCTGCGCGCGGCCCGGGAGAATCGCGAGACGTTGTCCGAGGCCGGCCTGCCGCTGGCGAACCTGGCGTTCGGGGAGGCGCTGCGCTACGCGCGGTCTGCCGGGCCATCCGAGGCGCTTTGGGAGGCGATTCCCGATCAGGTCCTGCGCGCGCCCAGCCCGTTGATTCCGGCGTTGCTGGATCAACTGGGGGAAATCGCCGGCACAAACTCCGCCCTGCAAGAGAGCGTGGCGGCCTGGCGCACGCTTTGGGGCGCCCGCCTCAAGCTGCATGACATCGCAGGAGAGATCCGCCAAACCGGCAAGCTGCGGGGCATCACCACCGCCAACCTCTGGATCGAGCGCGACCAGACCCGCTGGCTGTGCATTCTGAACCCCGGGCGAAGCTGGACCCTGACGCCCGCCGGCCAACGCATGGTCGAGTCCGCCAACGAGGTTTGGACGGCAGTGCGGTTCCTGCCCAAATCGGTGGCGGAGCAGGCGCTGGCGCGGGCGTTGGAGAACTCGCATGTGAAACTGCCCAGCTACCTGGGCCTGGCGGTGTGGCTGGAGAGCGAGCCCTTGGCGCTGCCAGCGCGCTGGTCGCCGGGCCGGGGCACCAACGCACCTCCTCTCATGCTGGCCGAGGCCAGTGGAAGCCTTTCAGCCCCCGGCAAGCTGCAGCAGGCTCCCGGGGAACCGGAGATTGATTACGAAGGATACCCCAGCCGCCCGCGGTTCGTGGTGCAGCTCTATGTGGCCGACCAGGCGCTGATGTTTTCCTCTTATCGGCGTCACGCGCTGCTGCTGGCCGGGTTGGTGGGCGCGTCAGCCCTGGCCGCCCTGATTGGCGTGGCCGCCTCCTGGCGCGCCTTCCGGCGTCAACTGCGCCTCAACGAGCTGAAGAGCAACTTCGTCTCCAGCGTCTCGCACGAGTTACGCGCGCCCATTGCGTCGGTGCGGCTGATGGCTGAGAGCCTGGAGCGGGGCAAAGTGCCCGAGACACCCAGGCAGCAGGAGTATTTCCGCTTCATCGTCCAGGAATGCCGCCGCCTCTCGGCGCTGATCGAGAATGTGCTGGACTTCTCGCGCATCGAGCAGGGCCGCAAGCAGTATGATTTCGAGGCTACTGACCTGCTCGCCCTCACCCAGCAGACCGTGAAGCTGATGGACACCTACGCCACCGAACGCGGCGTTAAGCTAGTTCTCCGGCTTCCCGACTCAGCCAATGAGCAGCTCGGAGCGCGGACATTCCTGTCCGCTTCCGGCCCCCTCAACACCGAGGCGGACAGGAATGTCCGCGCTCCGGTAGCCGGGATGGCAGACGGCAAGGCGCTGCAGCAGGCCCTCGTCAACCTCATTGACAACGCCCTCAAGCACTCGCCCAAGGGCGACACGGTAACAGTAGGACTCGAAGTGCGGAATGCGGAGTGCGGAGTGCGGAGTGAGGGTAACAAAGGCCCGCTGCGCGCCGCACGCACCACGCACTGCGCACCACGCCTTCTGCTCTGGGTCGAGGACCACGGCCAAGGCATCCCGGTCTCCGAGCACGAGCGCATCTTCGAGCGCTTCTACCGGCGCGGCTCCGAGCTGCGGCGCCAGACCCAGGGGGTGGGAATCGGGCTGAGCATCGTGAAGCACATCGTCGAGGCGCATGGCGGCAAGGTCCGGGTCCGCAGCGCCCCCGGCCAGGGCAGCCGGTTCACCATTGAACTGCCGGCTTCAAACGCAACCACGAGGCCACAATGAGCGCCAGCCCGCCAACCCGCGCCTTCCTTCCCGCTGACGCCGCCGTTCACACCTTATGGAACGAATACTGATCATCGAAGACGAACTGCCCATGCGCACCGTCCTGCAGGATGTGCTGGCTGGAGAGGGCTACCGCGTGCTGACGGCGGCCGACGGCGAGAGCGGCCTCCAGCGGGCCATTGAGGAAAAGCCTGACCTTATCCTGTTGGACATCATGATGCCCAAGCTCGACGGCTACGCGGTCTGCGCCGAACTGCGCCGGCTCTCCAATCCAGTGCCAATCCTCATGCTGACCGCCAAGGGACAGGTGGAGGACCGCGTGCAAGGGTTGGATGCGGGTGCGGATGACTACCTGGTCAAGCCGTTCAGCACGGAGGAATTGCTGGCTCGCGTGCGGGCCGTTCTGCGGCGCTTCCAGCGCCAGACCAAGGCACCTGCCCGGCTCGTGCTCGGGGATGTCATCGTGGACCTCGTCAGGCAAACCGCCACGCGCGGGCGCAAGGCGGTTTACCTGACTGCCAAGGAGTTCGCCATGCTGCGGCTCATGGCCGAGTCTCCGGGCGAACCTGTCTCCCGCGAGCGCTTCCTCGACGCGGTCTGGGGCTACACCGCCTTCCCGACCACCCGCACGGTGGACAACCACGTTGCCAGCCTGCGCAGCAAGGTCGAGCGCGATCCCGAGTCGCTGCGGTGGATCAAGACCGTCCATGGGGTCGGCTATAAGCTCGAATTGTGAATTGCCCGCTAAACACGCTAAACACACTAAACGGAGCCAGAACACGGCAGGACAATGGGATAGAAATGCCCTTCTGCCTCGCCCCATCGGCCCCCTTTTAGCGTGTTTGGGAAAGCGCCAAGCGAAGCTTGGCTGGTTCTAGTTAACTGAGATGAGTTAATCGTGATAATTGGTCGAGAGTCATGTAGCCAACCCCAAAGCGAATGGGGGCGACCCTGCTCGCTGAAGCTGGGGGA
>Ga0209201_1001348_pt1 | contig 28906 bp, 17 predicted proteins | sample AD_UKC055_MetaG_FD_184411 | JGI IMG/M metagenome (GOLD analysis project Ga0209201, IMG submission 184411) | Active sludge microbial communities of municipal wastewater-treating anaerobic digesters from USA - AD_UKC055_MetaG (SPAdes) (version 2) | ecosystem: Engineered > Bioreactor > Anaerobic >...
TTTATTGAGATTGAAATCAACGACCCGGCCCTGCTCCACCTGGATGAATTTGGAATCCTGTCCGCCGATTTCAAAGATGGTGTCAACTTCGGGAAAATAATGAACTGCGCTTTTCATCTGGCTGGTGATTTCATTTTTAATGATATCGGCTTTGACGAGCCGCCCGGCTAAGTAGCGGCCGCTGCCGGTGGTTCCGATACCGAGGATTTCCAGGCCGCCCTGAAATCTTGATAAAATCGTGGACAGGCCTTCTTTAATCACTTCCAGAGGTTGCCCTCTGGTGGGAAGATATATGCCACTTAATATTTCAGCATTTTCAGCCATGACCACCAGATTGGTACTGACTGAGCCAACGTCAATCCCAAGATAACCTTTGACCGGGGTGGTAAATACCCGGTCAGGTTCGGTGGCCTGGACAGCCGGTAATTCACCCAGCGGCTGGAGATTGAAAACCTTCATTTCCAGGTGCGGCCTGGTTTTTTCTCGAAAAGCAACAGCTGAGATAGGCTTATTGTCTTGTTTTTTAATTTCGGCCAGAATGGCTCCACCCATAGCGGTCAGGTAAGGTGACAGGTCAGAATGAATAAGTTCACCTTCTTTTGTTTTGAGGATCTGTTCAAAGGCCCGGATAAGGCCCTGATTTCTGATGGTGTTACCGGCCAGAACAACAGGCAAGGGGCAGGATTTGTTTTTAAGGAGAGAGGAAGTAACTGATCTAACCAGAGCCAGGCAAACTCCATAGGCAATCTCCTCCACCGGTACGCCTTTCTGCTGGAGATGAATCATATCTGATTTAGCAAAGACACTGCAGCGACCGGCTACCGGTGCTCCTTTCCTGGCCCGGGCAGCCAGGGCAGAAAATTCCTCTATGGTCAGATTCAAGCGATAGGCTTGCTTTTCCAGGAAAAGACCGGTGCCAGCGGCGCATCTTTCATTGAGTGCGAAATCGATTATTTCTGGAAATGGTTCCTGAGATGAACCGGGCTTGATTTCAACCCAGCGCGCACTTTCTGCTCCGATATCAAAAACAGATCTGGCCTGAGGGAAAATCAGGCTCGAGCCATAAGCCAGAGCTGAAATTTCATTGACCTTAATGACGTTTTCGGGAAAGGAAAAACTATTCTGGCCAGCTCCGGTCACGGCTACATATAATTTATCATCTGCGTCCTCGATAAAATTTCTATCAAGAAGAGTATTCAGTGCCTGATGAAGCTGACCTTTAACCGGTTCCAGGTCTTTTTTGATCAGCTGATGGTGATTATCCAGAATGGCCAGCTTCACCGACTGAACGCCGAGATCAAGTCCGACCAGAAACTCTGCCACCCGGTCCTCCATGTCTCACTCTGCCTACTTTCTGTTTTTCTATTTATTTATCTATTTATCTGCTTCTCTTTGTTCGAATTTTTTAAGGAGCTCGGTATAACGATTCTCAAGGGAGACTTCTTTTCCATCAATAAAAACTTTCTGAATTTTTGTTCCGAGTTCGAGAAGGTCTCCGTCAGCCAGAACAATACTGGCAGTTTTGCCTGGCTCAAGACTGCCCATCAATTTATCCACACCAAAGATTTCCGCCGGGTAAATGGTCACTGCTTTCAGGGCTTCTTCCGGCTTTAATCCGAAGGCTGCCGCCTTGGCTGCATGATAGGGAAGATCCTTGGCGGTGCTAGCACTGGAGGAGGAAAAAGAAATTTTTACTCCGGCCTGATTGAGAATGACTGGATTCAAGAAGAGGGCATCATAACCATCTTCCCAGACAGGTGGCAGGCTGTAGAGGGAACCAATAATACAGGGGATACCTGCTTCTTTGATTTCTTTAGCCACCTTAAAGCCCTGCTCAACCCCGTAAAAGATGGCTTTTATCTTTTCTTCCTGAACAAATTTAATGGTCTGGTGGATATCCTTATCGGCATGAACCGAGAAAATAACCGGCAATTCACCTTTAACCACCGGTAGGAGAAAGTGGCTGGCCTCATCAAAATCCGGTGGTGGGAGAAGGATGTTTTTCCGGGCTGCTTCTCTCCTTTTTTCATACATCCTGGCTTTCTCGAAAATTTGCCGTAGCTCATCCAGGGTTTTCTCGGTAGTGACCTGAGGCTGCTGGCCTCTAAAGCCGGCAAACTCGCCCCGGCCTCTTCTCAGGGCTGGAAGTTCAATGATCATGGCCAGCGATTCTTTGATGACCATTTCCCGGTTGGTCCAGCCGTCCAGTTTGACTAAGGTGCTTTGACCGGAGATCAGACCGCCAGAAGGAGCCACCACCGCGGCCACAATGCCGTTGGCCCTGGCAATTGGAATGTGCATGGAATCATAGCGGAGGGCTTCGATGGCTTTGACCTGGGGATTAATCCGGCCGGTTTCGCGGTTATCAACCGTTGCCCGGACGCCGCTAATTTCTTCCAGGCCAAGCCACGAATAGCTGTCAATCATCCCGGGATAAGCGACGAGACCTCTGGCTTCAATGACCTTTGCTCCAGAAGGGATGGAAATATTAGCTCCGAGGTCAGCGATCCGGCCGTTTTTGATCAGAATCGAGCCTGATTCAATGACCGGGCCGGTGACCGGAACTATTCTGGCTCCCACAATGGCTACGACTTCCGTTCTATCTTCGGTCTGAGCGGCAGCTGGCAAAGGAAAAGAATAAATACCCAGTAGGGTTAGGCCAAGCAGCGCTGCTAGAAAGACCAGCTGATTTTTATTTTTTAATAAACCTGGTTTTATCCTGTTTACCTTCATGTTTTTTATCTTCATAACAGGCCTCCTTTTTTGGTGGAAGCAGCAGCCCTTTCTTTGAGAAGCGCCTCCCGATCGAAGTAAACATCGCCTTCGATAATTGTCATTTCACAGCGGGTGTAAGCACTCATGGGATGCTGGCTGAAGAGGGCCAGATCGGCCTGTTTGCCAACCTCAATGCTTCCTACCAGGCGGTCAACGCCGAGCTGTTTAGCCGCATTGATGGTGATAAGTTTCAGCGCCTCATCCTGCGTCAATCCATATTTAACCGCTTTTCCAGCTTCATTAAATAGCCTTCTTATTCGCTCGCCGCTATCGGAGTTAATCGAGACCAGGATGCCCTTCTGGGTGCAGTAGGCGGCGTTATAGGCAATGCCCTCGGCAGCTTCCATTTTATAAGCCCAGCTATCAATAAAGACAGAGATACCGACACCGGCGGCTTTTAGCTCGTTGGTTATCTTATAGGCTTCCCAGGCGTGCTCAAAAGCGCCTATTTTGAAACCAAATTCTCTGGATAGGTTTAAAAACTCAATCATTTCCGGAGCGACATAGGCATGGCAGCGAGCAATGAGCTTGCCGCGCAGAAGGTCGGCCAGAGTCTCTAATCTGAGGTCTTTTCTGGGGGGAAGGAGATTGGCTGGCGGGTTTTTGGATTTTTTTTGCTGCTCATAGCGGTCCCAGGCGGCCATATAGTCTTTCGCCCGCATTAATTCGCTTCTGATCAGAGCATTGGCCCCCATGCGGGTTGCCGGGTAGCGTTGCGGCCGACCAGGAAGCAGCGTCCGGTTCGATTGTTTGACATTTTCGCCCAGGGCAAATTTAAGAGTGGGGTAGGCTTCTTTGACGATTAATTCTTCCGAAGGTTTACCCCATTTGAGCTTCAGGACAACATTAGTCCCCCCGATGACATTGGCGCTGCCGTGCATGGTGTGAACCATGGTCACGCCGCCGGACAGAGCGGTAAAAATCGAAGTATCATCGGCATTAACCACCTCAGCCATGGTAACTTCCGGTGTGACGGCATCAGTGCCTTCATTGGTGCCGGAAAGAGCGATGTGGGTATGGGTATCTATGATGCCCGGCATCAGATATCTGCCGTTAGCTTCGATAATTCTGACTCCGGCCGGGGCGGTGAGATTCTGACCGATTTGTTTTATTACCCCGTTGATAACCAGAACATCGCCATTGGGAATAGTGTTGCCGGTGACGGTCAAAATAGTGGCATTTTTAATCAAGAGATCGCCACCAGCCAGAAGCCAGCTGGCTGAGGACAGAAAGAAAACTAAAAGGGACAGAAGCAGGCCCGTTTTCTTTATCTTTTCTCTCATTGGCCTTTCTCCTCATAGGTGAATAACGTTCCATCAACCATGACTTTAACTATGCTGGTTTTTTCATCGAACAGCTCGCCTTTAGTTAGAATCAGGTTGGCGATTTTACCTGGTTCAAGAGAGCCGAGCTGTTTGTCGAGACCCAGGGTGCGGGCTGGTTCAATAGTCAAGGCCCGCAGAGCTTGATCGGCAGGCAAACCGGCCTTGATGGCTGCCCTGAGGTTTTTTACGAAGTTTGTATCGTTCAGGCCGAAGCTGGTCAGCGAGAAATTTATCTTTTCTTTGGCCAGGTTAGAGGCATTGGCTGGATAAATCTCCTTTTCAGCTTTTTCTCTAATAGCCTGGCCCTGCTGGGCATAGACGCTGCTGGCCGGTGGTCGAAAGTCGAGCGTCACCAGCAGGGGAATACTGGCTGATTTGAGCTGCTGGCTGACCCGCCAGGCTTCATTACAACCGGTGAGAACAGCATTTAACCTGAATTCTTTGATGAGTTTCAGAGCACGCTTTATTTCCTCCAGATTATTGCACTGAAAAACGATCGGCTTTTTGTCAATGACAAAGGGAAGAAGGGCTTCGAGAAAGGGGTCATATTCGGGCCTCTTTAAAAATTGAGGCGACTGGCGGTATTTTTGGAGATGCTGGCTATAGTGCTGCGTATCATAGAATTTCTGTCTGAGGAAGGCCAGGGTACCCATCGGACTGGAAGGATAAACTCCTCTTTCAGTCGTGAAGTTGATATGGAGGGCCCAGGGCTGAGCCAGGACCATCTCACTTACCTGGTCGCTGTTTAAATTGAGGACAACGCTCTGTCCTTGAAAGATGCCTTCATGAGGAGCGACGACCACCGTCGTAATGCCAGCTCGATGATAGGCTTCGACTGTCTGCTTTTTCGGCTTGATTTTTTCAACGATCTGGAGCCAGGGGAATTCTTTGGGTTCAGCTGGTTGACTTAAGGCTTCCAGATATTCTTCAGGGGTGGCTGTTTGAGACTGTTCTTTTGTTTCAAGGAAGAGGTTGGTGTGAGCAGAAATCAAACCGGGGTAGGCATTTAAACCGCTGGCTTCGATGAGTTCAGCATCTTCCGGAATCTGGATTTTCCCGGCTGGCCCAACAGCCTCAATCAAACCGTCCCGGATGACGATTGTGCCTTTTTCTATGACTGGTTGAGCCACTGGAAATATCCGGCAATTAACCAGAGCATAAGCTGGTTTGACCTCCGCCCTACCGGCCTGAGCCAGGCTAAGCGAACTGGCTACCAGGACCAGGATCAAAAAAGCTGTGGTCAGCGGCCGGACTGAAGCTGGCTGTCTTTTTTTAAAATGCTTGTTCATAGGCCTCCTTCCGCCAGAAGATTTGATATTTATAGACAAAAAATAGACAGGCCATTTATTTTCCGTGGTTGTTACGGGATTTTTCTACCAGACTGTTCATTGGAGCCAAAAACCTTTAGAAAATATATCTTAAATCCGGTAGTTTTTTTGTCAACTTAAATATTCATAATATGAAACAAATTGGCAGGCAAAATAATTTAGAGTAGATGCTCCCAACAGCAAGATGAAAGACAGGTTATGATCTTGCCTGATTACCGGGGTAGCCGCCAAGAAGGGTGCTCAAAAGGCTATTGGGGCAGTGGCCAGAGAGCTGGCTGTCATCAGCTTCGCTGTGCTTAGAGACCGAACTGAGTTTAAGGATAGACGAGGGTGAATGGACCGCTACCGGGGACTGACTTTAAAAGTCGTGATTGTGATTGCTGGCCATTTACTCGAATCTATATATTGCCCTGGAAAAGGCGAATAGTTGTCTGACTTTGTTCTTTGAAAATCCATTGTGCTACTGTTGACAGGGGCGCACATAGTTGCCCCCGGTTTTTCTTCCCTGTTTTCTTGACGGACAGGGAGGTTTTCGGTATTATAAAATCACCCGGTGGGGCTGTAGCTCAGTTGGGAGAGTACGTGACTGGCAGTCACGGGGTCGCCGGTTCGAGCCCGGTCAGCTCCACCAATAAATTCTTCAAAATTTTCATTTTACCAGGGGCACGTCCTGGCCTTATCAATTCGAACGTCGAGCCAGACAATTTTCTCTATAAATTACACAGTTAATCCGGTTTCAGCCATGAAGGTCCGTTCACAAATTTTTCTGGCTCATAGAGGATATTCAGGCAGAGGTTAAGGTTCGGTTTCAGGATAAAAACAAGCCAGAATCTGCCTGATTACAGGCTCTGCTTTTTTTCAAGCGAATATTCTGACTGCTTGTGTCTTTTTGAGGCGATGAAAAAGCTTTCCCGCCTTAAAAAGATTTCTGATCGCTGCCTTTGTTCACTTAAGTACCAGGAGTACCAGGCGAGGAGCAGAGATTTTATCGGCCTTTAAAACTGCTGGTTTTGTTTTTTCGTATCTTTGTTAATTCCAGGTCAAAATCCGCCTGGAGTTACCCGCCACAAGAGATCAAAAGTAACCTGCCGGGTATCAAAGATCGAGCTGCCGTCTCTTTTTATGATTCTGGAAGCGGCTTCCTGGTTCTTAATGGTGTTATTTTCTTTTTGCTATGGATTATAATAATAAAGGTTAATAAAACCGATCAAAAAAATGAAGATTAAAAGAGGGAGGTAAAAATGAGTGTCAAAAAGATTCTGATGCTGGTTGGGGATTATGTCGAGGATTATGAGGTCATGGTTCCTTTCCAGATGCTGACCATGGTCGGCCATCAGGTTGATGCTGTCTGCCCCGGCAAGAAAAAAGGCGAGACGGTCAAGACTGCCGTTCATGATTTTGTCGGCGATCAAACCTACAGTGAAAAGCCGGGTCATAATTTTCTCCTGACGGCGACCTTTGATGACGTTGACCCCAGAAATTATGATGCTCTGGTCATCCCTGGCGGACGAGCCCCGGAGTACATCCGTTTGAATGAAAAAGTGATTTCGATCGTCAGGCACTTTGCCGAACACAACAAGCCGCTAGCCGCCATCTGTCATGGCCCGCAGGTGCTCGTGGCGGCTGATGTCCTCCAGGGCAAACTTTGCACCGCCTATCCAGCCTTAAAACCGGATGTGATCAGAGCCGGAGCTAAATGGGGAGAGCTCAACGAGAGTCTTTCCAATGCTTATGTGGATGGCAATCTCGTGACAGCTGCGGCCTGGCCAGCACATCCTGAGTGGATGCGCAAATTCCTGGAGGTGCTGGGCACGAAAATTGAACCATAAGTGGTGAAACATCTAAAGAAGCGATAAAGGCCTTAATCAGGGCGAAATTTACCACAGAAAGTAATCCTGCTCAGTCCTATTAACCCACAGGCTCGCAGCCAGTTTTTCATGTTCTCATGAAAGTTATAAAAAAGCTGAAAGCAGGTTATGTTGTTCAACTGAAAATAAATATATGATGTATTTGCAGGCGAATGAGCTGAGGCAGGCAGACAATCTCAGCTTTTTTGTCGCCAGTTGAGCTCGGGACTTCTTTCTCCCCTGATTACATCCTGATAAGCCCTGAGCATAAGAGGAGCAACCTGGCTAATATCGTATCGTTTTCTGGCTGATTCTTTAGCCTGTCTGGACAGTGTGGCCAGAAGAGTCGGGTCAGTGGCCAGTTTGAGCAGGGCTTTCTCCACTTCCGCTTCCACCGGTTCAACTACCAGTCCAGCCCCATCCTGCTCGATTTCGACCCAGTTGGCTACCCGGTTGGTAATAAGGAGAGGCAGTGAAGCAGCCATCGCTTCGGTCAGAGCCATGCTGACTCCTTCCGCCAGACTGGGCAGAACCATGAGATCGGAAGCTGAATAATAAGCAGGCGTTTCCTGATGCTCGATGAGCCCCACCCAGATAACCTGTTTTTCGAGACCAAGAGTCGAGACGAGATTTTTTAAATTCTGGACATATTCTTCTTTGCCCGGTGGACCGACCAGTAGCAGGAAAACATCCGGCCGGTATTTTAAAACTGCGGGCAGCGCCTTGATTATTAAATCAATTTGCTTTTTGGGGTGAAGCCTGCCCAGAAAGAGCAGAACCAGTGCCTCATCAGGCAGATTCAGTTTTTTTCTGAGTTCCGCTCGAAGCGTTTCGTTTCTTTCATAGCGTTCGGTAAAAATGCCATTAGGGACAATAAAACTGGCCGCACCGCGGGTAAAAGTCTCAGAATCCTGTCGTTCTCCCTCGCTTAGAAAATGAACCGCAGTAGCGTTTTTAATAGCTTTTTTACCGGCTAAATTCCAGTAAAGTTTCTTAGTCCGGAGCGAGCCAACTCCGTAGAAGGAAGCAGCCATCAGACTTGAGTGCGGCGTGATAATGGAGGGAAGCGCCTGTTTTTTTACAATGGAGGAAGCTGCCACGCACAGATATTGCCACAGGCCGGCCAGATGAATGACTTCAAAATCCTTCGCTGTTTTCTTTAGATGGCGGAGAAGACTTCTGGAATAAAAAGCGCGGACCCGGCCCAGTTCATATGGAAAATACCAGACCGTCAGGCCATCCAGGTCAACCGGTTGCTTCAATGGCACATCCAGCTGGCCGCCCAGTCCATCAGCATTACTGGCGTAAACTGTCACTTCGTGACCCAGGCGCTGTAAGGCATGGCAGAGATTGCTGTGAGCGGTGATTGAACCACCAACTGCCCAGGCCGGCTCAAAGGAAGTCAGAACGTGAAGTATTTTCATCAGTCTGGCACCTTTCTCCCGATTTTTTATTTATATTTTTATTTATATTAAGACAGGCTCCTTCTCTCTTTAGCCGGAGCTGTCTGCCAAGAGCTTTTTATTTTTTTCTTCTTCACTCAATTTTTATTTCAGCTGCTGCCTGTTGAACCAGCTTTTTCTGAACATAAAAATGGAAATAAACTGATTCAATGAGCCAGCCAAAGCTTATGATATAAGCGAGAACAGGAGCCTGCTTCAGGGCCAGGAGGACAAAAACCAGAGTGGCAAAAAAGTCACGCCGGACAGTAAAGGCCAGCTTGGCCGCCACTTTATCTATGAAGCTCAGCTTTTTTTCTTTTTCAGGTCTGGTTTCGATTTCTTTGGCTACCAGGAAAATTTTCTTGCCGATACCGGAGCTGCGTGTATAGCGAGCCAGATTGAAATAATACCAGGAAGCAGAAAGAAAAAAGATAACCATAAGAGTAAGGTAGCTACCATCCTGTTTTAGACGATAAAGTCCCAGGTCCAGGCAGCTGAAAAAAATAACGTAGCTCGAAGCATCGAGGATGACATCGGATAGAGCACCTTTATCAGAGGTAGTATAGGTCAGACGGGCGACCTCGCCATCGCAACCATCGAAAATGCTGGCCAGCTCAAAGCACAAACCGGCCAGAAAAAAGCTCCAGTAACCGCTGCCCACTGCCGCCAGCCAGGCCCCAACCAGGCCTACCAGAAAATTTATAAAAGACAGGAGGCTGGGACTGGCTCCCAGTCTTATCAGCCTCTGGCTGAAGAAAAGCGAGATAGGTCGGTTGATGTGTTTGGCGATAAAACCATCCTGCGGCTTGCGGGCCGTGGCCAGAAGGAGTCTGGTTGCTTCCTTCTCGGTCTGTCTGGAATTTACTTTAAGAAAGAAATGCCCGGCGGGCAGAATCTGGTAGCTAAGCGTGGTGGTCGGGGAAAGAACTCTCAATACGTCGTATTCTCCTTCTTTGGCCGAAAGCAGACCAGTCAGAAGCTCAGGTAAGATTTTTCCAGCACCAACGGCCAACCCCGTCCAGTGGGAGTCGGAGGTACTATCAGCTGAGGGCTTAAAGACTATGATTTCTCGTTCCTGAGGTTCATAAAGTTTCAGCTCTTCCAGCAGTAAAGGATCAAAAATCGCCTCGCCATCCAGCAGGAGAAAACTACCCGACCAGGTAAAAAGTTCCCTGGTTTTCATTCTGTCTTCAAAAGAAAGACTCCCGGCCTGAAAGTAGTGCAGGTCATGAGAAAAAGGTAGAACACGCCTGTCTTTCTTGACTCTTTCGACCAGCCTTAGCTCCTCCTGGCTGCCAGAACCGATTAAATAAAAGGTTTTCAAACCGGCTTGGTGGCAGGCCAGAATTGCCCTGAGGAGAAGTGGCAGGCCCAGAATATTTTTGCCCGAACCAGGGCGGAGTATAATGATAGTGTTATCTGGCATGATTAATCTCCGTGGCTAATTTTTCTTTTTTTTTACCGGCGGAGGTCAGAATCACAGTCAGGACAGCAAAGATGATTTTGCGGACTCGCCTCATCAGCCCAACGCTCAGTCCGATGTTCGGCGGATAACCGACGGTGGCAGCAGCCAGCAGACTTCCGCCTTCGGCTGCACCCCACTGACCGGGGATAATAAAAAAGGCAGTGTTGATTATGACGGTAAAGACCGAGATGAAAACAACTTTGACCAGACTGGCCGGCCAGCCCATCGCTCTGATAATTATGTATATTTCCAGCGCTCCAAGACAACGAGCGGCAAAATGAAGCAGAAAAGCTACCAGCAGGCTTGTTTTGGAGTGGCTGAACATCAGGCGCATATTCCTATCGAAATCTTTCAGGCTGGCTTCTTTTCGCTCGAACCAACGCCGGCTACGGCGGGAAATACCGGCCAGCCGCCCGATAATCGAATGAACGCCTTTGAATTGCAGAATGATCATAATTACCAGAACCAGGGTTATAGCTCCCAGGGCCACCAGCGAAGAAATTTTCAGTTTCTGGGGGATTTTAAGATAAACTAAAGACAAAAATAATCCGACTGCTAAATAAGCCAATGAAGCCAGATACTCAATGGTTTTATCAAAAACAATGCCAGGAATCCCTTCGTTTAAAGGAGAATGAGGTTTGATGATGACCGCTCGGGCTGCCTCCCCGCCGATATTGGCTGCTACCGGCACAAGTGTCCCCAGACCATCGGCTATGATTTTCGCCCGGAAAAGGGTCATAACAGGAACTTTCTGAAAGGCCCCCTGGACGATAGACCAGGCAACAGCCTGAAGAAACATCCAGAGAAGTGCTGTTAAGCAAATCAGAGGGAGATAATAACCCGCTTTGACAATATTATCCCAGACAACCTGCGGCCCAGCCCGCCAGATAAGAATGGCCAGGAGCAAGAAGCCGAAGACTGTTAAACTTACTCTGGCTAACTTTTTTTTTCGGCTTTTGCCTTCGGTTTTGTTGGAATTGTTATTTTCCATTGGTTTCTGCTCGGTGCTCGAACAAGTTAAGTTTAGTTTATAACCTCAGTTAGCTTTTTATGCCAAGCTATCTTGAGCCTTGCCCCGGACCTGAAATCGGGCTAAACAACAGGGGACCAAGGTCGGTCAATAAGTCTTGTAAGTATAAATGATACCAGGGATTATGTCAAAAGAGGCCAGCCTGCGGATAGGAGCGTATATTCAGATTGAAGAAATGCAACGCCGGCTCAATCTACCTTCCTTCAACTGGCAGGAAGCCAGACTAATTCTCCGGGATCGCAGACTACAACTCGACTGATAATTTACAGTCGCCTGGTAGACTGCTGAATTTTAAAGACTCAGATTGACCGTGGCCTCGGCAGTTTTATCTGGCTGGCTTTCAGAAGTTGCCTTTAAAACTATGGTCGCTTCTTGGGAAGCGCCTTTCGACGGTAAAACGTAGACGGTTATATCCGAGGTCTGACCGAACTCAACAGAAGCCAGAGCATTTGGTAGTTGAACCTGCCAGCCCTGTCCGTTGATCGAGACCTCCAGCCGGTATAAATCACAGTTAAGATGGCCAGAAGCATCTGAGGGATGAAGCTTTGGATCGACTTCCGCTGGCTGGCCGGTATTTTTGAGCGAAAAAGTTACCGGGGTCAGCCCTGGGGCAGCCTTGATGCTGGCTGAAGGCGAGGTCAACTCCACGCCCCGTACCTGCGGGCCCGGGCCGTCCAGTGACCTGATAGCCAGGGTGTAGGTTAAAATCCCATCCCGGTTTCGATCGACAGACACAACATAAAAATGGAGGCGGTTTGGCTCATCTTGATATTCAAACTGGCTGCCTGAGTTAAGGCCAGCGTGGAACAGAGCATCATTGAGCTGGCGGTAGTCAGCAATGGTCCTCATAACTTTTTCGCCGGATGGGCTGATATAATCAACTACATTTATGTCTTCCGGATGAGCATCTATGACCCAGATATAGCTGTCAAAGGCATTGGGGCCACCATTATTTCCCCAGAGCTTATCTTTGTTTTTGGCCAGGAGAACACCGTTATCCGGGCAGAAAGAATCAAAGCCGATCCGCTGAACAACTTCCAGGGAATAAAAATTATAGTCAGGATTGCCTGAGGAGAAGGGGTCAGTGGCCGGATCTGAAAATGGCGTTCTATCGCCCGGCTCTGAGCCATCGAGCCGGACGTTTATTCCGGTGTAGCTGCCAGGTAAGGGATCAACTTCTCGGGCTGTGACCCTGGCTACCACCAGTCCGGATTTGGCCAGTCCTTCCCGGCTGAGTGTCAGCAATTGGCCCTCTGGAATAAAGTCGCAGGCCATCCTATCTCTTATCATCAATCCGGCTGGCCCGGCCCCGCCGGCTATGGGTGGAACGACCCAGCGCTGGTGAGGACCGCCGGGGCCATTAAAACAGGCTCTATCCATCAAGTCCCACGGCCCGACAGCTGCCCGTCGATAGGGTTGGACATAAGGGTTGTTATTGAGGTCGGGCAGGTGAAAAGCAAAATGTCCCAGCTCATGAGCAATAGTACCTGAGTTTTCTCCCTGGCGCATCGAGGAGAGCCCCCACTGCTGTGAACCAGCCAGCCAACTGGTCCATTCGACATAACGGGTAGGGACCCAGCGTGGCATCTCTGGATTGGGATTACCCCATTCGGGAGGAATGTCATCCTTGCTTTTAAACTTCATCTGGCCAAATTCCATCCAGACTCCAGTCTCATCATATCCAGCATAAATTCTTAAAATGGCATCATAATTTTTTCTGATATCCTGACCAGCACTCTGCATCCACAACTCATCGCAGTCTTTTTCCAGACGTCCTGAAGCCACGCTGCCATCAGGCGTATATTTGTTCTGGTGATATTCGTTGAGGCCATACCACCAGTGAGGTTTAGGCAGCTGGTAAGGTCCAAAAGTGTCAACCTGAGTTAAACCAAATTTTCCCCGCGATTGCCACATCCAGTAGTGATGGATGTCAAGGCCATGGTTAACCGGCAGTGATTTAGTGAAAAAGTCAGCGTAGAATTGAGGTACTTTTTCTCTTGCTATGGGTTCAACCTGCGGGTTGCCGAAGGGGTCGGTGCCCTTGGCTCGGGTGATGACAAAAGGCTGGTTGGGAAAATCAACCGCGACAACAGCTAGCCTGAAACCACGCTCGGGTTTGAGCGACGGATCAGCCCAGTTCGGGCCGGGGAGAGGCCGGTAATCAGCCCAGGTCATCTCGTCTTGATCCTGAACCTTTTGCGGATCGATCGGCGGTGGGAAGGATGAAAGACCAGAGGCAGCGGGTGATTTGGTTCTGTTGTTAATAAAGACTAAAAGAACCGCTGCCACTAAAATCAAGATAAGAATCAGCCAGAAACCGGTTGATAAAGATCTCCGCCTGACCGGAGTTTGGTCGTTAGCCATCGGGCACCTCCTGGAAGACCGAAAAAAATAAATCTATGAAGTAAGGTATATTAGATATCAGACGGAGTCAACAAAAATATTTTTCCTTCTTTATATTATTCATATTGGTTTTTGAGTTTTGAGCAAAAAATGTGAAAAGTAAAAATCTCAGCCGGTTTCTATTGCTTTTTGTAACTGACCGGATGATTTAGGAGCGGTAGCTGTGTATCTTTTAGTTTGAGCAACTCACGGATTTTATCTCTGTCCATACCGGATCTGGGCCTCGTGTTGAGCCCAACGCCTGCGCAAAAAACAGAAATATTCTGCGAAACAATACCGGTATCAAGGGCTGCCCATTCCTTTTTCATCTCGTCGCTACCTCCCCTGAATCTGGAAATATCAGAGACAAGTAGCAGAACAACTGGAGCCATGGTGACCTGTTCCTGGGGACGGGGAGCTCCAGCCGTTGGGGTCGGTGGCTGCTGACCACGTTCTCCCGGCTTTGGTGGCTGCTGTCCCTGTTGTCCTGGTTGTCCGGGACCAGCTGGACGGGGCGGTCTGGGCTGGAAGAACAGCAACCGCTGGTCGCCGGCTACCACTTCTACCAGGCTGTGGCTTTTTGCCTCATACAGGTAAACACCGTCTTTCATGAAAACATAGATATCAACATCCTGAGCATTCATGGCTGAGGGCGCGGTCTTTTTGCCGCTATCCGGGCGGTTAATCCCGTTGGCTGCCCATAGCAAATCAGACAGATCCTGCGCGCTTAAATCCTGACTGGTCCACTCTGTCGCCGAGGCCCTGACGGCCAGAGCTTCCATCACCGTCAAGCCGCGTTTTTTATTCGGCTCATTGAGTTTAATCGTTTTTGGATTCTGAGCACCGAGGAAAAGGGGTGCCAGAAGCAAAGTAGCGACAAGAAATAACATTGACCTCGAAGCTATTGACTTGCCCATGCTGTTTCCTCCTTTCCTGAGTTCAATTTTAAAGCTATCTACCATTTTGATCAACGGTCGCATTAAAAAGTTGCAATGAAAAAGTCAGGTGCAAAATCAGCCCTGACTTTCGGCTACTATATGCGTATCCTATCTCCTTAAAAATAACCGTTTATCTTTGCTATTAAAAGGTTTAATCGCTGACCTTCTCTGGCTTTTCACGACCAACCCCGGCGATCCTGGCCATGACTTCATAAAGAATGGGTACAATGAACAGCCGCAGCAGGATAGCAAAGAAAAAACCACCGATGTAAACCACAGCCAGCGGTTGATGTAATTCCGAGCCGGTCGTTTTAATCAGAGCCAGAGGTAGCACACTGGCGATCATGACCACGTCGGTAATAAATATCGGGCGGAACTTGGTCAGGGCCCCTTCCAGCACGGCCTGCCTTAAGGGTAAACCCTGTTTGATATAATCGTTGGTCTTGCCAACGAGAATAATATCGTTCTGAGCGCAAATGCCGAACAGGGCGATCAAGCCGATGGTGGAAGAAACATTGAGCGACTGTCCTGCTACCAGAAGGCCAAGTATCGCTCCGACGAGGGTTGATGGAATATCCAGGATAATTAGCAGTGCTTGCCAGACTGAACCGAAAGACCAAAACAGAATAACGAAGATAATCAGAAGAACCAGACCCATGAGCAAAGAGAGATGCTTCATGGCGTGCTGCTGGTTCTCATACTGTCCACCAAAAGTTACAAAATAGCCCTGGGGCAGGCTTACCCGTTTTTCTATCAGGCGCCTGGATTCCTCTACGAATCCGGCTATATCGCGTTTGACTACGTTACAAACGACAATTTTCCGGCGCATCATGTTTTCCCGAAAAATCGTCTGCGGGCCTTCATCTCTTTCGACTTCAGCCAGTGAGATGAGAGGTATTTTCTGCCCATCAGGTGTATCAATTAGCAAATTTTTAATTGCTTCTTCGTCCTGGCGGTACTTTTCCGGGAGTCTGATTAGCAGGGAAGTAACTCTGTTTGGTTCATAAACGTCAGTGACTTCGAGTCCGTTGAAAGCAGTTTCGACGACGCTGGCTACCTGGTCCATCGACAAACCATAGCGGGCCAGTTTTTCACGGTTGGGCTTTATAATCAATTGAGGAATGCCCCTCGTCTGTTCGACGTGAACGTCTGCTGCGCCCGGTATTCCGGCTATGATATTCCTGATTTCATCAATTTTTGCATTCAATAGATTCAGATCTGTGCCAAAGAGTTTGACGGACAACTGGCCTTCCGCCCCGGTGGTCATCTCAGCCAGTTTATTGGCGATGGGTTGCTCAATGATAAAAGAAAGGCCGGGATATTTTTCCAGTTCCTGACGTATGGCCTGGCTGAGCTCTTTATATCCTCGTGACCTTTTCTCCTTTGGCAAAAGATCAAGCAGAAAATGGCTATGGTTAACGGGGTGGAGGTGCTCTGAGCTTTCGGCTGAACCGGTGGTCCTGGAAACGGAAACCACTTCTGGAAAGGTCAGGAAAAGTTTCTCCAGCTTCTGGCCAAAGTGGACCGATTCTTCCAGTGAGGTCTCAGGTAACATCGTCGTCGAAACCAGCATCGAACCTTCGTCTAAGGGTGGAGCAAAATCCTTCCCCAGACGCATGTAGGCTACAACCGCTATCAGAATCAGTACTACAAAAATGGTAAGATAAATGGCCTTTTTCTCCAGAGCCCACTTTAAAACAATCTCATACTTATCTTTTATCCAGTTAGTAATTTGCTTCCGGCTGTGAGCTTTTTCTGGTTCCCGGATGAACCTGGTGGCCAGAACGGGTTGGAGAGTCAGGTTAAGAATCAAGGCTCCAAAGAGGGCAGCAGCCACGGCAAAGGCTGTCGGCCGGAACATAGCTCCTTCCAGTCCCTGCAAAGTCAGCATGGGGACAAAAACCAGGATGATAATCAAGCAGGCCGAAAAAAGATGAGGGCCCACATCCTTGGCTGCCTCAGAAATAATTTCAATATAGGAGGCCTGTCCTTTTTTCTCTTTGAGGAGTCTGAGGATGTTTTCAATGAGGATAATTGACCCGTTGGCCATTTTGCCTATGCCGATGGCCAGCCCTCCGATCGACATAACCGTCAGGTTAATACCAAAGATTTGCATGGCTACCAGCGCGATCAAAATGGCAAAAGGTACGGTGAGCGAGGCAATCAGAGCACTGCGCCAATCACCCATAAAAATAATCATGACCAGAACAATGAGGAAAATACCTTCAATTATGGATAGCTCCAGATGACTGATTGATTTGGTAATGAGCACTGACTGGTCATAAACCGGTTTTATTTTAATCCCCTCAGGCAGATCCTTAGCAATCTTATTCAGCCCTTCCTTTATATTTTTGATGGCCTTTAACGTATCCGAGCCATATTGTTTTTCAACCGTCACGTAGACTGCTTCCTTTCCGTTATGGCTGGCGTCTTCCCGCCGGAACTTACTGCCCGCAACCACCGTGGCTACGTCACTTAAGTACACAGGAACATTCTGACGGGAGGCCACAACTATCTGGCTGATGTCACTTAAAGTCTGGATCTGACCCAGTCCTCTGATCAGGATTTCCTCTTTACCCTGGCGAAGAATACCGCCAGAAAAATTGCGGTTACTCATCTCCACCGCTCTTCTGACATCATCAATGGTCAGTTTAAAGTTATGAAGCATCTCAGGTTTGAGGAGAACCTGAAATTGTTTTACTTCTCCCCCCAGGTTAACAATATAGGAAACGCCAGGCAGGCCTTGAAGACGTTGCCGGACAACCCAATCGGCGGCAGATCTTAGTTCTACCGGATTAACTTCCTGGCCGATGACCACGAACTCGAAGATTTCTCCCATCCTGGAGCTAACCGGTCCAAGAACTGGAGGTGTTGTTCCTGCTGGCAGGCGACCGGAGACCAGTTCGAGTTTACTGGAGATGACCTGTCTGGCTTTGTAAATGTCTGTTCCCCAGTTAAACTCTACTGTGACCAGAGAGTTGCCGGTGGTTGATTCTGAGCGAACCCGGGTGATATCCGGTGCGCCGGCCATCAAACTTTCGATAGGAAAAGTAATTAATCTCTCTACATCTTCTGAAGCCATACCCGGATTATTCGTGATCACATTGACCAGAGGGGCATTTAAGTCAGGGTAAATATCCTTGGGTAGCCGGAGGTAAGCCACCACTCCCATAATAGACACCAGCAAAATGAGAAAGACGGTCAACAGCCGATGCTTGATAGCAAAATCTATGAGCTTGTTAATCATATTGTTCTCCTCAAGCTGATGAGCTTTCAGTCATGAATTGATTTCTTCAATTCTTCTTCAAAAAGCTTTGACTTGAGCTCGAAGCTTCCTGTGGTAACCACTTTCTCTCCTGCCGTTAGCCCTTTAAGAACCTGATAATGCCCGTTTAACCTGACTCCAAGACTGATCGGTCTTGGTTCGAATTTGCCTTCCTGAGCGATAAAAACAAACTTTTGACCCAGGTAATCACAGACTGCTGCCTCGGGCACAGCCAGTGTCTTTTCTCCGTCATGGAGATAGATTTTGATGCTGGCAAACATACCTGGTTTCAAAAGCAAGCCCTCATTAACAACTTCAGATCGGACAGTTATGGTCCTTGTCTCGTCTTTAATGACATCAGCGATGTAGGAGATTTTTCCGTGAAACACCCGGTCAGGTAGGGCCTCCACTGCTATTTCGACCTGCTGTCCGGTTTTAACTTTTGGTATGTCTTTTTCGAAAATTTCAGCATCTACCCAGAGGACACCCGGATCAAGGATGGTCATAATCTCTTTACTCTGGTCGATCATCTCGCCAGGTATGACTTTGATCTCAATCACTTTTCCGGCCAGGGGAGAATAAAGAGTTATAACCGGGTTGATTTGATGGGTGGTGGCTATCTTTTTAACATCTTCTTCGGTGAAACCAAGTAAATGCAATCTTTTTTCCATAGCTTCAAGATTGGCTCTGGCGATTTTCATTTCAGCTTCGGCCGTCAGAAAGTCTTTTTGAGCTCCAGCTCCGTGTTCATAAAGTCTTTTCTGCCGTTCATAATTGGCTTGAGCCAGCTCGAAATCGGCCTGAGCTTTAAAGAAGTCGGCTCTGGCCTGACCAACTTCCTGGCTCTGCAGGATGACCAGAGGAGAGGAGACCTTGACCCAATCGCCAACATTGCATTTTATTTCGTAAACTCTGGCCGGGAAAGCATAACTGATCACACTGGTTCTGGTATAAGGAGCCAGTAACTTGCCCATAGCTGTCAGATATGGCTTAAACTCCAGGTAACTGATCTCAGCTGTCTCAATTTTTACTACCTCGCTTTCTGAAGCTGAAAGTGTGATCGGTGCCAGTTGTGATAACCAGGCTCTGGTTTTTTCAGCTCTAGAGAGGTTCTCTGCTGTTGGTTTTGGTTCCTGATTTAAGGCTGCCTGCTGGCTTCCTGGCCGGGTCATGTCCTGTGACTTACTGTTTCCCACCTGCTGCCTGCAGCCTGTGGTGAAGAAACATAGTGATAAAACTAAAGCGGAAATAAAAATTATTAACTTTTTCATTGTTGACCTTTCAATACAATGCCCAGTGCTTTATCGAGCGCTGCCACGGACACAGCATGCTCATAAAGAGTCTCAGCGTAAGATAACCTGGCTTCGAGCCAGGTGCGGCGGGCCTCGATTAGATCCAGACCGCCAATCTGCCCTTCCTGAAAGCTGTATAAAAACATATCGTAGACTTTCTGTGATTGAGATAAAATTTCTCGCTCAATCAAGTCAATCTGTTCCTGAGCCAGCTGGACTTGCTGGTAGGCTTCTTCGACTTCGAGGGAGACCATATTTTGCCAGTAAACCTTTTCTTGCTGGAGAGCCCGGCTCATCACCTCAGCTTCTGCTATTTCTCCTTTTCTGGGCTGCCAGAAGAAAAGCGGTATGGCAAAGCTCAGATTGAAATCCCAGAAATTTGTTCCTTCTACCCGATGCTTGGCCAGGCCAAGATCAAAATCTGGTAAATAGCTGAGATAGGCCTGCTTTTTTATGGTTTGTGATTTAAGAAGTGAATATTCAACTTTTCTTATTTCCGGCCGGGAGGTAAACGCTTTCTCTGCTGCCTCTTCTAAGGAAAGATTCAGCGCCGGCTGCTTTAACTCACCCTGTATTTCCAATGGCTCGGACGATTTACGACCAAGAACAGTATTCAGGCGTGCCCGGGCAATTCTCGTTTTATTTTCAGAAGACTTAACAAGACTGGAAGCTCTGGCCAGCTCAACCTTAGCTCTGAGAACTTCCACCTGGGGAACTTCACCGGTCGAGTTTTTCAGACTGACTATTTCGTCAAAACTTTTCGAGATATCCAGGTTTTGCCGACTGTACTTTAATTCTTCTTCGGCTAACAACAAACCGAAAAAAGCCTCCTTGACATCGTAGGCGACAGAAAGTTTCAATTCTTCCAGGTTTTTCTCGGTTTCCATTGACTCTAAGGCTGCTACCTTTTTTCTAAGATGAAGGCGGCCGGGAAACTCGATGGTCTGGTTTAACCAGAAAAATTGCTCGCCAGAGCGAGCGGTATCAAACAGTTTTGGCTCCAGTTCATAGTCAATGGTCAGGCTTGGTTGGGGCCAGGCTTTAGCTATATTGATCCTTGCCCTGGAAGCCAGATATTTCTGATAGGCAGAGAGAACAAGTGGATTATTGTCAAGGGCAATATTCAAACATTGCTCCAGACTTAATGGCCTGGAAAAAGTTGCCTCCTGGGCGAAAGCAGAAAAAAAAGAAAATAAAAGAAGAAAAACTGCCGTCAGGAAAAACGACAGGTGGTCTCTGAACGATTTTTTTATTGGTTCAGGCTCATTGAATCCAGTTGGCCTGTTTATCATAGTGATCGACCTCCTTTCGGAGTAGTTTCAACTGATAAAAAAGACTTTCCAGGCCGCTGATGGGTCTGGAAGGCAATATAGGGATGTATACAGGGAGGTTAGCAGGCCGGGGGAGACCTGGACAGAAAATGTCTGATAAAAGAATTTTTATAACTAAAACAGGAAACCGAAATAATTATCTCAATTAATAAAAGGCTGGACAGAAAGATTAAAACCTGTGGCAAAAGCGACATAAAAATATGAGCAAAATGACAGGCTGGACAGGAAGGAAGATCTTCTAGAGTCTTATGGTTGTGGAAAAAATCAATAGTGGTATAAACGCAGAGAAATAGAATGACCAGGAAAAGTGTCAGCAGGACCTTTTTTTTCCGCATAAGCGATATTTAATATCATATGAGCTGAGCAACTGTCAATAAAGATGCTCAATCAGGTCAGGAGATGATAGCCAGAGAGCATAGGGGCAAAGCTAATAAAGTAAACTTTTTTCACCTTCCTCGTCATTAATAAAAAAATAAAAAAAGGAGGTTGCTTTGAGCAACCTCCCTGGCCGTCAAGCTTCTTTTGCCCTTGTTTACACTTTTTTGTGGCAGAGCCACCAGTCGAAGCAATTAGCCTGTTTTTTGCGCTCTTTAGCTCCTTTGATATCGGTTGGGGCTGGAATAATAACATGATCCTGAATCAGCTCATTATTGGGCCAGTTGGCTGGCATGGCTACATCATACTGGTCAGAAACCTGAAAGGCCTCGAGTATTCTCAGGATTTCAGAAATATTGCGACCAACTTCTGCCGGATAGTAGAGAATCAGTCTAACGATGGCTTCCGGATCGATGATGAAAACAGCTCTGACCGTCTTGGCACCACCACCTGGATGAATCATGCCAATCTTCATCGAAATTTTGCCCAGATCATCAGCAATGATGGGGAAAGGAATTTCCACTTTGAGCTCATTCTCTATCCATTCTACCCATTTGATGTGGCAGAAAACCTGGTCAACGGACAGGCCAAGAAGCTCAGCATTCAGTTTTTTGAACTTATCGTAGTTCTTGGCAAAGGAGACAAATTCAGTCGTACAGACCGGCGTAAAATCACCCGGGTGGCTGAAGAGTACCAGCCATTTGCCAGCATAGTCATTGGGCAATAGCTTTTTCCCATGGGTCGTCTGGACTTCCATTTCGGGAAACCGGTCGCCGATTAACAGCATGCCTTTTGATTCATTATTTTCCATGAGTTACCTCCTTAATAATTATTTTATGGCTAGAGCAGTCAATAAAATATCAGTTTATGGTCGGCACTGAGGCCACTTCCTACCCCCAACCGAGGGACCAGTTCCGGCGGTTCTTCCCGGCGAGTCTTCTTCCACTATAAATGCTGGACAAAACCTCAGTGTTGGCCTTTCTACCATTAGCCAAACATTCTTCCATTTTTAAGCCGGGCGGGATTCAATTTGTCTAATTTTTGTTTTCCCATAAAAGGTGGATATTGCAATATTCACGCGCCCAGACATGTTCGGCTTCCAGCGGGAATAAAGCTTCCGGCTTATCACCTGGTTTGAGTTCCTGACGATAGACCTTTCCATCAGCTATCAGTTCAATCCACTCGATATAGTGTTTCTCTTCCATCGGATGAGCTACCATCTGCCCAACTTTGACCAGGTAACCGCCGGCCACTTTTTCGATATAGGGCACATGTTTTTCCTGAGTGGTATCGGCTGTTTTAGCTTCCATAAAAACCATGTCCTGACCGCAGCAAACCAGGGTGCCCATCCCCTCGTCCAGGACCTCCACGATATTCCCGCATTTCAAACATTTGTAAATACCATACTTCTTAGCCATTTAAGCCCTCCAGTTGTTTATATTTATTGCTCTGACGACAAGAAGGGCAGAGGCCCTTCAGGTCGAGATGCTTTTCCAATACGTGATAATTGTCCAGCCCGCTCAGCTCGAGTTTTTCAATTCCGACATCATAGATCTGGTCACAGCCGAGACATTTAAAATGCCCGTGCCAGGAAAGAGTGGAATCATAACGTGCTTCATTTTTTTCTAGGTTGATGAGCTGGACAATTTGTTTTTCAAGAAAAAGCCTCAAGGTGTTGTAAACGGTTGCCTTGGAGATAGCCGGGATTTCTTTTTTTAAGACTTCATAAATTTCGTCCGCTGTTGGATGTGTTCGCTCATTAATTAAATATTCGAAGATTTTCAACCGGTGGAAAGACGGGCGGATGCCTTTCTGGCTTAAAAATTGGCTGATCTCATCCAGGTTCCAGGGTTTATCTGGTTTCTCTGTCAATTTAACCTTAGCTGTCATTTTTGTAATCATTATAAATTTAACTTCGTTATAAATTTATACTGATTACTATCTTTTGTCAAGATCTATCAGCTTCTTTTATCAGGCTGTTTTATTAACCCCGCTAAAATATCAGGAGCAATAGTTCGTCCTGAAATCGGCATGATCAACTTCGGACCTACCCCAGGCCTTGAGGACTATCTCTTAAAATCTGGCTCTTGCTTTCTGATAAAGACCTTGAAGCGATGGATATCGACATGGAGACGGCTGGCGGCACAGATCGAGGTCAATTCTCAGAAAAACGGCTATCCCTGTAATCTAAATCAGTGGGAGCTGAGAAAATGGCAGAGAATAAAATGCTCAGGCGGCGAGCCCGGAGCCAGTAAGAATCGCCGCCTTTCCCGCTACCAAGCAGACTATCCTCCGCTGTGCAACCTGAATAAAACAGGGCGACTGCAATTAAGAGGGAAATGATTGCTCCCTGGATTTTTAATTTTCTTAGTTTTTGAGTCCCGTGGCCCCGGCAGTCAAAACAATAAAGCCAATAATCAGACTGCCCCCAGACTGAGCTTATGTAGAGCCATTTACTATTCTGCTGTGATTTATAGCCTCTCTCTTTAGAGCCAGGCTTACCTGGAATAGTAATCAATCATCTGCTGGATGGCTCGCTGGCAAACCCGGCAGAACTCGACCTTCGGGCTGGAAATCATAACACAGTACATCTGCGGGCGATAGAGACCTTTGGAGGCATAACCGGCACCTTCGAAAGCGCCAACTTTATCTTCCAGGTCCTTATATTTTTCGCGGATAGCTTTAATTTTAGCCTCCAGCGGTTTATTTTTTTCCTGAAATCTGGCCGAGATCTGCTTTATTTCAGCTTCTTTCAGATTTTTCTTTTTTGCCTCATCGAGTGCCTTTTGCCTTTCCTGGAAGTTTGCCCTGATCTCGGCCTGCAATTTTTCTATTTCGTCTTTGCCATACTCAGTTGGGATTTTGATGCCGGGTGAAACCAGATCTTTCCATTTTAAGTGCTCGGGGTCAAGAAGGGCCGTGATATTCGGTTCAAGTGGTTCCACTCCGGCCGGATAAAAGTCGTTGTAAGCCACATCAGAGGTGTAGTATTCATCAGCCAGTCCGGCAAAGCTGTGACCGAATTCGTGGATAAAAACACTCAGGCTGGCCTGGTTATCCACGGTCGTAATACAGTAATCATTATAGATACCGCCGCCGCCGTATCTTTTGCTGTTGACCAGGATGACAATCGCATCGTAGGGAACCTGGGCGGCCATTTCCCGCAGGGCGAAACCTTCTTCGGTGAGCATATAGCGATCAAGATCGAAAGCATTGAAAGAGGCTTTAAGGGCAGTGTTTTTATAAGCTTTTTGCCTGGGCTCATCCATGCCTCGTTCGAGTGAAGGACGGAAAACACCGTAGATATTGAATTTATTCTGATTGCTCTTATATGGCTCTTTTTCGAACAGAAAGTCAGAAAATCTTTTGACATCGGCCACAAACTTATCCCTGTCCTCGGCTGTATAGCCTTCAGCCAGAAAAGCCAGATCTACTTTCTGAGAAGCCTCACCATTTTTCACCACCTCGAAAGTATAATCTCCACCTGGCGTGGCTTCTTTGAGCAGGTGATAATCCTCGGGATCAATTGATTCCACCGCCAGCGGATGGAGAAGATTCTGCCTGTCCCGGGCTTCAAAGACAATTCTGACCGGCCGCTTCGGCCAGGGAATTCTTACCGCCCGCTGGAAAACTTTTTTTACCCCGTTGAGGGCAGGTGTGGTCGTTTTATATTCACCAAACTGGCAGTCAAAACCCTTGGCATAGATGAGCTGGTTGGAAGCAACTTCGTAAACTTTAAGAAAATAATGCCCATAGTTAAAGGGATTGGTCAGATTGACCTTGCTTTCCGGCCAGATATCTTCCTGATAAATATCCTGAATAATTATTTTTTCTTCCCTGGCATTGCCTGCCATATAGAAATTGATGCGCATGGCTTTATCCAGGAAAAAATCATCAAATTTAAGCGGTTGTTCATTCTGGGCGAAGAGATTTAAGCTGAAGGCAAACCCCAGGATGAGGCCAAAAATAAATGAGCTTAAAATTCTTCGCCGGCGTTCGTGGCGGTCTGAAAACATATTTTTTTTCTCCTTTCTAGTCGCCGGTGACTCTTGATGCCTCAGACTCTAAGGAGCTTCGTGTCTTCTAAATCTTTACAATCGCTCTCAGGGCTACGTTTCTGTTAACATAAATTTCCTTCTGGGAAGCTACGCCTTCCAGACATCGATTCAAGCCGCTCAGAGTCTTAATCTTTGGCTAAATTATCGATAAGTTGATATCAAATATATCAGAGGTTAGAGTAAATTTTTCGAGCCGTCATGTCAAGCTAAGGGTCCTTTTTGGGTCCTGAAGTTATTCCTGAGTTATTCCTGACGGCGATGAAGGATTAGATAAGCCTGGCCTCGAAGTGGACTGTGACCGGCAGTCGCCGGTCCGAGGAGAAAAGCATCGGGAAAGGAGTAGTTCCCCTGGCTGTCCTGAAAGAACTGCCTGCTTTAAAAAAGATAAAATTGAATTAGACTTTTCTCAGCCAATAGATTATCTGTTATCTGCGCTAAGCGCTGTCGAGGCAGACGAAAGAAGGAGCCATTAAGGGCAGAGCATCTAATCCAACAATGTAGCTAAGTAGCTAACGGGTTTTAAGCACTAAAAGCCAGCCGCCACCTGGCTCAATTGGAATCTCTTCATCCGGCCTAAAAGTTCTAGCTGGCTGAAAATTCTCAATAGCTGGCGCCTCGATTGTCACTTTCTGCGGGTTGAGGCCGAGCTTTTTCCAGTCAACCAGCAGGCGACAGCCGACCGGTTTTTCTGACCAGCTGGCCAGGGCGACCATGGCTCCGCCTTTCTGGCGGTAGACAGTGGCCAGCACCTGAGGCTCACTGCTTTTGACCGGGCATTCAGGCGCCCAGTAGCCAATCATCTCAGCTCGAGTCAATCCAAAATCATCCCAGGCTTTCCACAACGGCCTCGGGTCGCCAGCCCAGGGGAGCCTGGCGGTCATTCCATAAATCATACCGCGCCAGGGATTGCCGCCTTTTTCCAGCATTTCACCCATCAGCCCGAATGGTATCCCCGATATCTCTACCAGCCAGTAATCAGGCTGACTGTTATAGTCAAAATATTCGCCAAACCACAGCCGGTCCAGGTAAGGGAAATGCTCCAGATAAAGATTGGCACTCGAGGCGTAGCCGTCGCGCGGATTGTATTGATTGGCCGAATGAAGGTCAATCAGCCCAGCGGGGCGGTAGGTTTCAAGCACTTTACGCACCCGTTTCATCGTCACCCGGTCGAAGGCCACATCATCAATGTAGAGGCCGTCTATCCCGACATTTTTAGCCAGCCAGGCCAGTCCTTCAATGTAGTAATTGTGCCAGCGCGACATGCCGCTATTGATAATAGCTGCGTCCTTGAGCTCGGGAACAAACCAGCCGGCGATATAGCCGGAGTGAAGATGCTCCTGCAGCCAGGAATAACCGCCTCCCTGACCGTCGGTAAAGATTTCATGCTTGAGGCTCTCCAGGGCGAAGAGCTCGCTCGCCCGGTTGGAGAGTTCCCGAATGGTGTAATAAATTTTGACCCTGAGGCCCTGGCGGTGAGCTTCGTCAATATAAGCCTTCATCTTCTCCGGGCGAAGGAAAGGATAGTTGATAAAAGGATTAATTTCGGTCGCATGGTGGACATTGATGACATTGGCGCCGGTAGCGGCAATCTCCGAGACCGGCTTAAAGGCATGATAATAGCGCTCGGAGAAATGTTTCCCTGGATTTATGGGCTTAAACGGAGTCAGGAGCAAGTTGAAATTAAAGTAAAGGACATCTCCTTTTTTTAACTGCCTGGCTCCGCTTGAGGCGGTGAAGATCACTTCCTTTTTACTGGTTTTGCCTTTACCTTCCGCCTCTTCCACCCGGACCGAGCCGCGACCTTCATTCGACCAGGAAGGAGGCAGGTTGAGTGGTTTTAGCTGGTAGAAGTTAGTATTAAGCGGACGGGAATAATTTTCAGCTCGAAGCTGACACTGAAGACCGGCATTAACTGCCCCGATCCACAGGGCGTCCTGATTTTTGCTTCGGTCCCAGCTCCAGGAGAAAGAGGAGGGCCGCTGGCCACCTTTAAAGCCCAGTCCCATCATGTAGGTCGAGGCTTCCGGGCGTAGCGGTATGAGCAGGGAAATATCATCAACTCCCGTTTCTGAGCCGACTTCCACTTTAACTTTAAATTCCACATAGCCGTCAAATTCCATAGCCCCCTCAATTTTAACCGTCAGGTCGAGGGATGGAATTTTATTGGTTGCCTGCCAGGCCACTTTTCCCGGGGTGATTTTAGTAAAAGCAAACGACTCGTTCTTCCAGCTTGGAGCCGGAGCTCCCGTATTTTTGACCAGAAACTCAAAAGGTCGGCTCAGGAGGTCAGTTGGTATCGAGCTTATGGCGGTTAGTTCTGGCGTAAAAAAGCTCTCGATTCGGGCCGGCAGCCCGTTTTCGCCCAGGGTCAAAGCCCGGCCGAGACACTTTATCGTCCGTCCTTTAACTTCGAGTGGCGTATAGGGTTTGACCACTTCATCGTTGACCGCCAGCTGAGAATTAAGCCAGCGAAGACGAGACTGACGCCAGAGTTCCGAGTCGCCACTGTCAGCGAGAATCCTGTCTTCGACTTTTATTTTTAAAATTATTTTTTGAGCCGGTAAATTCTGGGCTGAGACAGCTACCTCTCCTTCATAGTCGCCGGCAGGTAGGTCTGGCGGTATCTGAATTCCGCACCACATTGGCTGGACTTTTCCCTGAGCCAGGTTCAACTCTTTTTCAAAGGGCTGGCTGTCCCAGCCGATGCCACCCAGGTTAAGGCAGGTTGTATCGCTGGCTTTTATCGCCTGGTCCGAGGTGTGGTTAACCAGATCTGAAAAGACAACTTTTATTTTTTCCAGGCTCTGGCGGTGAGCAAAAAGGCCAAGCTGGAAAACAAAATATTCACCACGAGCAGCACTAGCCTCAAATTTCGTCTGAGGGCCAGTCTCGACCCAGCGCAGGGGAAGATGATCAAACATCCGCACCGGATGCTCCCGGTCTTCAGGGAAAATCAGAAAGGGCTCACTTTTATAGGTTTCATTTATCTTAGCCCTTTCTTCTGTCGTCGCTATAACTTCCATCGGGTAAAAGCGGCTGAAATCATCCACGGCTTCAAAAGCGATGAGTTCAGACCGGGGCAGGGAGGATGGATTGAATTTCGAACCAGGGATAGAATTAAGTTCATTGTGTTCAAGCCAGGTTTTCTCCGGCTGGTAATCAGCAGCCAGGTAGGTTACTACTGGATAATTTTTACCCTCGATTTTATAAGGCAGATAGTAAAAATAATATTCGCCCGGCGCCTCGCTGGCTTCAAAGACAAAGTCTCCGCAGTCATTATTAACTGCCAGTGGCCAGACATTATTTATAAATTTCCCGCTTCTGGCTTCAACTACCAGAACTTTCTTTTTTTCCGGATTGGAATCCGGCCGGCGCCAGGGAAGATGGACAAAAACCGCACTTGAAGCCTCTTTGACTCTGACCACTGCCCGGTGGTTTCCCAGGCCAGAGTCTGGATCCCAGGCAGTGGAAGCCTCACGGTAGGGATATTTTTCTCCACTCTGAGGAGAGAAGACTGCGACTGCTGATGATGAAAAATAGATGAGAGAAAAAAGAATCGCCACCGAAGCTGCCGCTCTGGTTCTAAACCATGAAGTTTTCGACTGAAAATATTTTCCTTTAATCTCGATTTTTTTGGCTCTGAAATTTTTTGACATCTCAATTCCTTAAGTTTTTATTGGTCAGACTGTCGGCTCTGATCATAGTATTTATCTTTGCTAATTAGTTTTCACCCTCAGTTACCTGCCGCCTGAACTGATTTATCTCTGATATTTAACCATTGTTAAGGGCTGGGCTCTGCCTGGCTTCTTACCGGAAGTCTGGTTAAACCTGCTTCCGGACTTACATTGTTTCTCAAAAGGACATCATTTTCAATCCTGGTTTTTTGAGTCAAAAGAATCTGATTGATTAAGAGTCTGATTCTGTGTTAATTTGCTTTTCAATCTGGTGAAGAACAGGGAGGCGTTCTTATGTCTGAAAAATCAAGGATGGTAACTTTGCTCTTTGGCTGGTTTCTGGGGATTTTTGGCGCTCACCGCTTTTATACCGGCAAAA
>Ga0209201_1001355_pt1 | contig 28796 bp, 40 predicted proteins | sample AD_UKC055_MetaG_FD_184411 | JGI IMG/M metagenome (GOLD analysis project Ga0209201, IMG submission 184411) | Active sludge microbial communities of municipal wastewater-treating anaerobic digesters from USA - AD_UKC055_MetaG (SPAdes) (version 2) | ecosystem: Engineered > Bioreactor > Anaerobic >...
TTTCATCTCTTGAGAGTGCTTTTCCAAGATTTTTATACAATGCCATAAAGATTTTAAATTCAAGAGTAGAAGTTTTTATCTCTTCACCATTTTTAAAAATCTTATATTCCTTTGGATGAATTTCGAGATCTTTAAATTTAATAACCTCCCTTTCTCCATATCTCCTTAATACAGATTTAACTCTCAAGACTAATTCTTTAAAACTAAATGGTTTAGTGACATAATCATCAGCACCTTCTTTAAAACCAATTATTCTATCATCCTCTTCACCCTTTGCAGTAATTATTATAATAGGAATATCCTTTTCCTTTTTAATCTCCTTTAATGCTTTTAAACCTGAAAAATCAGGTAACATTAAATCAAGAAGAATTAAATCTGGATTTTCCTCATAATATTTATTTAAACCTGATGAAGCTGTTTCTGAAATTATAACTTCATAACCTTCTTTAGAAAGATATAGTTTTAAGAGTTTTCCAATCTCTTTATCATCTTCAACAATTAAAATCTTCATAATATAAATAATATAATAATTAATTATTAAGGAAATATTAAGATTTTAAAATTTATGTAAAAGTTATATAATTAAATTAGAAGTAATTTAAAGGAGGTGAGAAGGATTAAACAAATCAAAAAATTTATTTGGAGGTGTTTAAATGAATCATTTCTTTAAAAAAAGTTTAACTACAATTCTTTTTCTTATTTTAATTTTTAGTGTTGTAAAGGTTTCAGTTTCTGTTGATAGTTCAATTTCACAAAATCAAACAAAAATAACTATTCTTACAACATCTGATGAACATGGAAATGTTTATCCTATTGATTATTACACATTAAAATCTGCAAATAGGGGTCTTGCAAAAGTTTATACTCTTGTTAAACAGGCAAAAAGTGAAAATCCAAACTCTATTCTTATTAGTAATGGTGATGTTATTCAAGGCACACCACTTGTCTATTATTTCACAAAAATTGAAAAAGATGTCCCACATCCTATGATGGTTGCAATGAATTATATGGGCTACGATGCTATGCTTGTTGGAAACCACGAAATTCAGGATTATGGTTTTGATTGGCTAATGAAAGTAGCAGGAGATGCAAAATTTCCAATTCTATCTGCAAATATGGTTAATAAAGAAACAGGTGAATATCCTTTAAAACCATATGTAATAAAAGAGGTTAACGGAGTTAAGATAGGTATAATTGGACTTACAACAGAAGAAACAAATACAGTAACAGCTTCTTATAATTTAAAGGGACATTGGTTTGAAGACGCAGTAGAAACTGCAGGAAAATGGATAAAATATTTAAGGCCCCAAGTTGATATTCTAATTGTTTCAGCACATATGGGTTTTGAATTTGGAAATGATACAAAGAATTTTAAATACATAGAACCACTAAGAGAAGGGAATGTCGCAGATGCAATAGTTCAAAAATATCCTGAGATTGATATTATGATAACTGGACATGATCATTATAATATTGCTCCTTTTTTAAGAAATGGAGTTTTATGTATTCAACCTTTATGTTGGGGTCAAGCGTTAGGAAAGATAGATGTAACTTTAGAAAAATCTGGTGATAAATGGAAAGTTGTTAAAAAAGAGGGAGTAAACTTAACAGTAGATGATAAAGTTGAGGCAGCACCTGAGATTCTTGATTTAATAAAAGATTATCATGAAAAAGCAGTAAATTATGTTGATTCACCAATTGGTGAGGCAGCTGAAACAATAGATGGTACTTTATGCCGTCTTCAAGATAATGCTATGTTAGATTTAATTCATAAGGTTCAGCTTGAAGTTACAGGAGCTGATATTTCAATTGCTGCTATGCTTCCAACAGTCCCGCCAATATTTCCGAAAGGACCAATAAAGGTGAGAGATATCTATTCACTTTATATTTATGATAATACCTTATGGGTTAAAGAAGTAACAGGAAAAATTTTAAAAGATGCTCTTGAATGGTCTTATGCTTATTATAACACCTATGACTTTGGAGCAACAGATACGCCAATGGTTAATCCAAATATAAGAGCATACAATTTTGATACAGTTCAGGGAATTGAATATGAAGTTGATTTAACAAGACCTATTGGACAAAGGGTTATAAAGATGTCATATAAGGGAAAACCTGTCTCAATGACACAGAAATTCAAGCTCGCAGTTAATAATCATAGAGGCAATGGTGGTGGTGGATATACAATGTTTGCTGATGCACCACTTCTCTGGAAATCTGATGATGAAATTAGAAATTTAATTATTGAATATATACAAGAACAAAAAGTTATAAAACCTGAAGTTGATAATAACTGGAAATTATATCCAACCTATCTCCTTGATCCACTTAAAAACACTTTTGATACATTCTTCAGAAATGTAAAAATAGATACGTATCCATATGCAATTTATGATATAGATTCATCAAAAATAGTAACTAAAAATCATTTCTTATATCTTTTAAGTAAATCTACTGAATTTACTCAAGCAGAATTAAAAGTTGATTATGAAATATTTACAGGTTACGGTGCTTTCTTCTCAGAACTACCAATTACTAAAGAAGAAGCTGTTTTGATGACTGTTTATGTTGTCGGAGGACTTAAAGAAGCACAAACAGTTGATTTATCAATTCTTGATAGATATGAAGATGGAAAAGATGTTTCAATCTTGGCAAAGAAAGCATTTGCTTGGGCAATTAATAAAGAAATTATTAAACCAGTCGATAATAAACTCGAGCCAAAGAAAAATTTAAATTTAGGAGAAGTTATAAAACTAATTGTTGATGCAAAATTTCCATATATAACAATCCTTCATACAAATGATGTACATGGATATTTGACTGGAACTGATGCTAAAAATGGTGGAGTTGCAAGAATTGCAACAATAGTAAAACAGGAGAGAGAAAAGAATCCAAACACAATTTTAATTGATGCTGGAGATCATATCCAAGGAGCAAATATTTCCAATTTCTTTAAAGGTAAGAATGTAATTGAAGTTTATAATGCGATGGGTTATAACTATGCAACTTTTGGTAACCATGAATTTGATTGGGGAAAAGTCGTAACTAAAGAGAGAATTAATGAAGCTCAATTTACATATTTATGTGCAAACATAATTGATACATCAACAGGAAACACTTTTGCTCCAAAAGCTTATGATACAAAAGAATATTCAACGCTTAAACTTGGATTTTATGGATTAGATACTGATGAACTTCCAATACTTGTCAATCCAACAGGTATTGAAGGATTAAAGATATTGGATCCAACTGATACTTCAAAAGATATGGTAAGCACACTTAAAAAAGAAGGAACAGATTTTATTATCTCAATTTCACATTTAGGTTATGATAAAGATAAATTACTTGCAGGTTCAGTAGAAGGAATTGATTTAATTATTGGTGGTCATTCCCACACAGTTTTAAATAAGGTAGATTTAGTAAATAATATTTATATTGTTCAGACTGGTGAGAAAGGTCTCAATTTAGGTAAAATTTATCTTCAATTTGAAAATGATTACTCAGGTTCAAAATTAGTTAATTTCAGATATACATTGATTCCAATTACTGACACTATCAAAGAAGATTCTACAATAAAAGCAATAATTACACCATATGAAGAGAAACTTAAAAAAGAAATGGATGTTGTTATTGGAGAAACATTAGTTGATCTTGACGGAGAAAGAGGAAATGTTAGAACAAAAGAGACCAATTTAGGAAACTTAGTAGCAGATTTTATGAAAGAGTTAGCAAATTCAGATATCGCTATAACAAATGGTGGAGGAATAAGAGCAAGTATAAAGAAAGGACTTGTCAAAATTGGAGATGCATATAATGTTCTTCCATTTGATAATTTAATTGTAAAAATTGAAGTAACTGGAAAAGACATTGTTGAAGCTATTGAAAATGGAGTATCACAAGTTGAAACAGCCCAAGGGAGATTTCCACAAATTTCTGGATTGGTAGTAAAAGTTAATAAAAATAAACCTCCAATGAGTCGAGTTGTTGAAGTTTTATTTAATGGTGAACCAATTGAATTAGATAAAATTTATACTGTAGCAACAAACGATTTTATGGCAAGTGGTGGAGATGGTTACACTTCATTTAAGAATGCCAAATCCTCTGTTTGGGCTACTGGTAACTGGATGAGAGATGATTTTGTTGAATATATTAAAAAACATTCACCTCTTAATCCTCAAGTTGAAGGTAGAATAGTTTATGTAGAAGATTAAAATTAGGTTCTGGAAAGATTCAGGGGAGGTTTTTAAACCTCCCCTTTTTTTATTGACACAAATCCAATACGGAATAAAATGTTGAAATATGAGAAAAAAAATTGCTGATTTTATTGTTAAAACTTTTAATCTCGAAAAAGGTGATATAAACAGAAATTTCGGTTTTTTTGAAGGTATTCTTTCCTGTATTTTAAATTTTCTAATTTTTTTGATTAAATATTCTTCCAGCATTTCTTTAAATTCTGTTGCCTTAAAAGCAGATGCATTTCATACTCTTTCAGATATTTTAACTTCTATTATAGTAATTATAGGATTCTATTTTTCCTCAATAAAACCTGATAAGAAACATCCATTCGGACATGGAAGAATTGAAAAAATTGCTTCAATGTTAATGGCAATTATGCTTGTTTATGTTGGATATCAATTTTTAATATCATCATATAATAGATTTAAAAATCCAGTCCCTATAGATTTTAATTTAATAATAATATTAATATTATTTATTACAATTTTGATGAAAGAATTTTTAACACTTATTTCATTAGAACTTGGTAAAAGAATAAACTCACTTTCTCTAAAAGCAGATGCATGGCATCATAGAAGTGATTCAATTGCAACATTATTAATAGTTGTTGGCTTTTTTAGTTTCAAATTTGGTCTTTATTCTCTTGATGGAATATTAGGAATGGCTGTTTCTGTTTTGATTGCTTATACAGGTATTTCAATAATATTCCAATCAGGCAGTTTTTTAATTGGAGAAGAACCGTCACAAGATTTAGTAAAAAAAATCAATGATATTGCATATAGTTTTGATTTTATTAAGGATATTCATCATATGCATATACACGATTATGGAAACCAGATTGAGATAACTTTCCATGTTAGATTAAAAGGCGATCAAACATTAAACAATGTTCATGAAAAAATAACAGAAATTGAGAAAGCTATAGAAAAAGAAATTAAAGGAGCTAATGTAACCATACATTCTGAACCTACCGAATCAAATGTAGAATAAAAAATAAATGTTTAAATATCTAATTTTTTCTTAGTTTACAAGAACAGACAGTCTACTTTTGTAAACTTTTTATTTAATTATTTTTTCTAATCCCCAAGCACAAACCATATAAACAATTGTAGGTAAATAGATGAGACAAAGGTGTCAGGCACTAAAGTCTCATTAAAAGGATAAGGATGAGGAAGTTTACAAACATATTTGAATTTTTTAGTATTAGAGCAGTAGTAAAAATGTTAAAAAAGGGTCAGTCCTAAAATTATCATAAAATGTTAAAAAGGGGTCAGTCCCTAATTTAACATTGTTTATTTTTTATATTAAGTATGTTAAGATAGAATCACACTATTCCTTTAGATAAAAATCTCCTGTCAAATATATTATAGAAGATTTTAATTTTTCCAATGTATTATGAATTTATATGAGATTGTGAAAAACCCTCTATTTTGTCATTTCTGTGTAAACGGGAATCCAGTGTCTCCATTTTCTCATTTCCGTGTAAACGGGAATCAAGTACTTTCATCAGTAATATAAATTCCTACTCACATAGGAATGATAGTTTGGGTAACTTTTTCAGAGATCTCTATACAAGTTATTGACAAAATATAAAAAATATGTATAATTTGAATCTGCTCTATTTAAAATAGAGTGATAATTGATTTAAAGGACTTATTTCTTTTTTTGAGCCCTGATTTTAAATAAAATAGAGGAGGTTTTATGCCTACAGTTAATCAATTAATAAGAAAACCAAGAGAAAAGGTTTTGAGTAAAACTCGTTCAAAGGATCTTATAGGAAATCCTTTTAAAAGAGGTGTTTGTATAAAAGTATACACTACAACACCAAAAAAACCTAACTCTGCTTTGAGAAAAGTTGCTAAAGTAAGATTATCAAATGGAAGAGAAGTTATTGCTTATATACCTGGAATCGGGCATAATTTACAAGAACACTCAATTGTTCTTGTAAGAGGAGGAAGAGTAAAAGATTTACCTGGTGTTAGATATCATATAGTTAGAGGTGTTTATGATTGTGCAGGCGTTGAATCAAGAAATCAAGGAAGATCAAAATATGGTGCTAAAAAGCCTAAAAAAAGTGGAGGTGAATAGTGCCAAGAAAAGGATCAGTTAAACCAAGAGAAATTGGGCCTGATTTAATATATGAAAGTGTTCTTGTTAATAAATTAATTAATAAGATTATGTTAAGTGGTCAAAAAGAAAAGGCAAGAAAGATTGTTTATAATGCCTTAAAAATAGTTGAAGAAAAAACTGGCAAAAAAGGAGATGTAGCTTTATTAGAGGTTCTTGAAAAAGCAAGGCCACTTGTGGAATTAAAACCAAGAAGAGTCGGTGGAGCAACCTATCAAATTCCTGTTGAGGTTGAACCTCAGAGAGGAATTAAAATCGCTCTTAAATGGCTTGTTAAATATTCAAGAGATAGAGGCGAGAAGACTATGGTTGAAAGACTCTCTAAAGAGATGCTTGATATACTTTCTGATCAAGGTGCAACAATGAAAAAAAGAGACGAAACCCACAAGATGGCCGAAGCTAATAGAGCCTTTGCACACTTTAGATGGTAACGGATAAATATGAATATGATATTGAAAAAATTAGAAATATTGGTTTTATAGCGCACATAGATGCTGGTAAAACAACAACCACTGAAAGAGTTTTATATTACACTGGTAAAATTCATAGGCTTGGTAATGTTGATGAAGGTACAACAACTATGGACTATATGATTCAAGAAAAAGAGAGAGGAATTACAATTAATTCTGCAGTAACAACTTGTTTTTGGAAAGATTTTATTATTAATATTATAGACACACCAGGCCATGTGGATTTCACAGCAGAGGTAGAGAGATCTTTAAGAGTCCTTGACGGGGTTATCGTTATCCTCGAAGGAGTTACAGGTGTTCAACCTCAAACTGAAACTGTATGGAGACAAGCATCAAAATATAGAGTTCCAAGAATTATTTTTGTTAATAAGATGGATAGAACAGGTGCAAATTTTAAAGGAGTAGTAGATTCTATTAAAGAAAAATTAAATATAAATCCTCTTCTAATACAACTTCCACTAGGAGAAGAAGAAAACTTTGAGGGTGTAATAGATCTTATTGAGATGAAAGAATATCTTTGGAAAAAAGGAAAAAGTGAGGAAGAGTATACAGTGAGTGATGCAAAACCTAATACATTTATAAATGAATATAAAAATGAATTGATTGAAAGAGTTTGTGAATCAGATGATTTACTACTTGAAAAATATATCGATGGGAAAAAAATAGAAGTTGAAGAATTAAAAAAAGCAATAAGAAATGGTACTAACAGAGGTTACTTTTACCCATTAACTTTCGGTAGTTCTCTTAAAAATAAAGGCATACAACCTCTTCTTGATTCTATAGTTGATTTTTTACCTTCACCACTTGATGTACCTCCCGTAAAAGGTTTAAATCCTGAAAACAATACTGAAGTGTTTAGAAAACCATCTGTTGATGAACCCTTATCTGCTTTGATTTTTAAAGTTCAAAATGATCCATATATAGGTCAACTTCATTATATAAGAATATACTCTGGCAAAATAAATTCAGGTTCTTATGTTTATAATTCAAATTTAAAAAGAAAAGAGAGAGTCTCGAGAATTTTAAGACTTCATGCAAATAAGAGAGAAGATATAAAAGAGTTAAAAGCAGGCGAATTGGGTGGAATAGTAGGTTTAAAGGATAGTTCAACAGGTGATACAATTTGTGATGAAAATAATCCTATAATTTTGGAACAAATTGTTTTTCCTGAACCAGTTATATCAATTGCAATAGAGCCAAAAACTGAATCAGAACAGGATAAACTTTCACTTGCTTTAAGAAAATTTGTTCTTGAGGATCCGACTTTTAAATTAAAATTTGATGAAGAAACAGGTCAAACAATTATTTCAGGTATGGGAGAGTTACATCTTGAAATTATCGTTGATAGATTAACAAGGGAGTTTGGTATTTCTGCAAGAGTTGGTAAGCCTGAAGTTAACTACAGAGAAACCATTACTAAAGAGGTAATAGAAGAAGGAAAATATATAAAACAGAGCGGTGGAAAAGGCCTTTATGGACATGTTGTATTAAAAATTTATCCTGTAAAAGATAAAAAGTTCGTTTTCATAAATAAAATAAAAGGAGGATCTATACCTAATGAGTTTATTCCAGCAGTGGAAGAGGGTATTAAGAGTTCTCTTGAGACAGGTATTGTGCTCGGATATCCTGCAATTAATATTGGAGTTGAACTCATAGATGGTTCTTACCACCCTGTTGATTCGTCAGAGATAGCCTATAGAATAGCTGCATCTAAAGCATTTAAGGATGGTACAAAAAAAGCAAATCCTATTCTATTAGAACCTGTTATGGAAGTTGAAATAATAACTCCAGAAGAGTACCTTGGAGATATTTTACAAGGGATTTCGTTAAGAAGAGGAAAAATCAATAACATTGAATTAGAAGCAAACTTAAGAATAATAATTGCTCACATACCATTAGCAGAGCTATTTGGTTATGCAACTGAATTAAGATCGTTAAGTCAAGGTAGAGCAAGTTATAATATGCAATTTAGTTCATATGAAGTTGTTCCCCAAACAGTTTATGAAAAAATTGTAAAAAGAGTTAGGGGAATGGACACAGTATTTTAAGGAGGTAAAAGAATATGGCTAAAGAAAAATTTGAGAGAACTAAACCCCATTTGAATGTAGGAACCATAGGTCACATAGACCATGGTAAAACAACACTAACCTCTGCAATAACAAAAGTTCTATCAACCTTAGGTAAAACTCAATATAAAGATTTCTGGTCAATTGATAATGCTCCAGAAGAAAAAGCAAGAGGAATAACAATAAATATCTCTCATGTTGAGTATGAAACAGAGAAAAGACACTATGCTCACATAGATTGTCCAGGACATGCTGACTACATCAAAAATATGATAACAGGTGCTGCTCAGATGGATGGTGCTATCCTTGTAGTATCTGCTTTTGATGGACCAATGCCTCAAACAAGAGAGCATATCCTTCTTGCAAGACAGGTTAATGTTCCAGCAATAGTTGTCTTCTTAAACAAGGTTGATATGGTAGATGATCCAGAACTTGTTGACCTTGTAGAGGTTGAAGTAAGAGATCTACTTAAGAAGTATAATTTCCCTGGTGATGAAATACCAGTAATAAGAGGTTCAGCCCTTAAAGCTCTTGAATATGAAGGAGATCTATCAAGAGGAAAAAATGAATGGATTGATAAGATATGGGAACTTATGGATGCAGTTGATAACTATATCCCAACCCCAAAAAGAGATATTGATAAACCATTCCTTATGCCAATAGAAGATATCTTCTCAATAACAGGTAGAGGAACAGTAGTAACAGGAAAAATAGAGAGAGGAAAGATAAAAGTAGGTGAAGAGGTTGAGATAGTAGGTTTAGGACCAGAGAGAAAGAAAACAGTAGTAACAGGTGTTGAAATGTTCAGAAAACTACTTGATGAAGGTTTAGCAGGAGATAATGTTGGACTTCTATTAAGAGGAATAGATTTTGATGAAGTACAAAGAGGTCAAGTTGTTAGTAAACCAGGTTCTGTTCATCCATATAAGAAGTTTGAAGCTCAAGTATATATTCTCTCAAAAGAGGAAGGTGGAAGACATAAACCATTCTTCACTGGTTATAGACCTCAATTCTATATAAGAACAACAGATGTAACAGGTGAGATAAAACTCCCAGATGGAGTAGAGATGGCAATGCCTGGTGATAATGTAATAATAACAGTTGAACTTATCTACCCTGTAGCCCTTGAAGAAGGTCAAAGATTCGCAATAAGAGAGGGTGGAAGAACTGTTGGAGCAGGTGTTGTATCAAAACTCATAGAGTAGGTGAAATATGAAAGATATAAAAAGTAAAGTAAGAATTAAATTAAAATCTTTTGATTCAAGAATTCTTGATAAATCAGCAATTATGATTGTAAATACATTAAAAAAGTTAGATGTTGAAGTAGCTGGTCCAATTCCTTTACCTTCAGAAAGAACACTATATACTTTTCTAAGAGCACCAAATATTGATAAAGATTCAAGAGAACAGCTTGAGTTAATAATTCATAAAAGATTAATAGATATTTTAAATCCAACACCAGAATCCACAAAGGCATTAATGGATTTGGACCTACCTGCTGGAGTTGATATTGAAATTAAGTTATAAGGAGCAAGATATGAAAGGTATTATAGCTAAAAAAATAGGAATGACTCAATTGTTTAGTGAGGATGGTAAAATTTTGCCAATAACACTACTTAAAGCAGGTCCTTGTAAAGTTGTTCAGAAAAAAACTTTAGAGAAAGACGGGTATAATGCAATCCAAATTGGATTCGAGGAAATAAAAGAAAAAAAAGTTAATAATCCACTAAAAGGTCATATGAAGAAGAGTAATGAATATTTTAGATATTTAAAAGAGATCAGAGATTTTGAAAAAGATGAAGGAGAAATTGTTAATGTTGATATATTCAAAAATGGAGAAAAAGTAAAAGTTACAGGTTTATCGAAGGGCAAAGGTTTTCAAGGAGTTATGAGAAGATGGGGTATGGCAGGCGGTTTTGATTCTCATGGTTCAACTTCACACAGAAGAGTTGGTGCAATTGGTAATAGGTTGACCCCACAAAAAGTTTTTAAAGGGAAAAAGATGCCAGGACATATGGGTTTTGACAATGTAACAGTTAGAAATCTTGAAGTTGTTTTCATAGATAAAGACAATAATTTAATAGGCCTAAAAGGTGCTGTTCCTGGACCAAATGGTGGAATTTTAATAATAAGAGGTGAATAATGTCAATACCTGTTTACGATAAAGAAGGAAAAATAGTTGAAAGTGAGGAATTTCCAGAAGAATTTAATATTCCTCCTCATTATAATTCTATTTTTGATCATATAAGATATGTTAGAAACTCCTTAAGAAGAGGAACTGCATCAACAAAAAGAAGAGGAGAGGTTAGTGGTGGAGGAAGAAAACCATGGCGTCAAAAAGGAACTGGAAGAGCAAGACAAGGTTCAATTCGTTCTCCAATATGGAAAGGTGGAGGTGTTGTTTTTGGACCCAAGCCAAGAAATTTTAAAACTTCAATTCCTGATAATGTAAAAAAACTTTCAATAAAATCATCCATTAGTCAAAAATTGATAGATGAGAAACTTATAATAGTTAAGGATGTTGTTTTTGAAAAACCAAGTACAAAAAATGCTTTAGAATTTTTAAGAAAATTAAATATAAATTCACCTACTCTTGTTGTTTATAGTGATGAAAATGGAGAAGTTAAAAAAAGTTTTAGAAACATAGTTAAAGTTACTCCTTTATTTTATCAATTCATTAACAGTTATGAAATTTTAAAACATGATTATTTGTTGATGACAAAAGAGGCATATTTAAAGATAAAAGAGGTATGGGGAAATGATTGAGAAAGCTTTGATAAAACCAATTGTTACTGAAAAAAGTCAGAAACTTATAAATGAGAGAAAATATGTTTTTCTTGTTTATAAAAGTGCTAATAAAGAAATTATAAAAAGGGCTGTTGAAGATATGTTTAATGTTAAAGTTGAGAATGTGAATATTGTTAAAAAATACCCGAAAAAGAGAAGAACAAGATATCAATTTTCTAAAACACCAGAAAGAAAAAAAGCTGTAGTTAAATTAAAAGAAGGTTATACAATCGATATATTGAAAGGAGTATAAAATGGGAATAAAAAAAGTTAAACCTACAAGCCCAGGAAAGAGAAATTTAACCTATCTTGAAAAAAATGAAATAACCAAAAATGAACCTGAAAAAAGTCTTGTTGTCGGTTTAAAAAAGAAAGGTGGAAGAAATAATCAGGGAAAAATAACTTTAAGATTCAGAGGTGGTGGGGCAAAAAGATTATTAAGAGTTATAGATTTTAAGAGAGATAAAGATGGAATTCCTGGTAAAGTTTCATCAGTTGAATATGATCCTAATAGATCGGCAAGAATAGCATTGATTAAATATATTGATGGAGAAAAAAGATATATCATTGCTCCAATTGGGCTTAATGTTGGAGATACTATTTTATCTGGAGAAGATGTACCATTGAAGCCAGGTAACACTACTTATATAAAAAATATTCCAATAGGAACTATTATTTACAATATCGAATTAAAACCAGGAAAAGGTGGACAAATTGCTCGTTCTGCTGGTTCTCAGGCTCAAATTTTAAGTAAAGATGATAAATATGCACAGATAAAAATGCCTTCTGGAGAGATAAGATTAATAAATGTAAAATGCAGAGCAACTATAGGACAGGTTGGAAACTTAGATCATATAAATTTACAGTTAGGTAAAGCAGGAAGAACAAGAAATCTTGGAAGAAAACCTCATGTTAGAGGTGCTGCTATGAATCCTGTTGATCATCCACATGGTGGAGGTGAAGGGAAAGCACCAATTGGACATCCATCACCATTGTCTCCATGGGGTAAGCCTACACTTGGTAAAAAAACAAGAAAAAAGAAAAAGCCAAGCACTATTTATATTGTTAAAAGGAGGGGATAAATGAGTAAAGAAAAATTTGTAGACCCTAAATTACTTAATAAGATTAGAGAAATGAATGAGAAAGGTACAAAAAAGATAATAAAGGTCTGGTCAAGGGATTCAACAATTACTGAAGAAATGGTAGGACATACAATTGCTGTGCATAATGGCAAAACTCATATACCAGTTTATATAACAAAAGGAATGATCAATCATAAATTGGGTGAATTTGCTTTTACAAGAACCTTTAGATCTCATAATAGACCCACTGAAAGATCCACATCATTGAAATAAAATTAGGAGGAGAAAATGGAAGTTAAAGCAGTAAGTAGATTTGTAAGAATATCTCCAAAAAAAGCAAGAAAGGTAGCAAATATGGTTCGCGGAATGAATGCAAAAAAAGCTTTAAGTACTTTAAAATTTGTACCTTTAAGAACAGCAGTACCTATTTCAAAAACTATAAAATCAGCAGTTGCAAATGCCAAAAATAATTATCAGATGAATGAAGAGAATCTATATATTAAAAAGATTTTTGTTGATCAGGGACCAGTATTGAAAAGAGTCCAACCAAAAGGTATGGGAAGAGCAGATATAATTAGAAGACCATTATCTCATATAACTGTCTATGTTGAAGAGAAGAAGGAGGAGGAATAATGGGACAGAAAACAAATCCATTTGGATTTAGGCTTGGTGTAACAAAAGATTGGAAAGCTTTTTGGTACGCTCCCAAAAAAGAGATTCCTAATATTCTTTTTGAAGATTTACAGATAAGAAATAAAATAGATAGTCTTGGAAGGGATGTAGCAATATCTTCTGTTGAAATATTTAGAAAAGGAGAACAAATAAGAGTTTTAATTTTCAGCGCAAGACCAGGTGTTTTAATAGGAAAAGGTGGAGCAAACATTGAAACATTAAGAAATGAATTACAGGATATTGTTGGAAATAAAAAACTTGACATTAAAGTTGTTGAAGTAAAAAAACCAGAAATCTCGGCAAAACTTCAAGCAGAATTTGTAGCAGATAGAATAGAAAAAAGAGCGTCTTATAAAAGAGCTATGAAACAAACTATTGCAAGAGCAATAAAAGGTGGAGCAAAAGGAATAAAGGTACAATGTTCTGGAAGACTTGATGGTGCAGAAATAGCAAGAACAGAATGGTTTAAAGAAGGTAGAGTCCCACTTCAAACCTTAACAGCTGATATAGATTATTCATATATACCAGCTCTTACGAAATTTGGAATTATTGGAGTTAGAGTATGGATTTATAGGGGTGAACTGCCTATAAGAAGATTTAATATTGAAAATGTGGAGGCGTAATTATGTTAATGCCAGAAAGAGTTAAATGGAGAAAACAACATAGAATAAGAACAAAAGGAATAGCCACAAGAGGAAATAAGTTGTCCTTTGGAGATTTTGGTTTAAAAGCTATTGAGCCCGGTTGGATAACTTCTCGCCAAATTGAAGCAGCAAGGTTGCCATTAACACAAGTTTCACATAAAAGTGGAAAAATGTGGATAAGAATATTCCCAGATAGACCAGTGACCAAGAAACCAGCTGAGACAAGAATGGGTGGCGGAAAAGGTGATCCAGAATTTTGGACAGCCATTGTTAAACCAGGAAGAATTCTTTTTGAACTTGAAGGTATTCCTGAGAAAGAGGCAATTAGGGCTTTACAACTTGCTCAAAATAAACTTCCTATTAAAACGAAAATAGTTAAAAGAGAGGTTTAGTATGAAAGCAAAAGATTTAAGAGAGTTAACAACCAATGAATTGAACAATAAACTTGATGAATTAAGAAGAGAACTTTTTAATTTAAAATTTCAACAAACAACACATCAATTAAAAAATCCATCAAGAATTAAAATTGTAAGAAGAGAAATAGCAAGAATCTTAACCATTCTTAAAGAAAAGGAGACAGTATAATGAAAAAAGTATTAACAGGAATTGTGGTTTCAAATAAAATGCAAAAAACTGCAGTAGTAAAAATAGAAAAAATTGTAACTCATTCTCTTTATAAAAAACAAATTAAAAGAAGTACCAAATTCTATGCACATTCAGAATTTCCTTTATCTGTAGGTGATGTTGTTGAAATTGAGGAAATAAGGCCACTTTCAAAATTAAAAAGGTGGAGAGTTAAAAGAATTCTTAAGAAAATTGAGGATAAAAAATTGGAGGAGGAAAATGATCAGACCTTACAGTAGATTAAAAGTTGCTGATAATACTGGTGCAAAAGAAGTTCTTTGTATTAGAATACTTGGAAGTTCAAATAAAAAATATGGTAGAGTTGGAGATATAATTATTTTCACTGTAAAAGATGCAATACCTAAAAGCGCAATTCCAAAAGGTTCAGTTGGCAAAGGTGTTATTGTAAGAACGAAAAATAAAATAAGAAGACCAGATGGTTCTTATTTAAGATTTGACGATAATGCAGTTGTAATAATTGATGAGGAAGGAAACCCCAAAGGAACAAGAATTTTTGGACCAGTTTGTAGAGAATTAAGAGAAAAAGGATATTTAAGAATAATTTCGCTTGCTGCTGAGGTGGTATGAAATGAAAATAAGAATTAAAAAAGATGACACAGTTAAAATAATGACAGGTAAAGATAAAGGAAAGACTGGTAAAGTTTTAAAAGTTTTTCCAAAAGAAAAAAAAATCATAGTTGAAGGTGTTAATGTGGTAAAAAAATATATTAGACCATCTCAGTCTCATCCAGAAGGTGGTAAAGAGGAAATAGAGGAACCTATATATTACTGGAAAGCTCAACTTGTGTGTAATCATTGTAAAAATCCGACAAGAATAGGCATACTCTACCTTGAAAGTGGTAAAAAGGTAAGAGTATGTAAAAAATGCGGTGAGATTATTGACAAGATATAGGAGGAACTATGAGTTACTTGAAGTCTAAATGGATAGAGATAGCACCAAAATTAATGGATAAATTTAATTATAAGAATATAATGGAAGTTCCAAAAATTGAAAAAATAGTAATTAATAGAGGAATTGGAGATGCAACTTCAGATCCAAAAGCAGTTGAAAAAACAGGCGAGGAATTAAAATTAATTACTGGACAAAAACCACTTTTTATTAAAGCAAAAAAGTCAATTGCTTCTTTTAAAGTCAGAAAAGGAATGGTTATTGGTGCGAAAGTAACATTGAGAGGTAAAAGAATGGATGAATTCTTTGAAAAACTTATAAATGTCGCTCTTCCAAGAATCAGAGATTTTAAAGGTTTGTCGAGAAAAAGTTTTGATGGTAGAGGTAATTACACCTTTGGCATTGAAGAGCAACTGATTTTCCCTGAAATAGAATATGATAAAGTTGATAAGATTAGAGGTTTTGATGTCTCAATTATAACAACAGCAAAAACAGATGAAGAGGCAGAATCTCTCCTTGAGTTACTTGGATTTCCTTTCGAGAAAAAAATTGTTAAAAAAGGTAGTTTGTCCTAAAGGAGGTTTTTATGGCAAGAAAAGCTATGATAGAAAAAGCAAAAAAAAGACCAAAATATAAAACAAGAAAAGTGACAAGATGTAAATCTTGTGGAAGAGTAAGAGCTGTCTACAATGATTTTGGTTTATGTAGAATGTGTTTGAGAAAATATTTTCATTCGGGTTATATACCTGGTATGAAAAAGGCAAGCTGGTAGGAGGTGGTTGTTTTGTTAACCGACCCAATTGCTGATTTAATAGCAAGAATTAAAAATGCTAATTTAGTATATAAAGAAGATATTGAAGTTCCTTTCTCAAATATGAAAAAATCTATAACTCAAATTCTTAAAGAAGAAGGTTATATAAAAGATTTTGAAATTATTGATAAAGATGAGAAAAAAACAATAAAAATATATCTGAAATTTGGAAAAAACAAAGAAAGAGCAATTTTAGGGATAGAAAGAGTATCTAAACCAGGAAGAAGAGTTTATGTTGGTAAAGATGAGATTCCAAAAGTTCTTAATGGAATAGGAATGGCTATAATCTCGACATCAAAAGGAGTTATCTCAGATAGAAGTGCTAAAAAATTAAATCAGGGTGGAGAAGTTCTTCTCTTGATTTGGTAGGAGGTAAAAATGTCAAAGATAGGTAGAAAACCTATAGAAATTCCGAAAGATATATCCGTTGAATTAAAGGAAAACTTCATAATTATTAAAGGAAAAAAAATCGAATTCAAAAAGGAAATACCTGATTCAATAACAGTGAAAGTTGTAGATTCTCAGATAGTTGTTGAAAGAAAAAATGATTTAAAAGAGACAAAAGCTTTGCATGGAACTTATAGAGCTTTAATCAATAATATGATTACTGGATTAACAAAAGGTTTTGAGAAGGTCTTGCTATTACATGGTGTAGGCTATAAGGCAAATTTGCAGGGTAAGAAATTAGTAATATATTTAGGATATACACATCCTACAGAAATCGAACCCCCTCCTGGAATTGAGTTTGTTGTTGAGAAAGATATTAGAATTACCGTTAAGGGTTATGATAAAGAACTTGTTGGTAAAATTGCAGCATATATAAGAAGATTAAGAGATCCAGATCCTTATAAGGCAAAAGGGGTAAGATATGAGGATGAAGTTATTAGAAGAAAAGCTGGCAAAGCTTTAACAAAAGGTACTTAGTAGTCTAAGGAGGATTGTTGATGATTAAAGATATAAAAAGAAAAGAAAAAAGGAAAATTAGACATTCAAGAATAAGAGAAAAAATTAAAGGTAATACTGAAAAACCAAGAGTTTCTTATTATAGAAGTTTAAAGCACATTTACATTCAAGCCATTGATGATACTAAAGGCGAAACACTTTTATCTTTATCAACATTATCAAAGGATATTAAAAATTTAATAGAAGGTAAATCACAAAAGGAGATACACTCAATACTTGGTCAAAAATTTGCTGAGCTTCTATTAGACAAAGGGATAAAAAAGATAGTTTTCGATAGGGGTGGATATCTCTATCATGGAAATTTAAAACTATTGTGTGAAGAGATGAGAAAAATGGGTATAGAATTTTAGGAGGAAGAGATGATAGATAACGAAGAACTTGAAATAACAATGGAAGAACAATTAGTACAGGTAAGAAGAGTGGCAAAAGTAACAAAAGGTGGAAAGAGACTAAAATTTCGCGCGCTTGTTGTTGTAGGTAATGGAAATGGAAAGGTTGGCCTCGGTCTTGGGAAAGCAAATGAAATACCAGATGCAATAAAAAAAGCTTCAAGTCGAGCAAGAAAAGATTGGATTATGATACCTATTAAAGGCACAACAATACCTCATGAGACCTGGGGTAAATGGGGAGCAGCAAAAGTTTTTTTAAAACCAGCTGTTCCTGGTACTGGAATTATTGCTGGAGGACCTGTAAGAGCCATATTGCAAAAAGCTGGAATAAGAGATGTTCTTTCCAAGGCTTTTGGTTCTTCAAATCAAGTAAATGTTTCCTTTGCTACAATTGAAGCACTTAAAAACTTGACAACATATAAGGAAAAATCTGAAATTCTTGGAAAAAATAAATCGAAGGAGGAATAGAATGTACAAACTTAATAATTTAGTTAATCCATATCCTAATAAGAAAAGAGTAAGAGTAGGAAGAGGTCCTGGTTCAGGTTCAGGAAAAAATTGTGGTTATGGTAACAAAGGACAGAAATCAAGAAGTGGCAGGGGAAAAGAAGATTGGTTTGAAGGTGGACAAACTCCAATATATAAAAGATTGCCACACCTTAAAGGTCTAAAAAATAAATCACATAAAAATTTTAAAGAAATTGCTACCTTTAATTTAAATGACATTGTTAAATATTATAAAGAAGGGGAAGTAGTGAATCTTGAATCTCTTAAAGAAAAGGGTTTGATTAAAAAAAGAGTAAATTTCATTAAAATACTTGGAGAAGGTGAAATAGATTTTCCACTTACCTTTGAAGCTAATGGGTTTAGTAAAAAAGCTAAAGAAAAAATTGAGAAAGTTAATGGAAAAGTAACTTTATTGAGGTGATCATATGTGGAATCTTATAAAAAATGCACTAAAAATAAAAGAATTAAGAACAAGAATAGTTTTCACACTTTTTCTTTTTGCCTTGTTTAGATTGGGTACATTTATCCCAGTTCCTGGTGTTAATAGAGATTTATTAAAAGAAGCTATAGCTCAAGGAGGACTTCTAAGTTTAATAGATATTTTCGCTGGTGGTGGACTTTCAAACTTTTCAATTTTTGCTCTTGGTGTTTTTCCATATATTAATGCATCAATCATAATACAACTTGCTGGCTCAATTTTTCCAAAACTTGAAGAGTTGATGAAAGAGGGTGGAGAAGAGGGAAGAAGAAAAATTGCTGTATGGACAAAATATCTAACTTTTTTCCTTGCTCTTATAGAAGCGAGTGCTCTTCTTATAACTTTTACTAATCAGGGATATGTAACAGCAAAAGGTATTTTATCTCAAGCAACAATTATTTTTACTCTTATAGCGGGAACATATGTTTTATATTGGCTTGGTGAAATAATTACAGAGAAGGGTATTGGTAATGGAGTATCACTTATAATATTTGCTGGTGTTATAAGTAGAATACCTGTAGGTATAAGTGAGATTGTTAGACTATATGGAAAAACTGGTGGAGTCACTTTAACACAAATTATAATTACTGTTGTGGGATTACTTTTAATATTACTTGCTATTTTATATTTGTATCAATCTGAAAGAAGAATACCTGTTCAATATGCGAAAAGAATAGTTGGAAGAAAAATGTATGGCGGTCAATCAACCTTTATTCCTATCAGACTTATTCAATCTGGTATATTACCAATAATATTTGCATCAGCTTTTTTAACTTTTCCAGCTACAATAGGACAATTTTTTCCTGGAACTTGGATAGATAATGTAGGTAAAGCATTAACAACCTCAAATTCATTGTGGTATAATTTAATTTTCTTTTTACTTGTAGTTTTCTTTGTATATTTTTATACTGAAATATCATTCAATCCAGATGAACTTTCTGAAAATTTGAAAAAATGGGGTGGTTTTATACCAGGAGTAAGACCAGGAGAAGCAACAAAAAATTATATAGCAAAAATTATTAATAGAGTTACTTTCCCATCTTCTATTCTTCTTGGTTTAATTGCAATTGTACCTAACTTTTTCTTTGGAGCTACAAAAATCAGTGCTTTTTATTTTGGCGGAACTTCTATTTTAATCATAATTGGAGTCGCACTTGAAACTGTTCAACAGATAGATGCCTATGTAAAGATGCGTCATTATGAAGGTTTGTTGAAGTGATTATAGTTATGCTTGGAAATATTGGAACTGGTAAAGGTACTCAAGGAAAATTAATAATGGAGAATTATAATATTCCATATATTTCAACAGGTGATATTTTTAGGGAAAATATTAAAAATAACACAGAATTAGGATTGAAAGTCAAATCGATACTTAATGATGGAAAGCTTGTTAGTGATGAGCTTGTAAATGAGATTGTTTTTGATAAAATTAAAAATTTGGATAGTTTTGTTATTGATGGTTATCCAAGAACAATCAATCAAGCTGAGAACTTTGAAAATTTTATAAATAATATAAACAAAAGATTAGATATTGTTTTTTTAATTGTTGTTTCTAAAGAAAATATTATTAAAAGATTAACAGGAAGAAGAATATGTCCAGAATGTGGAAGAATATATAACCTCTATTTTGATAAACCTAAAGAAGATGAGATATGTGATTTTGATGGAGAAAAACTTATACAAAGAGGTGATGATAAAGTTGAAATTGTAAAGAAAAGAATGGAGGAATTTAAAAGGAATACTGAACCAGTTATTGAATATTATAGAAACAAGAATTTCCTTTATGAAATAGATGGAGAAAGGGAAATATTTGAAGTTTTTAGTGATATAAAGAGAGTTATAGATGATTATATTGAAAAGCAAAAGAGAAATTGAAATTATGAGAAAGGGTGGAACAATCCTTTATAATATCCTATGCGATCTTTTAAAAGAGGTGAAAGAGGGAGTTGAATCTTCATATATAGATATTCTTGCAGAAAAATTAATGGAAAGTTATAATGTAAAACCAGCCTTTAAAGGTTATAGAGGATATCCTTATTCTGTATGTGTTTCTATTAATGATGAAGTTATTCACGGTTTTCCTATTAAAGAGAAGGTGTTCAAAGAAGGTGATGTTGTTTCAATTGATATAGGAATTATTTATGAAGGTTATTATAGTGATATGGCTTATACAGTTCCAGTTGGAGATGTTGATGATAAAAAAAGAAAATTACTTGAAACAGGAGAAAAAATTCTATTTCAAGGAATTTCTGAAGTAATTATTGGTAATAGAATTGGAAATATATCAAATGCAATTGAAACAAATGCCTTGAAAAATGGATATTCAGTTGTAAAAGATTTCATAGGACATGGAATAGGTAGGAAGTTACATGAAGAACCAGAAGTTCCGAATTTTGGATCAAAAGATAATGGTCCAATTTTGAAAGATGGAATGGTTATTGCTATTGAACCAATGATATGTATGGGAAAAGGAGAAGTTTATGTTACAAATGATGGTTGGACTGTGAAAACAAAGGATAGAGAAATTTCAGTTCATTTTGAACATACAGTTGCAATAACTGAGAACGGTCCATTAATTCTAACTTTACCAGATGAGAAAAATGAAAGATAAAGAGTATATAGAAATTGAAGGCATTGTTGTTGAAGCTCTCCCAGATATGCATTTTAAAGTAAAATTACCAAATGGTAAAGTTATTAAAGCATTTGTAAGTGGAAAAATGAGATTAAACTCAATAAGAGTAATTCCTGGGGATAAAGTTAGAGTACAGATAAGTAAATATGACCCTTCCCAGGGAAGAATAGTTTATAGAATCTCTTAAAGGAGGAATGATGAAAGTTAGATCTTCAGTAAAAAAAATTTGTCCTAAATGTAAAATTATTAAAAGAAGGGGAAGAGTAATGATAATTTGCTCTAACCCTAAACATAAACAAAGACAAGGTTAGGAGGTAGAGAGTGGCAAGAGTTGTAGGAGTTGATTTGCCAAAAAACAAAAGATTGGATATAGCACTAACATATATCTATGGTATTGGTTTGAAAAGTGCAAAGGATATAATAAAAAATTTAAAAATTAAGGAAGATAAAAAAGTTAAGGATTTATCTCCTGAGGAGATACAAACCTTAAATGATTATATTCCCAAAAATTATAAAGTTGAGGGAGATTTAAGAAAAGAAGTTTCTTCAAATATTAAGAGACTTGTAGACATAAATTGCTATAGAGGATATAGGCATAAAAGAGGTTTGCCTGTTAGAGGTCAGAGAACAAGGACTAATGCAAGAACAAGAAAAGGTCCAAGAAAAACTATCGGAACTAAATAAAGGAGGATTTAATGGCAAAGAGTAAAAAGAAAAAAAGGGTAGATGAAAGTGTGAATGTTTATATTAACTCTACTTTTAATAATACATTAATAACAATAACAGATAAACAAGGTAATGTTGTTTCATGGGGTTCTTCTGGTACACATGGCTTTAAAGGAACTAAAAAAGGCACTCCTTTTGCAGCACAAATTGCAAGTGAAGATGTTGCAAAAAAAGCGACTGCTATGGGCGCTAAATTTGCAGATGTATATGTAAAAGGACCAGGTCCGGGTAGAGAAACTGCTGTTAGATCTATTCAGACTGGTGGAATTATTGTGAAATCAATAAAAGATACAACTCCTATACCTCATAATGGATGTAGACCACCAAAAAGAAGAAGAGTTTAAGGAGGTAATAAATGGCGAAACAGACTAAACCAAAATGTAGAGTTTGTAGAAGACTTGGTATTAAACTTTATTTAAAAGGCGAGAGATGTTATTCTTCAAAGTGTGCCCTTGAGAAAAAATTTTCCCCACCTGGTATGCAAGGAATGAGAAGAAGAGGAAAAGCATCTGATTATGCTTTACATTTATGGGAGAAACAAAAATTAAGAAAGATTTATGGAATAATGGAAAAACAATTTAAATTATATTTTGAAAAAGCTAATGCTCAAAGAAAAATACCAACAGGTGACAAACTTTTAGAAATTCTTGAAAGACGACTTGATAATGTAATTTTTAGAGCTGGACTTGCAGTTTCAAGATCTTCAGCAAGACAACTTGTGAATCATGGACATATAATAGTTAACAATAAAACCGTTAATATTCCATCTTACCAAGTCAAACCAAATGATGTAATAACTTTAAAAAAAAGAGCAAGGAATGTTCCACAAGTTCTTCAAGCGATTGAAAATCAACCCTTAATTCCAAGTTGGCTCACTACAGATTATGAAAATTTTTCAATAACAGTAAATACAAATCCAACAAGAGATCAGATTGATACTCCTATAAAAGAAGAGTTAATTGTAGAGTTTTATTCAAAATAGGAGATAATATGGAATATCTTGCTGGAAAACCAAAAATTAAATTAGTTGGAGAATCTAATAACTACTTAAAAATTATTCTTGATCCCCTTTATAAAGGTTATGGTATTACAATTGGGAACCTTCTAAGAAGAATACTTCTTTCCTCTATAATGGGTTATGGTATTTATGCAATTGAAATAAAAGGTGTTTCTCACGAATTTTCAACTATTAACAATGTTTATGAAGACATTCCTGAAATTATCTATAATATTAAACAGATTGTTATAAGAGGAAAGTTAGATAGAGATAAAATTCATCTTTTCGTTAAAGGCGAAAAAGATGTAAAAGCAGGAGATTTTGATCCAAATCCAAACTTAGAAATAGTTAATCCAGACTTACATCTTTTTTCAATAACTGATAAAAAAGGAGAAGTTGAAATGGTTGCTCATATAAAAAGAGGATTTGGTTATCTAATTGAATCAGAAAACAAAGAACCAGGATTTCCAATAAATACAATTTTTATTGATACCAATTTCTCACCAGTTAAAAAAGTCAATTTTGAAGTTTCATCATCTGATGTAGCTCCTTTCCCAAAAAGAGAAAAATTAACATTAGAAATTTATACCAATGGATCACTGTCACCAAGAGAAATTTTAAGAGATGGGATTAGAATAGTTAGTTATTATATGGATATTATTGGAGAGTTGAAGGTTGAAGAAGAAAAGAAAGAGGTAGGAATTGAGCTTTTACCTTTATCAAGCAGAATAAAAAAGATACTTTTAAATGAAGGAATTAATAATGTAAATGTATTAAAAAAAGAACTACTTTCGGGTGGTTTAAAAGAAATTAAAGGTATTGGTGATAAATATATAGAAGAAATTGAAGAAATATTAAAATCATATAGTGAAGAAAAGGAAGAGGAGACTTTTTTAGAAAGAAATATTGAAGAATTGGCTTCTGAACTATCTATCTCTATGGAAGATCTAAATATTCTAAAACTTGGAGGAATAAAAACTTTAAGAGATTTAGTTAATTTATCTATAAATGATTTGATGTCAGAAAGATTCAATCTCTCACAAAAAGTTGTTAAAAAGATTGAAAGCAAACTTAAAAAATGGAATTTATCTTTAAGAAAGGAGAGTAATAATGAGACATAAGATGGGTTATAGAAAACTAAATAGATATCCTTCTCATAGGCAGATGATGTTAAGGAATCTTGTTACTTCTCTAATATTAAAAGAGAAAATAGTAACCACAGAACAGAGAGCGAAAGAAACAAGAAAATTGGCTGATAAAATAATCACACTTGCAAAAAAGGATGATTTACATTCAAAGAAAATAATTTACTCTTATTTATTATCTAAAGAGGCTGGAAAACACCTTGAAGAGATAAAGAATAAATTTGAAGGGAGAGATGGAGGATATACAAGAATAGTTAACTTGGGAGAAAGGAGAGGAGACGGAGCAAAATTAGTGATATTAGAACTTGTTAAAGAGTGATTGAATTAAAAAATGTTTCCTTCTCTTATTATTTGCCTGAAAAAGTTGATGTTATCAAAAACATCAACTTAATAGTTAATAAAGGCGAATTTTTAGTTATTATTGGTAGAAACGGTTCAGGAAAATCTACTCTTGGTAGATTAATTTCTTTTATACTTGAACCAACAGAAGGCGAGATTATTATAGATGATAAAAAACCAAAAATAGATATTGATTATATTGATATAAGGAAAAAAATTGGAATGGTATTCCAGAATCCAGATAATCAGATCGTTTCACAGATAGTTGAGGAAGATATAGCTTTTGGTCTTGAGAATTTAAATTATAGTGAGGAAGAAATAGAAAACAAAATTGATGAGGTAATAAATGAAGTTAATTTGGCTGAATACAGAAAATTCCCTCCAAATTTTTTATCTGGAGGGCAAAGACAAAAACTTGCTATTGCAGGAATATTGGTTATGGAACCACAATATCTTGTACTTGATGAGCCAACTTCCCTTCTCGATCCAAAAGGCAGAAAAGATGTTATCGAACTTATCAAAAGGTTGAATAAGGAAGGCATAACAATTATCTTAATAACACATAGGATGGAAGAAGCTGTTCTTGGAGATAGAGTCCTTGTTTTAAATGAAGGAGAAATTTTTTTAGAAGGGAAACCAGAAGAGGTTTTTAAAGAGGTGGAAAAAATTAGATCTGTAGGTTTATCTCCACCCGTTTTCACATATCTGTCATATTTGATTAAAAAAGAAAATATTAATATTGATATAAAATTATGGAAATTAGAAGAAATCAAGAAAGAAATATTGCAGTTGAAGTTAAAGATTTAAAATATACATATTCAAAAGGCTTGCCTTATGAGAAAGAAGCGCTTGTTTCTGTTAATTTGTTAGTTTTTGAAGGAGAAGCCATTGGTGTTTTAGGTCATACAGGGAGTGGTAAATCTACATTAATTCAGCATCTAAATGGAATATTGATGCCAGATAGTGGGGAAGTAAAAATATTTGGAGAAAAAATTAATAATGATAAAAAATTTTTAAAAAATTTAAGGAAAATAGTTGGAATAGTTTTTCAATTTCCTGAGGATGAACTTTTTGCAGAGACAGTTTATGAAGATGTCTCTTTTGGTCCTAAAAATCTTGGATTAACCAAAGAAGAGATTGATGAAAGAGTTTTAACATCATTAATTGAAGTTGGTTTAAATGAAAGTTATTTAACCAGATCCCCATTTTCCCTATCTGGTGGAGAGAAAAGAAGAGTTGCAATTGCTTCTATTTTATCAATGAGACCTAAAATTCTTGTCCTTGATGAACCTACGAGTGGATTAGATCCATTAGGTCGAGAGGAAATTTTAAAACTCATAAAAAGATTGAAAAATGATAAAAAAGTGACCATTATTTTAGTTTCACACTCTATGGAAGATGTACTGTCTTTAGTTGATAGAGTATATATTTTAAATAAAGGTAAAGTTGTTTTTGGAGGAGATACAGTATCTATTTTTAAAGATAAAGATAGTATAGAAAAATTTGATCTTTCTATTCCAGAAATATTTATGCTTGGTGAAGAACTAAAAAAAGAGGGTTTTAACATTGAAGAACCTTTTAGAGATGTCGAAATAGCAAAAAAAGAGATAATAAGGAACCTGAAATGATCGGGAAAGATTCTTTAGTAATTGGGCAATATTTTCCAGGGAATGGTTTACTCTATTCACTTGATCCGAGAAACAAAATATTGTCTTTTCTTTTTTTAATGATCATAATATTTTTTTACAAATCACTTTTTTCATTCATTCCAATATTTTTACTTGTTTTATCTTTCATAATTATCTCTAAAATACCAATTAAATCTATTTTAAAAGGATTAAAACCAATATTAATACTTTTGATAATAACGCTTTTTTTCCATTTCTTTTTTACTCCAGGTGAAACTATCTTTAAAATATTTTTTCTAAAATTAACAAAAGAGGGTTTAAATAAAGGAATTTTTATAGGTTCAAGACTTATAATTTTAATAATGATTTCTTCACTTTTGACATTTACAACATCACCTCTTGAATTAACAAAAGGCCTTGAATTTTTATCTCTACCCTTAGAAAAATTAAAATTCCCATCAACAGAAATTATAATGATGATAACAATTGCATTAAGATTCATTCCTGTTCTTGTAGAAGAGGCAGATAGAATAATTGTTGCACAGGTAAGTAGAGGTGCATCATTTGATGAAGGAAATTTAATAAAAAGAGCAAAAAGTTTAATTCCTATACTTGTACCACTATTTGTTTCTTCATTTAGAAGAGCAGAAGAATTAGCTATAGCAATGGAAGTAAGATGTTTTCAGCCAGGGAAAAAAAGAACATATATGAAAAGGTTAACATGGAAAAAAATTGACACAATATTTATTATTTTCATTATAATTTTTGGTTCACTCTTTCTTTTTGTTAAATGATAAAAAATCTCAAATTAATATTAATGTATGATGGTACAAATTTTTATGGTTCTCAAAAAAATGAAAATTTAAGAACAATTGAAGGCGTTTTAAATTTACATTTAAAAAATATATTGAATGAAGATATTAATTTAACTTTTGCAAGTAGAACTGATAGAGGTGTTCATGCTTTAGGACAGGTTGTAAATTTTAAAGTTGATACAAAAATACCTACTAAAAATATAAAAAAAATTTTAAATAATAAATTACCAGATGATTTAAGTATTAAAGAAATTGAAGAGGTTGATTTGAATTTTTCATCAAGATTTGATTCAAAAGGTAAAGTCTATTTTTTTATAGTTAACAATTCATTTGAAACTCCTAATCCAATTTTAAATAGATATTCCCTATGGTTTCCATATAAAATAGATTACAATAGGTTAAAAGATAATATCACATTTTTTATAGGTAAAAAAGATTTTTCAAGTTTTACTACTGAAGAAGAAAGAGAAAAAGGTTCAACAATTAGAGAAATATTAGATATCAGTTTTTTAAATAAAGATAACCTCCTTTTTTTTATAATTACTGGTAAATCCTTTTTAAGACATCAAATTAGAAGAATGATAGGTGCTTTACTTGAGATAGAGAGAAAAAATTTAAAAAATGAGTTATTAATCGAAGCTTTGAATTCAAAAAAACACTATATTGGCGAAAAAAGAGTTTCACCTAAGGGATTATTTCTATTTAAGGTTATCTATTAATTCAGGAATTTCTTAATTTTATAAAAAGGGTTTGAACTTTATTGATTTTACTTATTTTGTTGTGAAATTAAAGTATTTTTAAAAATCTAAAAATAATAATTTAAATTACTCTTAAGATGATTCAATTTTTTTTATTTGTTGATTATTAATTTCTAACTCGTCTTTTATTTTAAAAAATGCAATAATTTCAAAAATAAATCCAACAAGCATAACAAATATACCAATCAGAATAATAAGTAAAATTGAACCAATAAACAAAAGTAACCCAGAAATTTTAAAATAACGATTATTAAGTGCAACTGATAGTCTATCGAAGCTCATTTTTATAAAATATGTAGAAACAACAAATATGCAATTAAAAACAATTAGAAAAATCCCTGAAACCAAACCAATAGATTGTAAACCTCCAAAAGGTTCAGTAAGAAGAGAGATAAAAATTCCGCCAAGAGCAATTAATAATATAATAAAACCTATGGTGGATAAGATTATTCCAGTAAGAAAATTTGAATAAATCTTACGGTTTTTTATCTTTTTAGAAATATCATTTAAAGCAAAAAGAATTAAAATAGTCGCAGCAATAAAAAAAATTATAGGGAATGGATTAAAATTTATTATTCTTCTTAAGACAAGAAAACTAAAAAAAGTACCAAGAATGCATAAAATAGATCCGACAACTCCTAATATTTTTGCTCTCCTCAGATTCACTTCATCCATAGTTTACCTCTTTAACTTAAAAATATTGAATTTTATATAATTATATAATATTGAGGTCAGATCTTGAAATTTACATATTTATTTATATCTATTACTCATTTAATTTAAAATAATAAATATAATTATATATGTTATAATCATATCAATATTATTTCAGGAGGTAGTATATGCAAAGAGTGTTTTTAAATTCAAAAAGTGATGCACTTCAAATATTAAGTTCAGCAATAGAAGCAGAGACACATGCTGTAGAGTTTTATAGTGAATTATTGAATCAAACAGATTCACACGAAGATATTGAACTTCTAAAACCTT
>Ga0209201_1001358_pt1 | contig 28691 bp, 19 predicted proteins | sample AD_UKC055_MetaG_FD_184411 | JGI IMG/M metagenome (GOLD analysis project Ga0209201, IMG submission 184411) | Active sludge microbial communities of municipal wastewater-treating anaerobic digesters from USA - AD_UKC055_MetaG (SPAdes) (version 2) | ecosystem: Engineered > Bioreactor > Anaerobic >...
GGGCAAACTTCATCATCGCGTAGTTCTCCTCGTTGGAGACACGGGCTGAGGAGAGGCAGGCGCACTCGTCCGGCTTGTACTGCTTGAACTTCTTTGCGATCAGGTCGTATGCCTCGTCCCAGGTCGCTTCGACAAACTTGCCGTCCTTCTTGATCAGCGGTTTTGTCAGGCGGTCCGGAGCGTGCACGAACTCGTGGGCGTAGGTCCCCTTCGGGCAGACCTTGCCTTCGTTGACGGGCGAGCGCTGGTACGGGGCCGTGCCCACCGCTTTCCCGTCCTTCACCACGAGATTGAACGTACAACCCGTCCCACAGTAGGGGCAGGTCGTCTGTACATACTTCATGTCCATGAAAACACCTTTATACGACTGGCTGTTATTCCTGTCAAGAGATATAATTATCTAATCGTTCTTTTTCAATTTCGGGCATCATATTAACTTAATTTATGGGTTAACTTAAATAAGTTAACCTATCGAAATGCCATGCACTTCTGTTCACCATTTACGATGTGCATATCTTCATACCCGTCTCCCGGGAAATATCCAGAATGCCCCGGGGAAAGAAGGGGCCCGGTTATCCACACAGACCGTAATCTTCAAACAAATTCTCAATTTTTTTCATGATCTTCATCAGAACAGGTGTTTTTTCACCATCATTCTCCTCTTCCCCGCCATGGTCCCTCGGTGCATGCTCCTGACCGATCGCTGCGGTACGCTCTAGCCTTATTACTGCGCAAAGCAAAAGATAGCCACATGGATGTTGAGGAGTACGTCCGCCGTGGTATTCGCCAGGGAATCTTCGAAAAGGATCTCCGTGCAGCCCTTGCGAACCAGATCCGGGTCTTTAAACCGGAGGAGGATCAGGAGTATGCAGAACGGTTTGCACAGGCGGTCATCAACGAGGTAAAAAATTCCACCGGGATCGGCGGTGACTTTTTTTCATATCATCATTCAGGTGTGAGCATGGGGGAATTCGGGGTTGGTTCCCGAGGGAGCGGCGATTTCTTCGCCCATCGCCAGATAGCCCGTGTGATCGGAAGAACCCGGGCTGCGGTTGGCGTTGATGAGATGGATGACGGAGGGGTGGTAGAGGTTGCAGGAACCGCGGGTGGCAGGTACATCGTCTGTGCGGTCGATGGGATGCACTCGCGCCTCTCTGATTTCCCTTTCCTTGCCGGATTCCACGCGACACGGGCGACGCTCCGCGATGCCTACGTGATGGGCGCACGGCCGATCCTGCTCTTCTCTGATATCCATGTGGCAGATGACGGGGACGTTGCCAAGATTTTTGAGTACACCGCTGGCATAACCACCGTTGGAGAGATGATGGGAGTTCCCCTGGTATCCGGGTCAACGCTCCGGATTGGCGGCGACATGGTTCTCGGGGAACGGATGACCGGGTGCGTGGGAACGGTTGGCATCGCCCGGCACCTCACCCCAAGGAAGAGTGCAGCACCCGGGGATGTGATCCTCATGACCGAAGGCGCGGGAGGGGGAACGATCGCCACTGCCGCTATTTATTCGGGATTTCCGGAGGTCGTGGAGCGGACCATCAACCTGCAGTTCCTGAAAGCAGTGGAAGCTCTCCTAGGAAGTCCCGTGATCGGGGAGGTGCATGCCATGACCGATGTGACTAACGGTGGTCTCCGCGGCGATGCGCATGAACTTGCCCAGACCGCCGGCTGTCGTGTCGTTATCGTGGAAGATCGTGTCAGGGGTATTGCCGATGCGAAGGTCCAGGAGATGCTGGATGCCCTTGCGATCGATTATCTCGGGGTCTCGCTCGATTCGCTCCTGATTGTGGCACCTGGAGATGCAGTACCGGCGCTCAGAGAGGTTATCAGCGATGCCGGTGTACGCATCGAGGAGATCGGGCGTGTCGAGCAAGGGAGCCCCGGTGCATATCTCGTGAGTGACGGAAAAGAGCAGGATTTCTCTCCCCGGTTCCGGGAGTCTGCTTATACGCCGGTGAAGAAAGTGGCGGACCGGCATCCGGCTGATCTGGCAGGAATGAAAATGGCCGTGGAAAAAGCAGCAGACATGGCTATCGAGAAGAAGAGAAGGATTATCCGTTATCTCTCTTCCGTCAGCTGATCCACCTGCCCGCGGTCAGGAGAATACCTCCGCAATGATGCGGGCCAGCATGGCATTGAGCTGGAGGTATTCATTGTTGCCATGGGTGAGGGTATAATCGGTATCAGCAATCGCTATTGAGAGCCTGGGATCGTTATACTCCCTCCTGACCGCTGTGCGGAATTCATGGAGAACCTCCCTGGAGGTGAGGCCGTACTCGATCATCAGGGTCTCGAACCGGCGTACTGCCGAGATCATGTCACTCGTGGATACCGCGGTCAGGGCTGCCTGCGCAATCTGGCCTGTCTCGGTCTGGGAGCACCTGATGAGGTTGCCCAGGCATTCTTCACCAGTACTGACCTGGAGCAGCACCACCGCCTTTCTCATGTCACCGGCTGCAGCCTGCACGATCAGGTCGGTATCATCATCTGAAAGGGGGCTGGTATCGCCGAATTCCGATGCCAGGATGGCATGGAGGTGGTCTCCGACCACCCTGCTTTCCACCGGCACAAAAAAGAACGGGAGACACCGTGAACTGATCGCCGGTATGAGCGCCGATGGCCTGCTCGTGACAAAGATGAAGCGGCAGGTCCTCGAATACCGTTCCATGATTCTCCGGATCCCCTGCTGGGCTTCCCGGGTCATCGCAGATGCCCCTTCAAAGACGATGATACGGAAGTCAGAATCGAGGGGCCGGATCGATGCATACCATCTGACTATATTCTTGAAATTCGAGAGGAGACTCTGTTCTCTCTGGTAGAGGTGTCCGTACCGCTCGTCCCCTTCAAGATACTTCTTCCCCTGCTCGAAGAGATCAGCGGTCTGGATGACCGTCATGTTCTCCGCCATCCTCTCACCATATAACTGGTATGCGAGGCATTCGACCGCAACGCTCTTTCCGGTGCCCGGTGGCCCGGTGAGGAGCAGGTGCGGGATATCCCCTGATCGTGCTGCTCTCTTCAGGTGAGAGACCACGTGATCCTGCCCCCGTATCTCTTCAAAACTCTTCGGGCGGTATTTTTCAATCCAGAGCATGGTCGAGCCTCAATTGAATCTCGCGGATGGCAGACCGGAGGAGTTCCCGGTTCTCATATCCTGTTGCACACAGTTGCACTTCTTCCCTTGTAAGGGCTCTGCAGAACCGGGTCACCTGCGGGATCGCCCTGGTTACCTCGTCGACAATGGTCAGGGTTGCCGTCATCGCCGTTCTCGAAAGCGGGTTGAGGTCGATCGTAATGACGGTCTTTCCCGCGTCGACCAGTGCCTGGCAGCGGTCACCGTCTTCAAGGGGAACCAGGACAACATCGGCGGAACCGATTCCCCCCGGCAGGCAGAGCGCCCGGGCATGAGAGAGCGGGAGGAGTCGTTCCGGGATGCCCTCCAGCACCGTGACTCCATGGCGTTCCAGGAGGGTTGTGATCTTCCTGATTCGCTCTTCAGTCCTGTGGAAGAGGTTCACCTCAACCGCAGCGTTCGAGGCCTGCTGAAGGAGCGCAATACTGCCGGCGGCAAGCGCTGCCGTGTTCCCGTTCACCGAGATGACCGGCCGTTCCGCACAGAGGAGGAGCGCTGCAGCGGCCCTCTCCGCCCGGAGGGCACTCTCCATGGTCTTTTCACCGATCAGGTAATCAAACGCTTCACCGCGGCCGTGAGCAGTGAGCCCTTCAAGCGAAAGGATACCCTCCGCTGCGCACCGGGCGAGATGCTCCCTCACTTTAAGCGAACGGTACCGGGGATGGTCCTTTGGGATCATGAGAACTCCTCCAGGATCTCGACGCCGCAGGGAGCAACATGGAGCTCCAGTATCTCACCATAGGACCCGAGAAGGTCAGCGGCACGCTCCCCCATCGCGAAAAGCCCGTTCCCGAGCATGGTCATGCTGGCCGGGATGTTCTCTCTGCTGCATTCCACGAGCAGATCACTGAGTTCCTGCGTGAGCAGTCCGCTCCCCCTGGCAAATCGGTACGAGAGCCGGAAGAACAGTTCAGAGGATCCGGGATACTCTTCAGGATAAGCGGCACTGATACGCGTAAGTGCATCCGGTGAGCCAAGGACCAGGGGAGAGGGGAGCGGTCCGAAATTGACAGCATACAGGGGCTCGTGCAGGTCATAAAACCTCCTGATCTCAGCACCTGTCCCCGGTCCCCTGCGGAAGTCGCGACCGCCCCCCTGGCATGCGGCGACGTCACCAAGCCCGGTCCGGTGAACGATCTCCGATTCATGGGCAAGTTCGGAGCAGGCTTTCTTTGTCATCCCGAGATGGAAGAGTTCATTGAGAGCAGAGACCGAGGCCATCAGTGCTGCTGCGGAAAGCCCAAATCCTGCCCCAATGGGTAGTGTGCATTCGGTCTCGATGTGCGCGAAAACACCGAGGCGGCCGGCAACATAGGCGAGAGGGGGAGCATCATGGATCAGCTCCCGGACAGCTCCTTCAGAGGAGAGACGCCGGACCGTAATGGAGGTGGTATCGGCGGGAGTAACCCGCACGGTCACCCCTTCCGTGATCACGATCCCGGCCCCGATACTCCCGGTCGTCTGGTATCCTGACCCGGTCACCGGCCTGAAATACCCGGAAATGTGGCCCGGGCAGGAAGCAGTGACCGATGCAGCAACAGGCTCTTGGGGACTCCTGCCTGATCTCCTCATCGTTCTCTTCCCGTTCGCAAATTTTTCCCCGTCAGCCCTGGGGGAGGAGCAGCGTCCCTATCCTCTCCCAGATCCGGGCAGCAAGCTCCCTCTTTGTTCCTCGTATCTGCTCCCTGCCGCCAGCGCCAGAGATGATTGCATCCGTGGTATCGGATCCCATACTCTCCGGGCCGTTTATCACGACAAGATCTGCACCCTTCGCAATCAGCGGGGCTGCTCCCTCCTCCCCCTCCTCTCCCACCTTGAAAGCAATGACCGAGGTATTGTATCTCCTGCAGACTTCATCGATCAGTTTCGGGAGCGGGTGGAGGGGGATCGAGAGTGTCTGGCCGCTCCGGAGTTTTCCTCGGTATGGTTCGGGGGCATAATCCGAGATTGCTGCGGCACTGAGGTAGATATCCGGGATCCGCTCAGCGCATATCCTGTGCACGGCATCGTGCATCTCCCCAGCAGTTTCGATGGTAATATTCCTGACACACGGGATCGTCCCTGCATGGACCACCGTGACCTCCGCGCCGAGGCGGAACGCCTGGAGGGCGAGTTCCCTCCCCATCCTCCCGGTTGAACGCGTGGTCAGAACGCGGATATCATCCACCGGTTCCCTGCATGGCCCGCTCGTAATCAGGACGTGTTTTCCTGCAAGGGGAGATCCCGGCAGTGCCCGGCAGCACCAGAGGACGATCTCATCGATATCCGCGATCTTGGCCTTTCCCTCCTCTCTCCTGGGGGGGATGACCGTGACCTTCCATGAGGAGAGACACCTGATACACTCGCTCACGCCAGGATGCCGGTACATGCTCTCGTGCATGGCAGGGGCGACCACGACCGGCAGCCCGGCACCGAGCGCCGTGCTTGCGAATGTGGTGACGGGGGTATCATCGATGCCCCGGGCAATCTTGCAGAGCGTGTTTGCCGTGCAGGGGGCGATGAGCAGCAGATCCGCACATCCCCCGTCCCCACAGAACGTGACGTGCTCCACATGCCCGGAGAGCGCAGTGATCGCATCATTCCCGGTGGCGTAGGTCAATGCATCCGGGTGGACAATCCGGGTCGCTGCCTCGGTCATGACAGCGATGACACTGGCACCTTCGCGCCGCAAGGCATGGGCGAGGCGGACGGTCTCCACCGCTGCAATGCTCCCGGTCACCCCGAGGATGATCCGTTTTTTGGAAAGGCTTCCTGGTTCCATCATCCAGCCCTCAGGTCAAGCACATAATGCCATGTGTGCGGGGCAACCTTTTTTATTCTCCTGACCGTTCCTGCATCCCGGCAGGCATCGCGGTACTCCTCCGGGATGAAAGGAGGATTCCTGCCTGCGGTGTGCATATGGATCGTGCCACCGTTCCTGATATGATCAAACGCGGCATCGAGCATCAGGGAGGAGTCGAAATGACCCATGATGATCCGGTCATAGGTACCGGAGAGGAGTTCCCTGCAGTCCCCAAGCCCGGCAAAAATTCGGTTCTCCAGGTGGTTTTCATCGATATTTCTGAGAAGGTAGCGGTAGGCAACCGGATGTATCTCCATTGCATGGACGGTGGCACCGGCCATGCCCGCGGGAATGCTGAAATACCCGATCCCGGCGAACATATCGGCTACCCGTTCACCCGGGCGTATTAGCCTCATCATCCTCTGCTTCTCCGCCCGGTTCCCCGATGAGAACATCACCTGTGCAGGATCAAGCCAGAATACCATTCCCAGTTCATGGTGGCAGATCTCTCCGGTTGTTCCGGAAATGAGATGGACATCGGGGATTCGTTCCCTGCCCTGGTATGACCTTATCCAGAGGATGCCGGTCGGTTTCTTCCACGCTTCAATCTCCCGTATCTCGGCACTGGTGGGTTCTCTCCCGTGAAGGACGGCAATCGTCCCGATCATATAAAAGCCCCGTCCGTCGTACCGTGCTTTCGGGGCGAGTTCCCTGTCCGCAGGATATCCGTCCCTGACCGGCACATACGCGATCCCATTGCTGACAAAAGGCCTTCTCTCCCTCATCCGCCATTCTGCTTCTGCAATGCCTGGAAGATCGCGGGCGGGAACCTCTCTCACCCTCATCGTTCACCCACCACCAGGAGGTCATCCCCGTCATTCAGGATCCTGATCGTCTGCCCTGGTACATATTCTGCGTCCCGGCCGATGAAACACTCCCGCGGGATCCCTGTCTCCGGATCAAGGACACCGATGGTGTTCCCCTGTCTGAACGTGACCAGGTACTCCCGTGCATCCCTGGTCGATCCGATATACCGTTCGACCCGGTCCTCCCGTGCCGAGCGTTCGATGCCATTCGGGATCTCCCGGTATCTGATCTCCCTCCCCGAGGCATAGATCACTTCACCGGGTCTGCCATTCACCACGATGACATCTCCCTTCCCGTACCGGGGGAGACGGACCGAATACGTGATCCGGTACAGCCGCTTTCCTGCCCGTTCGCCCACCAGTTTTGGATGGGTGGAAAAGCGCCCTCCCAGTCGCTGGACGATGGCAGTGGCGATCGCCTGGCCGATATGCTGAGAACCGACGGTGATGTCAAGTCCGTCCTTTGTCTCGTCAGTGTCTGAAATGAACGAGAGACGTTCCCCTGAAGCATAGCACCCTTCCTCGATCTCCCTGGCTATCCGCTCCACGGTCCGGATCTCGTGGCGGTACGGTCTCCTCCCCGAGGCCCGCACCTGGACTATTCCCTCGTAGTAGCTCCCGGAGATCCGGCTGCACCGGTCACACTGCTCTTTCTGCCAGAGGATCTCAACCTGACACATGGCATGCACCGGTTCCCCAAACAGGGTTCCCTCGAGTACCACCTCGGCAAGGGAGCGGTTGATCGTCATCTCCTTTACGGAGATCTTCAGGACCGGCCGGGCAACCTCGGGTACGATCTGCACCGAGCGTTGTACCAGATCACGGGCAATCTCCTCCCGTTCTGCAACGGTATCGGTCCAGACACCTCCCTCCTTCCGCGATCCGCATGTCGGGCAAAGGATACAGACAACCCGTTTACCGCACGTGAACCAGGGGTTCTCATGGATCCTGCACCTGCCGCAGAGCTCACCGGTGGCTGATGGAGCCCCGCAGCGGGGGCAGATATTCTCCCTTATCTTCTTTTCAGAGCCTGATGATCTGGGCATGGGGTACTGATCCAATCCGGATAAATCCTGTCGCATCGATAAGTCCCATCTCGATGGCAAGGGCAACAGTCCGCTCTCCAAAGAGGTTGCAGTTCCCTGCACCCCTGAGGGCTGCTCTCACCTCATCCGGTGATGCAGGGCTCCTTCCGTAAAAATCCCCGGAGATATGGATCTCGAGGTCACCCTGCTGGATGCATGTGTCAAGAAGTTCCCTGTCGCAGACAGCGACGACTTCATCACCGGCCGGTGTCCGGTGAACTTTCAGGTACATCGATCAGTACTATGGGAGAGGCGAGTTCTTAAAAGGTGAGACGTGGCTGGTAGTTCAGAGGATGATCTCGACGCCATAGACCCTTTCAGGTGTTTCTTTGTGGATTCTGAAGGCGTCGTCCTCAGAGATGAGGCCTTCGTTGATCAGCTTTCTGGTGATCCTGGGAACCGATTTCGGACCGATCACCGCACCCGGCCGGGTGTTCTCATCCATGTAATCGGTCTCCATGGTAAACGGCCGGCGGAGACGGGCGAGTTGCGGGATATCAGGATGGGAGGCCAGGAGAGAGGGTGTCAGCGGGGTGTCCGGAGTTGCATAATGTTTCACCACCTTATGGGAGGGCAGACCGGCCTGTTCTGCCATCCCGACAACGTCGCTGCAGGGACCAGTCTCCGCATGGATCTGAACAGCACACTTCAGATCGGCGGCAAGGGTCAGCGCATGGGAGAGCACCTCGTTGGAGGCGGAGAACACCTCATCGGGGACCGGGTAATGGGGCCGCCCGCTCTTGAGCGCAACCGCTCTTCCCTCTCCGATATAAGAGGCCGCGATATCAATCCCTCTCTTCATGATTGCCACGGTCTCGGAGAGCGGCGTAGTGGCTGAAAGGCGTGTCATCTCAGCAGGATGTACCCCCAGAATGACAAAGACCGTGATACCGAGAGCCCTGATCTGGTCAGCAATCGCGATGGTCTTTTCGTAAACAAGAGAAAATTCATCACCGGTATGGGGGAGAACACCGAAGGACGAGGAGGGTTTCGTGACAAGGAAGAGGTGGGTTCCCCCGGCACGGAGAAAATCCTTCGCGGCTTCCAGTCCCCTCCCGTTGACAGGATCGATATGGATATGGTCGTCGGTGATTGGAAACTTATGGCTCTTCATGGCACGAGACGATCTCCATGAGCGGGTAGTCTCCTCTTCGCTGCAGCCTGGCATGGCAGCAGGAACTGCCTACCTTGGTGATGATGTCCACGGTCAGCATGGTGCCCCGGAGCTCGGAGTAGCCGAAGATGTTCTCCGCCATCTGCGACCGGTCAAGGGAGACATGGATATCCGCAACATAGGGCTGGAGGCTGACGCTCTCCTGAATTGCGGATTCAAGGAGTGATGCCGTGGAAGGTGAGACGGGTGTCCCAACCCACTGGTGGTACAGCGCCCCGAGTTTGATCGCTGCCTCAAATATTGCCTGATCATGCTCACTTGCCATGATCTGGTATAGACTTTTTCCGGGAAAAAAGGAGATGCTCAGATGAGCTTGATGATGCCGGGTTTCGGTTCCATCGCCTCGCCCTGGCGGAGGAACATTTCGATCTGCTTCCTGATCTCGTCCTTTTCGAATCCTTCCTGTGCAATCTGCTCGATGACCTCATCGACCTTTGCCCTGCCGCTCTCATCAGCAACCATCCTGATCACTTCCTTTATCCTCCGGATCAGATCCCGCTTGCCCTTGGAATAGCCGGTGACAACCTTGTCGATATCAAACGAACCGGTCTTGGGATCGTAGGCAACCTGCCGAAGACACTTGTCCACGATGGTGATAACCCGTTCGGCATCGGTTGCCTCGATATCCCGGGAGAGGCGGATCCGTGCACTGGCCTCGGCAAGCCGGACCAGTGCTTCAAGTTGCCGTGCGGTCACCGGGACCGGCTTGTTGGATTCAGATGCCAGACCCCGGAGCCGCATGTAGTAGGCGATCAGAGCCTCCCGTGCTGTATCCGAGAGCCGTGGGAAACACGTTCTTTTCGCATAGGCAACGTATTTCCGGAAGAGACCTGGCTCGATCTCGGGGGTCACCGGTTTGAGCTGTTCGGCGATATACTCCTCATTCACCCCGGGGATGGGTGCCTTGCGGTGCTGCACGATCGTCTCGCCGATACTGTGGGCTTTCAGGATGTGCTCCGCAATCGCCCCGTCCTTTTTCTCATCGGGCTTGTCACCCATGATAAAGATCAGGTCGAACCGGGAGAGGAGAGAGGCAGGCATATTGATCTGCTCACCGATGGGGGCAAAATCATCAAACCGCCCGTACTTGGGATTGGCAGCACCGAGCAGGGCACACCGTGATTTCAGCGTGGCAGTGATGCCGGCTTTTGCGACGCTGATCGACTGCTGTTCCATCGCTTCATGGAGGGCACTCCGGTCTTCCTTCTGCATCTTGTCCATCTCGTCGATCGCGGCAATTCCCATATCGGCAAGTACCAGGGCTCCTGCCTCAAGGGTCCAGCGCCCGTCCCCGAACTCGTCCTTGACTGCGGTTGCGGTCAGGCCTGCCGATGTGGATGACTGGCCGCTGGTGTAGATGGCCCGGGGAGAGAGCTTGACCACGTACCTGAGCAGCTGGCTTTTTGCGATACCCGGGTCACCGATCAGGAGGACATGGATATCACCCCGGAGGTGGCTCCCGTCAGGCATCTCCTTGGTGATCCCACCAAAGATCTGGAGGGATATCGCCTCCTTCACCTCCTCGTTACCATAGATGGTCGGGGCAATCGAATGGGTGATCTTCTGGTAGATAGTGGGATCATGCGACAGGGCGAGGATCTCTTCCTCAGCTTTCTCATCGATCTCGACCTCCTCGAACTCTTTTTCTGCAATTTCGATCGAGTTGCATTCGAGGTAGATGTCAAATATGGTGCTCTTCTCCCCATGGCTGACCCGCTGTATCGATCGAAGGATTCCGTTCATGACGACCCTGTCACCCGGCGCAACGAGCCCTGTCAGATCGTCAGTTGCATCGACATCAAGCGTCTGCGGCTGTTCCCCTCCCCGGAGACCTTCCGGGGACTCCTGGATCCGGAGTTTCTGCGAGTTCACGAATTTCGAGCGCTTCGGCACAAGGTCCAGTTTCTTGAAGGTGCATCCGTCAGTTGCACAGCCATCAGGCTCTCTGAACTTGCCGTACCCCTGCTCCCGGATCGTGATATGGCCGCCCGGGCACCGAAAAAAGGCTTCAACGATCCTGGGGCGTACTTCCGTCGTCTTCCGGAGGATCCCCTCCACGCTGATGAATTTGTTGATATGGTCTGACCGGATCTGCCGGATGGCAACTTTTTTGGGAAGGCTGGTGAACCTGACGTTGATGTCCCGGGTCCCTTTCCCATCCTTCCCCTTGATCAGCTGGTGTGCGAGGACCGATGATCGCACATCCTCAATCACCTTGCCCGGGTTATCAAGGAGCTCATCCGCCATCCTGATCCCGGTCTTCCCGAAACTCTCGAGCTCCCGGTAATCGATAAAAAGAGATTTTTTGTAGGGATATTCGCGGGATATCTCTGACAGCTGCTTTTTGTAACGGCTCTTTAAGAACCTGTTCCAGTCAGCATCGCGATCAATGATCTCGGCGGCCGGCTCCTGCTCCATCCTGTCACCCGGTGCGTGATCGTTTTGCATGCATCACGAACTGTGCGATCATCGCATCCATCTGCAGGTCGCTGCTTGCCCCTTCAGAGAGCCTGAAATCGGTGATCCCGAGCTGATCGATGAGTGCAACGCGGAGGCTGTCATCCATTTCTTTTCTGATTAGAGCCCGGTAACACTGGTTGATGAGCTCGTTGGGAGCAATGCCCCGCTCGTGGAGCAGCTGTGAGAGGAGTGCTTCGGCGGCTTCAAATTCGCCAGAAAGAGAAGTCGAGAGCAATTCCTCGATCTCATCCGGTCTGGCGGTGGATGTGATTGCATAGATCCTGTCCTTCGTGATCTCCGGTGAAAGGATGGCTGCACCCTGCAGGGCATTGATCGCCTTTCGCATGTCACCCTGCGAGATGTAGGCTATCGCCTCGATGGCATCCTCACTCACGGCAAGGTGTTCCTGATCTGCAATCCTGTTTATCTCAGCGGTTATCGCGGACATGTCAATGGGTTTGAACCGGTAGATGGCACACCTGCTCTGGATAGGATCGATAATCTTGGAAGAGTAATTGCAGGAGAGGATGAACCTGCAGGTCTGTGCATAGCTCTCCATCGTCCGGCGGAGGGCAGCCTGGGCATCAGGGGTGAGTGCATCCGCTTCGTCAAGGAAGAGGATCTTGAACTCCGCCCCTCCCAGCGGGGATGTCCGTGCGAACTGCTTGATCTGGTTTCTCACCACATCGATACCGCGCTCATCGGACGCGTTCATCTCCCTGAAGTTCAGGTTCCATGCCTCCCCGAAGAATTCCTTCGCCAAAGCAACGGCCGCGGTGGTCTTGCCCACCCCCGCACTCCCTGTGAAGAGGAGGTGGGGGAGGCTCCCTGCCCTCACATACGACTGGAGGCGTTCCACGATCTCGTCCTGCCCCACTATCTCGGCGAGGGTTGCCGGCCGGTATTTTTCGATCCAGATCGTGTAGCTCTCGTCCATAACTGCTCCAGTATCGTGTTTATCTTCTATATTCGTTCTGAATATTAGTCTTGATCTCTTGGTTTTTCGTTTGTCCAATCTCTCTGCCAAGGACTCTGGTTTTTTCGTCGGGGAGCAGGGTCTGAACATAGTTCCCCTTTCATGCATCAATGAAAAAATCACCTGCGTCACCTTTGAACTATAGGCACACAGGACGAAAGTGAAAAATCCCTTGCGGGAACTCTGGAAGGAGGGAGGAGGTGGTTGATAATCTTCTCTCACATCTTAGGGGACACCACATGGCGGGAGTAGCCTCGAGAGTCATCCCGTGAGGGCTGTGGAAGATATGAAATCCGTTGATGAAAAAAAGGTGGATACAAGGCCGTATCCCTGATTTTTAAAAAAGAGGATTATTTCTCTTCAAACAGCTCTCCTTCCTGTCCCTTCCGGTAATTGTAGTATGCGAGGGCTCCAAGAAGGATGATTACCACGATCACCGGGATGAGCCATGCCATGGGGAAGGTTGACCAGAACGGCTGTGCTGGTGGCACGGTGGTGGGGGGCGTGGTGGTCGTCACCGTGGTGACCTGGGTGGTGAGGGTGGGAGTGGTGTTGGTGATATTGCTCTTTGATGTGAGATTCGCCTTTATTGCAGTGGCATTTCCACTGTCACTGCCCGACGTCAGGTTTGCCGAGAGGGTTGTCGGGACCGTTGTTGGCGTCGTGGTGGTGACAGAGGAACCGCCACCGCCACCGCCCCCTCCGCCACCGCCACCACTGCCGCCGCTGCCTGCAGAGGTGAAGTAAGCGGTGATGACATGGTTCGCACTCACGTTGGTGAGAGTATACGTGCTGGCAGAGCCTGATGTCTGGTTGTCAATGGTGACGTAGGAGATTTTGTAGTAGGTAAACGGTGTTATGGTAAAGGTGATCGATTCACCTTCATTGACGGATATCGTGCCGTTCGGAATGATCCTGCCCCCGCTGTAGGCAGTAGCGGTGACATAATAGGTGATAGCCGGTGGCATCTGGTCAAGAGTGACCGTGATATCAACCGTCTGGTCCTTCACCGGGTAGGCAGGAAGGTTCGTGGTGACCGGATAATATCCGTCCTTCGTTACGGTATAGTTGGTATAGAGCGGTGGGGTGAGGTTCACCGGAACAAGCAGGGTGCCGTTTGCGGTGGATCCTTTCAGGTCATCATCAAAGAGAACCTGTGCACCATCGGTATTGCAATTGATCCTGAAGTATCCGGTATCACCGGTCTCTTCGGGATAAACGCTGATATAGTCCGGCCTGCTCTCGCTGTCTGATCCCCCGCTGTTGGCAACGGTCAGGTTCACCGTGTAGTTCCCTTCGGCAGCATAGGTATGGACCGGTGACTGTTCAGCGGACGTGGTTCCGTCACCGAAATTCCATTGCCACGAAGCCGGGGCACCGGAGGAAAGGTCGGTAAATGCGATGGTCAGCGGAGCAGAACCCTCCGTGCTGTTTGCACTGAAATTTGCAACCGGTGCAATTACACTTTGTGCGGTGATATACCCGTCCCTGGTGAGCGTGCCGGTTCCATAACTATTTGTTGCGTTCAGGCTCACACTGAAGGTTCCGGCGTTGGCATAGGTATGTTCGGGGTGTTGCAGGGTGGATGTGCTGCCATCACCAAAGTCCCAGAGCCAGGAGGTAGGGGCATTGCGCGAGGTGTCGGTGTATAACACGGTCAGGGGTGGAGTACCTGCGGTGACGTTCGCGACAAAATCAGCCACGGGGGGTTGATCTGATGCGTTGTCAATGACCCTCAGGTTCAGTTCCGTGATCCCACCGGAGGTGAAGGGATACGTCCATATCCAGGTTTCTCCTGCTCCCACGTCAAGGCATTCCGCACGGGCACCGTCAGCATAGAAATAGATCGCTGCTCCCTCTGGTATCGATCCCTGGACGAGCAGTTTGGTCCCGAAGGAGTCCGGTGATCCATAGGTGCCGTTGCCCGTTGTCGTGATGGTTCCTCCACCACCCGTTGCGAGAGCGCTGATGGTAGTTCCTGCCGCTGCCGGCTCACCATTAATCAGGATCTCCCCGAAAAAAGAGTGAGGGAGCTGAGGGGCCACGGTCGGGACGGTAGTGGGGACCGTCGTCGGAATGGTGGTCGGCTCTGTCGTGGGAACTACGGTTGTAGGCTCCGTTGTCGGCTCACTGGTAGGTTGTTCGGTTGGCGATACTGTAGTTGGTTCAGTGAAAGGGACGGTCGTAGGGATGGAAGTGGGGCAGGGGCTGATGGGGCAAGGGATGGGGGTTGTCGGGCAGGGACCTGGCGGGATGCAGCCAGACCCGGTCACCTGTTTTGAGGTGGTGTCACAACCACATATGTTGCAGACCGTGAGCTGGACCGTATACGTTCCCAGCGCATTGAAGACATGGCTTGGATTCTGCAGGGTCGAAGTATCCCCATCCCCAAAGTCCCAGGACCAGTTCAGGGCATTCGTGGAGTTGTCAGTGAACTGGATGGTGAATGGCGGGACGCCCCCCGTGGCATTCATGGCAAAGTCTGCAACCGGTTGTGGCACCGGGTTTACTGAAACCTCTCTTGCGATGGTGGAGTTCCTGCTAGTGCCATCACTGCAAGGCCGTGTAACCGTCAGGTTGACAGTATAGGTGCCGGCAGCAGGGTAGGTGTGGACCGGGTTTCTGTCAGATGAGATTGCCCCGTCGCCGAACTGCCAGGCCCAGTTGGTGGGATTGTTCGTCGAGGTGTCAGTAAAGGTGACTACCAGGTCGCAGATATTGGTCACGAACGTGAAATTCGCTCCCGGAACCGGACATCCGTATATCTGTTTTGAGGCTGTATCCGTTCCGCAGAGCCCCTCAACGGTAAGGTTCACCACGAATGTGCCGGCACTGGTATAGGTGTGGCTTGGATTCTGCAGGGTTGAGGTGCTCCCATCACCGAACTGCCAGGACCAGTTCAGGGCATTGGTGGAGCTGTCAGTGAACTGGATGGTGAAGGGAGGGTCCCCTGCAGTAGTATTCATCGTGAAGTCCGCAACCGGCGGGGGCACAGCGCTCACACTGACCTGCTTTGAGATGGTTGAATTCTTTACCGATCCATCCTCACAGGTCTTTGCGACCGTCAGGTTGACGGCATAGGTGCCAGCGGTTGAGTAGGTGTGGACCGGGCTCTGGACAGCCGAAGTGGTTCCATCACCGAACTGCCATGCCCAGCTGGTGGGATTGTTGGTCGAGGTGTCGGTGAAGGTGACATTGAGGTCACAGACGTTGGTCGCGAAAGTGAAATTGGCCACTGGCGGCGGACAGAGCCACACGGTCACGGATTTTGACTCGGTATCATTGTTGCAGACACCCTGGACGGTCAGGTTCACCTGGTAGGTGCCAGGGGCTGTGTAGGTGTGGTTTGTATTCTGGAGGGTTGAGGTGGCACCGTCGCCGAACTGCCATGCCCAGCCTGTCGCGTTCTTTGACGCATCAGTGAAGGTGACATTGAGGGGTGCTTCACCGGATGAGGGATCCAGACTGAAGTCAGCGGTCGTCACCGGCACCGGTGAAACAATCACGTCCTTTGAGATGGTTGAGTTCTTCTCCGATCCATCCTCACAGGTCTTTGCGACCGTCAGGTTGACGGCATAGGTGCCAGGGGCTGTGTAGGTGTGGACCGGGCTCTGGACAGCCGAAGTGGTTCCATCACCGAACTGCCATGCCCAGCTGGTGGGATTGTTGGTCGAGGTGTCGGTGAAGGTGACATTAAGGTCACAGACGTTGGTCGCGAAAGTGAAGTTGGCCACCGGGGGCGGACAGAGCCACACGGTCACGGATTTTGACTCGGTATCATTGTTGCAGACACCCTGGACGGTCAGGTTCACCTGGTAGGTGCCGGGGGCCGTGTAGGTATGGTTTGTATTCTGGAGGGTTGAGGTGGCACCATCGCCGAACTGCCATGCCCAGCCTGTCGCGTTCTTTGACGCATCAGTAAAGGTGACATTGAGGGGTGCTTCTCCATTTGTGGGGGTGGCATTGAATTCAGCGCCGGTCACAGGGATAGGATTCAGGGTGACCTGTTTTGAAACGGTAGAGTTCCGTGGGCTCCCATCGAAACAGACATTCTGTACTGTCAGGTTGACGGTGTAGGTGCCTGCATTCAGGTACGTATGATCCGGATTCTGTGCACTGGAAGTGGCACCGTCGCCGAACTGCCATGCCCAGCTGGTGGCATCGGTCGAGGTATCGGTGAAGGTGACATTGAAGTCACAGACATTGGTGGAGAACGTGAAACCGGCCTTCGGATAAGGACAGCAGTCCCCGTCTTTCAGCGCGGTGATAAATCCTCCCTCTTCCTTTGGCAGGAATGCTGTCGGGTATGGATTGCTTGCGGGGAAATCGGTGGACCTCGTGAGCCCTACGACGTATACTCCACAGTTATTATCGACCGCAATCGCATATCCCTCGTCCTTGCCGTTCCCGCCAAGATAACTGAGGAGTTCCGGTGTCTTCTGTCCCGGGACGAATTTGGCAACAAAAGCATCAGATTGTCCCCCGAACTTCGGTTGGAATGCATTTATTGTCTTGAGGTTGGTATCCTTGGTGAATCCCGCTATATAGACATTGCCGAAAGAATCGATGGCGATTCCTCTGCCCTCATCAGCTACGGGACCAGTCAGGTAGGTGGACAAAGAGAGTGCATTGCCCGCAGGAACGAGACGGGTATAGAACGAACTCCGCATGCGGGAGCTGGGTGACTGATAGAATGCATCCTTTACCGGGAAATTTGTGGACTCTGTCAACCCTGTCACATGGGCAGAGGAATCTTTGTCAACGGCAATGGCACGGCCGGCGTCTTTTGCGGTTCCTCCCAGGTAGGTGGAATAGACAATGGCGTCTTGTGCTGTATCCACCTTCGTGATGAATGCATCACTCCAGCCGCCCAGTTTTGACTGGAATGCACCCTTCAACGGGAAATTATTCGAAAACGTTTCACCGGTAATGTACGCAGCTCCCGTTCCGTCAACATCGATCCCATAGCCGATATCATTCAGGGTACCCCCATAGTAACCGGCGTACGAAAATTGGGTTCCGGGGCTGTTTACCTTCACAATAAACGCGTCAGCGTTTCCTGCCAGTGCAGTATTCTGGGATCCGTGATTGACCGGGAATGACTTCGAATCCGTACTACCTGTTATAAAGGCATTATTTTGCGAATCAAGAGTGATACCGTATCCGTAATCGTTCCCGGTTCCCCCGACATACGTGGAGTAGACAAACGAGCTCCCGTCAGGGTTCAGCTTCACGACAAAGGCGTCATCCTTGCCGGCGTTCGCTGACTGGATGGCATTGACAACCGGGAAATCCACTGAATCGGTCGACCCGGTAATATATGCATTGCCATTCGAGTCAACCGCTATGGCGTTTCCGGCATCGTACCCTTTACCCCCGATATAATTGAGGTATTCTGGTGCGGTTCCCAGAGGATTGATTTTGACAACAATTGCATCGGTACCTCCACTGATGGATCCATAGGGATCAAGCACTTCGGGGAAGGTAACTCCGGCAACATACGCATTCCCCTGGATATCCGCTGCAACCCCGTTTGCACTCGCAAATCCAACCCCTCTCAGGTAAAGACTATACTTGATCTCGGGATCGATGATCAGGTCTTTTCCCTCATCATAATCTCCGATTCCGAATCCCACGGTATCATCGGACAGGATAAGGTAGGAGGCAGGAATTACCACAATATGTCCATCAATCTCCTGGTAGCAGTAGGGTACACTCTGGGTGAGTATTCCTACATCGGTCTGTATGTGGAGATCACCATTCGGTGCCACCGTCAGCCCTGAATGGCCGGTATACACCGTTTTAATTGAGGCAGGGTCCGATCCCGGCTTTACCAGGAAACTGCTCTTTATGGCACCGGTTTTCCCTTCATAGGTGAGATCGATACCCGGATACAGGTCCGGATAGGCAACTGACTCGTACGTCCGGACACCAGTAATCCATTGTGAGGGATCGCCTCTCATGAAATTTACCCTGCAGGGAAGGGGGTCAATTCCATAAACACCGGTATTTTTCAAAGCCCCCTCGTAGGTAAATCCGATCGTTGAGGAGGCAAACTCATCGTTAATCGTCCGGATTACCCGTATGGTCGCTCCATCACCGGTAAAGTAGACAAGCCCCCCATTCGAGATGACCTCAAAGAGGACATCTCCGCTTATCTGACCTTTATTTTCGATGAAAAACAGCGGTTGTGAGGCGATCAGGTCCTCATGGTCAACATCAGACAACGTTGGTGCAGCGTTGGATGCAGAAGCATCCCCTGCGGCAAAGGCAGGGATGACTCCTACTATGAGCACCAAAAGTACGAATAACAGCGGGATCTCTTTTTGTCTCATAAAAACCCTTAAATTCAGATGAAGAATTCATATGATATAAAACTTTCCTATAAAAAGCGCTATTTTGACTGCTTTTTTCCCCAGCAGCGATTTAACCTGACATTCTTTTCTGCACTATAGTATTTCCTTAATCATAATGGATATGTTGTCTCAGGGCTCAGTACAACATCACAGCAGCATTGATTTACGGAGATATCACGGCGAACGGGATCTCACTATTCTGAGAAGGATACAGGAAAAAAATGGAAGGGGCCGGGCGGATCTTTGCAGGAGAATATTCAGGGGCACGATATGCCCGCGCCGATTTGGCGGGGGAATCTCCTGCTCTTATCACCCCCGGCGGCATGGTATGCCGCCTGCTCTTTGTGGCAGGAACCCTGACTGAGAAAGCGATACCCGGCGGTGAGACGGTCTATGCACGGGTGGCTGATCCGACCGGTGTTTTTGAGATCCGGAAAATCCGGCCTGATGCAGGCCTGAAAGCAGCGCTCTCATCAATTGAGATACCCTCCTTTGTGACCGTGCTTGGGTATGCCCGGATCACAACCAATGATGATGAGCCGGTTCCTTACCTTGATCTGGTAGATCTGAGGGAGGTTGATCGAACCACCAGGGATACCTGGATTATCAGGACCTCCGAACTCACCACCGACCGGCTCTCCCGAATGAAGGAAGCACTCGAATCAGGGAAAGGAAGCCCCGAAGTCCTTTGTGCGATGTCACAATTCAATACGAGTACTGCATCAGTCGGGATGCTCGCGGACATGGTATCCAGGGGACTGGAACAGGTTGCTAAACGATCGCTGCCCGAGGAAAGAGATGCTGAAATAAGGGGAAAAATCCTCTCGATTATCAGGGATTCTGCAGGGAAGAGAGGAGTGCCGTTTGACGAGCTGGTCACCCTTGCTGGAAAAGCCGGGATCCCGAAGCCGATGGTGAGAGATGTTGTCCGTGTCCTGCTCGAAGAAGACGAATGTTACCAGCCTGCCCGGGACGTTTTCAAGCCTCTATGATACTCGAATTTCTGAGCCAGGGACCAGCACTCCTTGTCAAAGGAAGGAGGAATGTTCTTGCCGTTGCCGACCTCCACCTTGGCATCGAATCGGATCTCGACAGGCATGGTATCCATTTCAGGAGCAGAACACGGGAGCGGTGCGAACGCCTTGAGACCTGCATAAGGGAGACCCGCCCCGATCTCCTCCTCCTGCTCGGTGACCTGAAACATGCCATCCCTTTCCCCTCAAGGCAGGAACAGCGCGAGATCCCTGAATTTATCGCCCATCTCCGTTCCCTTGTTCCTCTCGGGATTGTCCCCGGGAATCATGATGTCGCCATTGAGCAGTTCTTTGAGCCCGGGGAGCTGCTGGCAAAGGAGGGGGTGATCATCGACGGCACGGGATATGTACATGGCCATATGTATCCTGATGTATCCCTTGCAGGAATGCTGATCATTGCCGGCCATCACCACCCAATGGTCTCTCTCAGGGATGAAGTGGGATGCTCTCTCCGCTCTCCCGCCTACCTCTTTTCACGTCTCAATGATGTTTGCATTGGATTTCCTGTCCGGGAAGGGGGAACTGAGAGCCGGGTCCTTTTCATGCCCTCGTTCAATGAACTGACCGGGTACGATGTTACGAGGACAATGAAAGAACCGTTCAGCCCGCTCTCCCGGTGTATCAGCCGGGAATCATCCGAGGTTCTCCTCCCCGATGGCACCTTTCTCGGACCTCTTGGGGCACTGGAGGGATATGAGCCCGATCAGTCACCTTGACGAGCGGATTTTAGCCTGCATCCGGGAGCGGGGCTTTGAGGAACTCTCCGAGATCCAGAATCGTGCAATACCTCTTGCAGCGTCCGGCAGGAACCTCATCCTGATTGCGCCTACCGGGACGGGAAAGACCGAGAGCGCCATGATCCCGGTCTTTGACCGGATGCTTACGGAGAGAACCGGAGGGTTTACGACCCTCTACATCACGCCGCTCCGTTCCCTGAACCGCGATATGCTCCAGCGGCTCTCCTGGTGGTGCGGCGAACTCGGGATATCCGTTGGGGTCAGGCATGGGGACACAAAGAATGCCGAACGGAGAAAACAGGCATTATCCCCCCCGGAACTCCTCATCACCACCCCGGAAACGCTGCAGGCTCTGTTCATGGGAAAGGTGCTCCGGAAGCACCTGAAGAATGTCAGGCACGTGGTGATTGACGAGATCCACGAACTGGCAGGGAGCAAAAGGGGATCACAGCTCTCCATTGCCCTGGAACGGCTTGTCGCCCACGCGGGCGAATTCCAGAGGATCGGGCTCTCGGCTACCGTCGGGAATCCCGATGAGATGGGACGGTTCCTCTGCGGGAAGAGGGATTTTTCGGTGGTGGAAGTCCCTGTCACCAAGCGTCTCCAGATCACGGTTGAGTGTGCGGGTGACAGCTTTGAGCGCCAGGCGGAGTGGGTCTCTGATACCATCGACCGGTTCGGTTCGACCCTGATCTTTGTCAATACAAGAGTGACTGCCGAAGCCCTTGGCCACCAGCTCTTCTCCCGGGGGGATGTTGAGGTGCACCATGGATCGCTCTCGCGGGAGATCAGGATCGATGCCGAGGAACGCTTCAGGTCGGGCGCAATAAAAGGGCTGATCTGCACGTCATCCATGGAACTCGGGATCGATATCGGGCATATCGAGCATGTTATCCAGTTTGGCTCACCAAGGGAGGTCTCCCGCCTGGTCCAGAGAATCGGCCGGGCCGGGCATCAGCTGCATGCCGTATCCAGGGGTACCATCCTTGCCCTGGGATTCGATGATCTGCTCGAGTCCCTGGTCATTGCAAGGCGGGCAAAGGCCGGCGAGGTTGAAGACGTCATCCCTCCCAGGAACCCGGCCGATGTCCTTGCAAACCAGGTTGCAGCCCTGGCTGTTGAATACGGGCATATCCCGAAAGAAGCGGTCACGGCCATCCTTGAAAGGACATATCCCTTCAGCAGCTGCCGGGAACTCCTCGATGAGGTATGTGCCCAGATGGCAGAACACCGGCTGATACGGCTTGAGGGAGATACCATCTGCACGACCATGAGAGCACGTCGCTACCTTGCCGGAAACCTGTCGATGATCCATGATGAGAAGAAGGTTCATGTCTTCGATATGGTCTCAAGGAGGACCGTCGCTACGCTTGACGAATCGTTTGTGGTGGGATCGATCTACACTGGTGCGGTCTTCATCACGAAAGGGCAGCTCTGGAGGGTCCTTGACATGGATGAAGGGCGGATCACGGTCGAGCCGGCACGACGGGTCAAGGGAGAGCTGCCTTCTTGGGAAGGTGAGCAGATCCCTGTTCCGTTCGGGATTGCACGCGAGGTGGGGGCGCTCCGGCGAAGCCGGCATTTTGCTGCATATCATACTGATCAGGAGGTGTCCCGTTTTGCTGCTGGGTTCCTTTCTGAAATGGATAAGAACCGGAGCCGTGTTGCAACCGACCGGACGATCGTTCTCGAGGATTCCGAAGAAGCGGTGATCTGCAATATCTGCGCAGGCCATAAGGCAAATGAAGCGCTGGGGCGGGTGATCTCGGTCCTCCTCTCAGCCCGGTTCGGTACTACGGTTGGGATCGAGATCGATGCATACCGGATTCTGCTCTCCCTGCCCCCTTCAGTCAGGGCATCCGACGTCAGGGAGGTCCTCGCCGGACTCGAGCCGGAACACGTCGGAGGGATCCTCCAGCTCGCCATGAAGAGGACCACTCTTTTTAAGTGGAAACTTGTCCAGATCGCAAAAAAATTCGGAGCTATCGATCCCGATGCGGATTATGAACGGCTCAGCACCTACAAGCTCACCGAACTGTTCGAGAATACCGTTGTCCAGAAAGAGGCATACCGTGAACTCTTCTCTGCATACATGGACGTGGATTGCGCAGCTCACCTCCTGTCGCTCGTAAGGCAGGGGGATTGTGCCATCGAACTCGCACGGCTGAGCATCCTGGGTGCCCAGGGACTTTTCTCTTCGAGAGATCAGATCGCCCCCCCTACGCCTGACCAGGCCGTGATCAGTACGCTCCGCCGCCGAATCGATCAGCAGGAGATCGTGCTCGCCTGCATGAACTGCCGGAAGTGGAAGAGCCACACGGTTGCAGGGAGGGTCCAGGAACAGCCGGTCTGTCCAAGATGCGGGGCCCGGCTGATCGCCGTCCTGAAACCATACGAGGAACCGCTGCTCGCCCTTGCGTCAAAGAAGGAGAAGACGAGCGAGGAGAAAGCGGTCGAAGCAAGGCTGATACGAAATGCCAACATCGTCCTTTCCGGGAGAAAAAAGGCGGTACTGGCCCTGGCCGGAAAGGGGATAGGTCCCGAACACGCCTCCCGGATCCTCGCCACCCTCACGGAAGGGGATGCCTTCTACAAGGAGATCCTGAAGGCCGAACGGAACTATATAAGGACCCGGAGATACTGGTAGATCAGAGGATACTTCCGAGCTTCTGTTCGAGGATATCAAGGCCCCGTTTGACATCCTCGAGATTCTTACCGCCTGTCAGGATGATCTTTCCTGATGAGAAGAGCAGGGCAACGATCTTCGGATCGTGGATCCGGTACACAAGCCCCGGGAACTGTTCCGGCTCATACTCGATGCTCTCGAGGTTAAGGGTGATGACCACCCTGTTCAGGTTGATGTACTTCCCGATGTCGTACGAACAAACGATATTCGTGACAGCAACGCGGGGGCTGTCATAGGTCTTGACACCTGCCTCCTTGAGTGATTGGATGATAATGGCCAGACCTTTTTCAAGAGATTTCTTGTCCCTGATCCCGGTCAGCACCACTTTGCCCGATGAGAAGATGAGCGATGCGCTTTTCGGATCCTCCATGCGGAAGACAGCGCCGGGGAATCTCTTGGTGTTGAGCTCGCAGTTCGCCACCTTTTGTGCAACTTCTGCGAGATCGATGGAATCGGCAATGGCACCTGATGCGACGATATTCTCTATTTTCAGGGAATCGTATCTCTTATCGTCCATTGATCAGTACATGCAGTGTAGACCACTATAATACTACTGGATTACCCCGAAAGAGGATGTTTGGTCATTTCGTGAGCGAATAAGAAAAGGCAGATTCATCTCCTTTCATCTCCAACATTTTTGACGTTTTATGGCTGAAAGAAGCACTGGTGCAGCGGCGTATGAGGAACTCTGCAGGACGTTCCGGATCGATGTCCCGAAATCTTATAATTTCGGATTCGATGTGATCGATGCATGGGCTGACAAGGATCGGAACAAGCTTGCCATGATCTGGGTGAACCAGGATGGAACCGAAAAGAAATATTCCTTCAGGGATTTGAAAAATCTCTCCAACCAGGCGGCCAATATCCTGATCAAGTATGGTGTCCAGAAAGGCGATCGCGTGCTGATCATGCTCCCCCGGATCCCTGAGTGGTGGATCTTTGTGATCGCCCTCATCAAACTCGGTGCGGTGCTTTGTCCCTGTCCTACCATGCTGACGCCAAAGGACATCAAGTACCGGTTGAATGCTGGGACGTTCCGGATGATCATCACCAACCTCGAGAACTCGGCCAAGGTTGAGGAGGTGGTGACCGAATGTTCGACGCTGACATGCCGGTTCCTTGTCGACGGTGAACGGCCAGGGTGGGTCAGCTTCCCCAGGGAGCTGGTCTATCCTGCCCCGGTGTCATTCCGTTCGGTAAGTATGCCGACTGGAAAAAAGACGCTTGCGACTGACCCGATGCTGATCTACTTCACCTCGGGTACCACAGGAGAACCGAAGATGGTCCTCCACAACCACAGCTACCCGCTCGGGCACCTCGTCACGGCGACATTATGGCAGGATGTCGGTGAGAACGATGTGCATTTCACCTCATCGGATACCGGATGGGCCAAATGCGCCTGGGGCAAGATCTTCGGCCAGTGGATCGCCGGGGCCTGTATCTTTGTCTATGATGTGAGGGGCAAGTTCAAGGCGACCGAACTCCTTCCGCTGCTTGAGAAGTATGAGATCACCACGTTCTGTGTCCCCCCTACCATATACCGGATGCTGATCCTCGCAGACCTCGAGAAGTTTGACCTGCGCGAACTCCGCCGGTGTACCAGTGCCGGCGAGCCGCTCAATCCGGAAGTGGTCAGGGTATGGATGGAGGGGACCGGCCGGACCATCTCCGAGGGGTATGGCCAGACCGAGACGGTCTGCTGTATCGGCACATTCCGGGGTATGGAGACACGACCCGGGTCAATGGGGAGACCGGCGCCGGGATGGCATATCGAGCTCCATGATGACGAAGGGCGGCCGGTCGAGCAGGGAGAGGAAGGACGGATCGCTATCAGTATCGATCCCCGCCCGGTCGGCCTCTTCGTGGAGTATGTAAACAGCCCTGAAGCGAATGCTGCCTCGTTTGTAAATGGATTCTATTATACGGGGGATAAGGCTACCATTGATGCCGACGGCTACTTCTGGTTCGTCGGGAGGAATGATGATATCATCAAGAGCTCGGGATACCGGATCGGTCCTTTTGAGGTGGAGAGTGCCCTTCTCGAGCATCCGGCAGTCCAGGAATCGGCAGTGGTAGGGTCTCCCGACCTTATCCGGGGAGTCATCGTCAAAGCGTTCATCGTTCTCAAACCAGGGTATCAGCCATCGGAAACCCTGATCCGTGATATCCAGTCGCATGTGCGGAACTCCACCGCTCCTTACAAGTATCCCCGGGCGGTCGAGTTTGTCCCTGATCTCCCCAAGACCCTGTCCGGGAAGATACGCCGAAACGAGCTCCGGCAGCGCGAACTGGAGAAGTACCGGAGCAGGGAATAATCCCTCTTCCCCGTCCCGGCCTGGCACGCTGCCTTCCTGGATTGCTTCATCTGGCCGCTTCTCCCTGCCGGTTCCACCTTTCAAGCCAAGGTATTCCTGTGACAGAGGGAACGGTTCAGGAACGGGCCCTCATCCAGCAGACAATCCCTTCTTTTGTTCTCTCCTGCTGATGCAGAAAAAGACAGGTTAAAGATTTCCCAGATGATATTATTCTGTTCATATGCCCTGTGAAGGACACGCTATGGGTGATCACGAGGAGACCTACCGAACATTCTCACTGGAGGTACCTGACTATTACAATTTTGGGTTCGATGTGATCGATCGGCTTGCCCTCGAGGATCGGAACCGGCTTGCCATGATCTGGGTGAACCAGGAGGGGAACGAAAAGACGTTCACCTTCCGGCAGATGATGAACCTCTCGAACTCGGCGGCAAACATGCTCCTGAAGTACGGGGTGAAGAAGGGGGACCGTGTCATCATCATGCTCCCCCGTGTTCCGGAATGGTGGATCTTTGCCATCGCCTGTATCAAGCTGGGAGCGGTCTTCTGCCCCTGCCCCACGATGCTCACCCCAAAGGACCTGAAGTACCGGATCGATGCGGCCAAGATCTCCGTGGTGATCACCGACAAGGAGAATTCCGGCAAGGTGGAGGAGATAAGCAATGACTGCCCCACGCTTGCCACCCGCCTTCTGACCGATGCAAAACTCCCCGGGTGGATCAGCTATATCGAGGAGATCGATTATCCGGCTCCGGTCTCCCGCCACCTGGTGAAGATAGCCGGGATGGAGCGGACGAAGAGCACTGACCCGCTCGTCATTTATTTCACCTCGGGAACAACCGGCGAGCCGAAACTGGTCCTTCACAACCATGCCCTCCCCCTCGGCCATGTCACGACGGGAGGATTCTGGCTTGACCTGAAACCACACGATCTCCACTTCACCTATGCCGATACCGGCTGGGCCAAGTCGTCCTGGGGGAAGTTCTTCGGGCCCTGGCTACAGGGTGCCTGCATCCTCGTGTACGATGTCCGGGGGAGGTTCAAGCCGACCGAGCTCCTTCCGGTCCTTGAGAAGTACGAGATCACCGTCTTTTGTGCTCCTCCCACGGTATACCGGATGCTGATCCTCGCTGATCTTGAGAAGTTCGATCTCACCTCCCTCCGGCACTGCGTGAGTGCGGGCGAACCCCTCAATCCTGAGGTGATCCGGGTCTGGAAGGAAGGGACCGGCCTGACGATCTACGAGGGATACGGCCAGACCGAGCTCGTGCTGGTGATCGGGACCTTTCCCTGCATGGAAGCACGGCCCGGATCGATGGGCAAGCCGTCTCCCGGCTGGCAGATCGAACTGCACGATGATGACGGCCGGCCGGTTGCGCCAGGGGATACCGGGAGGATTGCGATCCGGGTCAGCCCGCGGCCGGTCGGGCTCTTTGACGGGTATCTGTACGATCCCGAGGCAACGAGCGAGGTCTTCAGGGGCGACTTCTACTATACCGGGGACAAGGCATACATCGATGAGGATGGGTATTACTGGTTCGTCGGGAGAGACGATGATGTGATCAAGAGTTCCGGGTACCGGATCGGTCCGTTCGAGGTCGAGAGTGCCCTCCTAGAACATCCTGCCGTCAAGGAGGCTGCGGTGGTCGGGTCCCCTGATGTCATCCGTGGCATGATCGTGAAAGCATTCGTTGTCTTAAAAGAGGGATCTGCTCCGAGTGAGCAGATGGCAAAGGATATCCAGCGGTTTGTGAAAAAGATCACGGCTCCCTACAAGTATCCCCGTTCGATCGAGTTCGTCGATGACCTGCCCAAGACCATCTCGGGCAAGATCCGGAGGAACGTGCTCCGCGAGCGGGAACTTGCAACCCATGCAAAATATTGAATGAGTGGGAAGGTGATGGGCTCCCCTCCTCTCCCCCTCGTGTCACTCCTTTTTTCCAGGGAGAGATCACCACCGGATTTAGTCACCTTTATTTCCCCGTAAGCCAAACCAGTTAAAGGCGCGAGGGTAGCCAAGCCAGGTCAACGGCGCTGGATTCAGGGTCCAGTCTCGCAGGAGTTCTTGGGTTCAAATCCCATCCCTCGCATTCGGTATAAGATCTCTGTTTTAATCGATTATTTTTGGGAGATAACACATTTTTGGCCATAATTAATCATCTATTTACCACAGATAAGGGCTCGGTCTCCGGAAGGTTGACCGGCGCCCTGGTGTCGCTCCGCTTCGGCGACGCCCTCACTGCGTTCGGTGGCGGCCTCCGCTCCGCTGGTCCTCGAGTCTCGGGATAGCCGACGGTCGACCGTGCTCCGCACCGTCTCCCTGGTCTCTCTTCTCGGGCTGGTGGGATAGTGACTCCCGTGATTTCGTCGCAGGCTCCTCATCACCGGCTGCACATTCCCGCTCCTCGCGGACCGTTTCACGGACCGTTCGTCGCTGTTACTGGGAACTCTCCCTCATGCTCTTTCCCCGGGTGAGTGCCCGGAGGGTCGAACCGGGCGGCACACGGTGCCGGCCACGAGGCAGCCGCTGAGCGGAGCGGGAGAGTGGGTGCAGGAAAAAAACATCTGAAGAAAATATTCATTTCAAAAAAGGATAATTAGGTTGAAAATTTTATTATTCCGAAAAGGATGAGAAATTAAGTAATCTTTTGTTCCACATCTTTTTGTTCCACATCTTTTTGTTCCATACCTTTTTTGTCCATATCTTTTAAGGCTTCTTTAACACCCTCTCTGACTGCCTCTTTACTTCGGTTTTTCTGTTCGCTATATAAGAGGTATACCCCGACTAATATTAATGGAATACCAATAATAGCTCCAATGATCGTGATGCATAATACTGCTCCAATTACGAACAACACCATTGCTAGAATAATACGAAGAAAACCCATAGATATCAACGGAGAGTTCTCTCTTTTTACGATCTAATAATAATGTCTATTTGACTTTTCGGCAGTATATCTAAACTGCTGGAAATTCCGCCCGAGTATCCTGACACACTATCACATCAGACCCAGATAAATACCTACGACTCGTGATCCACTCCTCGTTAATATCCATGAGGATTGTTCCCGCAAG
>Ga0209201_1001361_pt1 | contig 28616 bp, 21 predicted proteins | sample AD_UKC055_MetaG_FD_184411 | JGI IMG/M metagenome (GOLD analysis project Ga0209201, IMG submission 184411) | Active sludge microbial communities of municipal wastewater-treating anaerobic digesters from USA - AD_UKC055_MetaG (SPAdes) (version 2) | ecosystem: Engineered > Bioreactor > Anaerobic >...
CATCCATCATCCCCGTCACCAAATTCCGGTCTCCAAATCTGACAGGCGGCGCACCCGCCGGTTGGGCATTGGAAAGAAAGTCCGGTTCACCGTCTCTGAAAATGGAAAAAGAAGGGGAATACTATTACCTGCGCTTGCAATCGGACGGCAGGTCTTCTTTTGGCATTCGTTCGGCCGCACGCGTAAACGTAAAAGATTATCAAATAATATCATGGCGTTGGAAAGCTTACAAACTTCCGGTTGGCGCAGATGTCCGCAAGAAGGAGACAGATGACCAGGCTTTGCAAGTTTATGTTGCTTTCAAGGAAACAGGATTTCCTGCCTCTCTGAACACGCCGGTGATCGGCTATATTTGGGATACAGAAGCCCCTAAAGGATGGAGCGGCCGCAGCAGGCAGATCGGCGGCGATAAATTGCGATATATCGTTTTGAGAAATAAAACCGATAAAACCGGCACTTGGTACACAGAACGCCGTAATATCTATGAAGATTACAAACGCCTGTTTAGTGAAATCAATGGAGGGGAACCTCTGGGAGTCACCACCGGATTGCAGCTGTATATCAATACCCAGAGAACCAAAACGCCCGCGGACGGCCTCATCGGCGACATCTTCTTCAGCAGCGATCTTCCAAAGGTTGCACAAACGACCGCAGCCGGCGAACCAGCCGTCGCAACCGCAACGGTTATCTCCGCTCCCAAACCGTCCATTTCCGCTCCAAGGCGAAAATCCATTCCTCAAGCGCCGGACGATGCGCCAATGGTTGACAATTTCAACAGCTCCGAATGTTTCAGCATTGCCGTGGTATTTGAAACTAATTCAATCGACATTGACGAAAACGGCACAGAAAAATTGAAACCCCTGCAGGAATACTTACTGAAGCATCCCCGTGCCGGTTTGCTGATTACCGGCCATACGGATAATGTGGGATCCATCACGTATAATAGGATCCTGTCCCGCTTGCGAGCGGAAAGTGTGAAAAATTATCTTGTTGAAAAGTTCTCCGTGGATGCAAAACGTATTTGGGTGAAAGGTGCCGGGCCCGACCTGCCGGTTGCGGACAACAGTACACCCGAGGGACAGGCACAAAACCGTCGTGTTTTGATTCAGACCTGTCCGGAATAAAGAATATGTTGTAGCCTCCATGCAGACAAGTTCATTTTTAGAAAGGAACCTTTTCCATGACACCACCCAAAACTCCTGAACCCACTTTGAAGTCAGGCGATATCCTCAATGGATTTCACATTCTCCGCGTGGAAACGATCGAGGCCATGCGCCTCACCGCTTATGAAATTGAACATCAAATTACCGGTGCAAAAGTATTGCACCTGCATTCCTATGACCGCGAAAATGTATATGCCGTGGGTTTTCGCACCCCACCCGGAGATTCTACGGGGCTGCCCCACATTCTTGAACATTCCGTTTTAGCCGGTTCGGAAAAATACCCGCTCAAGGACGCTTTCAAGGAACTGATGCGCTCGACCATGCAGACATTCATTAATGCCTTCACCTATCCGGACAAAACCGTTTATCCAGTGGCCAGTCAGATCAAGACGGATTTTTTCAATCTCGCCCGAGTTTACACAGATCTGGTGCTGCATCCTCGGATACGAAAAGAAACATTTCTGCAGGAAGGCCACCATCTGGAGTTTGCCGAACCAGGGAATCTTGAAAGCGATCTGACCATTTCCGGAATCGTCTATAATGAAATGAAGGGCGCCTACTCATCGCCGGATTCTTTGATATTCAAAAGCATCCAGGAAAATCTTTATCCCGACACGGTTTACGCCTTGGATTCCGGCGGGGATCCAGAATGTATTCCTTCGCTTACGTATGAAGAGTTTGTTGAATTTCACCGTCGGTACTACTCTCCCTCCAATGCCCGTTTCTTTTTTTACGGTGACATTCCAACGGCCGACCATTTGACATTTCTTGAGGAAATGCTTGCCGGCTTTGAGCGGGTGGAGGTGGATTCCTCCATTCCAAGCCAGCCCTTCTTCAAAGCACCCCGGCGTGTTTCCGGCTTTTATCCGGTGGACCCGGAAGAAGCACTCTCAGGAAAAACCATGGTCAATCTGGCCTGGATGCTTTCTGAAAACAAAGACTTTGAAACCACCTTGCTTTTGGAAATTCTTTCCGGTCTGCTGGTGGGCAGCGCAGCCGCACCCTTGCGCAAAGCGCTGATTGATTCAGGCCTCGGCGAAGATATGTCGCCGGTTTCCGGCATCGAGTCTGACTTTAAACAGTTGATGTTTTGCGCCGGCCTGCGCAATGCCAACAGCGCCGACATTGACAATATTGAAAAACTGATCGACCATACCCTGCAAAACCTTGTGCGGGAGGGATTTGACCGGAAACTTATCGAAGGGATTTTGCATCAGGTGGAATTTCACGGCAAGGAAATTTCCCGTGGGGCCTATCCTTACGGCATTACGCTCATGGGCAATGTCTTTCAATCTTGGCTCTATGACGGCGATCCTCTAATCGGCCTGGATTTTTCAAGGGCGATCGAAAACATTCGCCGGCGCTGGACGGAAGATCCGCAAATTTTTCAGAAATTAACCAAGGACTGGCTGGTGGATAACCCGCATCGTCTGCTGTCCGTTATGGAGCCGGACCCGGAATTCAGCCGGAAAAACGAAAAAAAGGAAAAGAAAACCTTACAAGTTATCAAAGCCGGTTTTTCAAAAGAGCAATTACTGGAAATTGACCAAGAGGCTCTTCGGCTGAGAGCCTTTCAAATGGAAGAAGATTCGCCTGAAGCCGCAGCCGCTCTTCCAAAACTGCATGTAAGCGATATTCCCCGCCAGGTGGAAACTGTTCCCTCCGTCATCCGTCTTCTTGACCGGGTAGAAGTTATGGAGCATGACCTCTTCACCAACGGCATTATCTATGTGGACTTGGCATTTGATACATCCTCCGTTCCCGAAGAACTTCAGATGTATCTGCCGATCTTGGGAAAATGTATGACCGGGATGGGCGCAGCCGGTTTGACCTATGATGAAATGTCCAAGCGCATCGCACTTCATATGGGTGGATTTGGATATGATTTATCCGCCGGTTTCTCTGCGGACGCCCAAAACGTTTGGCAAAAGATGATTTTTTCCTTCAAAGCGCTCCGTCGCACCTTTCCGGAGGCAGTTCATACAGTCGGCGATGTGCTGTGCGCCGGTGATTTGGACAACCAGGAAAGAATACGCGATTTGATTGCCGAGCGAAAAAACGGCCTTCAGTCCGCCGTGGTGCCTTCAGGTCATATCTTTGCCAAACGGGCAGCGGGCGCAGCATTGACTCTGCCCGCTTACCGCGACGAGCAATGGCATGGTCGGACACAATTGCGTCTGGTTCAACAGTTGGCCGCCGAATTTGAAACATCGCCAAACCATCTGCAAAAGAAGCTGGAAGAGCTGAAAACCATGCTTTTTCACCAAAGCAACCTTTGCATCAACCTGACCGCAGAAACCGAAGATATGGAATTGGCGCGGGAACAAATGCTCCGGCTTCTTGAAAAACTGCCGGAGAGTTTCGTCTTAAAAAAGACGGCCCCTCCCCCGCTCACATCCGTCCACGCAGGAATCGCCGTTCCCTCACAGGTTTCCTATGTGGCCGGTGCGTGGAGGTCCCCCGCCTACAGCCACCCCTCTAGTCCGCTACTTCTTTTAGCATCGCGGGAACTTTCCAACAGTTTCCTCTACAAGCACATCCGGGTGCAGGGTGGCGCCTACGGAGGCATGTCCACCTTGGATACGAATCTGGGCATCTTTGCTTTTCTCTCCTATCGGGATCCGCACATCGCCCGGACACTCGATGTATTTACTCAGGCCGAGAAATATTACACCAAAAATGAAATGAGTCCCGACGACATGGAAAAAGCCGTCATCAGCACAATTGGGGCGCTGGACAAGCCACTGGATCCGGCAGGACGGGGATTTGTCGCCTTCATGCGCCACTTTGCCGGAATAACCGACCCAATGCGCCAATCTTATCGAAACCGCTTATTTGATGCATCTCCCCGGCAAATTCGTGAAGCGCTGGATGCGTATTTTGCAGAAGCCTCTTCTTCCAGAGCGGTTGCCGTTTATGCATCACAGGAAAAGCTGGATGAAGCAAACCAGGTATTGCCACATCCCCTAAATCTGGAAAAGCTTTCGGAAGAATAAAACCTGGAGGGAGTTTTTTAGATGACCAACAGAAAACAACATCAAGGCACATTGGTAAACTGTTTTTTTTGCAAGCATTTTTTTATCACCTATGAAACAAAGTATCCATACGGCTGCCAGGCCATGGGTTTCAAGTCCGCCCGTATGCCCGCTGTGGATGTTTTCAGTAATTCAGGAACGGACTGTGCTATGTTTATCCGTAAAGAGCGGATTCATCACTCCGAATGATTTGTAACCAGAGGTTTTTCTCCCTTTGAGATAGGAAATAACGATTGATGAAGATTTCTGATTGGTTGGATCAAAATGAAGCGCAGGGCATCGATGTAAACCACTTGGCTTTCCCTGCCCTACAGACTCAGCAGGAAGCCCCCGATGAAACCATTTTCTTCAAAGAAATCCGCACATGCAGTGTTTTGTGCTCTGGCAATCACCCATTTGCCACTGTCGAAAGGTATGACCACTGGTATCTTTGCCGGGGAAAAGAAAAAGACACCGGACCTCATACCACCAAACCACAATGGTGGCTTTTCACAAAAGACAGAGAGTTGGCCATAAGGACGGCCAGACTTCGAATCGGACAATAAATCGCCAATAATTTATTGACATGAAGCATCATGTTTCCTATACTCACACAACATAAGGTTATGACACAAAAAAAGCAATCCGGTTGAAGGCCCTTGGCGTCAAGTCCGGATCCTGCGGAGTTTACCTGCATGGCGGCATCCATCAAAATATTAACCATCGATGACGAAGACATTGTTCGGCAATTAATTGCGGAATATCTGGATATTCTAGGGTATCAGGTGATCCAAGCCGAAAACGGACGCACCGGCATCGAAAAGTGCCGGCTGGAACGTCCCGATCTTGTGCTTTCCGATCTGCGCATGCCTGAAGTGGACGGCCTGCAGGTCCTGGAAACCTTAACCAGGGAATTTCCGGAAATGCCTGTAATTCTGGTCACAGGCCTTGGCGGGATCAACGACGCCATTGAAGCGATCAAACTTGGCGCATGGGACTATCTCACCAAACCTTTCCAGAGCATCAGTGTCATCCAGCATGCAGTAAAAAGAGCCTTGGAACGGGCAAAACTCCTCCGGGAAAACCGTGAACGCCACGAACATCTCGAACAGGTCAACGCGCAACTTACGGAAAGTCTGCGAAAACTTGAAGAGGACGAAGTCGCAGCCAGGAAAATGCAGTTTCATCTCCTGCCCGACAATCACCAGGAAAAGGGAAACTATCATTTCAGCTGGGCTCTGTATCCCTCACGTTATCTAAGCGGTGATTTTGTTGACTATTTTACTCTGGATGCAGATCACTTCGGTTTTTTCATTGCTGATGTTTCGGGTCACGGCGTTTCATCCGCATTGGTCACAGTTCTTCTGCGCAGCCATATGCACCGCTACGTTGAAAAGTACATTAAAGGGCGTGACAGCAGCCTGGATATTCTGAATCCTGAAAAAACCCTGACCAATCTGAATCGTGTCCTTTTGAGCGAGGATTTGGACAAGTACCTGACCATGTTTTACGGTATCCTGAACGCCAAAGACAACACTCTGATCTATTGCAATGGCGGCCAATTTCCCTGCCCGATTATGGGTGACAGTCTTCAGACCTTCTTCATTGAAAGCAATGGCCTGCCCGTCGGTCTGTTTGAAGAAGCCCCTTACGTTGCGCATACTCTGAAACTGACAGACAAGTTCAATCTTTTCCTGTTTTCAGACGGTGTGCTGGAAATCCTCCCCCAGAAAACCGTTAAAGAAAAAAAAGACTATCTGCTGACGCTGCCTCTGAACGAAGAACTGCAAATGGAAGACCTGACGAGAAAGCTTGATCTGGACGCCAAAGTGAGTTTGCCCGATGACATCGCCCTGCTGTTGATCAATCGGAGGCCCTGAAAATGGAAACGGGATCTGTTTACTATGCAAGGCACGAAAATACCTATGTGATCAAATTAATCGGAGAAGTTCGCTACCAACTGGGCTGCGCCTTTGATGATTTTCTAAAACGCCTGTTTGCCAAAGACGATTTCCGGGATATCGTGATCGACCTTACGGAAACCAGAATGATCGACAGCACCTGCCTTGGCCTTCTGGCCAAAATCGCCAATTACGCGCGTGCCCACTTTGGCGGGAAAGTAACCATGTTTTCCACTGATGACGATATTAACCAGATTCTTCACGGCGTTGGCTTCAACAATGTCTTCAATATCTGCAACGTAAAACCCGGCGCTGCAGACAATGCCCAACAGATCCACACCTGTGCACCCAACCAAGACCATCTGGCCCGAACCCTTTACGACGCCCACCTGATACTTTCGGAACTCAATGACAAAAATCGGGAAATGTTCAGAAATGTCGTTGAAATGCTGAAAGACAAGGCCAACACATAATCATTGCGGATTTGCAGACGCCATCAGTTCCATCCCAACGGGATATTGGTTACTTTCTTAAAAACAAATACATGTATTCCTTTTCCATGGTTTGCAATTCAAGGGTGCGTTCTTTCAGCATCCATTCCAGAAAATCCCTGTTCTTTTTTAACTCCAAATGGGTTTTTACATGGGCTTTGACCACAATTGGAATGAAGGGTTTGGTGATATAATCCACCGCTCCCAGTTCAAAGCCTCTGACCTGATCTTCTTCGCTGCCTCTGGCCGTAATGAAGATAATCGGAATATTCCTGGTGCGTGTTTCGGCCTTCAACTTCCGGCAAACTTCGTATCCGTCCATACCCGGCATGGCAATATCCAGAAGAATAAGATCGGGAGGCTTGTCCGCAAAAGCTATCTCAAGGGCTTTTTCACCATTCGTCGCCGCCTTGATGGTACAGTCTGACCTCAAAAGCTCGGTAAAAATTCTGATATTCACCGGTTCGTCATCAACCACCAGCACGGTTTGTTTCTCAATCTTTTCATCCATTGTCTTTTTCCTCTAAGTTCATCTTCATGGTGCCGGCGATCTTGTTCAGGGAATCGAGTGCGCCTGTAAAGTCAAAATCGGCAATCCGGGCAGCCAGCTCATCCATCTCCTGATGAAACTGTGAACTGTCGATGCTCTTTCTGATGGCGTCAAAACATATTTCCGCATCGGCATTACTTTCTTCTAGCAAATGCAACAACTCCCGGAACAGAGGAGCCATTTGAGCCGGATCAGTCATGGTTCCGAATGAGGATGGTGTTTCTTTACCGAACTGGTCAATTTTTTTCAGGGATTCTCCAACAATACGCATTTCTCCGGCAAGACGTGACAGACACAATTTATAATTTTCGGCGTCATTTTTGGTAATTGCCTCCTCCAATTCCAGGGCGGCTTGCTGTGCTCCGGTCACCGAAAGATTGCCAGCCGTTCCCTTGACGGTATGCGCGATATTTTTGGCTGCGAGGAGATTGCCGCTTTGGATTGCGTTTTCAATCTCTTTGACCACCATACCATACTTATTGGCGAAATCTTTAAGCAGCTTCAGATAGAGTTTCCGGTTTCCTCCCAGACGTTTTAAACCATCCGCCAGGTCAATCCCCGGCAAAGCACAAGGAAGCAGAACATCATCGTCATTGGCAACCGGTTTTTCCCGGATTCGGAACACGTCACGCCCGCCCGGTTTGATCCACTTGAGCAACAGAGCATAGAGTTTGTCCTGATCGATCGGTTTGCTCAGATAGTCATTCATGCCTGCGGCGAGACATTTTTCTTTTTCTCCAACCATGGCATGAGCGGTCATGGCAACAATCGGTATCCCGGAACGATTGCCTGCGCGCACATCCGGCAGAGTTTCCTCCCATTTCCGGATTTCTTTTGTAGCTGTATAGCCGTCCATCACCGGCATCTGCATATCCATAAACACCAGATCGTAGGTAAAGGATTGCACGGCTTCCAAGCCTTTTTGACCATTTTCCGCCACGGCAACCACCATTCCCGCCTGTTCCAGAAGTTCGGAGGCCACCTGCTGATTGATCTCGTTGTCTTCCACCACCAGCACCCTGGCTCCCTGGATTGCCTTTAGTTCTTGCGATACCTGAGAAGGATAACGTCGGGTCGGGAAGTCCGGTGCTGAATATTCATCGCCAGCCTTGCGGCCAAAAATTCCCATGATCGTATCCAGCATCAGCGAACGGCTGACCGGTTTGACCAAAAAGGCATCAATCCCCGCTTCTTCCGCCCGGCTTCTGATTTCCTCCTGCCCATAAGCGGTGACCATAATGATCTCCGGGATCAAGGTCAGCCTGCTATTGGCTCTGATTTGCAGAGAAGTTTCGATTCCGTCCATTCCGGGCATTTTCCAATCCATCAAAACCAATTTATAGGGTTTGTCGGCCGCAGCTGTTTCCAGCTCGGCAATGGCTTCTGCACCAGTCGCCACCTGACTGACTTCGAAGGAAAATGACTCCAGGGCATCGTTTAGGATCTCACGCGCCGTGGGATTGTCATCCACGACCAGCACACGCATTCCCTTGATATCAATCGGCATTTCCCGCCGCGGCTTCTTTTCTTCCTGCCTCAGGCCAAAACGCGCGGTGAATGTGAAGAGGCTTCCGCGACCCGGTTCGCTTTCCACGTCAATCGTTCCCCCCATCATTTCGACCAAACGTTTACAGATGGTCAGGCCCAGACCTGTTCCCCCGTATTTTCTCGTCGTGGAACCATCTGCTTGGGAAAAGGCCTGAAATAAACGGTCCACCTGTCCGGCTGTCATTCCAATTCCCGTGTCACGAACGGTAAACCGCAGCAGCACCGTGTCGGCAGACGCTTCTTTTGGAGCATTTCCCTGTGCAAGTTCAACCCGGACGGAAATCTGCCCGGATTCCGTAAATTTGAGCGCATTGCCCGTCAGATTCAGCAGCACCTGACCAAGACGCAGCGGATCTCCGGTCAACGTATCCGGCACATTGTCGCTAACATCAAAAAGCAGCTCCAGATCCTTTTCCATCGCCTTCATTCCCACAACGCTGGAAAGGTTATTCAAAACATCATCCAGATCGAAACTGATGGTTTCCAGGGACAGTTTTCCCGCCTCAATCTTGGAAAAATCCAGCGTATCGTTGATGATTCCGAGAAGCGCCCGGGCGGAGGACTCAATCTTTACGAGATAGTCCCTTTGCTTGGGAGTTAAATCCGTTTTCAGCGCCAGTGTCGTCAAACCGGTGATCGCATTCATCGGCGTGCGAATTTCATGGCTCATGTTGGCCAGAAACTCACTTTTTGATTTTGTGGCCGCCTCGGCTGCTTCTTTGGCTATTTTTAATTCGGCCATCCGTTTCTTTTCAGTGATGTCTTTCAATGCGCCTTCCATATGAAGAATATGACCATTTTTATCCCGGATAATATGGGCATTCAAAGAAGCATCAATGATGTTTCCGTCTTTCTTGTAGGCCCGAAATTCAAAATCATGCACAAAACCATTTTCTTCCATCAATTTCTGAAATTCTATATCCCTTTCGCAGTTGACATGAACGCATGCGCCGATACCTTGAACATCCGCCAGCAGATCTTCCGAAGAATCGTAACCAAATGTTCGAGCCAGAGTGTCATTAGCCGCCAGAAAATTGCCGTCGATCGTCGTCTGGAAAAGACCTTCCGTGGAGTTATGAAAAATGTTTCTGTATTTTTCCTCCGTCTGTCTCAATTCTTCTTCCACTCTTCTACGTTCCGCGATTTCTGCCGCCAGCGCTTCGTTTTGCTTCTGTAGATCCTCGTTGGATTTTTTAAGATCTTCCGACATGTGGGTAACCGCCTCCATGGATCGGATCGCCTTGGAAAGATTTTTCCGGATTTGGAAGGCCACAAATCCGGTAATGGCGCCCGTTGACAGCAAAATAAAACCGCGGACAAGATGAACGACAAACTGGCTGGTCTGTTCATTCAGGACAATATTGTGCGTAATGTAAAAAGAGACAGCGATATATTCCACACAGGCAACAGCGCCGGTAAAAAAACAGAGCAGATAAGAAAGCCGTAAAGCCGACAGTGCAATAAAAATAAAATACAGAAATACGGCCGGACTGGAAAAAGGATCTGTGGTGGTGTAGTGCCTCACGCTGAAATAAAGCAATGCGGTGGGAACCGTAACTTCGATTAAGGCATTGGCGTAACGTAACCGCTGCGGAACATACATGCCTTTCTTGTTGTAGAAACTGAGAAAAGAGATGAAAAAAAACTCATAGATGGCGGCGCCGAAAAAAACGGTCATGATCCAGAAGGAAAGGGAATAGCCGTGAATGTTGACGGAATTCATATTGGCGATGTATTCGATACGGACAAAATTCATCGTGGCCAGGAAATAATACAAACCCAGCACGAAAAACATCTCCAATACCATGACTCCCCGCAAGCGTTCGCTTTTCAAGCTTTCCTGCAGAAACTCGTTTTCGGCAGCGGTCATCGTCAGAACCTGGTTCCGACGCATGCCTGATATCATTGATTTCATATCAATCCACGTATTTCAGAGAAACTATTTGAAACTGTTCTGCCATTTCCGAAAAAGCGGCGACAATGTCCGGATCAAAGTGACGTCCTGCTTCTTCTTGGATCATTAATACCGCTTCATGATGCGGCACAGGAGGTTTATAGACTCTCTTGCTGATCAAAGCATCATAAACATCGGCAATGGCCATGATGCGGCCGGATAAGGGGATACGATTACCCGATATTCCTTCCGGATAACCTTTTCCGTTCCATTTTTCATGATGGGTATAGGCAATTTCCCGGGCGAAAATCAGAAAGGAAGCCGGGGTTTCCAACAATTCTTCGGCTGCGGCTATGGCATTACGTCCTAGGGTGGTATGTGTTTTCATGATATCAAATTCTTCAAAGGTCAATTTCCCCGGCTTCATCAAAATACTGTCGGGAATCCCCACCTTGCCGATGTCATGCAAAGTCGCTGATTTGTAAAGTAATTCTATGTTTTTATCCATTAGTGCATCCTGGAAACGGGAATGGTGTCGAAGGCTTTCCGCAAGGAGCTTTACATAAAACTGTGTGCGGCGGATGTGCTTGCCGGTTTCATTATCACGGGTTTCCGCCAGAGAACCCATGGCAACCATGGTTACATCCTGGATGTTGGAAATTTCTCTGGTTCTCTGCAGAACTTCCTGTTCCAGAAAATCATTTTGATCTTTCAGAAAATCTCTTACTTTTTTCAGTTGCAGATGTGTGGCGACGCGAGCGCGAACAATCGGCGGGCTGATCGGTTTGGCAATGTAATCCACGGCGCCGGAGTTGAAACCCTTTTGTTCATCTTCGACCTGGGATTTTGCTGTCAGAAAAATCACCGGAATATGCTGCGTTTGCGGATTTTCCTTGATTAACCGACAAACCTCATATCCATCGATTCCCGGCATCATAATATCCAGAAGAATCAGATCGGGCCTGTCTTCCCTGGCGGCGATCTCCAGAGCTTTTTGCCCATTGCCGGCAACGCGAATCTGATAATCCGGTCTTAACAATTCCACCAGAATTTTCAGATTCACCGGTTCATCGTCAACCACTAGAATCGTCTGCTTTGCAGTTTGATCCGTCATGTTTTCACCTGCCCTGCGAATAAGCCCTTCCCACCGGGATAGGATCAGAACTTACCTGAAGTATCATCCTTACTGGTTCCAGCATGGATAATCATTAACAATTTCTGAATGTCTTGTCAATCAAGCAGACAGATCCCTTCTCAAACAGAAACTGACTCCGTCTTTGCAACGGAAAAGGAAATATTCCCACCCGCGTCATTCCGCTGATAAACGGAAACCAAAATAAATCTTGATTTTTCAAAGGGTCTGAGATAGAGGCTGACCCCACAATTCAATAGGGTCTTCCCTTGCTCCTGACTTGATGCAGGGGCTTTAGAGCCGAAAGGAGGAAATTTGAAAAGATACGAAGTTGTAGCTATTGTCAAAACGGATTTGACGGAGGAAGATATCAATGCCATTATGGACAAGTCTTCCAACATCATCACCGAGCGTAAAGGGGTCATTGCCAAAGCTGAAAAGTGGGGCAAACGTCGCCTGGCCTACGAAATCAAAAAACAAAAAGACGGTTTTTATTTCTTTCTCGACTATGCCGGCAACGGTTCGATTGTTTCGGAGATGGAAAGAAATTTCAAAATCGACGACCGGGTGTTAAAGTTCATGACCGTGACCAAAGAAGGCGCGGTCACCCGTGAAGGAATGGATGCGGAAGTTGCGGCGGCAGAAGTGAAACGAGCCCAAATTCGCATTGAAACTGAAAATGCATCGTCAAATCGAGAGGATAGACCATCAGGAGATACTCGCCCGGGCCGGCCCACCTTCCGTAAACCGTTCAACCGCGAAGACAATGCACCCAAAGGAGGAGAATAATCATGGCTGTACCCACCGGAGAAAGACCATCACGCCCCCCTCAGAAGCGATTTTTTCACCGAAAGAAATTTTGCCGCTTCTGCACGGATTCCAATATCAAAATTGACTATAAAAACCCGATGATCCTGAATAATTTTGTCACAGAACGTGGGAAAATTATGCCCAGAAGAATCACGGGTAATTGCGCCGGTCACCAAAGAGAGCTGACCATCGCCATCAAACGCGCTCGCACAATCGCCATCATGCCTTTCGTCACGGGCGAAGGAAGATAAATGATGATCTTGAGCCGGCCGGTTTTTTCCGGCCGGCATTGGTTTCCATTTTGTTCGGAATAATCCAGGATTTTGATTTCATTAATTATTATTTCCCGATCAGGTAATCTTCTTGGTCAAAGCAACCTTATTGTCGCCTAATAACCAATTTCTTCGGTTAGTGGCCATCATTTCATTTTTTTACACCGCCTCACTGGTGCCTCTCGTCGGCCTTGTATTCATTCTAACCCTGCCGATGGTTCTGTTTGTGCTGGACGTTATGAACAATCCCAAAAACGTACTGGCCGCCTTACTGTCCTCACTGGTCATCATTGCACTTCTTCTTTTTATTTTGACGAACAGCTTTATGCCTGCGCTGGCGATGGCCGCCGCTTCCTTCTCCGGAATCGCCATCTCCCGGACGGCCAAAAAACATTATGCCGTGGAATCGGTTATTATCCTGCCTGCTCTGATCATCCTGTCCGCTCTAGCCGTGTATCTTGTTTACGGCTCCATGCAGCTTTCGGTCAGCCCCTGGCGACTTCTGGAACAGCACATCACCGAAGCGGTTGAATTGAATATGAAATTCTATGAGCGTCTGCCTCTTAAACCGGAAGAAATCCAAGCCATGAAAGAAGGTAAAACCGGAATCATTCATCTTTTTGTCCGAATTTTTCCCGCCCTTTGTGTAATGGCGTCTTTGCTGACCATCTGGGGAAACGCTATTTGGGGAAACAGGCTTTTGTATAAGGCCGGAAAAGCCCTGCCCCGGCTTTCAGCCCTTTCCCGATGGAAAGCGCCAACTAGACTGGTTTGGATTTTTTTGGCTGCAGGCGGATTGAGTTTTATGCCTCAAACATCCATCCGTTATGCGGGGATCAACATTTTTTTAGTCGCCTCTTTCGGATATTTCCTGCAAGGTCTTGCTATCGTGAGCTTTTTTTTCCAGACCAGAAACATCTCGCCCTATTTCCGCTGGATATTCTATTTTTTCATTGCGATTCAGCAAATGCTTATGATAGCAATAGCCACTATGGGGTTTGCCGATCTTTGGATTGATTTTCGCAAATATTTACAAAAACCCCCGTCAACGGATTAGCTCAAAAAATTCTTTTTTTACTTTCAATCAGGAGGTTTCTTATGAAGGTTATTTTAAAGCACAATGTGCCTTCTTTAGGCAAGGCCGGTGATCTGGTCAAGGTCAATGACGGTTATGCCCGTAATCTGCTTTTTCCAAAAGGTCTGGCCGTGGCGGCCGATGATAAAAATCTCAAAGCCTTTGAATTGGAAAGGAAAAACATCCTTCAAAAAGCGCAGAAAGAAAAGTCCGTCGCCCAGGATCTGGCTGCCCGCCTGGCTCAGACCACTCTGACACTGACCCGCAAAGTGGGAGATCAGCACAAGATCTTTGGTTCTGTCACCTCCAAGGATATTGAAATCGCCTTGAAGGAAAAAGGCTTCCAAATCGACCGTAAAATGATCGTCCACGACGAGCAGATCAAATCGCTTGGCGAATTTAAAGTAAAAATCAAACTGGTCCCGGGCGTTGACGCGGAATTGAAACTCATGGTTGTCGGAGAGGGGTCATGAAAGACATCGACCCTTCCCTTTACAAGCTGCCCCCGCAAAATATCGAAGCGGAGCAGTCCATCCTGGGAAGCATTCTGCTGGAAAACAACGCCATCAATGCGACTCTGGAAATTATCAACAAGGGAGATTTCTATAACGAGGCGCACCGGAAAATCTTCTCCGTCATTGTGGAACTTTCCGAAAAAAACGAACCGGTGGACTTGATTACGCTCAGCAATGCGCTTAAAGACCGGAACCTTCTGGAATCCACAGGCGGCGCCTCCTATCTGGCGTCACTGACCGACAATGTTCCCTCCGCCGCCAATGTCGCCAATTACGCTAAAATCGTTAAAGAAAAAGCTATTCTGCGGGGATTGATCGGATCGGCCACCGAAATCATCAACAGTTGCTATGCAACCGGTTCCGATGTGGATGAGGTTCTGGATAAAGCCGAACACAGCATTTTTGAAATTTCCGAAAACAAGGTTCGTCCCTCTTTTTATGCCATAAAAGAAATTGTCAAAGAAAGTTTCAAAGCCATCGAAGACCTCTTTGCCCGTAAGTCCCTCATTACCGGCGTAGCCACAGGGTTTGACAAAGTTGACGACATGACCTCCGGTTTGCAGAATTCCGACCTGATCATCATCGCCGGACGTCCCAGCATGGGTAAAACTGCCTTTGCGCTGAATATCGCCCAGTATGCTGCAGTGGAAACGCAAACGCCCGTGGCGATATTCTCACTGGAAATGTCCAAGGAACAGTTGGCCTTCAGAATGCTTTCCTCCGAAGCCAGAGTCGATTCCGGCAGAATCCGCAAGGGCTTTCTCGGTGAAACCGACTGGCCGAAATTGACCACGGCGGCAGGCAAACTCTCCGAAGCTCCCTTATTTATTGACGATACTCCCGCCATCACGGTTCTGGAGATGAAGGCCAAATCCCGAAGGCTGAAAGCTGAAGCCGGTTTAGGGCTGATTGTGGTGGATTATATTCAGTTGATGAGAGCAGGGGGGAACACAAATTCCCGCGAGCAGGAAATATCTGAAATCAGCCGCTCTCTCAAGGCGCTGGCCAAAGAATTGAAAGTGCCGGTCATTGCCCTGTCCCAGCTCAATCGAAAAGTCGAAGACCGTCCCAACCGACGTCCGCAAATGGCAGACTTGCGTGAATCCGGCGCCATTGAACAGGATGCGGATGTTATCGCCTTTATCTACCGCGATGAAGTCTATAACAAATCAGACGACAATCCGGATAAAGGAACCGCCGAAATCATCATCGGCAAACAGCGTAACGGTCCGACCGGCTCCGTAAAGCTTGCCTTCTTGGACAAATTCACGACATTTGAAAACCTGGCACGCCCGGATATTCAAATGTAGCCTTTTCTCAACCAAGCGCCGGCGCGTTTTGCGATGGGCTTGCAATGGAAATATTCTGGAGTAAGCGACTGGATTTATGCCGGCAGGAAACAGGCCGCTGACTCAAAACGCCTCTCGCTGCCTCAAGCCGTTACGGCAATCACGGTTTGTTTTATGAAGAGTTTAGTTACTTCCATGGGAACGGACCGGCAGGGCCCGGTAGCGAAAATCATCCAGGTTCTTTAAAATGTATTGCACCTTTCCATCATGAAACCGGCAAGTTGCCGCAGCCAACCAGCGAGTGTCCGAGGACCACACCCACCCTGTAATGTTGATGAAATGATTATGAGCGCCTCCGGCATACAATTCTTCCAGTTCAGCTTTTGTCGGCAGGCGCCAGTCGGAATAGCCCCCTCCCGTGTAATGTTCGCAATAATATTTTGCCCCCGGCCAGTGAATGTTTTCCTGATTGTCCTTGGATGCCCACATCAAGTTGGTTTTTGTGTCTAAAACCGTCCCGTTTTCATAAGCAATATATCGCCCTTCCCTTTTCATCCCATGACCGACGGATGGCGAAACCGGAGCCACCTTGGCCAGCTGTTGCCTTTGCGCCTCAATGCTTTTACGCTCGGCAGCCAGACGTTCACGTTCCGCATCAAGCGCTTTCTGTTGCTCAAGCTCTTTTTTTGCTCTGGCCAGCTCTTGCCTTTCCCTTGCCAGGGCTTCCTTTTCCCTTGCCAGTCTGTCTGTATCTTCCCTGGAGGTGAAGTCTGGATTATCGGACGTGGACAAAGACGCAGCCCTTGACGTTACAAACACAAATCCGCCGCCTTGATCGCCCGTATCCCGGACAGGTCTGCACATCGGCTGCTGCTCCGAATTATTGGCAATGATAGGCGCAATGGAGTTATAGATCTCTTGGGCGCTGATGAACGGCTTGTCATTTTTCTTCAGCGTCTTGATCAACTGGTAAGCAAAAATACTGTGATTTTCCGAGCCGCTGTCCGAAACGGGTGTTTTGTTTCCTGAAGTCATGCCCCAACGACTCTTTTCGTTGTAGAGATTCATGTAATACCGGTCATCAATCACCATGGGCAAAGACCGGCTTTCACCGAAAAGCGTTCCGGAATAGCAGGAATCCGATATCAGCAGCACATGCCTGGCCTTTACGCTGCGCATGACACGCTGCACATAATGATTGTCAAGATAGGTTACCGGATTACCTCCTGTCGCATCCGCCGGAACCCACCATCCGTCATTTAAAACCTTGTCCACATCTCCATGACCGGCATAGTAAATCAGGATACTCTCCTCGGGAGTTGCATTGACCGCAATCTCCCGCAACTTATCCATAATCATCTGTTTGGTCGCCTGACGATCCAGAAGACGCGTTACGATGAAGCCATAGCGTTTCTCAAGAATGTTTGCCAATTCAACAGCATCATGAACGGCTGTTTTCAAATCGGAAATATTGGGGTCTGTATAATCGTTGATCCCGATGACCAGCGCCCTGTAAGGTCCCAGTTTGCCGCTTCTGTGGCGGAGATCTTCTTTTTTATTGATGGCAACGCCACGAAAGGCAAAAGCAAACGATGACAGCAAAAGAAGAATCATTCCAACCAGGCAGATGAATCGAATATGGCGGCTCATGGCGTCCTCCATCATTTTCGGGGTATTGGAGATATTTCTAATCTTTATTCTAATCATCGTCAATTCAAAAAGCCAGGAAAAGATGGAATGCTGGGATCAGCAGATAGTAGAGATAGAAAACAAGTTGACAGCGTCTCTCGATGTGCAAAAACATTCGACAGGCGCTTTCAATTTTTGCTGAAGACGCCGGTTTTTTTCCAGGTTAATTGATGGAATGTTGTGTTGGGATCATTGAAGAAGATGTCTGTCTCTATTTGCATGCGTTGTGCCATTTAATCGCCCATGTTCTGATGATTATTTTTGTGAATGCTATTCTTCTTCTACAATAACCTCTGAGGATAGCGTTAAAGAAGCGGCGGGACGACGACGGCGCTTTCTTTTTCTGCGCTTCTTGGTGGATGTCTTTTCCACGTCCTGAAGATCAGGTTCAGGAGCAGTTGTCCTTGCAAGATAAGCATCCCACCAGGAAAGCGCGGCCAGACATTTCCGGTCATCTCCCGCGCCCAAGCGCAAAAAAGCCAGAGCATCCGTAAATTCCGGCCGTGCCGCCAGGTTTGCCGGACGGCGAGGCGGCAACCGACGGATAAAGTGGCGCAAAGTCATGATGCCGCGCATCTGATTGCCGACTCTTCCGGGAATATTGACCGTTTGGGAGCATTCTTTCAGAAACACGGCGCAAATCTCATCCAGCGCCTGCGCATAGGGAATGCCTTCCCGATGGCGCAAATAAATCTTCTCCTCCAGACAGGGGCCAAAGAAGACGGCAAAAAACAGCGCCGGAGAAGGAGGGATTCCCGCCCGGCATTGCTGATCGATATTGTTAAGAGAAAGACATAAGGCTTTCCGATGGTCACTTTTTGCAGAGAGCCACTGTGAAAGAGCCGGAAAAAGAGGCAAAAGAAGGCCGCTTGTTTCCATCAGCTCAAAAACCCGACACCCTGCGCCCATCAGAAAGAGCTTCAGCATTTCTTCGTAAAGTCTCCCCGGCGTGGCTCGGGAAATGGTCCACGAAAGATGGCAAAGACTTCTCCAGGCGCCGTTTTCAATAACAAAATTGTGCGATGCGGCAAAACGGACAGCCCGCAGCATGCGCACCGGATCTTCCGTAAAACGGATATAAGGATCACCTATGGTGCGGATCATCCCCGCGGAAAGGTCGCTTAATCCATCGGCATAGTCAATAACGGAGAAATCCGCAATGTTGTAAGCCAGCGCATTAATTGTAAAATCGCGTCTTAGCGCATCCTCCTGCGGAGTTCCGAAAACGTTGTCGCATAAAACCATGCCGGCCTGATCTTTGAGATGACGGGGAGGCCGGTCATCCTGATCCGGCGTTTCTCCTTCATCGTCGGGAGCAGCGGCCCGAAAGGTGGAAACTTCCAGAATTTGATCCTGATAATACAGATGAGCCAATCGAAAACGTCGGCCCACCAGACGACAGTTACGAAAAAGACGTTTGATTTGGCCGGGTGTGGCGTCTGTTACAATATCAAAGTCTTTTGGCGTGCGCTCCAGTAAAAGATCACGCACACATCCACCAATTAAATAGGCAATAAATCCGTTGTCCCGCAGCCGGTAAAGAGTGCGCAAGACATAGGGATTGATCTGTTTTCGGGAAATTCGATGTTCTGTCCTGGGAATGATTTTCGGTTGCATGGCGTTCTCCATAGCATACCCCTAAAAAAAATGTCCACGAAAAGGTTGCCGGATGTGCAGGGTATCAGGAATGAATCTTGGAACAGTTTCTGATCAACAAGCGGGAGCAAATACGATGCACAGTCAAGAGTTGTGCTTGAAAGTCATATGTTTATGTGATAATTGACCTTTCGAATATGTATAAGACTGCATTTTAATTGCATAACCTTCAATCCTTACACAAAACAGGGAGAACGGAAAAATGGATTACAAACAAACGTTAAACCTTCCCCAGACGGATTTTCCAATGAAAGCCAATCTGGCGCAAAGAGAGCCGGAAATGCTGAAAAAATGGGAAGAAATGAACATTTATCAAAAAATTCGGGAAACGGCCAAAGGCAAGACCCCCTATATCTTACATGACGGCCCCCCTTACGCCAACGGCAATATTCACCTGGGCACAGCGCTCAACAAAATCATTAAAGATATTGTAATTAAAGCCAAAAATATGACTGGTTATGACGGCGTTTATGTGCCGGGATGGGATTGCCACGGCCTGCCCATTGAGCATCAGGTGGATAAGGAACTGGGCGCAAAAAAAACCGCCATGTCCCAGGTGGAAAAGCGCCGCGCCTGCCGCTCTTATGCGGAAAAATTTGTGAATATTCAGCGCGAGCAGTTCAAACGTTTCGGCGTTTTTGGAGAATGGGAAAATCCCTACCTGACCATGGCTTATCCTTACGAGGCAGCCACTGTGGCGGAATTCGGCAGGCTTTATCTGAAAGGAAGCGTCTATAAGGGCAAAAAACCGGTTTACTGGTGCGCCTCCTGCAAAACCGCACTGGCGGAAGCGGAAGTGGAATATGCCGATCATTCCACACCGTCCATTTATGTTAAATTCAACTTTGTCTCCGATATCAGTCAGGTTTTGCCGAAATTGGCCGGACAGAAAGTATCCATAGTGATCTGGACGACCACTCCCTGGACGATTCCCGCCAACCTGGCTATTGCCGTCAAAAATGATTTTATTTACGCCGCTGTGAAGATCAACGATGATGTGCTGATTATTGCCAGAGACATGCTGGATTACTGTCTGGACGCATTCGGTTATCGTGGAAAAGCCTATGATATTATCGATGAATTTAAAGGAGAAGTTCTGGAGGGACAAAAATGCGTTCATCCTTTGATCGCAAGAAACAGCCTGCTCATTTTAGCGCCTTTTGTCACTTTGGAAGCGGGAACCGGCGCCGTTCATATTGCGCCTGGACACGGCCAGGAAGACTATGAAATCGGCCTGGAATACAATCTGGATAATTACGCGCCGGTGGATGACGCGGGTATGTTCACGGAGGATGTCGAACATTTTGCCGGACAGTTTGTATTTGACGCCAATGAGCATGTGATTAAAAAACTGGAAGAAGTCGGCGCGCTGATGGGTCATGTGCCCATGCAGCATTCTTATCCGCACTGTTGGCGCTGTAAAAAACCCATCATTTTCCGTTCTACTGAACAATGGTTTATCTCCATGGAAAAAAACGACCTGCGCAAAAAAGCGCTGGCCGCCATTGATGAGGTGCAGTGGATACCTGCCTGGGGGCATGACCGGATTTACGGCATGGTGGAAAACCGTCCCGACTGGTGCATTTCCCGGCAAAGACTCTGGGGCGTTCCCATCACGGTCTTTTATTGCGCCAAGTGTAAAAATGAGCTTTTAACGCAAGAAATTCTGGATCACCTGGTTTCCCTGGTGGAAAAAAACGGCGCGGATGTCTGGTTTGAAAAGGAACCGAAAGACCTGCTGCCCCATCACACCACCTGCCCTCATTGCCACGGCATAGAATTCACGAAAGAAGTAAACATTCTGGATGTCTGGTTTGATTCCGGCGTCAGTCACGCAGCGGTTCTGGAAAAAAGACCCAATCTGCACTCTCCCTGCGACATGTATCTGGAAGGCAACGACCAGCATCGCGGCTGGTTTCATTCCTCGCTGCTGGAATCCGTGGGCACACGCGGGCGTGCGCCTTACAAAAGTGTTTTAACGCACGGTTTTGTTGTGGATGGCGAGGGCAAAAAGATGTCCAAGTCCGTCGGCAACGTCATCGGCGCGGAAGAAGCGGTTGCCAAATACGGAGCAGAAATTCTCCGCCTGTGGGTGGCAGCGGAGGACTATACCGATGATATTCGCATTTCCGAGGAAATTCTCAAACGCCTGACGGAAGCCTACCGGCGCATCCGCAACACCAGCCGCTTCATTTTGGGAAATCTCTACGACTTTCGTGTTGATGAAGACAGCGTACCCTACGAACAGATGACGGAAATGGATCAATGGGCATTACATCGTTTACAGGAAGTGATCAAACGGGTAACGGAAGCCTACGAACGCCATCAATTTCATGTGGTTTTTTACACTTTATATAATTTCTGCACGGTGGATCTCAGCGCGCTTTATCTGGATGTTTTAAAAGACCGGCTTTATACCAGCAAAGCCTCTTCTCTGGCGCGCCGTTCCGGTCAGAGCGCCATGTTTGCCATTTTGAACACCATGACCAGGCTTTTAGCACCGATCTTTACTTTCACCTCTGAAGAGGTCTGGACAAGCCTTCCCGCTTGGCAAGGCAAGGAAGAAAGTGTTCATCTGACGCAGTTTCCGCAGGTTCATTCGCAATATTTTAACGCCGACCTGGGCGAACGCTGGAAGGCCATGATTGACGCAAAAAGTGAAATCGCCAAAGCCATCGAACAAGCCCGAAAAGAAAAAGTGATCGGTCATTCGCTGGACGCGCGGGTAAGCATTGCCGCGCCCGAAAAAATGCGCGCTCTTTTTGAAACCCATCTGGAGGATTTGCGCGCCTTGCTAATTGTGTCGCAACTCCAAATCAGTGAAGAAAAAGACCTTGTCCATCCTTATCAAAGCGCGGAACTTCCGGGATTGAGCGTCGGCGTGGAAAAAGCGCGCGGCGCGAAGTGCGAACGCTGCTGGATTTACGACGAATCCATCGGCGCCGATTCTGCCCATCCGACAGTGTGCGGCCGCTGTGTGAAGAATTTGTAGAAAAAGGTGATGGGCTATGGGCGCTAGGTTATAAGCTGTGAGCTTAACATTTGGAAAGGGTTGTTTTGAAAAAAAATTTAATCATCTTTATTTTGGGCGCGGCAGTGATTGTGGCGCTGGATCAGATCACCAAGTCCGCCATCACCGCAAGATTTATACTGCATGAATCTCATCCGGTGATTCCCGGTTTGTTTAATCTGGTTTATGTTCTCAATCCAGGCGCGGCATTCGGATTTCTGGCTAATGCCTCGGAATCATTCCGCTATATATTTTTTTCCGGAATCACGCTGCTGGCCGCCGGCCTGATCATTTACTATCTTGTCAAAACCCCTCCCCGCAACCTGATTTTGGTTTGCTGTTTGACGCTGATTTTCGGCGGCGCCATTGGCAATCTGATTGACCGGCTGCGCTTTGGAGCAGTGGTTGATTTTCTGGATGTCTATATCGGCACGGCCCACTGGCCCGCCTTCAATGTCGCGGATTCCGCCATTACTGTCGGCGCGCTTTTAATGATCTGGGAAATGCTGTTGAAACGACAATCCAAGTAATGCCGGCTTCCATGAGTTCACAATACTCACCATGAAATACTTTTGATGGGGGAAAGGAGATACCCTTATGCGCATCATATATGTGGCCGACATTCACGGCTCCTTTGACCGTGTACAAACCCTGCTTTTTGAAACCGTTGCGGATGTCTATATCATTTCCGGCGATCTCATCGATATTCCCTTCTATAACATGGATACGGCCATCAATTACCATCAGTTGCAATCCTATTTTCATGGTCTGCGCGTTAAAATGCAAAAAGAAAACATGACCATAGAGGATTTTGTGGACGAGTTGATCAACACGCCCGGCATCACCGAGGAAATGGAGGAAAAAGGAACAAGATACCAGCAATACACCATTCGCGCCCGTCGGGTTTTGCAGCAAAAGTACAAGGTATTGGAAAATATCCTTGCCACAAAGCGCAAGTCTCTGGTTTTTGCCCTGCCCGGCAACTATGACATGGATCTGAAATATACAGCGCTCCATCAACGGGATTTGCATCTGCACTGGTATGACCTGCCCAATTTGCGGATTGCCGGATACGGCGGCGCCTTCATCAAAACACCGGGAATCCCCGAGCGCTACGTGGTTCCTTATGCCGGTGATATGGATGTGCAAAGCGGCCTCAATGAAATGCATAATTTTTTCAAGTCCGTGGAACCGGATATTATTGTCAGTCATCAACCGGCCCACGGCATTCATGACCGGGTTCGCCAATTTGGCACCTCCGGTTCTCCAGCTCTCCGGCAATACTGCGACAATCATTCCGTGTTGCTTTGCCTGACAGGTCACGTCCATCAGGATTGGGGGCTGCAGATGAGTGAAAACACCATTTACCTCAATCCGTCCAATTTTGGCGAAGTCACCAACCTGACCGGAGGCGTCGCGGAAGGCGGATTTTTCTATTCCATTGAAATAAAAGGAAAAACCGTTTCTAAAATTATTTTCAAAAAACTCGTGGAAGACCGTATCCATGACATTGCCGATTATCACCCTCTGGAAAACGGACACTGGAGAAAAACCATTGTGGATGCAGAACGATACAATGCTCTGTATCACAACGTCAATTTTGACGACAAAACGGAAAAGCAATCTCACATTCCGGAGGTGCAACTTTACAACGATATTAAGAAGTTTTACCGGATGTTTCAGACGAACGAAACGGATGAGCGCCTGAAAACGCTGGAAGAAATCGTGCATTTAATTGAAGAAGGTATTCACGATGATGTGGCCATGGATCTGATGGGTTCCACCAATATGGGACTTTGCGAAGACTCTTCCGACATTGATTTTGTGGTATATGTCCGCTGTGAAACCAATTTTGAAGGTGAAATGAGCACCTGTCCCCAAATCAAACAAGTCCGGCAAATTATTGAAAACATCTTAGGCCCTCGTTATGCCTTTCAGATTTTAGATACAGTTGATCTCAATGCCGTAGAAAAAGCCATTCGGGAAAAAAATTATGAAGACGAAATGATGATGCGCTTTGTCGCCTACCGCTCTATCTGCCGTCCCATCAATTATCGCTTTATCGCTCCTCTGGAGGACTTGTTAAATCAGGACATGGAATTCCGAACCGAAATTGAAGGAAGTATTCGTTCCTATTTCCAAATTTTCATTAACACGTCACAACACACCCGATCATTTAAAAAATATGAAAGCCGCATCACCGACATCGGCATCAAAATTCCCGAGTCCATCCGGTTGAAAATCAAAGAGTATTTTGAACAGCACATCAATAAAAGCGAGCAATAAGAAACGCCAAACAGGCTTTTTTTAACGGGCGACGGAGTCCAGAAATTTCCGTGGATTTTCTGAAAAGGCGGGGAAATTATCCAGCGTGATGATTACCGGACAAGCTTCAGGATACTGGGTCCATGTCATTGAATTAAGATTGGCCCTTGCCTCTTTCTTAAAGGGGTTGGGTAAGATTTTTCGAATGTAATGATACTTACTAATGTGAGGCTGCCATTATGTCTTTCAAAATCAAAGAAAGGGTGTCCTTGAAAAAACGATGAGATTTCTGATGCCGTGTTTCTTGATACAACCGTTCAGCTCAAAAAAAGACTTGCCAAATAATGCGCAAGTCCTTGATTTTACTGGTCGGGGCGGCAGGATTTGAACCTGCGGCATCTTGGTCCCAAACCAAGCGCGCTACCAGGCTGCGCTACGCCCCGTTTTTTTATCGATTACGCCCTCTGTCGAGATAAGCTTTCAACTTCGCAAAAGCCTGACCTCGATGGCTCACCGTATTTTTAATATCCGGCGACAATTCTGCGGCTGTTTTGTTCAGACCCGGACAAAGGAAAATCGGATCGTAACCAAAACCGTTTTTCCCCCGCCCTTCGTCAATAATTCTGCCTGCCCATCCTGCCTCAAAAGAACAATATTGACCATCCGGATCATACAGCACCAGAGCACAAAAGAAAGACGCCTTTCTTTTGTGCTCTGGAATATTCTTTAATTTTTCCAAGAGCTTGGTGATATTATCCTCATCCGTAGCTTTTTCGCCGGCATAACGGGCGGAATAAACCCCCGGTTCTCCGTTAAGAATATCCACAGATAGTCCCGAATCATCGGCCAGCACGGTTTCACCAGTCATTTCAGAAATGATTTTTGCTTTTTTCAAAGCATTTTCCAGGTAGGTCTGACCATCCTCCACAATGTCCGGTATCGCATCAAATTCATTCAGAGAAATCAATTCTACATCTGAAAAACGCAGCATTTCTCTGATTTCACGAACCTTGCCTTCATTTCTGGTTGCAAAAACGATTTTCATAACCGCCAGTCGCCAATAACTTCTTTCTGGCAGGCAATGAGGCGCTCTATACCGGATTTTGCCAGCGAAGTCATTTCATCGAGTTGATCCTTGCCAAACGGCTTGTGCTCCGCCGTTCCCTGCACTTCAATGAACAGGCCCGCGCCCGTCATGACAAAATTCATATCCACATCCGCCTGCGCATCTTCCGCATAATCCAGGTCCAGCAAAAGCTGATCCTGCACGATGCCGACACTGACTGCTGAGACATAATCTTGCACAGGAATATCTTTTACCAATCCTTGTGTCCGCATGTATTTGAACAAATCCATCAGCGCCACAAACGCTCCGGTAATTGAAGCCGTGCGAGTTCCTCCATCCGCCTGAATCACATCGCAATCAATGTAAATCGTCCGCTCTCCAAAAGCCGTCAAATCCGTCACGGCTCGCAACGAACGGCCGATCAATCTCTGAATTTCATGGGTCCGGCCGCCGATTTTCCCCCGGGCAGACTCCCGCGCTGATCGGGATGACGTGGACATGGGCAGCATGGCGTACTCCGCTGTAAGCCACCCCTTGCCGGTATTCTTTAAAAAAGGCGGTGTCTTGTCATCGAGTGACGCCGCACACAAGACTTTTGTGTGGCCAAACTCCACCAAAACAGAACCAGGCACATCGCGTAAATAGGCATTGGTCATTCGGACCGGCCGCAAATCATTCTGTTTTCTATCGAAATATCTTTTCAATGCTAAGCCCCTAGAAGAATGCCTGAACACTTTTGGCCAGCGCCCTGGCGATATCTGCCTGTATTTTCCCGTCCGTTAGCTTTTTCTTTTCTTCTGCATTCGTGACAAAACCGAGTTCCACCACCAGCACGGGTACAGACAATCCTTCTGACAGAGGCGTCATGGCTTCCCGAAGGCCCCTGCCCTTCCGCGGAAAAAGAACATCAAGATTTTTTTGCGTCAGACGAGCCAATTTTACCGCATCTCCCAGATATTGGTTTTGCGACGTGACGGTTTGCCCATTTTCTCCTGCTCGAGAAGCTTCAAGCGACTTAAAACCTGGGTAATACATTTCAAAACCGGATGAATTTCTTCCAAAGCCTGCATTGACATGCAGGCTTAAAACCATCGCGGGATGCAATTTCTGAATTTTCTCCCGGCGATCTTCCACAGAAACTGTCCTGTCATCATTTCTGGTTAAAACCACTTGGATTCTGCTGTCTTGAGCCAACTCCCTTTGCATGGCCAGTGCAATGGCCAGCGTCAGATCTTTTTCAGCCGCCTGGTGAATCCCCAAAACACCTTGGTCTTTACCGCCATGAGCCGGATCAATCACCACAATTGGCTTGCCGGTTTGGGCCCACACGATTCCCGCCATCAAAAAAAAGACCAAAACGGAAATCAAGGCGACAACATATTTATAATAAGAATGCGTCATTTGCATCTCACAGTTTTTTGTTTTAAGTTCATAGCTCGTAGTCCATAGTTCGTAGCTTGTAACCTATCTCCCATCACCTATAGCGTACGCTGCTTATCGCAATGAAGCGGCGTTTGTCAACCGCCAAATAAATAGTAATCTGATATTCAGGCCTTGCGTATCCTTTCAATAGAACGGACAATTTTCAACTGCCGAATGGCGGAAAAAATGGCATTGAGCTGTTGCGTATCATAAACATCCAGAACAAAGTTACAATTGGCAATCATATCCGTAGTTTCCACATGTGCAAAACTAATATTGACATCCATCGCCGTGATGACGGAACTGACTTCTGTGACCACTCCCTTACGGTCATTGCAAACCACCTTGATATGAACGGGATAGGAATGCTTCTGACGAACATCCCAGGTCACGTCCACGATTCTCTCAAGATCCAGTCTCTTCAGATGCGGACAATTCTGTGTGTGCACGGTAATGCCGCGCCCGCGGGAAATATAACCGGAAATGTCATCTCCGGGAATCGGGTTACAACATTTGGCAAATTTTACCATGACATCGTCAATACCGGTCAGAGAAATCCCCATCGACGGCACGCCGCTATCCTTTTTCCTGGTTTTTTCCGGCAGTTTTTCCGCTTCCTTCGGCGTTTCCTGAACAAGAAAATAATGAACAACCTGCCGGGGAGAGATGCGTCCGTATCCCACCTGTGAAATCAAATCGTCAAGCGTCTGCAGGGAATAATCCGCCAGAATTTTTTTCATCTCCTCGGATTTGATCACACCGGCAAATTTCAGATGGTTCCGCCGAAATTCCTTTTCCAGCAAATCCTTGCCCAAATTCAGAGAACTGGTTTTTTCCATCAGATTGATCCAGTTACGGATTTTGGAAATGGCCCGTGATGTCACCACATATTTCAGCCAATCTTTGCTGGGATGATGGCCTGACTGTGTGATGATTTCGATCTGATCACCGTTTTGCAGCTGGTACCGCAGCGGTACGATATTGCGATTCACTTTCGCTCCGATACATTGATGACCGACATCCGTATGGATGCTGTAGGCGAAATCAATAGGCGTTGCTCCCTTGGGAAAAGATTTCACATCCCCGTGGGGCGTAAAAACATAAACTTCTTCGGGGAAAAGCGCCATTTTCAGATTCGACATGAATTCTTTCGGATTTTTGATTTCCTGTTGAATTTCAAGAGCTTCCCGCAGCTTTTTAATCTGATTGTCCTCGCCGTCATGAAACGCTTTACCTTCCTTGTAACGCCAGTGAGCGGCAATCCCTTTTTCAGCCCATTCATGCATGGCGCGAGTCCGGATCTGAATTTCCACTCTTTCCCCGTAAGGCCCGATCACCGCCGTATGCAGGGACTGGTAATTATTGGCTTTGGGCATGGCGATATAGTCTTTAAAGCGGCCAGGAATCGGCTTCCACAGGGCGTGCACAATACTGAGCGCTTCATAGCAGCTTCTGTCCAGATCCGAATCCATGACCAGTCGGAAAGCAATCACATCATAAACTTCATCAAAATTGATGTGCTGTTCATGCATTTTTTTATAAATGCCGTATAAATGCTTTGCCCTGCCCTCCACTTCACATTGCAGAGACGCTTTGGAAAGCTCGTCAAAAATGATTTTCTTTACCTCTTCCGTGTAGCGATTGCGAGACTCTTGAGATTTGGCGACGCGGGATTGAATTTCATGGAAGGCATCCGGAGAGATATAGCGGAAAGCCAGATCTTCCAATTCCGTCTTCATCCAATTAATCCCCAGACGATTGGCCAGAGGGGCATACACATCCATCGTTTCGCGGGCAATGAAGTTCTTTCGATCCGGCTTCTGATATTGAAGAGTTCTCATGTTATGAATACGA
>Ga0209201_1001363_pt1 | contig 28613 bp, 22 predicted proteins | sample AD_UKC055_MetaG_FD_184411 | JGI IMG/M metagenome (GOLD analysis project Ga0209201, IMG submission 184411) | Active sludge microbial communities of municipal wastewater-treating anaerobic digesters from USA - AD_UKC055_MetaG (SPAdes) (version 2) | ecosystem: Engineered > Bioreactor > Anaerobic >...
GAGGTAGACGCGGCCGCCACGGCAAACGTGAAAGCCGATACGATGAGAAACTCGAAATACGTCAAGAAGATGGAGTAGAGCAACATGCGCGGGAAGATGGGTTCCTTGATATAGAGGGCAATGGAGAACAGCACGCCCATCAGCAGAAGGTTTACAAGCACAGTGATTTGCACGCCGACGAACTTGCCCAGGAGATACTGGAACCGGCGGACCGGTTTTGAGAGGACGGTGTAAATGACCTTATTCTCGATTTCGGTGGGCACGACGGAGGCGGAAATGAAAATCGCTATCAGGACGCCAAAAATGGACACGGCAGTAATACAGATGTCTTTGATGAGTTTGACGTCCACATCGGTGGCGACAGTTCCGCCCGTATCATACATCATGGCGGTCATGAACATGGAACCGAAGATGACGAGAATGCTCAGGATCAAGAATCCGATAAGGGTTTTCTTGCGGAGCCCCTCGCGAAAGGTGAAGGCGGCGATGCTCCAGGGAGTAAAGACCACCACACATGCAACGATGGCTAATACGATGATCCCGTACACGACGGTCAGCCACGGGTTGCTAGCTAACCAGATGCTCATCTAATTCTCTCCTCGCTGTGCTTCTTTGTTTTTCACCGCGGAACCCACCACCCGGACGAAGACTTCTTCGAGTGTTTCGCGCCGTGGGGCCACGCTGACGATTTTCATGTTCTGTGCTTTGCAGATATCCAAGGCTTGGTAGAGAGACATATTCTCGGGCACCCGGAAGACGACTCTGCCGGCTGCGGCGTCTTCGGGAGCGAGGCCCGCTTCCCGTGTTTTCTGAATGGCCTCTGGGACGGCTTCTTCGGCTTTGATGGTGAACTCGCGGCGGGTGAGCAATTCGTCGATGGTGCCGGAGGTTTGCAGGACGCCTTCGAACAAGATGCCCACGCGATCGCTTATCAATTCGACTTCGAGCAGTTCGTGACTCGATATGAGCAGGCTCTTGCCCTGGTCTCGAAGGGTAATAAGGAGGTCGCGGATTTCCTTTCGCGCGACCGGGTCGAGGCCCGTGGTGGGCTCATCGAGGATGAGAATGCCGGGGTCGCTCAGGAGTGCTTGGGCAAGGCCGATACGCTGGCGCATGCCCTTCGAGTAACCCCGAATAAGCCTTTTCCGTGCGCGGGACATGCCGACGATTTCGAGCACTTCGTCGATTCGCTTCGCGAGACTGGGGCCTTTCATGCCGTAAAGGCTGCCGTAATACCGGAGGATTTCTTCGCCCCGAAGGAAATCCGGGTAGTACGCCCCCTCCGGCAGGTAGCCGATGTTTTTCCGTACCTCGGGTGCCGTGATATTGGGGTTTCCCATGATTTTCATGGTTCCCGAGTTGGGGAAAATGAGGCTCAGGAGGAGTTTGATGGTTGTGGTTTTTCCGGAACCGTTGGGGCCCAGGTAGCCAAAGATCTCGCCCTCGTTCACCTGCAAGGTGAGACTATCCAGGGCAACGACGTCCTGAGCCTTTGAGATTCCTTTGTAGACTTTTCTCAGATCTTGCGTTTCGATGACTGCAGACACGAAACCTCACTCCATGATGCGCCCGGCACAACAATCTGCCGGAACAATTTCAGTTACAGGGCGTTTTCGCCGTACGCAGCGAAATAAATAAGAAGAATCAGGGTCGAATGTTAGCAGAGGACTCGTGCCATGTCAATCGCGAGGTTTGGCGCGAGGTTTGGGTCCCCGCCCGGCCATGTTCAGAAATCCCACTGGAAACCCGCGCCGATGGATGTGCGCCATTTTTCCATGGATTCGAACTCCGGTTCGTCTTCGTAATCCACGAACAGGTGGAGGCGGAAATCCAAGTGTGCGGTAACGGGCATCAGCAGGGATGATTCGGACCGTGCCCGCAACTCGCCGAGGTCCGTCATGCTTGGATACAGGGAGAAGGTTTGGGACAAGGCTCCGATCCTGGAGAATTGGCGGAAGCGCAGCCTGAAACGGAGGTTCAGGTCCTGCTCGTCTTCGCGGGGGCCTTCACCGGCATAGTAGAGGGCCTGAACGCGGCGTTTGAGGGCGTTGTCTGTATCCGGCCAGAGCTCTTCGGCGTCGTAGTATTCGAATGAGGCATTGAGACCGCCGGTGAGTTCCAGGAGGCGTGAAGGATTGTTGATGAATGTTCTGCCAATACCGGCATTGAGGGCGCCGCGAAACACGAGCGCTTCGTCGAGGTCGCGTTCGAGCTCGAGCCCTAATTCAGGTTGAAATGGGGCCTGTGAAGGGAAACGCCAATCGGCGTAGGAGCGAAATAGCCGCGGGAAACGGCCGTCATCGGACAGTTCGAGCAGCGCTTCGGACTGGAAATCGAAGGCTGCGGCGCGATTACGCAGGGTGAGCCTCGTGAAACCGGCGTCATAGTCTTCATTGCCCCAACGATAGAGGTATCCCCCTTCCCAGGACAAGTCGAGAGAGGATGGGGCGTCTTGGGTGCCGCCGGTTTCTTCGAAGGCTGCCAGCCGGACAGGAGCGATACTTTTAACAGCGGCCAATGTGAGGAGCGTGGCCTCTCCCCCATTCTGAGCAACGACAAAGGTTTCCGCACCCTGGCCTGCAAAACGCCCTCGGAGGCGTGCTCCATCCTGAAGCTGGATGTCGAACGCCTTATCGGTAGTCAGCGAACGAACCTGTGAGATGGGGACAATCACCTGCCCTGCCAAGCGGGTGTCGAAAACAACGACCCCGTCCGACAGGTCTACCAGGCCGCCGCTGAGAACCTCTCCTCTTTGCAGCGAGAGGGTGTCTCCCTGAGCGGTCCAGGACACCGCCAGAACGGCGGCGCCTATGAGTATTTGTAACCCGATTTTCATCGTGCCTCCACCTAAATGTTAGAATGCATCGGCTTTTTACGCAAGTGACTTCTGTGAACGGGTGTTTTGAAGCGGCGGCGGGGTCCTGCCGGGGAGGGTTTCAGAAGCATGCTCAAGCCAGTGTTGGAGAATCCGTGGTTCCAGGCGGCCGCGGTCTTGGTGGCGCTTTTGGGGGTGGCATTCCTGGCGTATTTGCTGAGTCCGGTGCTTGTGCCGCTGTTTGCCGCGTTCATGGTGGCGTATTTTCTAGATCCGGTAGTTGACTATTTCGAGAATACAGAGGGGAAGAACCGGTATTTCAAATGGCGGCTTCCGCGGGGGATCACGATATCGGTGTTGGCGCTGATAGGCGTGTTACTGGTCCTGAGCATCCCGCTGGTTTTGGTCCCGCGGATGATCCTCGAGGCCAAGGAGCTTGTGACGGCCGCGACGTCAGCAGAGGTGACGAACGGGGCTCAGGGGCAGGAACCGGGGTCTCAGCCTGCGGTTGGCGATGCGGCTGCGGGCGGAGAAGAGGACGCGGCGGAAGCCGACGGCGCTGATTCCGATGCGTCGCCGTGGTACGAGCGCTTCCTCGAACGGATTCCGCTGGAGGACGTGGTCAGGCAGATGGGATGGGAGGAACCGGGCCGCAGCGCGCGGAGCATTGTAGCCCAGAAGGTTGGCACGTTTGTGCGGGACAATGCCACAAAGCTGCTCGAGAGCACGTGGTCGCGTTTTGTGGGTGCGACGACGACGTTTGCGCAGTTTGCGAGGGCGTCGGGCAGGGCGCTCCTGGATGCGGTGTTCTTTGTGGCGAAGTTCGCCCTGTTTGCCTTTGTTGCGGGTTATTTGTTGAACGATTTTGATCGTCTCGTGGTTTCGGCGCGGGGACTGATTCCGCCGCGGTACCGGCCCAAGACGGTCGAGATCATCACGAAAATCGACCATCAATTGCGCAGCTTTGTTCGGGGGCAGGTGACGGTCTGCGTCTTCTTGGGAACCATGTATGGGATTGGGCTTACGATATGCGATGTTCCTTTTGCGCTGGCAATAGCGTTGTTCGGGACGGTGGTGAGTCTGATTCCCTATCTTGGAGTGGCCATGACCGTAATTCCCGCGCTCTTGATGGCGTTCTTGCGGCACGGTTTTGACGTGCATCTCGTGGGGGTAGTCATCACGTTTGCTTTGGCGCAAGGTCTCGAGGGCAACATTCTGACGCCGAGAATCGTTGGGAATCAGGTTGGGCTGCACCCGGTGTGGGTCATACTTGCCATCATGGTTTTTGGAAGCGCATTAGGGTTCTTGGGGGTATTGATAGCCGTCCCCTTGGCGGCCGCCTTAAAAGTACTGGTTGTGGAGGCTGTGCAGTACTACAAGAAGTCGCCCGTTTTCGAGGGCGGTTCAACGCTTCCGGATAAAGACGGTTCTGGCCCGGACAGCTGAGCTTTGGGCTTGTCAACCTGTCGTGCCCGTTTGAAGAACTGGGCGTATACGCGGTCACCTACTCCGTAGAGCACATATGAGGCGGCAAGCGGGAACAGTGCGATGGCCGGGGAATGTTCGTCCATGGCCTTGTGGAATACGGCGATGGCAACGCCACACAGGACCAGGAGACGGAACGCGTTCTTGGGTGCAAGCACCAGGTCTTTCAGGACATCTTTCGGGTAGCGGAAATTGCTGACCATGAGGTAGGCAAGCGCCAGTGTGAGCGGAGTCAAGATCCAGTGGGCGACCTGGAAGTCGAAGTAGGACGTAAAGAGTACGAAGGTGGCGATGGTTGCCGCGGCAGCCGGCGCAGGCAATCCGACAAAGTAATCGCGGATTTCGCTTTGATACACGTTGAATCGTGCGAGGCGGAGCGCGGCGCAGATGACGAAGATGATGGCCATGGCGGCCCCTGTCTTCCCGCCCACAAGACCCAGCAACTTGGCTTCGTGGAGGTATGCGGTGTAGATCAGCACGGCAGGCGCTACGCCGAACGAGGCCAGGTCGGCAAGACTGTCGAGCTGCTTCCCGAACTCGGATGTGGTCTTGGTGAGTTTGGCGAAAGTGCCGTCCATGACATCGAAGACCTGGGCGAGGATAATGAAATATGCGGCCCACTTGAAGTCCTGGTCGATAGCTTTGAATATACTGACAATGCCGCAGTAGAGCCCAGCGGTCGTCAATGCGCTTGCGACGACGTTGATGGGCTTGCGCCGAGTTGTCCGCTGCTTGCGGCGTTTTCGTTGGAGCGAGATTCTCTTCATTGAAACCTGGCCACCGTTGATAAGCCTGCTTTGACCTTTTGCTTCAGTTTAACACACGGCACGGCGTCTGGGGGGAGGTAGAGTTCCGCGCGTGATCCGAACCGTATCATGCCGAACTTCTGACCTTGCTCGAGTTCGTTGCCCTCTTCGGCAATGCAGACGATCCGGCGGGCAAGGATACCGGAGATCTGGCGGACCGTCACACGCCCGTGGTCGGAGTCCATGTACAGGGTATTGGCTTCGTTTACGTCGGTGGCCTCTCTTTTCATGGCGGGTAGGAATTTCCCCGGTTTGTGTTCGATGCGATACACGGCGCCGCTGACAGGGGCCCGGTTGACGTGGACGTTAAAGACTGACATGAATATGGCGATGCGCTTGCATGGGCCCCGGTAGTAGGGAGAACTCTCCAGCTCATCAATGGCCAGGATGCGTCCGTCGGCCGGGGCGACTATGTCGTGCGAGTCCGGGCTGGTGACGCGGGGGGGGTCGCGAAAGAAGAACAGGGCGAAACCTCCGAAGAGGAAGAAAGGAACGGAGGTCCAGACCCATGCGGAATTGCGAAAAAGGAGCGCCAGTATTGCGCCGGTGAGGAGGCCGGGCAGGTAATATGGGATTCCCACTTTCCACGCGCTGAACGTTTTCGTCACAATAGACCTCTTTCCTGAAAACTGACCCAGCGGTTGTCGCCGAAGATGATGTGGTCGAGGAAGCGCAATCCGATGATCTCGGCGGCGTCTCGGAGGCGTTCGGTGATCCGGACGTCCTCGCGGCTTGGTTCCGGGTCTCCGCTGGGGTGGTTATGGCAGACGATGACGGCGCTCGCGGCATCGCGCACGGCCTGCCGGAATACGTCGCGGGGCATGGCCAGTGCAGCGTCGAGGCCGCCGGTGGTTACGCTGACTTCTTTGAGCACCTCGTTCTTGGTGTTAAGAAGCAACGCTTTGAACTCTTCGGTTTCGCATTGCCGGAAACGGGCCATGAGCAGGTTGGCGACATCTTCGGCGGAGCGGATCTTGGGCTTCTGTTCGTCTTTTTCCTGCACGAGACGGATGCCGAGTTCCACGGCAGCCTTGATTTCGATGGCCTTGACCCTGCCGATGCCTTTGACGTTCATGAGTTCTTCGATGGAAGCGCGCGATAGCGTGCGGAGATTTCCGAAATGCCTGATGACCCGTTCGGCGAGCGCAACGGCCCCTTCTTCGCGGGTGCCGGTGCGGAAGAGCACGGCCAGCAGTTCGGCATCGCGGAGGGCGAAGGCTCCCAGTCGCGCCAGCCTTTCGCGCGGCCGCTCCTCTTCGGGCATTTCGCGCACGGCTGTTGAGTAGTATTTCTCGGGCATCATCCAGGGTTCTCAGCTACGGCGACCCGTTCGATGCCAGCCAAATCGCGAACAAAGCGAATGCCGGCGTAGTCGTTGCGTTGAAGCAGGTCCCCTACGGGCCCATATTGCCCCATTCCGATCTCGAACGCAAGCAGGCCGCCCGGCATGAGCCAGTCAGAGGCTTCGGCCACGAGCCTTCGTATGACGGCAAGGCCGTCTTGACCGCCGAGGAGCGCCCCAGGATCTTCGTGCAGACGAATGACCGGATCGAGGCCGGGCCATGCGGATTCCTCGATGTAGGGGGGATTGGAACAGATCGCGTCGAAGGGGCCGTCTCCGGGCCGTAGAGCCGCAAACAGGTCGCCTTGCCGCAGGGCAAGGCGCTGAGTGACGCCGTGCCGCTCCGCGTTGTGTTGGGCGACCGTCAGCGCAGCGGGCTGGATGTCGGTGGCGATTACGGATACGCCGGGGGCGGCATGGGCAATCGAGACGGCGATACAACCGGTGCCGGTACCCAGTTCGAGCACGGCGGCACTCTTGGCGGCGACACGCTCGAGCACGGCTTCAACCACGTGTTCGGTTTCGGGGCGTGGCACCAGGAGGGGCGCCTGGACAAGAAAATCCAGGGAGAAGAATTCCCATTCGCCGATGATGTACGCGAGGGGCTCGTACTGCAGCCTTCGTTCCAGAGACGCCTCGAAACCGGGCGCGCCCGAGAAGGTTTCCTGCAGGCGCGAGAGCAGCACGGCCCGAGAGATTCCGGCGGCATGGGCCATGAGGATTTCAGCGTCGAGCCTGGGGGTATCGGTGACGGCCGCCAGTTGCGTGGCGGCTTGCGAAAGCCTTTCGGCGACGGTGGCCATTATTCCTCGCGGATTCGGGCAGCGCGGTCCGCGGCGATCAATGCGTCAATGATTCCCTGGAGGTCGCCTTCCATGATGGTTTCGAGGCGGTGCAGGGTCAGTTTGATGCGATGGTCGGTGAGGCGGTTCTGGGGAAAGTTGTAGGTGCGAATTCGTTCACTGCGGTCTCCGGAACCCACTTGGCTCTTGCGGTTCGCGGAGCGTTCGGCAGCCTCTTCCTCTTCCTTTTGCGCGAGGAGCCGCGAGCGCAGGACCATGAGGGCCTTGGCCTTGTTCTTGTGCTGCGACTTTTCATCCTGGCAGGTAACTACGAGGCCGGTAGGCTTGTAGGTGACGCGGACGGCCGAGTCGGTCGTGTTGACGGATTGCCCCCCCGGCCCCGAGGACCTGTACACGTCTATCTGAAGATCGTTCTCGTCAATAGCGATGTCAACGGCTTGGGCTTCGGGAAGGACGGCAACGGTGACGGCCGAGGTGTGGACGCGGCCCTGGGCTTCCGTTTCGGGCACACGTTGTACGCGGTGGACGCCCCCCTCGAACTTGAGCTGGCTGTAAACGCTTTCGCCGGATATCTTGAAGGAGATTTCCTTGAACCCTCCCATTCCCGTGGCGTGCGAGTTCAAGATTTCAGTTTTCCAGCCTTTAATCTCCGCATAGCGGGTATACATGCGGAACAGGTCCGCGGCGAAAAGGGCGGCCTCCTCTCCCCCAGTTCCGGCGCGGATTTCCATGATGGTGTTTTTCTCATCGTTGGGGTCGCCGGGAATCAGCAGGAACTTCAATTCCTGTTCTCGCTTCTGGAGGACGTCGGCGAGTTCGCGCTTTTCTTCTTCCGCCATTTCCCGCAGTTCGGGATCGGATTCCTCGTAGAGGAGGATTTCGGCTTGCCGCAGGCGGTTTTCTTCGAGTTCGTATTTTTTGAAACACTCAACAAGTGGCGCGATGCGTTTTTGCGCTTTGGCGCATTTCATATACCTGTCGTGGTCGGAAGCAATCTCCGGGGAGGCCATTTGTTGGGACAGGAGGTTATATTCCGCGACGACGTCGCGGAGTTTCTCGGCCATAACCTTTTCCATGCAGGGGACTTAGCTCTTGCGCCCGTATTTCCTATTGAAGCGGTCGACGCGACCTTCGCTATCCACGAACTTCTGTTTGCCCGTGTAAAACGGGTGGCATTGCGAGCAGATTTCAACGTTGATATTGCCTTTGGTCGACCGGGTCTCGAAAGTATTCCCACACGCGCATGTAACCCGTGATTGCTTGTATTCGGGATGGATGCCCTCTTTCACTTCCACTCTCCTGATGGGGTGCACATCTCGCGCCCCTGTCGTAGCGGTCCAAGGTAAAGTAACGCGGTAGTTTAGCATAAGAAAACCGGGGCGTGCAAATTTGTCCTCCCAAACTGTGGGGGCAGGTGTACAATATGGAAAGGAGTACGGGCGGAGGGTCAGGTCATGGCTCGCAAGCTGAGCTCCTTGTTCGAGACGCCGGGGCCGACGGCGCACGCGGCGTACCTGTTGACGTTGGTGGTTGTATGCACGGTCCCGCTTGTGCTGCTTCCTTTGGCAGTAGCTGCCTTGCCGCTGCACCGTCCTGTATTGTGGGCGGTTTATGCGATTCCGGCCGGTCTGGTTTTTATTGCTGGTCTGGTGTACGGGCCTATCCGTCACCGCGTTCGGCGTCTCCTGAACGGTTGCGACGAGACGGCCGTGTTGCGTTCCCCGTGCCTTATTCTCACACGGTTTCTCGAACAACCGGGTGTTGCAGAGATAGCAAGAGACCGGCTGATTCTGGTGCCCCTGTTTGGCCGGCAGATTGAGGTGCCCTTGAGGGAAATCTCACGTGTAAGACCCTCGCACTGGTTCAACGGGGCTGTCTTTCAGTCGTTGACGGGCTTCAGGATCGAATGCTCTGAAAATCGCCGGAAGCCATTCAGTTTTGCCGTGCCGGACGGCGAAACGTGGCAGGCGCTTTTGCCTCATGTGACCCCGTAGACCGTGCCTTGCCGATTCGGCTTTTGCTGAATTACCCATCCCATGTCCGGAATTGGTAGGATATTTCTTCCAAACACCGTCAAGGAGATTTGGCCGCCATGGAATACATTGGATTCGGGTCGACGGGCATCCGTGTATCGCCGGTTTGTCTGGGTACGATGACCTTTGGCAAGGAAGCCGATGAAACGGCATCGCTCGAGCTCATGGACCGGGCTTTCGAGCTTGGGGTCAACTTTTTCGATACGGCCAACATCTACAACAAGGGGGTGACGGAACAGATTGTGGGGAGATGGCTCAAATCGCACCGAAGTGCGGTTGTTCTGGCTTCGAAGGCCCATTTTGCGACCGGCGAGGGTCCCAATGACCGCGGCAGCTCGCGGCGGCACCTGCTTATGGAGATTGACAAGATTCTCTCACGGCTTCAGACGGACTGGCTCGACATCCTGTATTTGCACCATTGGGATCCCCGGACGCCCATTGAAGAAACCCTTTCGGCGCTGACGGCGCTTGTTGACGCGGGGAAAGTTCGTTACTGCGGCGTCTCGAACTTTTCCGCCTGGCAGGTCATGAAAGCGGTCGGGGTATCACAGCGGAAGGGCTTTGCCCCGATCGCCTGTGTTCAGCCCATGTACAATCTGGTGAAGCGCCAGGCCGAGGTCGAGATATTGCCCATGGCGCTCTCGGAAGGCCTGGCGGTATGTCCTTACAACCCTTTGGCGGCCGGGCTGCTGACCGGCAAGTACCGCCGGGGCGAAAAGGGCCGTCTCGATGAAAACCCGATGTACAAGGTCCGTTATGGCAACCCGGTCTACGCGGAGATTGCCGACCGGTTTGTGGCGTATGCGCGCGAGATGGGCCACTCCCCGGCCGCCTTGGCTGTTGCGTGGGTGATGGCCCATCCCGCGGTCACCTCGGTGATCATCGGGGCCCGGAACGCGGCTCAACTGCAGGACACGCTGGGGTGCCTCGACATCACCCTCTCCCCTGCGGCATGGTCTGAGATCTCGGGTTTATCTTCCGAACCGCCGCTGGCAACGGACAGGAGCGAGGAGCGCCAAGCCGGAAAGGGCATGACGTGATCATCTGTATGGCGCCTTGCCATGAAGTTCGAGATGCGTTTCGTCAAACGCCGGTGGATAGGTAAGGAGCAGGTATGGGGGAATTCAGAGACGTCGTCAAGAGCATCATAGGGAACACGGAAACGGTTGTTCTGGGTAAAACCCACGTGGTGAAAACGGCGTTGGCCGCCGTGCTTGCGGGCGGGCATATTCTGCTCGAGGATGTTCCCGGCGTGGCGAAGACGGTTTTGGTACGCAGTCTGGCGGTGTCGAGCGGCTGCTCATTTCGGCGCATTCAATGCACGCCAGACCTGCTGCCATCGGATGTTACGGGGGTTTCGATATTCAATCAGAAGACCCGTGAATTCGAGTTTCGGCCCGGGCCCATTTTCGCACAGATGATCGTTGCTGACGAAATCAACCGAGCCACGCCCCGCACGCAATCGGCTTTGCTCGAGGCAATGGCCGAGGGCCAAGTTTCGATAGACGGGCAGACGCACAGGATGGAGCAGCCTTTCATCGTGTTCGCGACACAGAATCCGGTGGAACACGAGGGGACTTTCCCGTTGCCGGAGGCTCAGCTCGACCGTTTCATGCTCAAGCTCTCGATGGGATATCCGAGCATCGTCGTGGAGGCGCAGATGCTCGAGAAGACGCGCGTGAAACATCCTCTGGAAGACCTCGGGCCGGTGGCTGATCCCACCACGCTCACGCGGATGCAAATGGGAGTGCGTGAGGTATTCATACACGACCAGGTCCGCGATTATCTGTTGCGTCTTGTTGCCGCGACGCGGCAATCGTCGCACCTCAACCTTGGGGCGAGCCCTCGCGCGTCCATGGCGCTTTTTCGCTGCGCACAGGCGTTTGCGGCGATTGAAGGCCGCGGATATGTGATTCCGGACGACATTAAGGCCCTTGCGCATCCGGTCATCGAGCACCGCCTGATACTCAACCCCGAAAGCCGGCTGCGGCGCGTCACCCCGTACAGCGTGCTTCATGACATTCTGGAGCAGGTGTCCGTGCCGGCTGGGCGGGCGAGTTGGAAACAATGAGCGAAAAGGTCCATAATGGTTACGAAGTGAGAATGCGACATTGGATACTATATGTTGTATACTAACGGTATCAAGGAACAATGGCAGGGACAACAAAGTGGACTTCGCCAGTGAGCAATGAGACTTTTTGCGCGAAATAAAGAGGCCCCTCAGGAACTCGAAGAAGGGGGCGAGTTTTCCGAGGAGGCGCAACAATCCTCGACTCTTCCGCTGAGCCATGTGGGACCGTATGAGATCATCGCACCAATCGGCAGTGGCGGTATGGGCACCGTATACAAGGCCATTGATCGGAAACGGGACCAAACCGTAGCGATAAAGGTGCTGGACCGCCGGTACGATCTGGATAAGAGGCGCCGCAGGCAGGACTTTCTTGGCCGGGAGGTGCTTATAGCGGCCTCGCTCGAGCATCCGTGCATCGTCCGCATGCACAAGGAAATCGTTGAACAGGAGGACGCGAGCGGGAACATCCGGCGGTGCCTGGTCATGGAGTACATCGACGGGCACAATCTCCGGAAGCATATTCGCGAACGCGACCTGAGCGTTTCTCAGATGATAGACCTTACGATACGCTTGTGCCACGGTCTCGATTTCCTGCATCAAAAGGGCATTGTCCATCGTGACATCAAGCCGGAGAACTTCCTGTTCTCGCGTGACATGAAAAACGTCAAGATAGTGGATTTTGGCTTGTCGAAATCGAATGCGAGCTGGAAGACGCGCTGGATGCGGGAAGGCGGGGGCACGCGCCGGTACATGTCGCCGGAGCAGCTGTCGAAGAAGAAGCTTGATGCGCGTTCCGACATATTCTCTCTTGGCATTACGCTATACGAGCTCTTTGCGGGGAGACACCCTTGCGACGGCCAGGATTCACGCGAGATCATGCGCCAGATTCGCAGCAGCAGATACAAGTTTGAGCCGCCTTCCAAGTACAACCGCGCGATTCCGCGGCAGTTGGACCAGATCATCTTGAAGGCGTTGCGACGACGCCCGGAACGGCGTTATCAATCGGTTACAGAGATTCTGATGGATCTTTCGCGGGTTTCCGCTTCGCGCATCTGATCGTGCATATCTCCGGCAGAGACTCCGCTCCGTTCTAAGGGGCTTGTAGCGTGAAAGGGACAGCAAATCGACATGGCCTCAAGAAAACGAAGAGACGATATTAGCCTTACGAAAATCATTCTTGGCATCTGTTTGGTGTGTGTCATCGTTTTCGGAGTGTATCGTGTTGCACGCTGGTTCAAAGAGGATTACGTCGGAGGGGCGCTGGAGGCCGCGGCGCCTTCGGAACTTCTGCGAGCGGAAGAAGCGCTGCGTTCGGGTAATCTCGAGGAGGCGCGGGCAAAGCTGCTTCCCATCGTTGAGGGCGTACAGAACATGGTGGTTACTCCGCAGGCCTTGCTGCTGCTTGCCCGCGTGGAGGAGCAGGCCGGCAACGTCGACCAGAGCCTGGCTTATTTGAAGCAGGCCGCAACAGGATTCGCGGACAGCCCCTTCCATTTGCAGGCCGAGCTGGCGTACGCGCGGGCTTTGGAACGGAAAGGGGATGTCGAAGCCGCTCTGGCTCTCTATACGTCTCACGAGCAGACTGCGGCGCCCGAGATGCGTGCCCCGTCGCTTTGCGGACTGGCGCGCGCGGCTGAACGAGCAGGAGATGTCGAGAAAGCGCGCACGCTCTATCGGCAGGCCACGCGGGACGCTACATGGAACAGTCCGGATTGGGATGAAGCCGCCGACGGCTTGGGCAGATTGAACTCGGAACTGATCTTTTCGAACAAGCCCACCCCGGAAAGCAAGGTTTACGTAGTTGAACGCGGCGATAACCTGATTAACATCGGGATGAAATTGAACACGACGCAGGGGCTGTTGACGCGGGCAAACGGTCTCTCGAAGGAAACAACGCTGAATGTCGGCGATCGGCTCAAATATACGCCGAAGGATTTTCGTATTATCATCGAGCGGTCCACGTGCAGGCTCTTCCTGCTCGACAGCGACGGTCTTTTCAAGCGGTACATGGTGGGACTCGGAACCCCCGGGCATGAGACCACCCTGGGGGAGTTTCGCATTGGCAACAAGCAGGTTGACCCGACGTGGTTCAGACCGAACGTGGGCCCGATTCCGCCGGAGGATCCCAGGAACGAACTGGGCTCGCGCTGGATGCCTCTGGTTCCGGAACGCGAACAGCTTCCGACCGATCTGGGCATCCACGGCACGATCGCTCCGGAGACCATCGGGAAATACAGCTCAAGCGGATGTGCCCGGATGCTGAATGCCGATGCCGAGGAGCTGTACGATCTTGTGGTGCGTTCTACGCCGGTCGAGATTGTGGAAACGGTGGACCCGCGCGAATCGGGTTTGTAGGCCGAGAGCGCCGTTCCCGCGTGCAATGGTCTCGCGTGGAGGCGCGGGCGTGTTGACTTTGGATGCCGGGAGTCCCAATACTAGGCGAATGAAGACGGAAATCCTCTCCAAGTAAGCACTTAGAATCGGGGGCTTGGACTTTGGGGGAAACATTGAGCGGAGAATACATGACGGCGCTGTGGGATGAAATAGAGGAGATAAGCGCCTCGAGAGCCGAGCCAGGCGGGTTTGTGCCCGTTGAGGACCCCAGTCTTTTTCTGGCTCTTGGCGCAGAGGCTGCCGAATTTGCCGCCTCTTGTATCGGTGCGGACGCGGTCATCCTGGTAGATGCGGAGACAGCAGGGGCTCTTCCTCAACTTGCCGCTCTGACCGAGAGTGCGGCATTTGCCGCATGCGCGGGCGCGCCGCCCGATATGTGGGAACACGCCGAGCGTGTTGTGTCCATGACGTCTCGGACAGCGTCATCAGACAACCGGTTTCTGGTGATTGTTTCGGGGACGGTGAGCTTTGCCTCGGTTGGGGTCATCGTTAGAAACGCGGGGGCGCTGGCGTTTCGCGGGGGGTGGACATGCGATCGGAAGAGCGTTGACATCGTGCTGGGGGAAATGGCCGGGATGTTCGAGCGCGCTGAGCACGATCGGGGGAAGCTCTGTCCGCCTTCCCGGTCGTCGGATCTTTCGCTGAAGCTCGCCACCCACCTCATGGCCACTATGGTGGCTCAATTCGCGGCCCAGCAACAAGACATCGCGATGGATCGGCACGATCTGTTTTCGGTGTTAGAGATCTTGAAAGCCATCTCCTCAAAGCGGCGCGCCCATGATGTTCTTTATGTCTTCGTGGAACAGATTTCGCGTGTTATCGAGACTGACCGGTGTTCCATCGTGCAGGTGTGGGGCGGCGAGCGGAAAGGCCGTGTGCAAGCCTCGCACGAAGACGAGTCCGTTTCCGACCTCGTCATAGACCTTGACAAGTATCCCGAGCTGCTTCAGGCCATGGAGACGCGCCAGAAGGTCATCATCAACGATGTAACGCGGCACCATCTCACCCGGCCCTATGCCAGGCAGCTTTCCGCGGCGGGTATTCGGGTTCTCATGGTGATCCCTATCGTATTGTTTGACCCGAATGTGGGGTCGTTATTCTTGCGCGTAACGCGCCGCCGCCGCTCCTTCACCCTTCGCGAGATCGGATTTTGCGAGATTGTGGCGGAGGCGGCGGGCCACGCTCTGGAACGCGCTCAATTGTTCGAGCGTATCCAGCGGGCAAATGAACGCCTCGAACGTTTGGCGGTCACGGACGCCCTCACCGGCTTGTACAATCGCCGCCATTTTCACCAGCGTCTTCAAGACGAGTACCAGCGGAGCAAACGCTATGACTTGCCCTTGGCATGCCTGATGTTCGACATCGATGATTTCAAGAAGATCAACGATACCTACGGGCATCTACAGGGAGATACTGTGTTGCGCGAGATCGCGGTCCGGACCAATGGCGTCATTCGCAAGACCGATATCTGCGCCCGTTATGGCGGCGAGGAATTCGTCGTCATCATGCCTCAGACAAGGCTTGCGGGCGCCCGCTCGCAGGCCCAACGTCTCTTGGAAGTGTTGCGTTCCAGCAAGTATCCAGGAATGCCCGCGAAAGCCCGCGTTACGGTAAGCGTGGGGGTCGCTGTACTTGATCTTGAGAAGATGGACAATTGCGATGCCTTGGTTGCTCAAGCGGATGTGGCGCTTTATGAAGCAAAACGGTTGGGGAAGAACCGGGTGGTGGTGGCGGAGACCTCAGGAGACACAACGTGAGAAATGCTGCCCTCTTGCTGACGCTGGTTTTGGTCGTGGGATGCCAGACCTTTTTGCCGGCTTTCACGCGCATGAGACCCAAATACGAGGAGTTGCCTGTCGACACATTGAAGGAGAGCGCTCTTGAGATAGAGCGGGCCGTCCAGGATGGAAACGTTCCGCAACTCGCGGACAAACCGAACCTCATCCTTGTCGCCGAGCCCATTCAGCAGGCTATCAGCACGCGGGTTTCCCGTGTGGAACTTGTCAACGAGCTCCTGGACAAAGGTTTCGCGTGGGAGCGCCGGAACGGACACCTCTATATCATCCGGAACCGCGAATACAAGCAGGCTACCACGCGGCGCGAACGGGACCGCAACGCCCTTATCGTAACGGGGGAATGGGATGATCGGTGGATGCTCTACGAGCAACTGTGCAAGGTAAACAAGTTTCCGCCCAAGACCCTTACGGCCGTCCAGCGCATATTCCATGAAGCGCGCCTGGAAGTCATGAAAACGGGGCAGCTGTACGAGAGTCTGGACGGCGAGGCCGTCGCGAAGCAATAGCCCCTGCGGAGAGATGTCCTATGACGTGTGTCTTCTTGTTTCTTGCGGCCGCGACAGCTTGTGAGCCGCCATGCCCCATGGGCTTGTGCGCTCATCGCGGCGGCGTGAAGCATTGCCCTGAGAACACGGTTGCAGGAAGGCGGCGGACCAGATATGGCTCGGCCGTGGTGCCCTGTGAAGAGCAGTGAAAACTTGATACGGGATGAGTCAAGTGCTGATTGTCTTGCCCTGCTCCCGGTTTATGTGCCAACCGGGGTGAGAGTGTTTGCCCGAGTCGCGGCAAAACCGTTCAAATGCCTTGCAGGGCAGCGTTGGGTGTGTTACAATCGGCCCGCAAAGGTGGGATGCAGAGTGAACACGTATCGCAACATCATCATTCTCAGTGCGCTGGTCGTGCTGACAGGCGTCGTGGGGTGTGCGCGGGCCGCGCGCGATACCACGGGCTTCGCCATGAACGACTCGGAAGTTATCAACGCGTCTTTCGAAGAAACGTGGCAATCCACGAAAGCCGTGCTTCGCGAGATGGATCTCGAGATCTACACACGCGACAAGCGTGGCCGGTTCGTCGCTTTCACCGGCATGACACGGCGCAGAGTATTTGTGCCGCACCGGGTGAAGTACACGATTATCCTCGAGAAAGAATCCGCCGAGACCACGAAAGTCATGATCGAGTCGATGAGACAGGTCTACGGTGTGACGCTCCTGACTTATCCGGACTGGCACGATCGCAAGACCGACGACAACAGCGTCGCACTCGAAATCCTCGACCGCCTCAAAACGCGGACATCCTCCTAGCCCAGCAGCATCACCCACGCGCGAACGGTCACGCTGTCTCCAATTCCCCAATCTCAGATAGTCCGCTTCTGGAATTGGCGGCGAAGCGCAGCGTTTGGCCCTGTGACAGGCAGGCCCTCTTTCGTCCAGCACAAGGCCGGACGATAGCCGCAACGCCTGTCTTCATCATCACTGGAGAAGCCGAAGGCTCGTGCCCACCTGTCCCCGTTCGCCCGCAGCCGGCGCGGACAAGAACGGGGACGCCGAGTTGAACACCATTCAGGCGGCCACTGGGCGCGTATCGCTTTGCGGCCTCAGGGCCTCCAATTCGGAACCAAAGCTCCCTCGTGGACGTACCGGCACGTTTTCACTATTATTGGCGAAAAGGAGGCTCTGCAAGGAAAGGAACAGCCATGAGATTCTCGGTAATTGTCGGCGCAACCATGGTTTTTCAGATGACATTCGCAGCGGCGGGCGCGGGGGCGCTTGAGGACGCCCGGGCGCGATGGTCCAACGCGGAGATGATGCAGCGCATTGATGCGGGCATCGAGCGCCATCGAAAAGGTGACATGGCGGTTCAGGTGCTCGACAAAGAGGGCCGGCCGGTTTCGGGAGCCGAGGTCACGGCCGTCCAGAAGACGCACGCATTCCTATTCGGGGCCAATCTCTTTGTACTGGGCCAACTCGCGACTCCCGAGCTGAATGCCAAGTATGAGCGCGCATTTACAGGCATATTCAACTTCGCCTCGATACCCTTTTACTGGAAGGATTTGGAGCCGGAACCGGGTGTGCCGCGATTCGCCGAGAGCGCGCCCTACATTTGGCGCCGTCCGCCGCCGGATATCCTGGTTGCATGGTGCAAAGCACAGGAAATCACCGCCAAAGGCCATCCACTCCTCTGGCACTCGATCAACCCGGATTGGATGCCAAAGGAGCCGGAGGCATTGCACGCCGCGTACATAACGCGGTTCGAGGAGATAGCCCGCCGCTATGGAAACGACGTCGCCATCTGGGATGTTGTAAACGAATCGCTGGTGAGCGATTCAAAATACCCGCTTTACACGCCGGACCAGACGTATGTGCCGTGGGCGTTCGAACAGGCCCACCGCGTCTTCCCGGAATCCAGCCTATTGATGATCAACGAAGTGATGACGGTTAGCCACAGAGTAATCGGGGAGAACCGCTACTACAGGCAAATCGAGGCTCTGTTGAAGCAAGGGTGCGGCATCGAGGGGATTGGGTTCCAGTTTCACTTCTTCACGAGAGACGTGCTGGATAAAGAATTTCTGAGTAATCCCGGCATGGGGCCTGAAAGCCTTTTCGACGTTTACGAAGCGTTCGGGAAGTTTGGTCTGCCGCTATACATCACGGAGATAACTATCCCGGGAAGCGGTCCGGACGGCCCGGCGATACAGGCAGAGACCGTAGCCAACCTGTACCGCCTCTGGTTCAGCGTCGAGAAAATGGCCGGCATCACCTGGTGGAACCTCGCCGACAATACCGCATACGGAAACGAGAATTCGGCGCTGGGCGGGCTGGCCGATGAAAATCTGGACCCCAAGCCCGCTTATCAGGCACTCGACAGACTGATAAACCATGAATGGAAGACGCGCTTCAACGGCGTGACCGATGCAGGGGGACGGTGCGCGTTTCGAGGGTTCGCGGGCAATTACGAGATCAGCGTTGCGGTTCCCGGCGGCGAGGTCCGGCACCTTGCACAATCGCTGGAGGCCGGCAAGAAGAACGAGTGCGCTTCTATTGCGAAGCAATGACTCTTGGCTGGAGTATCGCCTCCCCGCCCGGACATTCCGCGGATGCACTACCTTGCCTCTACCTGAAGCGCCGGACGCGATGGACGCTGAGCACCGCGCGCTGTTGGAACAAAGCGGGCGCATGCTTGTGTTCAGCGACTCCGCACCCTTGCATCCGGCAATCTGCTGTTCGGATTCAGCGGGCCTTCAATACCTGCCGGCGGACGAGACCGAGCAGGCCTAGACAGAACAGACCTACTGTAGCAGGCTCGGGCACAATGTAGCAGTCTCCGAAATAGCCCCAGACGATGCCATCGTAAATGGTGACATCCTGGTAAAAAACAGAGTTGCTGTTCGGATCGGGATACATGTCTCCAAACGAGGCTAGGAACATGTAGAATTCGACTCCGCCCATCCAGGGTTTCGTCTCCTCATGACGGTCATAGGGACCGTCGCTCCAGGTCATGTCGTGGTTCGGATCAAGGCTGTAACCGGAAGGCGTCCACGGCCCGTATCCTGGGGCGTAATACGCCGGACTCTGATCATGGGAACCATCAACAGTGAAGTCGTAAGGGGAAACAACGGAACCTCCGAATTCGTCATACAATTGGACCCAATCGAGCCCGAGGTCCTCCTCCCCTTCGCCGTAATCGTAATAAGCGACGATTTCGGCTCCGTGGTAGCAGTACTGCCCCGAATGCTCGTCGACCGCTTGGTACCAATCGATGAGCATTGTCCCGGTGAGGCTGGAATCGGCTACACTGTATTGGTAAATCAGCGTGTAGTCTTCGTTTGAGGTGTTGACCCCGTATTGCCCGTACAGGGCGGCGAGCAAGTCGTTCGTGTAGTCGTTCTCCCGAGGAAGGTATTCCAGAGGATTCAGCCACGTGCCGCCCGGGGTGATACCCAAACACGGTTCATACGGGTCATAATTGCCCGAATTGTAGGTGAGATTGAAACTCGTGCCGGTGTCAATGGTAACCGTGTCAGCGAAGCTCTCGCAGCACAGCGACAGGATCCCAACGGCAATCATCAGCAAGGTCTTTCTTGGGTATCGCATCATTCTTTCTCCCCGTATAGGGACAATCAAGTCCCTCTCGACATTCTCCCTTTCTGTCGCACGAAGGATACCTTTGCACCCCTGATTTCACCTCCTCTTCATGTTCAAGACGGCAAAAAGCCCGTCGACTGCGCCTGCTTGTTTTCCTGTCTTATTAGATATTCGCATAATTCGCGCCAACTTCCGCAAGCCTTCTCCTGCTCTGAGCCCCGAGGAAGCTCAGACAGGAGAGGACCACGTAAGCGAATTACATATAATAAATTACGCGTTGGCCGTCATACGACGAAACATCGTGGAACACTCTTGGCAGCGGTGGCCGGAACGACCATATCGGTCAACTCAAGATTATCAAGATTGTGTAGTAGCCACGAAAGAATGATATTTGTCACTATGGGAGGATTCTCTTGGGTTCAACGTGTTACTATGTGCCCCAGCCACGACGAATCAGCGCAGCATACAGGTATACCGTCGGGGCAGCGCAGATTCCGCATAATCCATGAAAACCTTAGAATAGGACTGCTTTTGTCGGTTTTTCGCAGCTCATGATGGTATAATCGGAATGTATGGCTGAATAGAAAGGATGGAGATGATTTCGGTTGTCCAAATACGATGTCCACACTGCGGGGCGAAAGGACGGATGGTTTTGCCTCCCACAGGGATTATCCTGATAGGCCCGTGCCCGCAATGTAAGGAAATGGTTGCCATCTTCTGTGGCCAAGCCCTGCCTCTCGATACCGAAATCATCACGCACGGTTCAAGCAAAGACAAAGAGATGCACCTGATGTCCGTGCTTACTGATTTTATCGAGCATGAGATTGGCGAAATGGTCCACAAATCCTTCATGGCAGAGGAAACCGCCGACAAGTCCCTCGATACCCCGAAGCCTGATACGGACTACGACCCCAAAGCCGAGTGGACCGTGGAAGACATTCCAGAGACTCAGAATATGGCGATCTCCGAGGCAGAGTTTTCGGATTTCCTGGAAAAGGAACTGAAGCTTATAGATAACCCGAACTATTTCCGTGCCATTTTCGGCTAGTACCACACGATTTCGCGGGCGCGCGGATCAAAGCGCTCAAAGACGTGGCGGGCCCGGATTTGCGGTGTCTAGAGAAGATCCCGCGAAAAACATATCCCCTGGGACATCAAACCGCGCCACAGATGAACGGTTCACGCCCAGTGCAGACAACCTCTCAATTCACTAGCACCGTCCTTCTCACGCCGGATATCGATGTGGTTGCGAAGAAGAAGTATTTGACATTGCCCGACCCTTTTTGTTAACCTCGTATTTTGGTCAAGGGATGTGTACGAGTTTGACAATCGAGACGACGCGGGGTGGAGCAGTCTGGTAGCTCGTTGGGCTCATAACCCAAAGGTCGTGGGTTCGAATCCCACCCCCGCTACCAATTGGAATCAAAGGACTTACGGAAATCCGTAGGTCCTTTTTTTCGTGCCAAGACGGCGATTTGTACAGTAAACTGTACAGTGAAAATTTTGCCGGGTGCGAACAAAGGAGTGTCGTTCCCGAATACCCATCCGTCGTGAATCAGCACATTTTATGACCGTCGCTTTCTGCGCGGGAAGTGCTGGAACCGCAATCGCGATCCTGAAGACGACACCCGGTGGCTTTGTCTGAGTACGCTGCGGCGAGACTCGATACGGCCGTTTGTTTTGCCACATGTCAGGGCAACGCAAAATGGCGGAGAGTAATTCTGTTTGTGTTCCACACAGTGCGGCGTTCGTAACGATGGTGGAGGCCGCCGACCCGGGGCATGGCCACAACGTTGCCCTGTTCGGGCGCCTAGACGGGCCGGGGTTCGGGGCTGTCCATTCTTAGTGACAGGTGGGTGCGGGATTCGTTGTAGTACTCGACGTACTCGGCAAGAACCCGCCTCAGATGATTCTCGTTGAAGACGATGACATGGTCGAGGCATTCACGGCGGATACTCCCGTTCAGCCGCTCCGAGTAGGGACTCTGCCAAGGGCAGTGAGGCGCGGTGAGTACGTCCTCGATGCCCATGTTCTTCACCCGCCGTCGAAACTAGTCGCCATAGATCTTGTCGTGGTCGCGGAGCAGTTACTAGGGTGCGGTGTCCCAGGGAAAGGCCTCCGCGACCTGTTGCGCCGTCCCCGGTGCCGTCGGGTGTTCCGTCAACGTGAAGTGGAGAATGTGGCGGCGTTCAAGGGACAGGATGAGGAGAACGCAGAGGATCTTGAATCGGACCGTCGGGACCACCAGGAAGTCGATTGAAACAATGCCCTTTGCGTCGTTCTTCGGAAACGCCTGCCAAGTCGGGTTCATAGACGACATGGTCTTAGTCAGTCTCTTCACCTCTTCTGCGACTGGCGTCCGGCCTGGTTCACCTCATTGAGTCTACCTGTCACCTGTCCCTTGTTTCCCCTCCAGAAACGAGGCCGGCCAACGGGTGTCGGGCTCGGGGAATTCAGCGGCGTATTCAAGCAAGCGAGTGAGGATCCATTGGTTCTCGGGCCGGCCTTGTGCTCCTTGGTGGTTAAGACCGCTGACTATCAGGCATCCCTCGCCCACTGCCACCTCGAAGAGGAGCGATTGCTCCTCGACTTTCTCCAAGGTCGGCAGAGCGCGGATAATCATGTGGGGGTACGTTGGAGCGGTCTCTAGAGAGTACTTGCGGCCGCCCTCGATCAGGTAAAACCATCCGTCGTCGCACCAACCATCCGGCGCCATTGCCCGGGTGACAGGATGGTCATATACGAACGTGCCGCTATGGTTGATCTGATTGCTGACCGTGCCCCGCCACCAGCTCGGTCTGAACGTCATGGGACAGGATTTCAAGGGGGGCTCCATTTCGCCGAGGAGCATGACACACGCGCCTCGATCCAACGCTTCGAGCAGGCGGCGATCATCCAGACGACTGACTACGTATACGGCATGCTCGCTGAAAGCGGCGTCTGCCGGGATTGGCTTCAGGCCCCAGTCACTAAGCATCTCGAGCTGTGTCTCATCGGCACAGATGGGTACGGCCGGCAATGAAGGATTAATCGCGGCCGGGTACAGCCACACGGACCAGTCGTTAACGAAACGCCTCTCGTTCGCCGTGAATGCCACCGCGATGGTCAACCTAGCGGGCGAATCGGTTTGCGGCAATTCCATGTCGAGGCGCGTCAATTCGACGACTTCACCTTGCGGGATCTGGCCGGACGCCACCTGGTCTTTCGACACCGGGTGCCCTCCCGCGCTGATTTCCCATGCGAGTTCGCCCTGAATAGCGTCGACCGAGTAGTTCGATATGAGCAATGTCACGGTCAGGCGGCTCCCGGCGCCATAGGTCCGTTCGAGCCCGTCCTGAAGGAGCACAACGTCGTTATTGAACTTGAGGACGTCTTCCTGCGTGATCGACTTGGGCCGAAAATAATGGTCCAGGATTCCGTTCGACGTCGTCCAATAGTCCTGGAGAAGCCACCATTGATAACCGCAAATACAGGGATTTCGCCGCATCGCTTCGGTGTTGAACTTGTGGCAGAGCGCGTACAGCCGCTCGGATTTGTCGGCCCACTGGCCGGCCTCGTCAACAAGACCCCGTTCCGCGAGCTTGGCCTTGCCGGCGGTGAGCCAGAAGGGTTTGAAGTTGTGTTTGAACTCGTCGAGCAGGCCGGGACGCGAAAAGGTGATGTAGTTGCCCGACTCGTGCGAGATCACCGGTTTCTTGGGTGGGCCCATCTGGAACTTGGCCGGGTTATCGAGCGGATTGGTCGCTTCATTGAAGGGGACCGTGTAGAAGTCAAGCGTATCCCGATCATTTGCGGGATCCAACACCTGAAGCGACACGGAATCCGAATCGACATACAGTCGCGACGGATCATACTGACGCGCGATAGCCTGGAATTCTTCCCGCAACGGATTAGGTTCGTACAGTTCATTGCCCCTGACCCAAGCGAAGATCGAAGGATGGTTTCGGTGCCGCTTAATCGACGCCGTCCACTCGCGCCTGTACGTGTCGATGGCCACATTGGGGTCGGTACCCGGCAGGGCGTGGGCTTGCCACACATAGCCGGTTCCGGGAAGGTAAGTGTGATAACAGATGGGAAACTCCGCGGTGGCAATCATGCCCACCTCGTCGCAGGCTTCGTAGTACTCGGGCGGCATGATGGCGCTGTGGTTGCGCACGAAGTTGAAGCCATACGCCTTGGCCACGCGCAGCCGCGCGAGGTAAAGTTCCTTGTCGCTTGGCATCGCCATCTGTTCGGGATAGATGTGATCATCGCCATAGCCTCGTAACATGAGGCGCTTGCCGTTCAGCAGGATGTGGAAACCGTCAATCGTGAACTGGCGCATCCCAAAACGGACCTCGACTGCGTCGACGGCGTCATTCCCCTTGAGAAGGCTTAGCCGCGCTGTGTACAGAGCTGGGCTGTCGGGAGTCCAGAGCGCCGCGCCCGGCAGGGACGCCGTGACGGCTATTGGCTGCCCGGACACGGGCTTCATCTCGAACCTAATCGTTGTTTCAGCTGCACTCTTGCCGCTCGCGTCGAAGACCTGCAGTTTTGTCCCGTCAGGCACATCGACATTGCCATTCAACGTGGCGCTGGCGGAACAACTCGAGTCGGACGGGCTCGGCTGTACGAACAGGTCGCTTAACCAAGCCTCGGACCGCGCTTCCAGCAGGACGTGGCCCCAGATTCCGCCCCAGGGCACATCCATATAATCCGCTAACGAAGCCGTGCCGTATAGGCTGTCCACTTCCCACCGTTGCTTGGAATCGACTTGAATCGTGATCGTCGCTGGCGCGCTTGGCACCACGAACGGCGTAATGTCCCATTCCTTGCTCGACACGCACCCGATGTGCTCGCCGACGAAACGCCCGTTAACCCATGTTTTCGAATAGCGGTTGACGCCCGTCACAATCAGGAAGACACGCCGCCCCGCCCATGTCGCAGGGATCTCGACCTGCCGCTTGTACCACCCTTTCCCCACGAAGTTGTGCTGCACCTTGTCGGTGGCTGTCCCGTATCCCTGATTGTCCCAGATGCCAGGCACCAGGATCTTCCCGTTGGCCTCCGCGGCGTAGCCTGGCAAGGGCATCTTCGGCAACGCCGTATCCGGCGCATACCACTTCTCAATTTCTCCCTGACTGTCGAGGTCGGTGGCGAAGTCCCATATGCCGTCGAGACTCAGGCTTTCGCGCGACTGCGCCCGGCCGACGGCAGGGAGCAGGGCGAATAACAGCAACACGGCAATCAACGCCTGCGGAAGTCTAAGACGCATTTGAAGTCTCCTGTACCAAATACACCAACGGGCGGCTCGCGGAATCGCAGTCACTCCGGGCGCAACAGCGTGGCCGACACCAGGCCGACGACAACGTCGTTGGCAAGGCAACGCACGGTCATTGACTGTAACTCGCGTTCCGGGTTCAGCGGCAGATCCAGAAGCGTGGCCCGGCCCGCGCCCAGATCGATTCGCGGCGGATGCGGCGCGCTGACACAGAATCCGTCATTCCGGAGGTCATAATCGGCCTCGATTGGCCACCATGTTGTCGGATTGTGTAGCGGAAGCCGTTCCGTTTCTCCGCCGGCGTAGGCGATGAGGATCTCCCCGTTGTCCAATTGCGACTGCATCGGATGTGTTGAGCCGGCGACCAGGAACCATGCGTGTTGTGCCCGGCCAGCCAGAGGAATCACCATCTCCTTGGGGAAATTGTCCCACTGCGACGTGAAGATGATGTTAGGATTATCGCCAGGACCGGGCGTGTTCAAGGGGATTCCCTGCGGACTGACAAAGCGGCCTTCAGCGCCCGCCGCCGTGCGCAACGCGGCGTCATCGATCTTCGGCGCAAGATCCTTGTCTCCGTAACACCAATCGCCATACCCGCACAATGGAATCTGTAGCGAACAGTAAGGCGACCGTGGCGAGCGATATTCGTGCCTGAAGATCTCCGAAACGCGGTCGTTGAAGAAGCCATTCAGGTCAACACACTCGAAAGCCAGTTTTTGGTCGGGCATCGGCGGCCGCCAATCGACCAGGGCGTCCCGCACGATTCGTCCCTGTCCGAGGTCGACTGAGATCGTGTTCGTCCCCGGTACGAGGCCCTTGGCAGGCAACCGAACCGGCTCGGACTGCGCTCGTGGCGACACTTGCAGGACGACGGTCTCCCTCGTATCTCCGCATTCGGCGATCGCGGGACCGGCAATCGCCTGGTCCATATTGTTGAGAACCACGAGTTCCACTTCTCCGCTCTGCCAGTTGACCGCGCTGTGCACGATCTCCAGCGCCGGGCGGATCTCGAACGCCATGGGCGCCCACCACTCGAGGGCGCCTTGCTCGAGCCGAGCGAATGCTGTGCGATGACCGAGTCTGCCCGCCGCCACGGTACGCACCTGCCCAGACTCAAACACCACGTCTTTTAGAGCCTTCTGGGGATCGTTAATCTCGCGCACTGTGGCCGTCCCAAATTGCGCAACAAACGGCTCGCCGAAGCCAACCACTCCCGGCGCGTCCGTGCGCGCTGGCGCCTCGCCCTCCCATCGGATCTCGATGATGGCGCCTTCCGCTTCCTCAGCAAGAATCTCGATCGCGGGCTCACCAACGGCCGGCGCACACTCCCATTCGGCTTTCTGGCCGTTCACCCTCACATCAGCCACCTGCACGGTGCGCGCCGCTACGCGCAAGCGGAGCCGAGCCGGCGAGCCCAGCTTCGACCTCACTTCAAATCGTTCCGTGTCGCCTGTCCGCGAATATGTGTATCCGACGTACGGCGTATCAATTGACGCGGAGTCCCAGTCCCGCGGCAGCCCCGGGCGAATCAGCAACTCCCCCTCGAGCAGATTCGGCACAATCCCGAACAGGCCCTCCACCAACCCGCGCCCGAACATCCCCACCGAGCAACAGAAATCCGTGCAAGCGCCGCCCCAGCGCCCATCATGCTCCGAAGTGCCGGCGCAGTTGCCCGGCACCCGGCCCGCGTACATTGCATCGAGAATGGCGCCGCGATAGAGGTTCCACGCCATGCCACTCTGGCCGGCCTGCCACGCCGCCAAGGCCGTATGCGCCACCTCGCTCGGAAACACATTGCGCACACTCCAGATGTAGGGCACCCAGTTTGAGGTCCACAGAACGGCCGACTTCCCCTCGACGGGCACGTGCCCGATCTCCGTGTCCGCATACCGGAGCATCTGGCAGGCTTGGAACATATCGGGTAGGTCGGAATCGACGGGATGATAGATTGACGGCAACTCGGCGCTTGGATGTAGACGCTTCAGCCCGAGCAGGTCGCGGTACTCGGCGTACCAACCGAGCTCAGGCATCCAGAGGACCTGGTTCATCGCGGCCAGGGTCTTGTCGGCCTCTCGTCGGAACGGTTCGCCGTCCTCGCCCAGCAGTGTGGCCAACCTGGCTGCGAGCCGCAGCGCTCGGTAGTCGTAGGCCGACGCCTGCGTGCATGGACTTCCACTGTAATGGTGGGCGTCGCTGATCAAAGTGTTGGCGTAATTCTCGTACAAGCCGTCATCGTCCGGATCGAAACATCGCTTTTCCCAGGCAAGGTGTTTCGTCAATACAGGCCACATCTCCCGCGCGAACTCCAGGTCGCCCGTCCACTGGATATGCCAGAGAAGCTGGTCGATGTACACCTGCTGCATGTCGTATTGGCCCACCTGATCCTTCACGGCAAGGTGCGGAATGCATCCCCGGGTGTTGAAAACTGAATCCAGTGCCTGGCGCGCCAAGTTGTATTTCGGCTCCATGCGCGGCTCACCGGTAGCCGGCTCCTGCACCTGGAGCGCGGCAAACGTCCGGAAGTGGAGCTTCGCGCGATCATACCAACCGAACTCGCTGGCGATGTACGCCCCGCGCCACCCGAGATATGGCATGTGCCAAGCAGCACCGCCATGTGCGTAAGTGGGCGGGTCCCAAAGTCCGTCGGCCGCCGCGCACATTGCCGGGACCGCCGCGTTAATGTATGGATCGGGAGTGACAACCCGCACACGTTCGGCAATACTTGTGCGGTGTGCCTCCGCGGCCGCAAGTGCCGCCGGCAACTGTTCCGCCCCGAGCCGAACTCCGTTTTCCGCAAGCCGTTCCAACCCCAACAACACCGTCTCGCCCGGCGCCAGCGCGCGGCGCCCCACGAGGATCGGACATTGCCCTGCTATCGACTCCCACAGCGTGTTCGGTGCAGCAATCGCCGTAGCATCCGCGATCTTCAGCGTTGCCCCCGGTGGCGTTGTGCCGGCCACGGGCCGTGTGCCGTGGCAGGGTGCCCGCAGCTCAAATCCTCCCTCCGAAATCGTGAAGACGTTCTGCGCACAATCCTCCGGCTGGAACAACACCGCCGATTCCGGAACATAGCGCGCCGTGTCGAAGTTCCACGCCCCCTTCATGAATTCCGACGCTCCGCCAAACGCCCACACCAGATCCGCCGCCACCGCATCCCCAGATGCCGCTACCTGCACAAGCGCTCCATCCCCCTCACCCATCGGCACCACGTCGATTACGAGCGACCCGGATGCCAAGAGTGCATCACGGATCTCGTACCGCATCGCGCCACCCCGATAGCGCGCCACCACCGTTTCTGCCTCCGTCAGCCATTTCGAGGCGCCGGCGGAAGCGATCCCCAAGCGCAGCGTTCCCCCCTTGCCCGGCAATGAAAGCAGGATCTCCGGCAGATCTCCCGCATACGTGAAGAAAATGGAGTTGCTCCCGTAGAGCGGCCGGTTGAAACGATTCTTCCCGTTGACAATCACGATATCGGCGCCGTCGGGTTGGTAACGAAACGGTCGAATATCCTGGGCAAGCGGAGCGGTTGCATTGTCAGCTGAGATGACAAAAAGCAGCGGGCAAAGAGAAACTGCCAATACAGTCACTGAGTCGAACATTGTACGTCTTCAGAACATTTGGGACACATAGGCCCCGGAATTAGGGTAGAGATTCGGCTTCTTTGCCCAGGTTGATGGCTCGCCTTCGAGCCCGTGTTTCGGCCTTGAGTTTGTCCCGTGCTTCCAG
>Ga0209201_1001371_pt1 | contig 28416 bp, 18 predicted proteins | sample AD_UKC055_MetaG_FD_184411 | JGI IMG/M metagenome (GOLD analysis project Ga0209201, IMG submission 184411) | Active sludge microbial communities of municipal wastewater-treating anaerobic digesters from USA - AD_UKC055_MetaG (SPAdes) (version 2) | ecosystem: Engineered > Bioreactor > Anaerobic >...
AAACACTCAGCGGCAGGCTTCTGAAGTTCGATCCGGAGAAATTCTGTTTCCCCGATCTCCCTGAAGCTGATAAATTCCTTCATACTCAGTACCGCGAGGGATGGTCACTTTAACCAGTAATTTTATTATTTACGGATTACATGATTAATAAACCACGAAATGGGAAAAAGAAATAAGACGACAAGGAGAGAGTTTATAGCTAAAACAGGCATGGCATCAGCCGGAGTGGCCCTCGGAGCTGCCTCATTACCGGCTTCAGCTTATGAACGTATATCAGGGGCTAACGAAAAGATAAATGTCGGTTTCATCGGTATCGGCAACAGGGGCTCACAGCTCCTTGAAATGTTCATGAAACAACCTGATGTAAACGTCGCTGCTTTTTGTGATACATATGAACCTTATATGTTGCGCGACAGGACAAAAGTGCATCCGCGTTTCCTGGAACTGGGAGGCAGGATACCAAAAATGGGAGAAACCTTTCCAGTTAAACCTGTATTGTATAAGGATTTCCGGAAACTTCTTGAGAACAAGGATATAGATGCTGTCTGTATAGCAACCCCCGATCACTGGCATGCCATACAAATGATAGGCGCTGTTAAAGCCGGAAAAGATGTGTATGTCGAGAAGCCTCTGACAATTACCCTTCGCGAGGGAAGAGCTATGGTAAATGCTCAGGCAGAAACAAAAAGAGTTGTGGCCGTAGGTCTTAACAGGCGAGGTTCTAAAGTATACCAGAAGCTATTCAGCGAGATCAGTTCAGGAAAGATCGGGAAAATATCAGTCGGAATGGCACACAGGATCGACAATATGTTTCCCGACGGTATAGGAAGAATGAAACCCGAAGACCCGCCGGCTGATCTTAACTGGGATATGTGGCTGGGTCCAAGAGCCTACAGACCATTCCAGTATAATATTCATCCCTATAAGTTCAGATGGTGGAGTGATTATTCCAGCCAGATGGGAAACTGGGGCGTTCATTATATGGATGCTATCCGCTGGATGATGGGAGAAACAGCTCCGGTGGCAATCAGTAATCATGGAGGGAAGTACTTCGTCGATGACGACAGAACCATACCCGATACAATGCAGGTTACATTTGAGTTTAAATCGGGTGCCATTGTGACTTTCTGCACATATGAGGCAAGCAGCGGGAACATGTTCAGGTATGGTGAACTGGAATTACGCGGTACTCTGGGAACAGTGAATGCCGATGAAAGGGGTTACCGTATCTATCCGTCAGACAACGGGCAGTTCCAGACGTACAAGCATACGCTGAAAGCTGAGGAGTTCAACCTGAAGAATGTACTTCAACCCGGAGAAAGTATCGGTGACAATGCAGGAAACCTGATAAGGAATTTTCTCGATTGCATTAAATCGCGCGAAACACCACTTTGCCCTATTGAAGAGGGTCACAGGTCAACAAGCTTTGCACACCTGGCAAATATCGCACTTGAAGTTAAGGAAAGACTGCAGTGGGATCCGGTGAACGAGAGGTTTACAAATAATGAAAAAGCAAACACTCTTCTTCATTATGATTACCGTTCACCCTGGAAATTATAAAGAATAAAAAAATGAAACAAAACAGGAGAGAATTCATAACGACAATGGCAGCAGCAGGCGCTGCAATCCCGTTTACTAAATTCCGGTTAACGGATACGACAAATCCCCCGGAGAAAAAGTATCCGGTAAGACTCTTTTCCAAACCAATTGATGCCTTCGACTTCGGCTTTATGTGCGAGTGTCTCAACCGTTCAGGTATTGAGGGATTTGACCTGACAGTGCGTCCCGGCGGTAAAGTGGTGCCTGAAAAGGTTGAAGAGGATCTGCCACGGCTGGCTGCTGAGGCAAAGAAATACAACCTTGTCATAGATATGATGGTTACCGCTATTCTGTCGCCTGATGATCCTTATGCTGAAAACATACTTAAAACAGCAGCCTCATCGGGTGTAACACATTACAGGCTCGGATGGGCTGAATACGATAATGAAAAAGGTATATTGGGAACGCTTCAGGAATACAAACATGCATTGACAGGTATTGCCGGACTTAACAGGAAATATAAGATCCATGGCGGTTATCAGAACCATGCAGGAGCCAGAATTGGCGGTCCTGTATGGGATCTTTATGAACTTCTTAAAGATCTTCCTCCGGAGAATATCGGATGCCAGTACGATGTGAGGCATGCAATGGTTGAAGGTGCAAATTCCTGGGTTCTTGGAATGAAACTACTTGCACCTTATATCAAGACATTGGCCATAAAGGATTTTACATGGCAGACTGTTAAGGGCAAACCTGCTGCGGTCACTGTACCCATGGGCGAAGGAATGGTTAACTGGGATCTTTATTTTAAAACGCTTATAGAACTGAATATTAAAGCTCCTATGACACTTCATGTGGAATATCCTTTGTTCACAAAAGCTGAGGAAAACTATCCGCTCGCACGGAAGCAGGATATTATTGTGGCAAAATTTAAAAAAGACATGGATTTCCTTAACGGTTATCTGTCAAAGTATGGTTTAGCCTGAAAAAAAAATGACAAACCGGCGAAAATTTATAAAAACCAGCCTCCTGGCTGCCGGAGCGGCAGCTGTTGCTTCACCACTGGAAGCACTGGTGTCATCATGCACAAATACAGGACAGAAAATGATTACTATCTCAAAGGTCAATTCCAACTTCGAGAGAGAACCTCTCATCCGTCCTTTCGGGTTCAAGGGCGGATATATGAAAGAGATATGGCAGACGGTTTCTTATCTGGAAAGTAACTCGGGCGCTCATTCCATAGGACTTTGCACACAAAGCGTACTCTGGTCTGATGCATCTGTATTTGCTTCTCATTCAGAAAGCGGAGGCAACGCATTAATGTATGCGATGACTGAAAGAGCGATGCAGATTGTCAGTGGTCAGACTTTTACATCACCGGTTGAACTTCTGGATGCTATCTTACCGGAAGTTTACTCATTCGGACAAAAAGTCACCTCAAATCCGCAGCTGAGAAAAACATTTGCCCTCAATGCACTTGTCGGACTGGATAATGCTGCATGGCTGCTTTATGCAAAAGAAAATAAGATCAGCACTTTTGACGGATTGATCCCTCCTGCCTATAGACCGGCACTTTCCAGCAGGCACGATAAAGTGGCAGGGATCCCGCTGATGGCCTATGCAATTCCTATTGAAGAAATAAAAAAAGCAACTGACGACGGCTATTTCTTTATGAAGATCAAGATTGGACAGCCCGGAACCCAGGAAGAGATGCTTGAAAAAGATAAGGAAAGGCTCACTGCAATTCATAAAGCTATAGGGGATGTAAATACTGCTTATACAAAGAATGGTAAACTGCCCTATTATTTTGATGCTAACGGAAGATATGAGAAGAAAGAGACACTGATGAAACTTCTGGATCATGCAAAGAGCATCGGTGCTTTTGATCAGATTGCCATTATAGAGGAACCATTTCCGGAGGAGCTTGAAATTGATGTCAGCGATATTCCTGTCAGGCTTGCTTCAGACGAAAGCGCTCATACTGTTGAGGATGCAGTGAAGCGTATAGAGATGGGATATAAGGCAATAGCATTAAAAGCAATTGCAAAGACCCTCAGCATGACAATGAAGATAGCACAGGCAGCACACGAAAGAGATATTCCATGTTTCTGCGCCGATCTTACTGTGAATCCCGTCCTGGTGGAATGGAACAAGAATGTAGCGGCAAGGCTGGCATCATTCCCTGGAATAGGCAACCTCGGACTGGTTGAGAGCAACGGTCATCAGAACTATCTGAACTGGAATACAATGCTTGGTTATCATCCCCGGAAGGATGCTCCGTGGGTTACTGTAAAAAGAGGTGTTTACGAACTTGATAAAGAGTTCTATAAGACCGGAGGCGGCATTTTTGACCCGATACCTCATTACGAGGAAATGTTCACATGAAACGGTTTCCGGCGTCCGGCTTGCGGCGTCCGGCGTCCGGCATCCGGCATCCGGCTTCCGGCATGCGGCATCAGGCATCATGTTCCGGTTCCGGTTCTCCCGCTTCTGGCACCCTTCATGAGTTTAATCCTGGCAGTCTGCCGCACGCCCGACACCGCACACCGCACGCCGCACACCGCACACCGCACGCCGGACACCGCACACCGCACGCCGGACACCGGATATCCTATTGATCCCAGTCGTCTGTACGGAATGATGAAGCGGGTAGTCCTTCAATATTGAACAGGTCGCCGATAATAAAATCTTTAAATGCATACCTTACAGATGCCGGTTCACCGACAAAAGGCGAAAAGAGTGTGATGCCTGTTCCGGTAATGAAGGCCTGAGCCGGATAAAAACGTTTATTTGCCCCGGCAAGCTCGAAACAGGTCAGCTCTTTCCCGAAAGAGGTAAGACCGTTTGGTGCATTTTTGAAAGTTAATTTCACCTGCGACCCCTCGATTTTCATTTCGTCAATTACAGGACCTTCGCAGGGGAATCCTTTTTTCCCATATGTTTTGGCAAGTGCAAGATATGCAAGCCTGTCACCGGTTATTTTCTTACCGGCAGGATGGATGCAATCCTTTTCCCCGATGTCCATTATACATGCCATACCAAAATTAGGTATTGCTGTTGATGCCTTCAGCTGTGCTTCACGAAGAAAAGCTGAATTGGCACCCACAGGTCCGTAATCAAATGGTGCAATCTGAACATAATACATCGGAAAATCACCGATATTCCACATCGCCCGCCAGTTAAGTGCTAGTCCGGGCATGAGCTTTTCATATTCCCTGTATTCATTCCGGTTCGATTCTCCTTGGTACCAGATCGCTCCCCTGATTCCATAACCGGCAATTGGATTTATCATTGCGTTATAAAGGACCGTCGGTGTCTGTGGTGAAAGCTTCTCCTGCTGAATGTTTTTGTCGGGAAGCTTGACCCAGTCGAAATTTTTAAATCCTGCCTCGCTGATCCATGGCTCGATCCTTGTTCCTCCCCAGCTGGTATTTATAAGACCAACCGGTATACCCAGCGATTTATTCAGCATAAGACCGAAGAAATATGCTGTTGCACTGAATTCGCTGACATTTTCGGGTTCGCATAGTTTCCATGATCCGTTAAAATCATCAAGCGGGATTAAACTGGTTACTTTGGGAACAGTTATAAGCCTGATCGACGGGTTGGCTGAAGTGACTATGTACTCCAATGAACCGGTGATGGGCTGATTGCGATAACCCTTCACCGGCATCTCCATATTTGACTGACCTGAACATACCCATACTTCGCCTATCATAACGTTTTTAAGAACCCTCGTCTTCCCTTCGCTGATCGTTATTGTGTAGGGTCCTCCAGCAACAGGTGTTGTTACCTTTATCTTCCATCTACCGTCGGAACCTGCTCTTGCGGAATATGATCTTTTATTCCACGAGGTGGTGATCCTGACAGTCGACCCGGCAGTCGCAGAGCCCCAGATAGCAGCATCAGTCTGTTGCTGCATAACCATGTTGTCGCTGAAAATCGCCGGCAGCTTTACTTCTCCCTGTGCACATAATGAAACGGCAAGGAGAGTTAAAACCAGAGCATTGATTTTAAATACAGATGATTTCATAGATTCTATTTTAATAATTTGTTATGTTGAAATTCTGAACCAGTAAATTTAAGCTTTATAAGCAATTAAATATAGTTTATTGCCCGGGCTTTTTAAAGCTTTTTGACGCATCGTCAAGAACAAGAACCCAGTCGTTCCCTCTTCCGTTTGACGGAGGTGTGAATTTCTGAGTACTTTTTCCCGGAAATTTTCCCGCGGGTTTCTATTCACCGGTCCGGGGATCAAACCAGAAAGCATTTATTTCAGTGCCACCGATCTTTTCCAGGATTATATCTGCACTCCAGCCGGTTGGGAAATATACAAATGCATAACCATCCCCGCGGGTTGCGACAATAAAATCTGTTTCCGGAAAATACCCGGGTGCTATCATAGACTGGTCGGGTATCCTGGAAAGGAAGGGACGAGATTCAATCAGCCTCCTCGCATGTCCGTGACCGGTCTGGGACATGTTAAAATCGAGCCATGCACTGTCGTGAAACCACTCTGATGAACTTCTTTCACCCCAGGGATGAAAAGTCATCAGATGATCCTTATCGGCCGATTTGATCCCGTTTGCAAGTGCCTCCCAAATAGGCTTATTATCCCCTCCTCCGTCGCGGTCGCCGCCATTGATCCAGATAATGTTCGGAAAATTCTTATATCGGTTGCCTATCCATTGCCCGTATCTGAAGGCATTTTCTTTATTGAAAATTACAGGGCCTGTTCCCCATCTTTTATCGACCTTATCTCCCCAGGTAGGAAGTAAACCGATAAAAATGCCTTTCTCAGCTGCTTTTCTGATCACCCAGTCGACATGTTGAAAATATGCTTCATTGGGCTTCAGAGGATCATTGTCAATGAGTGGCCTGTGGCCTTCTGCATTCGGAGTATTAAGTCCGTCAAGCTCTGCCAGTGCTACAGCCTGTATCACTGTGAATCCCTTGGAACGGCGGTTTTCAAGGTATTTTTCAGTATCCTCTTTGTTAAGCCGATGAAAAAGTTCCCATCCGGTATCGCCCAGATAAAAGAAGGGAGTATTATCTTCAAAAACGAGAAACCGTTTATTTTCAGAGATCTTCAGCTTTCCATGGTTCAGATCGGCTGAACTGCCTTTCCAGGGATTTTCCTGGCAGTGAGAAGTCAAACAGATGACGCTGATGCCAAGGAGCAGGCAAATTATCTTCTTCATATTAAATCATTTAACCACAAAGAGCACAAAGGTTTACACGAAGGGCACAAAGGTTTTACAAAGGATACATAAAGCATATTAATAAATTGAAAAATGAAGATTGGCAGATCAAATTTAAGGAATTTGAAGGGATATAGATCAGGATCTTAGACAAAAAACAGCAGAATACTTTCCTTAAAATATTACTTAAAAAAGCAGAATGATTTTGATCTGAACTGAGAATCTTTTACTTTTATTCATGCGCCGGGGGTTAAAAATATTGATTTTCCGGCTCTGCCAGGAAAACTATCTGACTGTAATAATTAAAATTATTTGAACGTGAAAAAAACTATAACCTGCATTTTATTCATTTTTGCGGTCTCATTATCCAGGGGCCAGTTACCAGGAACTGATATTGACCTTAACGGTATCTGGGAATTTGAACAGACTGATGAGGCATTTCCTCCTGAAAGATTCTCACGCAAATGTCCTGTTCCGGGATTGATTCACCTGGCACAGCCTGAAATTGAAGCTTATGATCAGCTTTTTCAGAAACCCTCAGAATCTTATTATGAGGAGACATCGGATTATACTAATATAAAATACAAGCCAAAGTACAGCTGGTACCGAAGGATTATTGACATTCCATCATTACAGGAGGGGACAGAGGTAATGCTGACCATTCTAAAAAGCCAGTTTGTAACTCAGGTTTATATTAACGGTCATGATGCGGGTCAGTCGGTAGCCTGTTACACTCCCGTGAGATTAAAGATTACGGATGCAATCAGACCCGGTGAACCGAATGAAATTCTTATCAGGGTAGGGGAAAGGATATGGCTGCCGCCGTGGGCCGCAGGTAGTACAGATAAGGAAAAAGCAAATTACATTCCCGGAATATGGGATGATGTATATCTTTCTTTTTCAGGGAAGCAAAAGATACTTAATTCACTTATACTGCCTTCAGTGAAGGAAAGTAAGGTTACTGTAAAGATCCTTGTCAGAAGTTTCTATCCTCAACAGGTAATGTATGGCGATCCGATGCAGGACAGTATAATGATCAATGTGGTTTTAAAGGAGAAGTTATCGGGAAATGTGCTGGCAAAATCCCTTTTAAGGGGTAGTGCCGTAAGGGATAATGAATCACTTTTTGAACTTGAGATACCAGTTACATCTTTTAAGACATGGTCACCTGAGCATCCCTTCCTGTATAAGGCGGAAATTATCCTTTCTGACAGATCAGATTATTCCGACAGGATCACAGAAGTTTTTGGGATGAGGGATTTTGAACGCCGGGGTAAATACTTTTATCTGAATGGAGAAAAGTATATTTTCCGTGGTACAAACATTACTCTTCATCGTTTTTTTGAAGATCCTGATTGCAGGGAATTACCCTGGGACAGGGAATGGGTGAAGAGGATGCTTATCGATGATCCGAAAAAGATCGGATGGAATGCCATGCGGATCTGTGTGGGCCTGGTCCCTGATTTCTGGTATGATCTGGCCGATGAATACGGCATTATGTTCCAGAATGAATGGATGTACTGGCAGAACCACGGATGGGATCAGCAGATAAGGGAGGAGTACACCGACTGGGTCTGGAGTGACGGGAACCATCCCAGTATTGTGATCTGGGATGCAATAAATGAAAACTGGAATTCATTTATCGGGAATATTTTGATACCCGAATTGCAGAAGCTGGATCCGACCCGTATCTGGGATGCCGGGTATATGGTGGCATCAGATATGCTTACTGAAGATCCTGTTGATGAACCTCATCCGTACAGAGCGGCATGGGGATTTAATAATGCAAAGGATCCTGCTGAATATATAATGAAGAATCCATATCTCCTTGGGAAAATAGATGACTGGGAGGAGGGGCACCGGAGGTTTCTTACAGCCACTGCTGCACAGCTGGTGAATGAATATGGCTGGAACTGGTTGTGGAGAGACGGACAGGCTGCAAAGCTGACCAAAAAGGCTTACGATCATCTTATCGGAGAGAATGCAACACCGGAGCAGAGGCGTGAATTTCAGGCTTACTGGCTGCAGTGTGAAACGGAATGGCTGAGAGCCGAAAGGTCATTTGCCGGAGTACTTGCCTTTACTCATCTTACAAATAATTACGGTTTTACAGGTGACTGGTATATAAATGATATACGCGATCTTGAAGCCGGACCCTCGTTTCAATGGTTCAGACATGCCTTTGCACCCGCTAATGTGTTTATCGATCTTGCCGACCAGCGATATTTTCCCAACGGAAATTATTCACCCGGACAGAAACTGGATTTTAAACTGGTTGGTGTAAATGATCATCCTGAACCTGTAACAGGCAGGATTGAACTTTTACTGCTGGATTCAGGCAATAAAATCATAAAAAGGATCAGATCTGAAATTTCCATACCGCCTTATGGCAGGACGGATCAGCCGGCATCACTTAGACTTCCATCCAGGAATGGAGGTTATCTGATAGTAACGGAATTTCAGCCATCAGGGGGGCAACAGATATTCAGGAGCAGAAGGTATATAAGGATCGGAGATTCAGAGCAATACTCGTTTCCTGCAGTTAAACCTTGAAATTCCACGAATAAGCATGACATCATCACCTCGTTAGCCCAGGACCGGATCAGAAATTCAGGTTCCGGGACACCGCTCACCGCTCACCGCTCACCGCCCTTCGCTAAAATACCGGTAAAGCCCACGGTTTACGGTAAACAGTAGTGATCAGCTCATTTGCTGCCTCACTGTTTGTAAATCTGTTATTCATATCGTCCCACAGAAGTACAGGTTCTCCGGTTCTGGCTGCTATATTCGGAATATGGACATGAAGAGCAGCTGCCCTGCCCGTTTCCGGAGGACAGGCTGGTTTACTACCCGTTCTGATGCAATCCAAAAAATTCTTTACATGATCTCCATGGGATTCTTTCCCCTTAGTAAATTTATATTCTTCGATCTTGGGTTTTTTTGCCTGATTGTCCCATTCAGGATTTATTATCAGTTTTGAACGGTCAAGAACGATGGTTCCGAGATCTCCGATAAAGACCAGACCGTAGGAAGAATCGTAAGGCCCTTTTTCGACTCCTGCCGTCATATCCCAGTTGATCACGAAGTCATCTTTTGGATAAATGACAGACATTGAGTCAAAGGTTTCCCGGCTTCTTTTTTCATGATATGTGTTGGCGCCGTATACCAGTACTTTTTCAGGAGGACTGGTTATATCTTTTGCCCACAGACCTATATCAAGCAGATGGACGCCCCAGTCGGACATCAGCCCGCCGCCATAATCCCAGAACATTCTCCAAACCCCATGGAACCTCGTTTTATTAAAGGTTCTTATAGGCGCAGGACCTAGCCACATATCAAAATCGACACCTGCCGGAACAGGTTCATCCGGTATGATATTCTGGCCGACACCATAATTGAAATTTGCCCATATATTCGCTCTTCTGAGTTTACCTATTTTGCCTGTCTTTATAAGTTCCATGGCTTTCTGAAAAACAAGGCCGCTTCGCTGCTGTTGTCCGATCTGAACAACCTGTTTATTATAATAATTTGCTGCCCTGACCATAATATTACATTCTGCAATCGTGTTTGCCATCGGTTTTTCGCAATAGACATGTTTTCCTGCCTGGAGGGCAGACACAGTAATCAGACAGTGCCAGTGATCGGGTGTACCCACAATAACTGCATCTATATCCTTCTGTTCTAATAATTTCCGGAAATCCTTGTAAAGTTTTGGTGACTGATTGAATTTCTTGCTGACCTCCGCTGACCTCTCATTAAGAATTGAATCATCTATATCGCACATTGCGACACAATTGACTCCAGGATTTGAGAGATGGTGCTGAAGGATGCCAAATCCCATATTTCTGCAGCCTATAAGTGCTACATTAAGCGTATCACCGGGAGAAACACCTGATGACCATGAGCCTGTCGGAATAATTGAACCCAGCCCTATTGCTGCTGAGGTCAGAGAAGTTTTGTGAATAAATTTCCTGCGATCCATTTCAAATCAGATTAATTTTATTAATATAGAAATTTACAAAAAAAAGATATGGTAAATTAACGACAGTTGTTTTAATTTTATACTAAGTAAATTTCATGATAATTTTCAAAGGTTAAATGAGATTGATCAATGATAAGGATCTGATAAGAATAATGGCGGTTGTTGTGCTCTTTCCCGTGCTGAACTCCTGTAATCACAACCCGGTACTCCGGCCTTCATTGAATGATACAGTTCTTTTAAGCGATACAATACAGTATCACCCGGTAAGAATTGATAAGACCGATGGCTCGATTTTACCATGGTTTTCAGCTAATAAGGGTGAATCTTATGATACCTGTCTTATGCTTGTCTGGAATTTCTGGAACAAGATGGAGCCTGATTCAAACGGATTAAAATATTATATGAATCACCAGGTCTGGAAACCCGGACATGATATGAGAGGCCTGGGAGGTGACCAGATCAACATGGCCCTCTCATCATGGAGATTGTTATATGCCTATTCAGGTTATCCTGAGATCCTGGCGAATATGAAATATATGGCAGATAACTATCTTGAACGTTCTCTGTCAGAACCTGATGATAAGTGGCCTTATTTACCTTACCCGTACAATACTGAAATACATTCCGGTAAATACGATGGGGACATGCGAAACGGGAAAGGCATTACACAGCCTGATAAAGCGGGGAATTTCGGTTATGAACTTGTAAATCTGTACAAGATGACCGGTGAAGGGAAATATCTTGAAGGCGCAATACGTATAGCTTCTACCCTCGCCGAAAATGTTCAGAAAGGAGACAGTATCACATCGCCTCTGCCATTCAGGGTTAATGCCCGTACTGGAGAAACCGGATCACTTTTTGATAATTCCCATACAGGTAAAAAAATCAGGCCTGCACATTATACTTCAAACTGGACAGGAACAATGATGTTATTTGAGGAACTTAAATTATTGAATCCTGATGAAAAAGAACTTTATGAAAGAGCTTTCAGTTTATTATTGAACTGGATGAAGACATACCCGCTCAAAACAAATAAGTGGGGGCCATTTTTTGAAGATATCCCCGGATGGAGTGACACGCAGACAAATGCCATCACTTTTGCCATGTTTATTCTGAGTCACAGGGATCTTTTTCCGGACTGGAAATTGGAAGTAAAAGGCATTTTTGACTGGACATACAGGGAACTTGGCAATCATGAATATGAAAAGTATAAGGTAACAGTTATGAATGAACAGACAGTATACAGGGTTCCGGGGAACAGTCACTCTTCCCGTCAGGCTTCTGTTGAACTGATGTATGCAGTACTTTCGGGTGATACTTCTTTCTCAGCCAATGCCATCCATACACTTAACTGGGCAACATACACTGTTGCAGCTGATGGGCGCAACAGATATATTCGCGACGATATATGGCTTACAGATGGCTACGGTGATTACGTCAGGCACTATCTCCGGGCAATGGAAGCCTGCCCGGAACTTGCCCCCGAAAATGAAAATCATCTGCTTGGAAGCTCGTCTGTAATAAAGTCGATAAAGTATTCAGGTAATCAGATAGAATACAAGACATATGATAAGAAATCAACAGAATTACTGAGAGTTATTAAAAAACCTGTAAAAGTAACCCTTAATGATAAGGATCTGCCTGAAAGTAGTATTCCGGAAGATAATTCCTGGTCATGGCATAAACTAAATACCGGTGGAGTATTGGAGATAAGCCACCATGATGGTAATGAGGTAGTTATAAGTTATTAAATTAACCTGAAGAACAGAAAAGATGAACAAAATTGAAGCACTTGCAAAGATGATCGATCATTCAATCTTACACCCGGCCATGACGGATGCTGACCTGCTCAGGGAATGTGAGATTGCAAAAAAATATAATGTCGCCTCGGTTTGTGTTAAACCCTATGCAGTGAAAAAAGCTTTAAAGATCCTGAGAGGATCTGGCGTTCCTGTTGGTTGTGTTATCGGATTTCCTCATGGTAACAGTTCAACGGAAGTGAAGGTTTTTGAAGCGCAGGAGGCCTGTAAAGATGGAGCGGTTGAAGTAGATATGGTGATAAATATCGGGAAAGCTCTTGGCGGTGACTGGGAATATGTTGAAGATGAGATTAAAGCTATTACAGATGTGTGTCACGGCAACAATGCGATCGTTAAAGTGATATTTGAGACCGATTATATAACCCGCGATGAGGATAAGATAAGGTTGTGTGAAATCTGTACCAGGGCCGGAGCAGATTTTGTAAAAACGTCTACCGGTTATGGCTTTGTAAAACAGCCGGGAGGCGGATATAATTATACAGGAGCAACCGTCTACGATGTGGAACTTATGAGGAAATATTCCGGACCACAGGTAAAGGTAAAATGTGCAGGAGGAGTAAGGACGCTGGATGATCTTCTTAAAATGAGGGAAGCAGGAGCGGCACGGTCCGGCACCACCGCAACTGTAACAATAATTGAGGAAGCTGTAAAACGCTTTGGATAGTAATGTTTTGACTTGCAATAAGATTCTCAAGTGAGGTCTCGTCGGAGCAGCCCTTGCAGCGCTGATACTATAGTTTTTTTTAAATTTATCGGAAAAAGGAGGTATTATGAAACTGGGATTTGTAAGTGCAATTCTTCCGGAATTGAGTTTCGAAGAGCTCATTGATTATGCAGCCGCACTTAAATATGAATGTGTTGAAGTATGCTGCTGGCCTTTAGGAAAGGCTGAAAGGCGATATGCCGGTGTGACTCATATTGATGTGGATACGCTTGATGGAAGGAAAATCAATCATATCAATCAATATGTAAAACAAAAAAATATCACGATATCGGCATTGGGGTATTATCCGAATCCGCTGGATCCGGATTTGGAGAAAGGGGCCTTCTATATTCAGCATATTAAAAAGGTTATTGAAGCCTCTGCAAAACTCGGAGTTAACCGTATCAATACTTTCATCGGAAGAGATAAGAACAGGTCTGTTGATGAAAACTTTGACCTGTTCAGGAAGTTATGGCCTGATATAATAAAATACGCTGAAGACAGGAATGTTAAGGTTGGAATAGAGAACTGTCCGATGATCTTTACAAAGGATGAATGGCCTGGTGGTAATAATCTTGCCACAACACCTGTGATCTGGAGAAGAATGTTTTCAGAAATAGACAGTGAGTTTTTCGGTCTGAATTATGATCCGTCCCATTTGTTATGGCAGCAGATGGATTACATCAAACCTCTTTACGAATTCAAAGACAAGCTCTTTCACATACATTTGAAAGATGCAAGGGTTTACCCTGATAAGCTCGACGAGGTCGGTATTATGGCATATCCTCTTGAATTTCATACACCAAAGCTTCCTGGTCTCGGAGATATCGACTGGCGGAAATTCTTTTCCGCACTAAATGATATCAGGTATGACGGACCTGTGTGTGTTGAGGTTGAAGACAAAGCCTATGAAGGGACCCTTGAATCACGGAAATATTCTCTTGACTTGTGTAAAAGGTTTCTCGATACGATAATCTGAATAGCACTGATCGCAAAGGATGCCTCGCTGGAAATGCTGGTGTAGAAACTCTTAATATGGTTTCTGTCAGATCGTGAAAGATGCCTCGCTGTCGCCCGGAATGGCAGAACCATTTGGATCAAAATGAGATCGAAAACTTAAGTCCGGTAGAATAAATACATAAAACATATATAAACGTTTCAAATATGTAACGAAATTAGTATATTTGTGTTATGTTTACGACTGATCAGGCAATAGAAAGACTTATAAGCAGGAGGGGCTGGTACAAAAAATCCGGAACTAATGATTCAACCGCCAGGGTTTATAAGAAGAGGTTCCTTGAAAACAAGCTCGATCTGGAGAGTCGCATCAGGCTGCTTGAAGCTTGCGGTTACAGACTTGTAAGGCAAATGAGATGGGAAGACAATAGCATCCATGGAAGAATAAAAAAGGAACTTTTAAGGAAACTCAGGCTCGAAAATGCATTCTGGTATGGAAACCAATCAATTGAGGAGATAAGCGATACAGAGCTGATTGAAAAAGTACTCATGTATCTCGACCTCGCTGATATTGAATCTCTTTTTAGGATTTTTTCAAAAAAGGTTATTAAAGACGTCTGGAAGGAGTTCATTATTCCTTTGGGATCATCATATTATAAGCTAAATATTTTGTTTGCATTTCTATATTTCAATATAAAAGACCCGGAAAGGTATATCCGTGATACGATACGAAAAAGATTGATTTCACTGAAATGAACGGACTGGCAACTAATACTGATCTTTTATTCGCACCACTTTCGGCGTTGACGACAGTAAGTGAATATACATTGATAGGAGGGAGCGCCCTGTCTGTTCAGATAAATAAGAGGAAAAGTGAAGACCTTGACTTCTGTATATGGACGAAGAACCGGAAAAAAGACAAACCGGAAGTTGACTGGCCTTCTATAGAAAGAGAGCTCTCAACCATAGGGAAAGTGACATCAAGAAATATCCTCGGTTTCGATCATGTTAATTTTGTAATCAACAAGGTACGAGTCACGTTTATGACAAAACAGAATAACCTGAGTCCGGTAAAGAATCCCGTTAAAATCCTCAATAATATCAGGGCAGCTGACATATCTGCAATCGGTGCGATGAAAATTGAGATGATCCTTAGAAGGAGTGAATTCAGGGATTATTATGACATATATTGCATCCTCCGTGAGGGAATAAGTCTGAGAGAAATTGTTAATATGGCTTCGGAATATTCTAACCGGCTTCTGAAAGTGAGAGATGCACTGAGCTTTTTGTCAGAAGGGAAAAATTACAGGAAAGATAAAAGCTTCAACCTTCTGGAACCTTTTTATGATATAGACAACAATGGGATTGAAGAATACATGAGATCTGTGATAAAAAAGGAATTCTCCTTTCATCCTGAATGAACCCGGCCTGAGACTGCTAAGGTCTGGTGAAATGAGGGATCTTTATCTATAATTACATCTTTTTCAGGTGGAGTACCCAATCCTTGAAATTTACGACACCGGGGTAATCCTCAGGACATTTTATCTCAACTACTGAGCCTCCTTTTATTTTACCCGATCGTGAATCTAAACTGTTTACAAGATCTGTCCAGCGATATTCAAACTCATCAGAGGGTTTCTGACTGCTCAGGTCAACCTTTATAGATCCACCGTATCTCAGATAGAACAGGTATTCATTTCCCGGATCTGCAAGGCAGAATGGTGACGGGTTTTCAAGGACAAGTTCGGGATGAGGTTCAAGTTTCCACCATTCGAGTTTCCTGAGATATTTTCCCATGAATCCGACAGAAACTGCACCCGGGTAAATCAGGGTATTTACACTGAGACTTGTATCCATTGGCCATGAACCAATACCAGTGGGTCTTTCCGGCAGATGTACTCTCCAGGTATGTCCGCCTCCATATGTGTGGCCGGCAGCTCCCGACATTACAGAAGACCATGCAGCAAACCTGATATCCATCGCAGTCGGATTTCCTTCAATGAATTCATACCATGGTTCCGTAACAACAGCCGGTTTGGCAGGAGCCATTCTGTATGCTCTGGATATTATTTCCGGGATCAGCTCATTGCACCACCTGGCATGACCGGTCTGACTCTGATTGTAATCGAGCCATTTCTGATTATGAACTGCCTCCGCAGTCGACCATTGAGGTGCTTCAGCGCCACCACTCCACATTGGTGGGGTGGGATGAGCTCCCGTTATTCTGTCGTATGGATCTTCATCTTTTATGATATCACCCACCCTGTTCCAGAAACTGAGGGGAAATCCACCGTAATTATTCATGTTATATTCTCCTGCCAATACCCAGATCACATTGAAGGCATGGAGCCGGTGCACAACGTAACGCCACCACCTTGTAATATTTTCGTCTCCGATTGATTTATCTATGTTTTCACGGCTCCACCATGCATGTATCCACACAGTTATCCCTTTGGAATTAGCATAGCGGATCATCTCCTCAATCTTTCTTATCTGCTCAAGCTTTGGCTCCCTGAATGAAGGATCAAGAAGGGAACTTTCCCTTCCCCATCCGTTACCTGCAAAAAAGAGCTGCCCTATATTATAACCCTGTTCAGCCCTTGTATCAGCCAGTTTTTTAAATGATCCGAACCTTATACGGCTGTTTGTCCAGTCCCACCAGGTATCAGCTATCCATAAGACAGGTGTCCCGTCAGTATAGGTGAAATACCTTCCCTTTCTTGGGTCTGATCCGTTGACAACCATAAATCCCCTTCGGGCGGGATTAATATTTTTCTCTTCTTCGGTCCACCCGCTGACTGTTATACTGCCCTTCTTCCGGTTCATTTTCCTGTCCTGTGAAACAGTCTCATATTTCCATGTTCCGTCAATTGGTGGAGTAAAACGGATCTTCCAGGTATTCTCTCCCTCCCAGAATCCCGGGACTTTTATGATTTTTCCCTGACTTCTGCCGTCCGTGCCGGTAAATGTCGCCGTCAAAAAAGGTTGATCTCCGGTTTTCAGGAATTCGACATACGGATTCTGAGCCTGAGCAGTCGATTTCAGCGTTATCTCAAAAACCTCCCAGGTCTTTATTTCAGGATCAGCCCCCTTCAGAAAAAGCGGGATAAGTGACTGCAGAATGATTAGAGCAAAAATTTTATGAGATTTCATATAAGTTATATTAGCATAATGTGACTTATACAATTATCGCCCTTTATAAAAAGGCTCAATTTTTTATTTCAGGAAGAAAAGTACGAAGTTTTTTAATTTCTGAAGGTTGTCCGTAAGAATTAATTTCTACCTTAACGGATGAAAGAATTAAAATTCATAATCATGAAAATTTTCAGATTGGTAACTTGTTACATAACAGTTTTGATTTTAACTGAATTGATGTTTTCCTGCAAAAACAAATCCGGTGTTAATGAACCGAAAATGATGGAACCGTCTTTTACTTCCGACATTGAATCCTTCAGGCAGTACACTTATCCTGAATGGTTCCGTGATGCGAAATTCGGAATCTGGTCTCACTGGGGGCCGCAGGCTGTTCCACGACAGGGCGACTGGTACGCCAGAAAAATGTATGAATCGGATATCTATAACCGCCAGACAAACCAGCCGACAGGCAAACCATCGCGCGAATATCTCTATCACGTTGAACATTACGGTCATCCCTCAAAATTCGGATATAAGGACATCATTCCCCTGTGGAAAGCTGAAAGATGGGATCCGGAGAAGCTGATGGCATTGTATAAAAGAGTCGGAGCGAAGTATTTCGTAAGCATGGCCACTCACCATGATAATTTTTTCCTCTGGGATTCAAAGATACACAGGTGGAATTCGGTTAAAATGGGTCCTATGAAAGATGTAGTAGGCCTCTGGCAGGCTGCAGCCAGAAAAGAAGGACTCAGATTCGGCGTTTCAGAACATCTCGGTGCAAGTTATACATGGTTCCAGCCCAGTCACAGATCCGATCCTTCAGGACCAATGAAAGGAGTTCCTTATGATGGTGCAAACCCTGAATACCAGGATCTTTACCATAAACCGACAGCTCCCGACGACTTCGCGTGGCTTACCAACGATCCCGGAAACCAGCAGAACTGGCTCAGCTGTATTACGGAACTGATCGACCTTTACCATCCCGACCTTCTTTACAGCGATGGAGAACTTCCTTTCGGAGAAGTGGGAAGAACAATGCTTGCTCATTTATACAACCAGGATATCGTCAAAAATAAAGGCAGCATGGAAGCCGTCTATACATGTAAACATCTTGTTTCTGAAGGAAGATGGGTACGTGATATAGAACGTGGTGCAATGGATTCTATAAGCATTGATCCATGGCAGACCGATACATCAATAGGTGACTGGTATTACCGTACAGGACAGAAATACATGACAGGCACCGAGGTGATACAGATGCTTGTCGATATTGTAAGCAAGAACGGAAACCTGCTTCTTAATGTCGTTCAGACTCCTGAGGGCGATCTGGAACAGGATGTTCTCGATATTCTTGAGGAAATTGCCGCCTGGATAGCGGTAAATGGTGAAGGTATTTATGGCACACGTCCATGGAAAATATATGGGGAAGGTCCGTCGATAAATAAACAGGAGAAGGGACGTTTCGGTGGCGTTAAGGATGTAAGACCTTATGAACCGGAAGATATACGCTTCACGACAAAGGAAAATATTTTGTACGCATTCTGCATGGAAAAACCTGTGGCTGATATAAGGATCACATCTCTGGGGAAAAACTCATCCATTGATGGCAGGAAAATAAAATCAGTCTCAATGTTTGGAGGAGATGATAAGATCAGATGGAAACAGCTTGATGATGCACTTGTAATTTATTTGCCGGATGAACTTCCTCAGTGGAAGGTAAGCGGATTCAAAATTGAATTCCGGAAATGACATTATCCGGTAATGAGATAAGGTTCTGAAAATATGAGAAAAACGGTTCATACTTTAACTCTGGTCTGTCTGATCCTCATTCCTGCTGAAGGATTGCTGCAGGCTCAGATGAAAGAAGGAATGACAAAACCTGAAATGATGTTCGGTGATGTATCCCGTACTGGCTCTCCCTTTTCAAAAGATCCTCATGTCATTTACTTTAGGGGAAGATACCTGATGTATTATTCAATTCCGCCATATAGTGATAAATCCAATCCGGTTCAGGGCTGGGGAATTGGTATTGCCGAAAGTACTGATCTCGTGAACTGGAGGAAGACAGGTGAGATAAGTCCTTCAGCCGCATATGAGAGCAAGGGATTATGTGCTCCATGTGCTCTGATAATAAATGGGCGGGTCAATCTTTTTTACCAGACCTACGGTAACGGACGCAATGATGCAATCTGCCATGCTTATTCGGATGACGGAATTACCTTTACCAGGAACAATGACAATCCGGTCTTCAGTCCCGACGGGAAATGGAACTGCGGAAGGGCCATAGATGCCGAGGTGATCTTCTTCAGGGGTAAATATTACCTTTTTTACGCCACACGCGACCCTGAATATAAAATTCAGATGCAGGGAGTGGCAGTTGCCCCAGCAAACAGCGGTTTCGGCAGGGGAGAATGGAAAAATATTTCGACCGGCGGACCAATACTGAAACCTGAACTTCAATGGGAGAAGGATTGCGTAGAAGGAGCTTCGGTGATAAGGAAAGGAAGGAAACTTTATATGTTTTACGCGGGAGCATATAACAATGCCCCCCAGCAAATAGGAGTCGCCGTTAGCAAAGATGCTGTTACCTGGAAGAGATTATCGGATGATCCTTTCCTGGCAAACGGCAAACCCGGTGAATGGAACTCAAGTGAATCGGGACATCCCCATATCTTCTGCGACAGGGACGGAAAAACTTACCTTTTCTTCCAGGGTAACAACGATAAGGGGAAAACATGGTATATTTCAAAGATTAATGTGGGATGGAACAGAAAAGGACCTTATCCTGATAAGTCATGATTGATTTCACCTCTCTTCATCAAAAGAAATATATTTCTCCTGTTGGAGACGAAACGAACCCGGGATCCGCCGGGAAACCTCCTGGCTCTCTTACAGTTGCCAGGAAGATTTAATTCACTACTTTTGATTATTCGCTGACCGGAGTATGTGGTTCAGATGGATGGAAGAAGCTGGCAGAGATGCACATTGAACTAAAGAAAAAAATTGATAACATTGTGAATATTTTGGAAACAAGGTCTACTAAATAATATTTTATGGATAGCGCGAAGGCAAAACGTCTTGAAAAGACACTGCAATGGATGTTAACCATTGTCCGGATCGTAATAGGATGGCATTTTCTTTATGAAGGAATTGCGAAGATACTTACACCTGAGTGGAGTTCTGCTCCGTATCTTGCCGGATCGAAATGGATATTCGCTCCGCTTTTTCAACAGATGGCCGATAGTACCTCTGTTATCGCAGTAGTTGATTTCCTGAATATATGGGGGATGATACTTGTCGGAGCAGGACTGATGCTGGGATTCCTGACAAGATGGGCAAGCCTTGCAGGAGCAGTCATGCTCTTTTTCTACTTTGTCGCATATCCGCCTTTCCCGGGATCGATGTTCGGTGTTCCTGCAGAAGGAGAATATCTGTGGGTTAACAGGAATCTGATCGAGTTTTTCGTTCTGGTTGCATTCATATTTGTCTCAAGAGATTATTTGTTCGGACTGGACAGGCTGTTCGGGAAATGGAAAGATGAAAAGGCAAGGAAGCCAATTCCCGATGCACCTGCTCAGGGTCAGCCCGGACTCTACCGCCGTGAAGTCATTAAGAATCTGATATCTGTACCTGCACTTGGCGCTTTTGCCTATGCTCTATATAAAAAAAGAAAATGGGATAGTTTCGAGGAGAAATTTTTGAAAGTTGAAGGAATTGACGCAAATTCAGGAGCAACTCTTCTCAAATTCAATTATGCTTCTTTGAAAGATCTTAAAGGCCAGGTTCCTAAAGCCGTTATAAATTATACTGATAAGGATGGGAAACCTGCACAGTTTGAACTCAGCCGGATAATAATGGGAGGAAATCTTATTGGGGGATGGGCTCATTCACGCGACCTTATTTATGTTTCCAAGCTTGTCAAGACTTATCATACAGATGAAAAAGTGATTCAGACACTGGCTCTGGCGGAAAAATGCGGAATTAATGCCATTATTACAAATCCACAGCTTGGCAGAGTACATCAGAAATACCTGCATGAATTCAAGGGAAAGATGAAATTCATTTCCGACTGCGGTATCAACCTCGATTTTCAGAAAGGCATCGCAATGTCACTTGCTGTAAACTCCGATGCACTGTATTGCCAGGGAGAGATAACCGACCGCTGGGCAAGTGAGACATGGAACGATCCGCTGAAAAGAACTGTTGCAGAACGTATGGAGCTTATCCGTAAGGGGCTTGAAGAAATACGCAGACATGGCAAACCGGCCGGCATTGGCGCTCATAAGATAGAAGCAATTAAAACATGTGTTGATTATGGACTGAAGCCTGATTTCTGGGTAAAGACCTGCCACAGCCATAATTACTGGTCGGCACATCCTGAATCTCCCTGGAAAGACAATATGTTCGATTATGATCCTGCAGAGACCATCAGATATATGGAATCTCTTAAGGAACCATGGATCGCATTCAAAGTGCTTGCCGCCGGGGCAATTGAACCTGAGGTCGGTCTTAAATATGCATTTACAAACGGAGCTGATTTTGTTTGTCTGGGTATGTATGATTTCCAGATCGTTGAGGATGTAAATATTGCTCTCGATACCCTTGCCGGTATAAAGGATAGGCAGAGACCATGGATGGCATAGCTTTGTCAGGGGGACTTTTGAGTCTGAGCGCCCCCCCTGGGGGCAAGGGGTGGCAAGCAGGGCAGGAGTTATTAGAGTCAAATAGATGTAGTGATTAAAATACCTGACCATGAGATCAAATGTTATTGTAAGCTGGGTTATAATTATCCTGTTTATTTTTTTATCATCCTGCAGCAATGAAATAAAGCCTGTTAAATATGATTTTGATACTGTAAACGACAGGTGCTGGATATCAGAAGATTTCTGGACAGTTCCGCTTGAGGACTGGAGGATCGGGAACGGGCGTATTGAGTTTACCGGGAAGGGACAACAGGCGACCTGCACTATTCTGCCCTATATGCTGGAACAACCTGATGGTTCTTTTAATATTAAACTACAAATGGGCCTGATCGAAAGGGGAGAAATTAACGGATCGGCAGGTCTGACGATCGGCTCCGTTGCTGCCGAAGAAAATGATCACAGGGCGGCAATCTTTTTCGGGAAAGGTATTAATGTTGGTATCAACACTGAAAATTATGCTTTCATAGGCCAGAATACTAAAAAGTTACCTTCTGATTTCAATTACGGGAATTTCTTTCTTGAGATAACCGGGCAAAAAGAGTCTGAAGGATACACATTGATTTTAAAGGTGCTTGATTCAGATGAAACACCTGTTGCAGAAGTTAAGATCAGACCGGAAAATCCTGTCACAGGTATTGTACAGCTGGTCAATAATTTCAGGACCTCCAGGTCTCAGAACAATGCTCCTTGTTTCTGGTTCGATAACCTCGAGATCAGCGGTACTGCGTTTAGTTATAAACCTGAAAACAGGTATGGTCCGGTTTTATGGACAATGTACACATTGAGCAGAGGGGTGATGAAAATGACCGCGCAGATGCCGCCTGTCGGGGATAATGATAACCATACCATCGAACTGCAGTTTAAAAATGACGGGAAATGGACTACTTCAGGAAAACAGCAAATGGATCTTGATTCACGGACTGTAACTTTCAGGATTGAAGGATGGGATTCATCGTCTGAAAAGGAATACAGGATCATGTATAATGGCAGGGATATCTTCGGAAAAGAAACAGAATATGAGTATACCGGGAAAATCAGGAAGGAGCCTCTTGACAGACCACTTAAAATGGCAGTAATGACCTGCCAGCATAATTCAGGATTTCCTTACTCCCCGGTTTTTGATAACCTTAAAAAGAAAGATCCTGATATAATGTATTTTTCAGGAGATCAGATATATGAACAGAACGGGGGCTATCCGATAAAAAGAGAACCGGAAGATACGGCCATTATCAACTACCTTGGTAAATGGTATATGTTCGGCTGGGCCTTTGGTGATCTTATGCGTGACAGACCTACAGTCTGCACACCCGATGACCATGATGTTTTTCAGGGTAATCTTTGGGGCGGCGGAGGTATTCCAAAACCGGCAGGACTGGCAAATACAGATGACTATACAGGATTTACTCAAACAGTTAAGTGGGTAAACGTTGTCAATACTACCCAGTGTGCCCATCTGCCCGATCCCTGGGATCCTTCTCCGATTGAACAGGGAATGAAAGTCTGGTATACAGCGATGAATTACGGAAGAATAAGCTTTGCAATAGTCAGCGACCGGATCTTCAAGTCGGGGCCGGACCTGGTCTCAACCTGGGAAGGAAGAAAAGATCATGTAAAAGAACCCCTCAGAGATCCTTCTGTTCTTGAGAGGCCTGGCCTGCAATTTCTTGGAGAACGTCAGGAAGAATTCCTGGAAAACTGGATCAGGGACTGGAAAAATGTTGATATTAAAGTGCTTTTGTCACAAACTCTTTTTACAAATGTTGCAACTCACCACGGACAGTTTGACGGATTTTTGCTGGGAGATATGGATTCGGGAGGATGGCCTAAGAAAGGTCGCGATAAAGCTTTGGAGATCATGAGAAAAGCTTTTGTATTTCATCTTTCAGGTGACCAGCATATACCTTCCCTGGTACAGTATGGCATAAATGACTATCGCGATGCAGGATGGTCATTCGTTCCTCCTGCAATAGCTGTCGGATATTCAAGATGGTTCCGTCCAGATGAACTGAATTATCCTGTAAGTAACCGGCCTGCTCACGGTTTGCCAAATACAGGCGAATACAGGGATGCATTCGGTAATCCTAACTATGTTTATGCAATAGGGAATCCGGGGGAATTTGGTGGCATTCAGAACAGATATGAGATGCAAAACAAAAAAGCCGGAGGACTTGGATTTGTAATATTTGACAGGGGAACAAGGGATATTACCATAGAAGCCTGGCACTTCCTCAGTGATGTGTCAGCTCCTGATGCGGATAGTCAGTTCCCGGGTTGGCCTCTGATAATTAACCAGATGGATAACTATGGAAGAAAAGAAACTGGCTGGCTTCCGACACTTAAAATTAAAGGTGATCCGGATCCCGTTGTGGAAATAACAGATCAATCAACCGGTGAACTTGAATATATTATCAGGATAAACGGAAATGAATTTATTCCGAAAGTGTTCAGCAACAATAAATACAATGTAAGGATCGGTTACCCGGAAAAAGACCTTTACATTGAATTAAAAGATATGGAACCTGAAGTGACATCGGGAAAAACTGCGATAGAGGTTAATTTTGAATGATTACCAATATATTATCCTGGCTTATTGTATGTTGTATCCATAATAGATTTGTTTAGCTTGAATTATACATTAACCACAAAGTGTACCACCCTGGAGAACTAAGGAACATCAACTATAATAACTCCTGCCCTTCTTACCACCCCTTGCCCCGGGGGGCGCTCAGACTCAAAAGTCCCCCTTGGGGCCTGCCTGCCGAAGCGACAGTACAGGCAGGGATTTAGGGGTGAGTTATATAGTAGTACAAAGTTCACGCGAAGGACACAAAGGATTACAGTAAATCATGAACATTGTTGAATTAAACAGAATAAATAATATAATATGAAAATCAAAACATTTCTGATTTTAATCCTGTTATCATCTCCTGCGTTGATTGATGCAAAAATCAAGCCTGTTGATCTTACCTGTGAATACCTGAAAGATCCTGCGGTAATAGATGTTACTGCTCCCCGGCTTTCCTGGATCAATATCGCTGATGAAGGTGAAAGGGGCCAGCTACAGACTGCCTGGGAGATAAGGGTCGCAGGAAGCAGGGACTTGCTGATCTCAGGAAAAGCCGATCTCTGGAACAGCGGGAAAATTGTGTCAGATCAGTCCGTAAACATTCGGTATAATGGTAAAAAACTTATCTCGCGTCAGGAATGCTGGTGGCAGGTAAGAGTATGGGACAGAAAAGGCAAGGTCTCTGAATGGAGCCTGCCTGCCTTCTGGAGGATGGGATTGCTGAACCCCGGTGACTGGAAAGCTAAATGGATAGGCGCTCCGTGGCAGGGAGAAGAAACTTTGCCGAAACCTTCAAATCCGAATGCAAAGCTTCCGGAACAATTACCACCTCCTGCACCGCTCCTGAGAAAGGAATTCACCATCTCAAAGAAGGTGACCCGGGCAGTAGCCTTTGTTACAGGACTTGGCTACTTCGAACTTTACCTTAATGGTAATAGAGTAGGAAATGATGTATTGGTCCCGAATCAGACTAATTATGGCAAGCGTCCGTCTCTGCCAAAGGAAAACATTCCGCTCCCTGATAATTTCAGGGAATATAAAGTGCTTTACCTTGCCTATGATGTCAGTGATAAGCTGGTGAACGGACCTAATGCTCTGGGCTCAGTACTGGGCAATGGTTTTTACAATCCTGCAAAATACTGGGCGGGAGGTTATGGAACACCGCGTTTCATCCTTCAGCTTCATATCACTTATGAAGACGGGAGTGAAGAGACGATTGTAAGTGATGAAACGTGGAAGGCCTCAAGGAGTCCGATTCTTATGGATATGGTTTTTTACGGGGAACATTATGATGCCCGTCTCGAACAACCGGGATGGTGCACGCCCGGATTCAATGATTCAAGCTGGGAAAGAGTATCACTGAAAAAGGCGCCGGAAGGTAAGATGATGGCTCATATGTCCTGTCCCGACCGTGTGATGGAGACTCTCAATCCTGTAAAAACCAGCAAAACCGTCGATGGTAATTACAGGATCGATTTCGGACAGGAAATATCCGGCTGGGTACATCTTAAAAATGTTGCCGGAGAGGCAGGCAGGAAGATCGAAATAAAATATATCCACCAGACCCCGTCAGGAGAGAATTCCTATACTATGAAAGGCAGCGGGAATGAGTCGTATCATGCACGTTTTAACTGGTTTGTTTTCAGGGAGGTGGAAATCATTAACTGGCCGGGAGAAATGAAGGACGGGCAGGTGACTGCTGAAGTTGTTTATACAAATATTGAGACAACAGGCAGGTTTGAATGCTCCAATAAACTGTTCGAAGACATAAACAGGATATGGTGGAGAAGTCAGACAGATAATATGCATGGAGGCATTGCCAGCGACTGTCCTAACAGGGAACGATCTCCCTATACAGGTGATGGCCAGGTCGCCTGTGTTACTGTAATGCATAACTTTGATTCAAGAGCCTTCTATAATAAATGGATACATGATATTATCGGATCATCCAATCCTGAGACCGGTTATGTCCCGAATGGCGCTCCCTGGCAACCGGGTTGTGGTGGAGGTGTCGCCTGGGGAGCTGCAATTTCAATAATGCCCTGGGAATTCTGGCTGCATTACGGAGATACAGATATTCTTCGCGATAGTTATGAGGCAATGAAAGGATATATCAGATATATGCTTACATGGACGGATGAGGAAGGGATTATGTTCTCACAGGCTAAAGGCAGGGATGGAAAACCGCTGAGATGGATGAACCTTGGAGAGTGGGTTGCACCATATGAACTTCCTCCTGATAACCTGGTACATACTTTTTATCTGTGGAGATGCGCTGATATTACTTCAAAGGTCGCAGGTATTCTGGGAAATGCAGAGGACGCTGAAATGTATAAAGTAATTGCAGAAAAGACACGAAATGCTTTTATGCAAAAGTTTTTTGATCCTGCGAGTGGCTCTTACGGAAAATACGGAGGTAATATATTTGCGCTGAGAATGGGAGTCCCGGATGACCGTATAGCCAGGGTGATAGAAGCGCTTAAAAAAGATATATCTGAAAACGGAGGTAATCTCGATACAGGTATTTTCGGTACCCAGTTCTTTTTCGAAGTCCTTTCAGAGAACGGATTGCATGATCTCGCATATGAGGCAATGAATAAAAGAACAATGCCTTCATACGGATACTGGCTTGAGAAGGGTGTTACAACCTCATGGGAACACTGGAATCAGCCGGGTTCAGGGAATCATCCGATGTTTGGAGGTGGTATTGTCTGGCTCTACAGGAAACTGGCAGGTTTGAATGCTGATCCGGGCAATCCCGGTTATAAAAGAATTATATTCTGCCCTGAACCCGTAAAAGATGTATCCTGGACCTCATATTCAAACCTTACTCCCTATGGCATTTCATCAATCAGATGGGAGAAGGCAAATGCCAGGTTCATTACAGAAATTGAAGTCCCGGTCGGTTCATCAGCTATCGTCCACATACCTTCAGGAGATAAAGATTCTGTTTTGGAAGGCGGGAAAAAAATCAAAAAAAGATCTGGTATAATGCTAAAAGGATCCAGAGATGGTTATGCTGTATTTGAAGTCAGATCCGGGAAATACAGATTTGAAAGCAATCCGGTCACCTCTTTTTAATACACGTTAACAATCATTGATAAAAATATTTATCTCCAAAAATCATGAAAAAAATTCCTGGAACATACCTGGTATTTTTAATATGGTTCCTGTCCGGATTAACCGTCGCATCACAGGTGAAATGGGAGCATATATCAAGTACCACCGGCGCAATTAAAGTACCTAACAGGGGAAAACAGCAAACATCGGCGGCGGTAGCTGATTTTAATAACGACGGCATAAATGACTTCTGCATTACCGAAAGAACCTCGGCTCCTTCTGTTGTATGGTACCAGCGGACCGAAAAAGGATGGAAAAGGCAGGTTGTTGAGGACGCAATTTGTTTCATCGAAGCAGGGACAACGACGTTGGATATCGATAATGATGGCGATCAGGATATAATTGCCGGAGGGGAAAGCAAAACCAACCAGGTATGGTGGTGGGAAAATCCATTTCCTGATTTTTCGAAACCTGCATGGCCAAGATATGTCATAAGGAATACAGGTGGCAATAAAGTTCACGACCAGATTGTCGGTGACTTTGATGGCGACAATAAGCCTGACCTGGTTTTCTGGGCACAGGGTGACCAGACTCTGTATTTTTCAAGGATCCCTGCGGATCCTGTTCTAACCGAAAATTGGAAACTTATTCCAATATATAAATATTACGGCGACAGCCAGATGGAACAACATGGAACATACCCGGCATGGAAAAGGCCCAATGAACATGAAGGACTTGCAAAAGCCG
>Ga0209201_1001378_pt1 | contig 28322 bp, 21 predicted proteins | sample AD_UKC055_MetaG_FD_184411 | JGI IMG/M metagenome (GOLD analysis project Ga0209201, IMG submission 184411) | Active sludge microbial communities of municipal wastewater-treating anaerobic digesters from USA - AD_UKC055_MetaG (SPAdes) (version 2) | ecosystem: Engineered > Bioreactor > Anaerobic >...
GGCATTTCTTCGATCAGTTTGCTCTTGAACCAGGATCTCCAGTAGAGACCCTGGTAGAGTATAGACCAGACATGAACACTTGGTGGGCCTTGCTCTATTTACATGACGATCAATGGGCGCTGTTGGCGAAGGAGGATCTCGATTTTACTCTCGCTGATAACAGTTACAATTGGGGCGAGATATACCTTTCAGACAGTAACATGCCCCCTCCTATTCTTCCACCCTCGAAATTCGATAAAGGTTACCTGAAGATCGATGGGGTTTGGAGAACATGGGATACACGATACCTAACAGACATTGCCAGAGATGCTCCTTATCAATGCGATATGATTGAAGAGTATCATCGATTCAACATTCACTCGCCTATTGTTTCCATTCCACTCGTCCTGAAGGACGCACAGTGAAATGATTCAGGAGGGTTTGAAATGCGTGCTTATGTACTCGTGATGATGATTCTGCTGGCCTTGATCGTAATAGGCTGCACCACACCACCCCCTAAACAGCCGGTACCCTCGCGCCCGCTGGTCGGGGGTGAGGTTTCAGGTGTTCCTGATGGTACGCTGGTAACCCTTCATATACGGACACCGGAAGGCCGAGATGCGCATACCGTCAAAGGACCATTCCCTGGCCTTTGGGAGGCTGTCGTGACCGAAGCCAGTGGCCTGGACTATGTTGTGAGTGCTGAGGTAGAGGAATATATCAGCCAGCCGCTCAGCTACACCATCCACATCAGCGGCGACACCGCCTACGTGGTGTGCGACGGTCAGGTGACCGACAAGGAAGCTCTCCATCTGGACTTTCATTTCGTGCCAAAGGATGCGCCCTAATCCCAATGGAGAGGCACACTTGATTGAAGGCGGCCTAACATTACGCTGGAGCGGACGCGGCTAGGCTGCGCGCGAATCGGAGACCCCACGTGCATCGAAGTAAGTTTCTCAGCGAAGGTTACACACCGTGGCCGCCGCGCCGCTCAGCTTTACCGTTAGCACGCGCAACACCAACAGTTGCCGCTGCTGACACTCTGTGCTATCATTGAGCTGTTGAAAACGCTCCTGGGAGGAGGTCAGAATGGTTAGACAGTTCAAAATCATTGTTGAGAAGCGTTCGGACGGATATGTCGCCTACCCTCTTGGCCTAAAAGGCGTCGTAGTGGGCGAAGGCGATACTTATGAGGAAGCATTGACGGATGTCAAATCCGCCATCGCTTTTCACATCGAAACGTTTGGAGAAGAAGTGCTCGAAGGCGAAGTTCCTGTTTTGGAAGCCTTTGTTGCTGAAGCTGGGGTGGCCGTCTGATGCCCAAATTCCCCGTGGATGCCCCTACAGAAAGGTGATCAAGGCCTTGGAACGGTTGGGATTTCGCGTGGTGCGAAAGGGGAATCACATAGCGATGGTGCGTGAAAATCCCGATGGCACGCGCACCCCTCTAACAATGCCCAATCATTCGCGGATAAAGGGGTCAACCCTGCGGACGATACTCACTCAAGCAGGCATAGCAAGAGATGATTTCTTGAGCGCCTACGAAGAGAGTTGAAAGCGCCGCAGTGAACGTTTGAACAATGGTTCTCAAAGAGCCGCAACCCTGCGTAGAGGGCGTGAGCCTGTCCGGGGCAATGGCACGGCAGGGAGAGGACCTACATCACGGTCAACGGCCGGCGTAATTCCTACGACACAGGGACGTATGGCTTGCAATGCGACATTGTGCAAGCGAACATCCAAAGAGAAACAAGTGCGCGCTAACAAGGGCTTGCAGCCGACTGCGCTATCGCGCCGCAAATCGGCGGCTCCACGCGCATTGTCATTAGCTCTGTAGCGAAGGTGCTCACCACGCACCCGCGCAGCGGGTGAAGCCCAGGCCGTTAGGCGACACGAAGGAAAAACCGCAGATGCGCCTATCAAACGCATGGAGAGGACATATGACTAAGAATAGAATATTGATTTTTGTAGCGCTATTGACATTCGTATTGGCAACATCTCCTATATTTTTTGATATATATCGCACGGCAGCATTTAACACAGTTCCTCGTGATGATTATGCTCCCTATTTACTTACCCTCATGGGGCAGAATAATGAAATGCCAGGAGCGCCAGCTGTTTATCGAGTATTATCTGTCGCTATAGCCATTCCTTTCTACTATATTCTTCCAACATACACTTTTACTCATCTATCAAATATTGATACTGCTTATCTAAAAGCTATCCAAGCATTATCATTCTCCTCGTACTTATCGCTTGTTTTTGCGGCAGCGATAATCTATTCAATAGCAAGAAAACAGTTTCATGCAACTCATGCATCTTCTCTAATTGTAGGATTCCTTTCTTTTTTTCTTTGTAACTTTTGTTCACAAGTTGGGATTGATCCATTCGCCATTCTCATCATTAGCTTATTATTATTGTGGCTAAATCGTCCTCTTGTCTTTACGCCACTTGTATTTTTGTCAATAGGGATTAACGAAAAAATACCAATTATATTTGCTACCATATTGGCATTTCGCTTTATAACCTATATGGCACAGAAACGACCGTTTAAGCTTTACATACAGCTGTTCTCTTCATTCTTAGCTGTTGTTAGTTATTTTGTGGTAATTACCCTCCTCAAGTTTCCAGGCAACGAAAACCAAACTAACCCCACAACATTCTTAGCGAGCTTGCAGTCTTCACTAATCTATACTCTTTCTCTAAAGGGATTGTACTTAAACGCGTTGCCCATCTTGATATTAGCATTAGTTGCAGTATTTGCAATTAAATCCCAATACTTTTCACTCTCAGATATCTCGGGGTTGTTTGTTCTTATAATTCTCGCAATGTTCGCAGATGTTGTATACAACATTGGTCGTGTCGCTATGTATTCTTATCCACTATACCTTCCCGCAGTGGCTTGCTTTATTGACGATATATTAAGGCCAGAAGAAACTCCATGTGGAACGAGTTAGCTGAGTTGGTTGTATCTTCCATCAACTTATTGTTCGATTTGCCGCCCAACACAGCGTGCAGCGGACAAAAAGTATGCTCCCCGCCTGAGGGGATTCTACCCCTTTGGCTTTTTCCTATGCTCGGAGTTTGCCCTGCCAGGTCCCGCCTGCCGCTAACGCCAACCGTTAGCCGCCTTCGGCGCCAAAGAAAGGTGATGGCCCTGGCGAGGGGAAACGCCGGCGGAGACGATCAAGTCAGGCCAGGAGTCAATGCCGGCGGAGGGGCATAACTCCAGTGAGGGAGGCTCAGGCGCCGGTGGGCACGTACAGTCCGGCTGGGGATAGCCCCTTTGGTTGCGCGGATATGGCGGACAACGTGTGGGAGTGGACACGCAGTTTGTGGGGCAAAGATTGGAAAGAAGCCGGATTCCTGGTATCTTTATCGGGCAGATGCTGAGCGCGAGAACCTGGAGGCGGGAGATGCTTCCGCCGGGTGTTGTGCGGGGGCGCGTTCAACCCACAGCCAGTATGCCGCGCGATGCGCCTTCCGCCTCAAGTACGGCCCAAACAACAGGTACGACAACTTCTGTTTTCGGGTGGTGGTTTCCCCATCGTGTCCGTAGGGCGCCTGCTTTAGCCTGTGGCGCTTTGCGCTTTGGACTCAGGTAGACAATCTATGTCCGACCACGCTCAGCATCAGCCGGTCACGATTGGCGTGCTGGCCGGCTGGCAGTTTTACTGGACGGCCACGCCGCTGAGTTACCTCAGCCCCGTCTTCCAGGGGATTTGCCAGGCGGCGCAGACGCTCGGTTGCAATGTGCTGCTCAGTTGCGGGATGGGACCCTCTGCTACTGCTCGATCTCGCCAGCAGCGAAACGACGGCCTGACCTTGAGCGAAGTGTGGGGCTATAGCCTGGAGCTCCCCGCGGGCAGCCAGGGAGCCTTCTACCTGGATGAGGTGCAACTGGCGCGTCTCAGCACGCTGTACCTGCCGCTCGTCTTCCGGAACCCCTAACCCTTTGCCTCCTCTCCAGAGGACCCTGGGGAGGGGAGGAAAAATAGGAGGGTTTTGCAGGCGGGCGCAGCCCGCCTGCAAAACCCCATCTACACTATTTGTAGTCGGTGACTGAACAATTACCATGAAGTGGAGTCCAAAGTAGAGTCTATGGAATCTGATCAAGCCTGCTACCTCGATGCATCAGGCCGCTTTGTCATGGAGGATTACGCCGCCCGGCGCCCCTTCTCCAGCTTCCTGCCGGGGATTGCCGGACCGCTTGGAACGCCGCTCTGGGTCTTCTACGTGAACCGGGGGCAGGCGATCGCCAGTTTCGGCGTCGCCAGCAAGGATCACCCCATCATGGAATTTCAGCCCGCGAACAAAGCGTATCAGACCACGCCCTGGACGGGGTTCCGCACCTTCGTCAAAGTGCAACGCGCCGCCGAGTCCATCCTGTACGAGCCCTTTTCGCCCTGGCAATCCGACGACGCTGCCCGAATGCTGATTGGGATGAACGAATTGGAGCTGCAGACGATCAGCGCCGCGCATGGCCTTCAGACCACGGTCCGCTACTTCACGCTGCCGGGCGAGACCATCGCCGCGCTGGTGCGCCAGGTGACGCTCACCAATCTCGACGCGGCGCCGCTCGCGCTGGAGGTGCTGGATGGCCTCCCGCAAGTCATCCCCTACGGCGTGGACAACTGGCAGCTGAAGGAAATCAACCGCACTATCGAGGCCTGGATGCAGGTCGTCAACCTGGAAAACGGCGTCCCGTTCTATTGTCTCAAGGCCAGCGCCGCCGACACCGTCGAGGTCGGCGCCATTCAGGCCGGGCACTTCACCCTCGCTTTCGTGAGCGAGGGGACCGCTTCACGCCTGCTGCCGGCGCTGGTAGACCCCGCACTTGTCTTCGGGCAGAACACCGCCTTGAGCGCGCCCGACCGCTTCCAGCGGGAGCCGCTCGCCGTGCTCCTGGCGCAACGCCAGATCACGACGGGGAAGACGCCCTGCGGCTTCTTCGGCCTCAGTCACACGCTGGAGCCGGGCGCCTCGTTGACGCTGCACGCCATCATCGGGCATGCGCACACCCTGGCGCAACTCTCCCGCCAGCAGGGACGCTTCACGCAGGTGACCTATCTCGCCGAAAAGCGCGCCGAAGCCCACGCCCTGACCCAACGCCTGACTGACACCGTGGCGACGCAGACCGGTTTGCCGTCCTTCGATGCTTACTGCCGCCAGACCTTCCTCGATAACGTGCTGCGCGGCGGGTGGCCGCTCTTCCTGGGCGACGCCGGGAAGCCGTTTGTCTATCACATCTACTCCCGCAAACACGGCGACCTGGAACGCGATTACAACGCCTTCTATCTCGCACCCGAACTCTACTCGCAGGGGAACGGCAACTACCGCGATGTGAACCAGAACCGCCGCTGCGACGTGCTGCTCAATCCGCGTGTGGGCGATTTCAACGTGCTGAGTTTCCTGGGGCTGCTGCAGGCCGACGGCTACAATCCGCTCGTGGTGAACGGCGTCCGCTTCACCGTCGCGTCGGAACACCGCGCGGAGATCCTGGCCCTGGTCGAGCAGCCGGACGTGCTCGCGCCGCTCCTGGCGCAGCCATTCACGCCGGGGTACCTGCTCAAGGTCCTCGACGAACGGGAAATCGGGTTGCGCGTCCCGGCCGAGAGCTTCATTACGGCGGCGTTAACGCACGCCGAACAACACTTCGTGGCCAGTTTCGGCGAGGGCTACTGGACCGACCACTGGTTCTACAACCTCGACCTGCTGGAAACCTATCTCGCGATCTACCCCGACAAAAAAGCCGACCTCCTCTTCGGGCAGCCGGTCGTCCCGTTCTTTGATAGCCCTGCTGTGGTGCAACCCCGCGCGCGGAAATATCGTCTGGTGGACGGCAAGGTGCGCCAGTACGGCGCGGCCGTCGAGGACGCGGAGAAAGTTGCCCTCATCGCCGCGCGGACCGCATCGCCCAACCTGATGCGCACGGCGCACGGTCACGGCGCGATCTACCGGACGACGGTGGCGGGCAAACTCCTCGCGCTGGCGCTGGTGAAGTTCGCCACGCTCGATCCGTGGGGCATGGGCGTCGAGATGGAAGCCGGCAGACCGAGTTGGTGCGACGCGCTCAACGGCCTGCCGGGGCTGTTCGGCTCGTCGCTGCCGGAGACCTTCGAGTTGGCGCGCCTCCTGGCCTTCCTGATTGAGGCGCTTACCGAAACTGCTGCCGTCACGCTTCGCTTGCCGGTCGAATTCCACGGGCTGCTGCAGCATACGCTGGACGCTCTGAGCGCGTGGGAAAAATCCGCCGACGCCGACCGCGATTTCAGCTACTGGGACGCCGTCGCCACCGCCCGCGAGGCCTTCCGCGCGGAGACACGGCTCGGCTTCGCCGGCGACGAACATGCCTTCACCGCCGCCGACCTGCTCCCCGCGCTGCGCGCCATGCTCGCCAAAGTCGAGGCCGGCCTTCAGCGCGCCGTTGCCCTCAACGACGGCCTCCCGCCGACCTACTTCGCCTACACCGTCACCGATTACACCCTCCTCGCGGAAGAAGGGGGGCAGACGTGCGTGACAGCGAAACATTTCGAGCCGACGGTGCTGCCGTTGTACCTGGAGGGACCGGTTCACGCCCTCAAACTCGCGCCGGATGTGGCCAGCGCGCGTCGCCTCTACACCCGCATCCGCGAGAGCGCGCTTTTTGACCGCGACCTCGCCATGTATCGGCTTAACGCCTCGCTGACTGCGCTGCCGCACGAAATCGGGCGCGCTCGCGCCTTCACCCCCGGCTGGTTGGAGAACGAATCCGTCTGGCTCCATATGGAATACAAGTACCTGCTCGAAGTCCTGAAAGCCGGTCTCGACGAAGAGTTTTTGGAGGACTTCAAACGTGCGCTGATTCCCTTCCAGGATCCGCAGCGTTACGGGCGCAGCCCCCTGGAGAACTCCTCATTCCTCGTCAGCAGCGCGCATCCCGACGTCTCTTTGCACGGCGCGGGTTTTGTCGCGCGCTTCACCGGCGCGACCGCCGAATTCCTCAATATCTGGAGCGTGATGATGGCCGGGCGCCGTCCCTTCTTCCTGCGCGACGGCGAACTCTGTCTGACCTTCCGCCCGGTGCTGCCCGGCTGGCTCTTCCGCGCGGATGGCACCCTCACCTTCACTTTCCTGGGCCAGTGCGCCGTCACCTATCATATCCCGGAGCGGGTGGACACCTGCACCCCCGGCCTTCATGTCCGCAAGCTCATCCTGCAGCTCCGCGACGGCCAGACGGTGGAAATCGCGGGTGAGGTCATCGGTGCGCCCTATGCCGCCCTCGTCCGTGAGGGGCAAATCCCTGCCATCGAAGTGATGTTGGGGATGCAAGAGTGACCGGCGCCGGGGACGCCGTGCATAAAAATAAAACACATAGGTGATGCTGCCGGTAGTCAAATATTCAGCCGCTTAACCCGCGAGCCGGGCGACAGCGGCTTTGTCGTTGATGATAGGCTTGTCGAATTACTGAGTTGCGTGATAATGGTAATAGTATCAGTCGCTGCACCTGAGTCCAACTGTCAGGTTCTTGTTCGACGAGGAGGTACTCGCATGCCAGTGATAGCACGATTCTTTGGGATCGTCATCAAGATGTACTTCAGCCAAAGTGAACATGGCGTCCCCCATTTTCATGCCCTCTATGGCGAATATAACGGCGTCTTCGATATCCAAACACTTGACATGTTTGAAGGCGACTTGCCTGTGCGCGCCCAAAGGTTGGTGCGTGAGTGGGGCACGCAATACCAGCAAGAATTGCTGCGAATGTGGGAGAGCAATGAGTTCAAGCAGTTGCCTGGATTGGAGTAGAGCCATGAATGCGCCAAGAATAAAGTCGGTGACGCCTTTGAGAGAAAGGCGCCTCCTGGTCACATTTGTCAACGGCATCCAAAAAGTTTATGACTGTCAGAGGCTCTTGAGTCTGGATCGTTTTCAGTTGTTGAGAAACGAAGCCTTCTTCAAGGCAGTTAAAGTTGACCCTGGCGGGTATGGTGTATCGTGGAACGATGCAATGGATTTGAGTGAATACGAGTTATGGGCCAACGGCGTTGAGGTTGAGCGCAGTGCGGTTGAGAAGCAAGAGGCGCCTCCACCCCAGCTGGCAAACGCCTGACCTGTGTTTCTAACTCGCGCCGACGCCGGGGCTTAGCGGTGGCGGAGGCGGGAAATCCTCCCCGCCAGCGCCAGCAGCGTCAGGACGGCGATGGCGAGCAGTCCCCAGGATGCGCTCGCGGGGGCCTTTTCTGTCGGGGACGCCGGCGTCGGGCTGAGGATGGGGGAGGGCGTCGGCGTGACCGTAGGCGGCGTCTCTATGGGGACGCCGGGCAGATCGGGGAGCGCGGGCCAGTCAACCCCGCCGGCTGCCAGGTAAGACTCGATGAGCGCCGGCAGCCGGTCGGGAATCTGCACCGAGCCGACGAGTATCTGGTCGCCGATGATCAACATCGGCACCCCGCGCACCGCCGGGTTAAATTGTTCCACTGCGGCCTGATAGACGGCAGACCCTGCAGGCTCCTGGACGTTCACTTCGAGGATCTCCAGCTGCGCGCCGTAGCGCTCGCGCAAGGGCGGCAGCGCCTCCGTCATTACCTGATGGCAATGGCTGCAAGTGGGGGAATACAACAGCACGGCCCGTACCACTGGACTTTGAGTCTGTCCCATGCCGGCGAAACCCGCCAGCAACACCACCGCTAGAATTCCAGATCTGAGCACTATTCGTGACATGGCTGACCTCGGCTGGATTCGTTTTCGAGAAAGACGCCAGTGCTGGCGCACCTGCTCCCGGCGCAAAAATGTGAGCCGCCCCCGCGTTGGGATTTGTGCCTCTGCTTTGCTGTACTCCTCACTATAGCATAGTCGCTTTCACATACAACCCCGAACCGTATTTGTGCTATAATTTGTGGTAAAAATAGCCTGGGTGGACTGCAACTCTCTACTCACGGCTCACTGATTTCTATTTTTGAGGGGGAGTGAGCATGGACTACGACGCTTTGGCGCATGATCTGACGGTGTGGTTGCGCGAACAGGTGCAAAATGCGGGCCTTGAGGGATTTGCCGTGGGGTTGAGCGGCGGCATTGACTCCGCTGTGTCGGCTGCGCTGGCGGTGCGCGCCGTAGGCCCCGAGCATGTCTGGGCGGCGTGGCTGCCGTGCCATAGCCTGGAGGAGGACGCGGCTTACGCGCGCATGACCGCGGATGTCCTGGGCCTCAGTCCGGTGACGGTTGACCTCGGCCCCGTTTTCGATGCGCTGCTGGCAGCATTGCCCCCCGGCAGCGACATAGCGCGCGCGAACATCAAACCGCGCCTGCGGATGACGACGTTGTATTACCTGGCGCAGTCGCACCATGCCCTGGTGCTCGGCACGGGGAACAAGCCGGAGATCACCGTGGGGTACTTCACCAAATACGGCGACGGCGGGGTGGACCTCGAGCCGTTGGGCGAGCTCTACAAGCGCGATGTGCGGGCGCTCGCGCGGGTGCTGGGGATTCCTGAACCGGTCATCACCCGCGCGCCGACGGCAGGACTCTGGGCCGGGCAGACCGATGAGGGCGAGATGGGCATTACCTATGCCCTGCTTGATGCTATCCTCGAAGCGTGGGAGGCGGGGGTGACTCCTGACGCGCCGGAGGAGGCGGTCGCCAAAGTGCGGCGGATGTTCATTGCCTCGGCGCACAAGCGTGCCATGCCGCCGACGTTCCACGTCCGCCGTTAGGAGGAAAAGATGAGCGTCACCCGCGAGGAGCGCGACACACTGGGACCGGTGCGCGTCCCCGCCGACGCCTTGTGGGGCGCGCAGACGCAGCGCGCGCTCGAGAATTTCCCCATCTCCGGCCAACGCTTTGGGCGCGACTTTCTGGCCGCACTGGGACAGGTCAAGCGCGCCTGCGCTCAATCGAACCTGGAGCTGGGCCTGCTGGCGCCCGAGCTCGCCGCCGCGATCCTGCAGGCCTGCGACGAAGTCATCGCTGGGACGCTGGACGCGCATTTTCCCGTGGACGTCTTCCAGACTGGCTCCGGCACTTCGACCAACATGAACGCCAACGAGGTCATTGCGAACCGCGCGATCCAGCTCTTGGGCGGCGTGGTGGGAAGCAAGACCCCTGTCCATCCCAACGATCACGTTAACCTGAGCCAATCGAGCAACGACGTGATCCCCACGACGATCCATGTGGCGGCGACGTTGGCCCTCCGCGAGGCGCTGTTGCCCGCGCTGATGGGGCTGCACGCTGCCCTGCTGGAAAAGGCCGACGCCTTCGAGGCCATCGTCAAAACCGGGCGCACGCACCTGCAGGACGCGACGCCAATCCGCCTGGGGCAGGAATTTGGCGGCTACGCGGCGCAGGTGGAGGGCTGCCTGGCCCGCCTGCGGGTGGCGCTGCAGACCCTGCGTCCGGTGGCGCTGGGTGGCACGGCGGTAGGCACGGGCGTCAACTGTCCGGCGGGATTTGCGGCGCGGGCGATCGCGCACCTCAACGCCGCGTTGGACACGGATTTTTGCGAGGCGCCCAATCACATGGCGGCGAACGCCAGTCAGGACGCGCTGGTGGAAGTCTCCGGGCAGCTCAAGACCCTCGCGGTGAGCCTCGCCAGGATTGCTGACGACATCCGCTGGCTGGCCTCGGGGCCGCGCGCCGGCCTGGGCGAATTGCGCCTGCCAGAAGTCCAGCCGGGCTCCTCCATCATGCCGGGGAAGGTGAACCCGGTGATGGCGGAAGCGCTGTTGATGGTGACGGCGCAGGTCATCGGCTTCGATAGCGCGTTGACCCTCGGCGGGCTGCACTCGCGCTTCGAGCTGAACACGATGCTGCCGCTGATGGCGCACAATCTGTTGCAGGGGATCACCTGGCTGGCACATGCGGTGTGTGCTTTCACCGAGCGGTGCGTTACGGGGCTGGAGGCCGATGCGGAACGCTGCTACGCCCTGGTCGAGCGCAATCTCGCGCTGGCGACGGCGCTCACGCCGCTCATCGGCTACGACGCGGCGGCGAGCCTCGCGCAAGAGGCGTATCGCAGTGGGCGCACCATCAAGGAGGTGGCGGTAGAGCGCGGGGTGGCGGATCCGGAGACGTTGGAGCGCCTGCTCGATCCCTTGCGGTTGACAGCAAACGTGTGAAGGTGCGAACGTGGCTGAACGCCGATGAACGCTGATGAGAGAAGAATCTGCGTTCTATAATTCTCCGGCGTTGATGGGACGCGGAAACGGGTGAGCGCCGCTGACTCGTTGACTCGCCAATTTTCCGAGGAGTTGTGAGCAGTGAGCCGTGACTACGACAACTCTCTACTCACCGCGCACTGATCTCTATTTGCTGAGGAGGACCGCATGTTAGAACTGGGCTGCGACATCTGCAACGACCTGGAGGCCTCTGCCCGCCGCGAATGGTTGGTCACCAATGGGTTGGGCGGCTATGCGGCGGGGACGGTCGCCAGTATGCTCACGCGCCGCTATCACGGCCTGTTGATCGCGGCGCTGACGCCGCCGCGACAGCGCGTCCTCCTGGCGGCCAAGGTCGAGGACAGTGTGCAATATGACGGCCGGTTTTACAGACTCTCCACCAATCAATGGGCCGCCAACGTCATCGAGCCGGAGGGGTACAGATACCTCGAAGGTTTTTGCCTCGAAGAGGGCATCCCCACCTGGACGTATGCCCTGGGGCCAGAGGTGCGCCTGCAAAAGCGCGTCTGGATGCAGGCCGGCGCCAACACCACCTACGTGCATTACACCTGCCTCGAAAGCCCGCGTCCCCTCGCCCTGGTGCTGGAGACGCTGGTGAACTACCGCGATCACCATCGGCTGACGCGTGCGATAGGCCAGTGGATGCGGGTGGAACCGGTCGGCCATGGCGTGCGCGTCGTTGCTTCCAGTCAAGCGATTCCTTTTTACATCTTCAGTCAGGATGCCAGGGCCTCTACCCGTCACGAGTGGTATCGCGATTTCTTCCTGCGCGTTGAGGCAGAACGGGGCCTGGATCGGGTTGAAGATCACCTCAACATCGGCGACTTCCACGGAACGCTGGCGCCGGGCAAGACGCTGACGTTGGTTTTCAGTACGGAGCCGACGCCGAACCTCGACGGCGACGCCGCGCTTGAGGAGCGGCGCGCCTATGCCCGGCAGCTCGTGGAGACTGCCGCCCTGGAGGACGCGCCGCCGGAGATTCAGCAGCTCGTGCTGGCCGCCGATCAGTTTGTGGTGCGTCGCAACCTCGGCGCCGACGCGGAGGGCTACACCATCATCGCCGGCTATCCCTGGTTTGTGGATTGGGGGCGCGATACGATGATCGCCCTTCCCGGCCTGACCCTGGCGACGGGGCGGGCTCACATCGCTCGTGAGATCCTGCGCACCTTTGCGGGGCTGGTGGATCAAGGCATGTTGCCCAACAACTTCACCGACACCGAGGCGGAGCCGGGATACAACACGGTGGACGCGACGCTGTGGTACTTCGAGGCGCTGCGAGCGTATGCGGCCGCGACCGGCGATCTGGCGTTGGTGCGCGAGCTCTTCCCCGTGCTGCAGGACATCATTGCCTGGCACGAACGCGGCACGCGCTATCAGATCCACGTGGATCCCGCCGATGGCTTGCTCTACGCCGGTGAGCCCGGCTCGCAGCTCACGTGGATGGACGTCAAGATTGAGGATTGGGTGGTCACGCCGCGCGTCGGTAAAGCGGTGGAGATCAATGCCCTGTGGTATAACGCGTTGTGCACGATGGCGGAATTCGCCGTCGCTCTGGGCGAGCCGGACGCCGAATATCGGCAGGCGGCAGCGCGCACGGCGGCGAGTTTCGCGCGCTTCTGGAACGCGGGGGCCGGCTATTGCTATGACGTCATTGACGGGCCGCAGGGGAATGATCCGACGTTGCGGCCCAATCAGATCCTCGCCGTGTCGTTGCCCCATAGTCCGCTGGCGCCGGAGCAGCAGCGAGCGGTGGTGGCTGTCTGCGAGCGAGAACTGCTCACGCCGTATGGCCTGCGCAGCCTGGCGCCGGGGGATCCGGCGTTCATTCCCCATTACGAGGGCGATGTGCGTCAGCGCGACAGCGCCTATCACCAGGGGACGGTTTGGGCGTGGCTGATGGGGCCTTTCGTGAGCGCGCATCTGCGGGTGTATGGCGATCTGCAGCGGGCGGAAGCCTTCCTCACGCCCTTGCTGCAGCACGTCAACGGACTGGGATTGGGCACCATCGGGGAGATTTTCGACGCCGTGCCGCCCTTCACGCCGCGTGGCTGTTTCGCGCAGGCGTGGAGCGTCGCCGAGGTGCTGCGCGTCTGGCGGCTGCTTCACCCTGCGGCATGACCGGGGAACGTGGTCACCTGAGCCCGTGGGCCGTGTTTATTTTCGAAGGACGCCAGGTGCTGGCGCACATCATCCAAGGATGAAAATGTGCGGTCATTGTTCAGCCTGGCGCCAGGTGGCTAGCCGGCGATGGATGAACCTTGGTGAGCTGTAGCTTTTGCCTCACCCCCTGCCCCCTCCCCGACGGCGTATGCGCCGTCGGGGAGGGGGAGAAAAAATAGGGGCTTTGCAGACGGGCGTAGCCCGCCTGCAAAGCCCCACAAAAAAAAGTTCCCCTTCCCCCCGCGTGCGCGGGGGGAAGGGGCCAGGGGATAGGAGGCAAAAATTGATTCTTAATCTTCAGCAACCGTCAGGAAATCTTCCGTTTTTTTTTAATCAGTGGCTGAACAGTTACCCTGTGAGCCATAATCCGTGAGCAGCGACGGCGACGGCTCGCCGGTTCGACACGAGCCAACCGCGCTGAAGCGCGTTGTTTGAGGACGTAGCAGCCCCGGGGGCCAGGAATTTCTGATCTGATTCGTGAAATTCAGGTTCATTCGGGGCCATTTTCGAAGGAGATGCCCTAAAATGGATACTACACGCCTGATGCAAATAGCCCTGGATCTGGTGGGTTTCAAGACGATCCCCGATGACAGCGCCATCTACGTCCCCGGCGAGGGGATTCAGCGCCTTCTCTTTGGCCTGGACATTGGGACGGCGGAGCTGTTGATGGCGCGCGAGCTGGGCTACGACGCGGTGATCGCGCATCATCCCGTGGGGGTGCCGCACCGGGCGTGGCGCGTCTTCGAACGTCACGTCGCGCTGCTCACCGCGGCCGGCGTCCCGGAGGAAGCCGCGCGCGCGGCGGTGGCCCCCAAAATGGCGACGTTGCGGCTCAACGGCATGGTCACCAATTATGAGCAGGTACCTATGGCGGCGCGGCGGTTGGGGATGCCCTTCATGAACGTCCATGCGCCACTGGATGAACTGGGGCGACGGGTGATGCAATCGGCAGTGGACGTCTTGCTGCTCTCCGCTCCCGATGCCACCTTGCGCGATGTGGTCACCGTCCTGGGGATGTTGCCCGCCGCTCAGCGCGCCGTCGTTCCCATCGAGGTGCTGCTCGGCGTGCCTGGAGCGCGGGCGGGCAAAACGCTGGTCTGCCATGGAGCGTACACCAACGGCGGGGATGGGGTGGCGCGCGCCTGCTTCCAACACGGCATTGACACCGTGATCTACATTCACATCGCGCCGGGGGAGCTGGACTCGCTGCGCCGGGACGGGCGCGGGCAGCTCATCGTCACAGGACATCTCCTGGGCGACGCCTTTGGCATCGGCCCGTACATCTCCGCGCTGCGCTCGCAGGGACTTGAAGTAGACGTGCTCAGCGAAGTCCTGGCGTGAGCCGGGAAGGTGGGAACGCCGATAAACGCTGATTTTTAAAATTATCTGTTGAAATCCACGAAAGTTTGCATCCTCATGCTGGTTGGGAGTAGAAGCGCGCTGTTTGGGGATGTAGCAGCCCCGGAATTTATTCCGGGGCCAGGAGTTTCAATCTCTGATTCGTGAAATTCTTCAATTTCTGATTCGTGAAATTCGTGTTCATTCGAGGCCATTTTTGAAGGAGGAAAAATTCCGTGAAACGTGTCCATCCATTGAGTGTTTTCCTGGTTTTATGCCTGGGGCTGATCGCGAGCGCGTGCAGTCCGACGGCTACACCGACTGCCGTCGCCACGCCGGAGCCGACGACGCCGCCCCCGACGCAGACGGTCGCCGCTCCAGCGCCGCCCACCGATACCTCCGATCCCGCCGCGCGCAACGGCATGTACACCGCCGCGCCGCCGATGCAGATTGATCCCCAAAAGTATTACGTGGCGACCCTCGTCACCGAGAAGGGCGACATCACGCTGGAGCTCTACGCCGACAAAGTCCCTCACACGGTCAACAACTTCGTCTTCCTGGCGCGGGAGGGCTTCTACGATAACACGACCTTCCACCGCGTGATTCCCGGCTTCATGGCGCAGGGAGGCGATCCTACCGGCACGGGGACGGGCGGACCGGGCTACACCTTCGCCGACGAATTCGATCCCACCCTGGCGCACGATCGCGTGGGCGTGCTCTCGATGGCGAACGCTGGAGCGGACACCAACGGCAGTCAGTTCTTTATCACCTTCACGCCGACCCCCTGGCTGGATGACAGGCACACTGTCTTTGGGCGCGTGATTGACGGCGTGGACGTGCTTTTCTCGTTGCGGGAGCGCGATCCGGAGACGGCGACCGTCCCCGGCGACCGCATCGTGACCATCCGCATCACCGAATCCGACACGCCGCCGGTCTCGAAGCTGCCCGCCAACACCGACATCCCCATGCCGCAGGAGCCGGCCGCGCGGTATGAGCTCTACACCCAGCCGCCGGAGATGACCCTTGACCTCACGAAGACCTATGTCGCCACGCTCAAGACGGCGAAGGGCGACATCGAGGTGACGCTCGACGCGCAGGCGGCCCCTCTCACGGTCAACAACTTCGTCTTTCTGGCGCGCGCCGGCTTCTTCGATGGCCTCACCTTCCATCGGGTGGAGCCAGACTTCGTCATTCAGGGTGGCGATCCCCTGGGAACGGGGGAAGGCGGCCCCGGCTACATGCTGCCGGCGGAAATCGGCCTGCGCCACGAGGAAGGCTCGATGGCCATGGCGCGCCTGCCCGATCAGGGCAACCCGCGGCGGATGTCGAGCGGGAGTCAGTTCTACATCACCCTCGCTGCGACTTCACAGCTCGACGGCAGCTACACCGTCTTCGGCAAAGTCACCTCCGGCATGGACGTGGTGAAGTCCATCACCGTGGGCGATGTGATCGAGAGCGTCGTCATCTCCGAGCGCTGAAACGCTGCGGTCGTGCAATGTGAGGGGGGGGGCAGCGGCCTTTGGCCTGCTGCTCCCCCTCCTTTGTGTGGACACGTCTGCCTGGGATTGAAACTTTAACTAAAAAGGCTTGACATTTTAATAAAACCGGTGTATAGTTTTAGAGTTTGAGGAAGTCTTTTCTACCCTGAGGGGACACCCATCCGTGAGTGACCAAGTCACCCTGGCTGATATTGCTCGCGAAAGCGGTTTCTCGCTGGCGACCGTCTCGCTGGCGCTGCGCAACCGGCCCGGCGTCTCCGAAGAGACGCGCAAACGTGTCCTGGAAGTGGCAACAGCGCTGGGATACGAACTACACGTTCCCGAAGCCGCGCCCGGACCCTCCATTGGGACGGTAGGACTGCTCATGAAGTCCGAGCCCGGTTTGCCGCCGTCGGGGGGAGACTTCTACGGCCCCGTTTTGGCCGGGATCGAGGAGCGATGTCGCCGTCATCGCGTCAATCTATTCTACGCCGGGGTGCCGGTAGACGCTTACAGCCGCGCGTTGGAAAGCCCCTTGTTGTTCACAAATTCGACCCTCGACGGCCTGTTGCTGGTGGGCGTGCAGCTAGATGAGCCGTTGGCGCTGACGCTTTCCCGGCGGCGCCTGCCCCTCGTTCTGGTGGATGCTTACGCCGACGCCCCGCGCTATGACGCTGTGCTGTGTGACAATTTCCAGGCGGCTTACACCGGCGTGAGCTACCTGGTCCAGCGGGGACATCGTCACATCGCGCTGGTGGGAGGAGGACCGCGGGCATATCCGAGCATTGCCGACCGGTACCGGGGCTATCAGCAGGCCCTCCTCGATCAGGGCATCACCGCGCATTACGTGGCGGATTGTCCATTGCGGGGGAGCGCGGCGTTGGAAGCGACGCGGGCGTTGCTGGAGCAGCATCCTGAGATCACCGCCGTTTTCGGGTGCAATGATGACGTGGCGATCGCCGCGATGCAGGCCGCGCGGGAGATGGGGCGCGCGGTGCCGGAGCAGCTCTCGGTGCTGGGCTTCGATGACATCGAGCTCGCGCAACACGTCACCCCGGCCCTCACGACCCTGCGCGTGGACAAGGTGGCGATGGGGCAGATGGCGATGCAGCTGCTGTTCTGGCGTGTGGAGAACCTCGAGACGCCGCGCCTCACAGTGTTGATCCATCCGACCCTGGTGGAGCGCCAATCCGTCGCAGATGGCGCGTGGACTCCATGAGCCGATCCTGTCCCGTGCAAGCAGTGCTGTTACGCATTACGCCTTTTCCGAGGAGGTGCTGATATGTCTGAACTTAAAGTCGTGGGTAGCGCGCTGCCAAACATACCCTGGGAAGCGCGGCCTGCCGGCTGCACCGAGGTGCTGTGGCGCTACAGCCAGAACCCGGTGATTCCCCGAAATCTGCTGCCGTGCTCCAACAGCATCTTCAACAGCGCCGTCGTCCCCTTTGAGGGGGCGTTCGCCGGTGTCTTCCGGGTAGACCATCGCACGCGCCAGATGACGCTGCACAGCGGCAAGAGCGCCGATGGCATTCACTGGCAGCTCCGCCCCGATCGGATTCAGTTTGTGGGGGACGATCCTGAGATCAACACCTTCGAATATGGCTACGATCCCCGCGTCTGCTGGATCGAGGACCGCTATTATGTGACGTGGTGCAACGGCTATCATGGCCCGACCATTGGGGTGGGCTACACCACGGATTTTGAGACCTTCTATCAGCTGGAGAACGCCTATCTGCCTTTCAACCGCAATGGCGTGTTGTTCCCGCGCCGCATTCGGGGCAAATACGCCATGTTGAACCGTCCCAGCGACAACGGCCACACGCCCTTCGGCGACATCTTCTACAGCGAAAGCCCCGATATGTTCCACTGGGGATGTCATCGCTGGGTGATGAAACCCGTTGGCGGCTGGCAGAGCACCAAAGTGGGCGCCGGCCCCACTCCCATCGAGACGTCTGAAGGCTGGCTGATGATTTACCACGGCGTGCTCACTTCCTGCAACGGCTTCGTCTACAGCTTCGGCGCGGCTTTGCTTGACCTTGAACAACCCTGGAAAGTGATCTACCGCACGGCACCCTACCTCCTCTCGCCGCAGACGCTCTACGAGTGTGTGGGCGATGTGCCCAACGTGGCCTTCCCCTGCGCCGCGCTGTGTGACACAGACACCGGCCGGCTGGCGATTTACTACGGTGGCGCCGATACGGTGACGTGCCTGGCGTTCGCCTGCATCTCTGAACTGCTGGATTTCATCAAAGCCAATTCACTCTAAGGGACCTTTGGGAGGGCATGGGACCATGCATACACGGATCAAAAGCGCACGATTTCGGCAACAGGGCAGCGCCGAGTGGCTGCCCGCGCAAATCCCCGGCTCGGTGCAGACCGATTTGCTGGCTTTGGGGCTGATCTCCGATCCCTTTGTGGCCGACAACGAGCTGCGCGTGCAGTGGATTCCTGAACGCGCCTGGGAATACGACCTCATTTTTGACGTTCCCGCAGGCTTGCTGGCCGAGGAGCGCCTCTTCCTCGTCTGTGACGGCCTCGATACCGTTGCGGAGGTGTCTTTCAACGGCGCGTCGTTGGGCGAGACCGCCAACATGTTCCGCCGCTACACCTGGGAGGTGACGGGGCGCGTCCAGGCGGGCGAGAATCACCTGCGGGTGCAGTTCCCGCCGCTGTTGCCGCCGCTGCGCGCGCGACAGGCGCAGGAGCCGCTGGCCAGCCCCGCGCAAGCCATCCCCGGCGGGCCTTTTGTGCGGAAGGCCATCTGTCAGTTCGGCTGGGATTGGGGCCCGCAGCTGCCACCGGTCGGCATCTGGAAAGACGTCCGCCTCGAAGGTTACCACGCCGCGCGGCTGGCCGATGTGCACCTCCGCCAGCAGCATGGCGATGGGAAGGTGCAACTCAGCGCGGCGGTGACGTTGGAGCGCTGGCAGACGGGGGAGCTCACGGCGCTGTTGCGGCTCACCGACCCTCAGGGCGGCGTCCAGGAGACGACGGTCAACCTGGCCGGCGACCATGGCCTGCTGGAACTGCCGGTAGCCAATCCGCAGCTCTGGTGGCCTAACGGTTATGGTGCGCAGCCCCTCTATCGCGTGGAAGTGCTCCTCTACCGGGGCGACACGGTGCTGGACAGCAGGACGTTCCAGGTCGGCCTGCGCACCCTCGAATTGCGGCGTGAGCCCGACCGCTACGGGGAATCGTTTGTCTTCGTGGTCAACGGCGTGCCCATCTTCGCCAAGGGGGCCGACTGGATTCCCGCCGATTCTTTCCCCACGCGGATCTCCGACGCCTCCCTGGAACACCTCATCCGCAGCGCGGCAGAAGTCCACATGAACATGCTGCGCGTGTGGGGTGGCGGCTTCTACGAGGAGGAGCGTTTCTACGATCTCTGCGACCGCTACGGGATTCTGGTCTGGCAGGATTGCAGCTTTGCCTGTGCCATCTACCCCACCGACGCGGCGTTCTTCGAGAATGTGCGGCAGGAAGTCGTGGAAAATGTGCGCCGCCTGCGTCACCGCGCGAGCCTGGCGCTGTGGTGCGGCAACAATGAGATGGAGTGGGGTTGGGACTCCTGGGGCTGGGATCGGCCCGAAAATGCGCCCTATCGGGAGGCATATGACCGGATGTTCCACCACTTGTTGCCGGAAATCTGCGCCGCTGAGGATCCCGACACGCCCTATTGGCCCAGTTCCCCTTCCTCCGGACGCCATTTCGCCGTGCCCAACAGCGTCCACGCGGGTGACACGCACAACTGGGAAGTCTGGCACGGCAATCAACCCTTCGGACACTACCGCAACCATCCTTCCCGCTTTGTGAGCGAGTTTGGCTTCCAATCGCTGCCGCCGCTGGAAACGGTGCGGACGTATGCGGAGCCGGCGGACTGGAACATGACCTCGTACATCATGGAGCATCATCAGCGCAACGAGGCGGGCAACGGGAAGATCATCCATTACCTGACCGACCATTTCCGGCTGCCCAAAGACTTCCCGGCGCTGGTCTATCTCAGTCAGGTGTTGCAGGCGGAATGTGTGCGCACGGGGGTGGAGTTCTGGCGTCGCAGCCGCGAATGTACCTCCGGCACGCTCTACTGGCAGTTGAACGATTGCTGGCCCGTGGCCTCATGGGCGAGCCTGGATTACTTCGGGCGCTGGAAGGCGCTGCACTACGCAGCGCGGCGCTTTTACGCGCCGGTGCTGCTTGCCGCTGAGGACTGCGGCCCGGAGGTCGGCCCGCGCCCGGTGACAGATCCAGCCGCTGACGAGCAGCGCCGCGTGCGTTGGACGGTGGAGCAGCTCGACGGCGAGCCCCTCGGCAGCGGGGAGCGGGTGGTGAGCACGGAGGCCCTCGGCTATTTGCTGGGGACGGCGGCCGGCACGGCGCCGCCATGGAAGCCGCTGGCGACGGTGTACGTCACCAACGATCTCCTCACGCCTTGGGAAGGCGCCGTGCGCTGGACACTGGAGACGTTGGCGGGGCACCCGCTGCGCATGGGGGAGCTGCCAGTCAAGGCGGCAGCGCAGAGCGCGGTGCAGGTCTGCGCGCTGGATTTTTCGGACGTGGTGACCCGGGAGAACCGCCGCGAAGTCGTGCTGGTTTACGAACTGTGGCGCGGTGAGACGCGCGTGAGCCTGGGAGTGCTGCCGTTCTGCCCGTCCAAGCATTTGCAGTTGACCGATCCCGCGCTGGAGGCGACGGTCGCGGCGGAAGACGGTGTCGCGGTCGTCTCGCTGCGGGCGACGAGCCTGGCGCGATTCGTGGCGCTCACGGTCGCAGGAGCGGACGTCATCTTCAGCGATAATTTCTTCGACCTGCCGGCCGGGCGGGAAGTCGCCGTGTGCGTGCCTCTGCCCTCGGGCTGGGACCTGGCGCGTTTCCAGGAGGCGCTGCGCATCCACAGCCTGGTGGATTCATACTGAGCGCTCTGGAAAGGTGCCCAGGTGTTCACGTATGCACGTTCGCACATGTGCGTCAGCACCGGGAGATCTACACGGGGAGGTCCCATGGAACTTGAACTGCTCGCCGATTACGGCTGCATCACCGGCGAAGGCCCGCTCTGGCATCCGCTGGAGCGACGGCTGTACTGGGTGGACATCCCGCCGGGGCGCCTGTTCCGCTACGATCCGGCGCGGGGACATCACGAGCTGTGCTACGCCGCCGGCGAGTCCATCGGCGGTTTTACGGCGCAGGCAGATGGTGCGCTGCTGCTCTTCATGGCGCGTGGCGCGGTGTCGCTATGGCGCGCGGGGACGCTCATCCCCGTCATCCCGGAGATTCCAGAGGAACGGGAGAGCCGCTTCAATGACGTCATCGCCGACCCCGAAGGGCGCGTCTTTTGCGGCACGATGCCCGTGGGCGAGCGCGGCGGCTCCCTCTATCGGCTGGACCCGGACGGCGCGCTGACGCGGGTGCTCGACGGGGTGCAGATCTCCAACGGCATGGGCTTCTCGCCCGACCTGACGCAGTTCTACTACACCGAGTCGCTCGCGCGGACGATCTGGCTGTTCGACTACGACCGCGCGACGGGTGCCTTGAGCCGGCGCCGTGCCTTTGTCCGTACGCCGGAGCACGAGGGCGTCCCCGACGGCCTCACCGTGGACGCGGAGGGCCATGTCTGGTCGGCACGCTGGGATGGCGGTTGCCTGGTGCGCTATCGCCCGGATGGGAGCGAGGATTTTCGCGTGGAGTTCCCGGCGCGACAGGTCTCCTGTGCGACGTTCGGCGGGCCCGACTACCGGGATTTGTACGTCACGACGGCGGGCGGCGACGACAAAGCCACCAACGGCCCCGGCGCCGGTGCGCTCTTCCGGCTGCGCCCCGGCGTTCAAGGACGTCCGGAGTTCTTCTCGCGGATCGCGGTGGGAAGGGGGGAGTAGCCTCATGGACGTCTTCGAGGCCATCCGTCGGCGGCGCAGCGTGCGCGCTTTCACGGGCGCGCCGATTCCCCGCGCGGATCTGGAAGCCATTGTGGACGCCGGACGCCTGGCTGCCAGCGGGCATAACCGACAGCCATGGACCTTTGTGGTGATCACCGACCCGGCCATGATCGCCCGGCTGGCGCTTGCCGATCGCTGGATGGAAAGGGCGGCTGCGATCGTCGCCGTTGTGCTCGATCCCGCGGCTCCCTACTGGGTGGAAGATGGCTCTGCCGCCGTGGAGAACATGCTCCTCGCGGCGACGGCGTTGGGGTACGGTTCCTGCTGGCTGGAGGGGGACACCCGTCCGCACGAAGCGACTTTCAAAGCCTGGCTGGGCATTCCCGAGGCCTTGCGACTTTTCACCCTGGTGCCGGTAGGTGTGCCGGCGACCTGGCCCACCGTCAAGAAAAAGCCCCTGGAGGCCGTGCTCCGTTGGGAGCGTTACGCAGAGGCGGAAGAGGAAAATCCGACGCATGAGTGAACGTGAAAACGTGCGAACGTGGTAATTGTTCAGCCTGGCGTCAGGGAGCTTGACGGCGATGGATAAACCTTTATGAGCTGTAGCTTTTGCCCCTCCCCCAGCCCCCTCCCCAACGGCGCAGGCGCCGTTGGGGAGGGGGAGAAAAAATAAGGGTTTTTGCAGGCGGGCGTAGCCCGCCTGCAAAAACCCACAAAAAAAGTTCCCCTTCCCCCCGCGCTGCGCGGGGGGAAGGGCCAGGGGATAGGGGGCAAGAGTTGATTCTCAATCTTCAGCAGTCGCCAGGGAATCTTCCGTTTTTCAGTCAGTTGCTGAACAGTTACCCTGTGAACCATAGCCCGTGAGCAGAGGCTGCAACAGCTCACCGCTGCGGCTGGGGATGGAATCCCCAGCCTGACACAAGCCAACCGCGCTGAAGCGCGCTATTTGAGGACGTAGCAGCCCCGGGGGCCAGGAATTTCTAATCTTATTCGTGAAATTCGTGTTCATTCAGGGCCATTTTCGAAGGAGCTAACAATGAGTCATTTTCCTGCGACGTTTGTGTGGGGCGCTGCGTCCGCGGCCTATCAGATTGAAGGCGCGGCGGCTGAGGACGGCAAAGGCCTTTCGATCTGGGACGCGCTATGCCGGAGACCTGGGGCGATCTGGGAAGGGCACACCGGCGATGTGGCGTGCGATCACTATCACCGCTACGCTGAAGATGTGGCCTTGATGCGCGATCTGGGCCTGCTCGGCTACCGCTTTTCCATCTCCTGGCCGCGCGTGTTGCCCGAAGGAACCGGCAAGGTCAATCCCGCCGGGTTGGGCTTTTACGACCGCCTCGTGGACGCGCTCCTCGCGGCGGGAGTGACGCCGTACGCCACCCTCTTCCACTGGGATTTGCCTTACGAGCTGCACTGCCAGGGCGGCTGGCTCAACCGCGACAGCGCCGATTGGTTCGCCGACTACACCCACGTGGTCGTCTCGGCGTTGGGCGACCGGGTGCGCGATTGGATGACGCTCAACGAGATCCAGGTGTTTGTAAGATTGGGATACCAGGAGGGAGTGCACGCGCCGGGATATCGGCTTGCCCTCCCGGAGGTGCTCCGCGTGGGGCATCACGCGCTGCTGGCGCACGGCAAGGCGGTGCAGGCGATCCGCGACGCCAGCCCTGGTCCGTGCCGGGTGGGGTGGGCACCAACGACTTTCCCGCCGCTGCCCGCGACGAAGACGCTGGAGGACATCGCCGCAGCACGACAGGCGATGTTCACGATCGCCGACGACAGGAATGTCTGGGCCGACGCCTGGTGGTTCGACCCCGTCTTTTTCGGGCGCTATCCAGAGGATGGACTGCGCGCTTTCGGCGCCGCAGCGCCAAAGGTGCAGCCGGGGGACATGGAGCTCATCGCGCAGCCGCTCGACTTCTGCGGCCTCAACATCTACCAGGGTCGCGGCGTGCGGGCGGATTCCGACGGACGCCCCGTCGCGGTGCCGTTCCCCCTGGGCTACGCCAAGACCTCGTTCAACTGGGCGGTCACGCCGGAGGCGCTCTATTGGGGGCCGCGTTTCCTCTATGAGCGCTATCAGACGCCGCTGTTCATCACCGAAAACGGCCTGTCGAATGCGGATTGGGTGGCTCTCGATGGCAGGGTGCACGATCCCCAGCGGATTGACTTCACGCGGCGCTATTTGCTGGCGTTGGAGCGCGCTCTCGCCGAGGGGGTGGACGTGCGGGGCTACTTCCACTGGAGCCTGATGGACAATTTCGAGTGGGCCAACGGCTATCGCGAGCGTTTTGGCCTGATCTACGTGGATTATGTCACCCAACAGCGGGTGATGAAGGACTCGGCCCGCTGGTACGCGGAAGTGATCGCTTCCAACGGTGCAAAACTTCACGACGAAAATAATGCGTGAACGTGCGAACGTATTCTATTCGCTAACTCGCTGATTCGCTTTTTCGCCTTTTCGCTGACTCGCCTATTTTCTGAGAAGATCACTCACGCATGACGCATTACGTATTTTTTAGAGGAGACACAAAATCATGGATTTCACATCGTTTGATTTCAACACCCCTTCGCCCGAGATTGAGGCAAAAGTGGCCGCGCTGCTGGCGCAAATGACGTTGGAGGAAAAGGTCGGGCAGCTGGTGCAGGCCAATCTGCACTGGCGCGACGACCTCGAGGACCTGATCCGACAGGGACAGGTCGGGTCGCTGCTGAGCCTGCACGGCGCGGAGCAGATCAATCATTTCCAACGGCTGGCCGTGGAGGAAAGCCGCCTGGGAATTCCCCTCATCGTCGGTTTTGACGTCATCCACGGCTTGCGCACCGTTTTCCCGATCCCCCTCGCCGAAGCCTGCACCTGGGATCCGGACCTGGTGGGGCAGGCGGCGCGCGTCGCGGCGGTGGAGGCCAGCGCCGTGGGGATTGACTGGATTTTCGCACCCATGGTGGACATCGCGCGCGATCCCCGCTGGGGGCGCATCGCCGAAGGGGCGGGCGAGGACGTCTTCCTGGGCTCCGCCATGGCCCAGGCGCGGGTGCGCGGCTTCCAGGCAGCGGACCTGCCCGGCGGACGGCGGATCGCTGCCTGTCCCAAGCACTATGCGGCGTATGGCGCGGCGGAAGCGGGCAAGGATTACAACACCGTGGACGTGTCGGAGCGCACGTTGCGGGACGTGTACCTGCCCCCCTTCAAGGCCGCCTTCGACGCGGGCGCGGCGACGGTGATGTCGGCTTTCAACGAGATCGGCGGGGTTCCCGCCTCGGCGAACGCCTTCCTGCTCAAGACCATCCTCCGCGAGACCTGGGGCTGGGAGGGCGTCGTGCTCAGCGATTACGACGCGCTCGGCGAACTGCTCCATCATGGCTTTGCGGCTGATTCCCGGGAGGCGACGTTGCGCGCTTTCCTTGCAGGGACGGACATGGACATGATGGGCAACGCCTACCCCTATCATCTCGCGGACCTGGTGCGCGAGGGGTTGATTGACGTGGCGCTGATTGACGCGGCGGTCCGCCGGGTGCTGCGGCTGAAGTTCGCGCTGGGGCTGTTCGAGCACCCGTACACCGATCCGGGCCTGGCGGCGCAAGTCACGCTGACGGAGGAGCATCGCGCCCTGGCGTTGGAAGTGGCGCAGAAGTCCATGGTGCTGCTCAAGAACGAAGGGGAGCTGCTCCCGCTGGGGCCGGCCATCAAGACGATCGCCTTGCTCGGCCCGTTGGCAGACGATCGCTCCAATCTGCTGGGGTGTTGGGGCGGCGCCGGGCGTGAGACGGACGTGGAATCGGTCCTCGAGGGGCTGTGCGCGGTCTTGCCGGAGGACGTGACCTTGCTGCACACGCCCGGATGCCCCATCGAAGGCGAGGCCGGCGCCGACTTCGACGCGGCGGTGAGCGCGGCGCTGGCGGCCGATGTCGCGATCCTCGTGCTGGGGGAGTCTGGAGCGCACAGCGGCGAGGCGCATTCGCGGGCGCATTTGGGGCTGCCGGGGCGTCAACAGGAGCTGTTGGAAGCGGTCGTGGCGACGGGAAAGCCCGTCGTCGTGGTGTTGATGGCGGGACGCCCGCTCGTCATCCCCTGGATGGCGGCGCACGTCCCCGCGATTTTGATGGCGTGGCATGGCGGCATCCGTGCCGGGCGCGCCATCGCCGATCTCCTCGTGGGCGCGGCGACCCCGTCGGGCCGGCTCGTCGTGAGTTTCCCCCGCAGCGAGGGGCAGATTCCGATCTACTACGCGCACAAAAACACGGGGCGTCCCGCCGAGGGTGAGGGAGTGTTCCAGTTCGATCGGCGGCATCGCTCGGTCTATCTCGACGAGTCATACCTGCCGCAGTTCCCCTTCGGCTATGGGCTGAGCTATACCACTTTCGCCTACAGCGACTTGCGGGTCGAGACGCCTGAAGCGCCCCTTGACGGCGTCGTCGTGGTGACGGCGGAGATCGCCAACACCGGCGCGTGCGCGGGCGAGGAAACCGTGCAGTGCTACGTGCGGGACCTTGTGGGCAACGTCACCCGACCGGTCAAGGAGCTCAAGGGCTTCCAGCGGATCGCATTGCAGCCGGGGGAACGCCGGCGCGTGCGCTTCGAGATCCCCGTCCAGAGCCTTGGCTTCCACGATCTGGAGCTGCGCTATGTCGTGGAGCCGGGCGACTTTCACGTGTGGATTGGTCCCAACGCGGCCGAGGGGTTGCAGGGGAAGTTCACCGTCACACATCAGCCCTTGTAATGGTTCAGCCTGGCGTCAGGTAGCTCGACGGTGAGTAATGAACCTTTGTAATCTGCAGCTTTTGCCCCGGAGGAAAAATAAGGGGTTTTGCAGGCGGGCAGCGTCCGCCTGCAAAACCCCACAAAAAGGATAGGGAGCAAAAGTTGATTCTCAATCTTCAACAGTCGCCAGGAAATCTTCCGTTTTTTAGTCAGTGACTGAACAGTCACCGACAGTCATAAGCACCTGGAGGTTTATCATGGGCTATTTACCTGCTGAAAATCGTTACGACGCGATGCGTTACAACCGTTGTGGACGGAGCGGCCTGTTGCTGCCCGCGATTTCGTTGGGGCTGTGGCACAACTTCGGCGGTGTGGACACGCTGGAAAATGCCCGCGCGATGGTGCGCCGCGCCTTCGACCTGGGGATCACCCATTTCGACCTGGCCAACAACTACGGGCCGCCCCCCGGTTCCGCCGAGGAGACGTTCGGCAAGCTCCTGGCGCAGGACTTGCGACCTTACCGCGACGAGCTCGTCATCTCCACCAAGGCCGGCTACTGGATGTGGCCCGGCCCCTACGGCGAATGGGGGTCCCGCAAATACCTCATTGCCAGTCTGGATCAGAGCCTCAAGCGGATGGGATTGGACTATGTGGATATCTTCTACAGTCACCGTCCGGATCCTACCACGCCGCTGGAGGAGACGATGGGCGCGCTGGATTTCGCTGTGCGCAGCGGGCGGGCGCTCTACGTGGGCATTTCCTCGTACACGCCGGAGCAGACGCGCGAAGCGGTGCGCATCCTGCGTGAGTTGGGCACACCTTGCCTTATCCATCAGCCCAGTTACAGCATGTTCAACCGCTGGGTTGAGGACGGGCTGCTGGAGGTGTTGGACGAGGAAGGCGTCGGCTGCATCGTCTTCTCGCCGCTGGCGCAGGGATTGCTCACCGACAGGTACCTGCAGGGCATTCCGGCGGATTCGCGCGCGGGCAAACCCAGTGGTTTCCTGCGCCCGGAGCAGGTGACCGAGGACCGAATCGCCAAAGTGCGGCGGTTGCGCGAGGTGGCGCAGGCGCGGGGGCAGACCGTGGCCCAGCTCGCCCTGGCGTGGGTCTTGCGCCGCTCGACGGTGACCTCGGCCCTCATCGGCGCGAGCCGCGTGAGTCAGATCGAGGATTGCGTGGCCGCGCTGGACAACCTTGCCTTCAGCACGGACGAGTTGCAGGCCATCGAGGTCATCCTGGGCGACTAGAAGAACGTCCCGAAAGTTTTTGATAAACCCTTTGCGTTGCTGCCGGAAATATTTTACATTCCTGGTAGGGACCTTTTACATTCCTACCAGGAATGTCTTATATTCCTACCAGGAACGTTTTGCATTCCTGGTAGGAATGTTTTATATTCCTGATAGGAACGTCTCACATTCCTAGTAGGAACGTTTCATATTCCTACTAGGCCCTTGTGCTAGATGTTAGGGAAAGCCAGAGCCTTGATTTGTAATACATCCGCCTTGCCCAAAAGGCGGTTAACATAGATAGAAAGCGTATGAGCAGTCAATTTGGTATACAAGCGTGTGACCAAGCCCCAAAAACTATGCGCATAATTGCGCGCTATGCAGAATTGCGCTTCGAGTTGTCCATTGACCGTCTC